>Ga0100391_1004443_pt1 | contig 13532 bp, 16 predicted proteins | sample CryGeymeta201515_FD_81541 | JGI IMG/M metagenome (GOLD analysis project Ga0100391, IMG submission 81541) | Groundwater microbial communities from Crystal Geyser aquifers in Utah, USA - Crystal Geyser metaG 2015-15 | ecosystem: Environmental > Aquatic > Deep subsurface > Groundwater | place: USA...
GAACTTTGAAACAATCAACAATAATTTTATGACATATTGCCGAAGACATCAGTGAAGCACAAGTGCATGAAACTATGCAGATGATACTATTTCCAAATCAAAACGGAAGATCCTCATCCGCTTCTGACGGTTGAATTATGTCAGTTTCTTCATACGGAGGAGTAGTTTGTTGTTCACCAGTGGATTCAATCTTCCACGCCTTCACATCTGTATACCATTTCCCGTTATACTCTCTGCTTTCAACGTCAAAGGAAATATTGAGCGTAGCACCAAGAACTAAAACGGCTTGGTTAATTTTATCGCCCCAAATAGAGATGCATATTTTCTTAGGATATTGTGAATCTGTTTCCACAATTATATCTTGTTTTTTCCATGGACCGTTCTTGCCTTCACCCGTTTGGAAAGGGAGAAGTTGGATGAGTTTGACTGTTAGTTGCATATGTTAGTCTTCCTCGTCATCATCCATGTCGATGATGATAGGTTCCTTCTTGAAAAGTGATTTTAGAAAGGTTAATAATTTTTTCATTTATTCAAATATACGAAAACTTAAATATCAAAACTGCAAGGCAAATCTCGTTTTGACTGGGTCCCATCCAAAGGCATACCCCGCCAAATGGGACCCTACTTGATACTTGCCAGACAGATGCTACTTTTATTTTTTTTATTTGGATTATTCCTGACTTTTGACATTTAGTGCGGTAGAAGTTTCCAGCTTTTTGCTAATTCTGCGAGGGAACTGCTGGTTATATCATTTGTCGGAGAAGAAAAGATGAATATCTTTTTAGTCAGTTTATCTTGAATGTGAGTTTCGGTAATACCCCAAATTAAATCACGAATTTTCCTCAGCGAAAGATTGGTAGAAAGTTCTAAGTATTTCTCGATTATCAAAGCAACAAAGCAGATTAACACATGTGATCGTATCGCATCTTCCTTGTGATGAAAAATAGGTCTGGTCTGTAAATCACTCTTACTCATACGAAATGATTGTTCAATTCTCCATAGATTATAATAACGAGCTATCGTTTCTTCGTTTGACAAATCTGATTCTGTAATATTAGTGCAATACCCTTTTATTCCTAAAAGAAGTTTGTGCTTTTCAATTAATGCTTTATTGAGTTCGACTGCTTCTTTAGATAACTTTTTAACAAATTTTGCTCTTTTCCCGCTTGATTTCTTTGCCACAAATTCCTCTGCTTTTTTTATCTGTTTGTTCAAATCATTCAACTGCTTTTTGTAGCGTTTAGCAGAGAAATTACATATCAAATCACCATGAATTGAGGGGAAACGAACAATTGCTCCGTCTTTGTCTTGTAATCTATTATGAATTTGTTTTACCAAAACAAGATTGGTGTTGGCTAATCTTGCCCCGACTATGTAAGAAATTTTCTTCTCCTTGAGTTCCTCTAATCTTTCTTCGGACAACATTGCAGCATCTGCCACTATTATCGGTTTTGTTTTTTTATGCCCGCTTATAAATTTTTCTATAATTGGCAACATCGTTTTCCCCTCAAATGTGTTTCCGGGAAAAACTTCATACATCAATGGGAATCCCGAATGGGTTACCAATAATCCAATAACCACTTGTGGCTGCTGTGGTTTATTGACTTTGGAAAATCCCTCTATTCGTAGTTCATCTGATTTGAAAGTTTCAAAATACAGGGTGGTAACATCATACAAAACAAAATAAAATTGCTCGTTAAATTTCTTTACTGCAAGCGTGTATGCTCTTTTCTCAATCTCTGATTTTAGCTCTATGAGTTTTGGAATTTTACCATAAATGCGCTGCGAATAGGTGATCCCAAAATATTGTGAGAGCATCCATATTGTTCTAAGTTTTTATGCGGGGAATAACAAACGCATAATTGATAAGTCTAAGAGTAATTCATCTATATCTGATAATCCACATTCTTTTGCGCAACTCAATAAATACCTTCTTGCAAATTGATGAGTTACGCCAATACATTTAGCTCTATCAACGAACAAAATATTCTGAGTTGGTTCATTAAAGAGCGATAACTGTCCGGAATATTCACTAATAAATTCTTCGGCTTTTTCTTTCAGTAGGGAAATCTCTGAATTGTCTTTACCGCTTCCGATGTGTTTTATTATCTTGGATTTTTTCCCTTCATAAACAACCACTTGAATAGCTGTTGCACCGGATTTTGTTTTTACTTTTCTTATCGATAACATACCCAAAAATAATCGTTAGTGCGGTATTTTCGATCATCGAAAATATTAACTCCTTATAATTCAACCACTTACAGAGACCATTTTTTTGCTTTTTTCCACCCGTCAGAAGTCAGGAAAAAAGCTCAAAAACGATGTTTTTGAGCTCTCTACTTTACTAGCGGAGAGTCAGGGATTCGAACCCCGGAAGGACTTACATCCTTAGCGGTTTTCAAGACCGTCGCATTCAACCACTCTGCCAACTCTCCATATTTTGAAATAATATCAACCCTGTCATTTTCGAAGTTTTTTTTCCTTCGGTTCAAAAATACTTAAAATTTCCTTTTGTAACAATTCTGACAGGGGAGATGAGTTACTTATATTTGGATGAAAGGTTACTTTTCCCCGTAAAGTTCTTCTTCTGTTAATTCGCAAATAATATGGGCGACCGTAATGTGACCTTCCTGTATTCTTTGCGTGTTGGTTGATGGAATTACCACCGGAATATCAACCATTGATTTTAGTTTTCCGCCGTTGCCGCCAAGAAATCCTATTACCTTCATTCCTTTCGAATGTGCCTTTTCAACAGCCTTTAGAACGTTTGAAGAATTTCCGCTTGTAGAAATTGCTAATAAAATATCTCCTTCGTTCCCCAAACCTTCAACGTTGCGGGCAAAAACATTTTCATAACCGATATCATTTCCACCTGCGGTTAAATTTGAGGAGTCGGTAGTTAGCGCAATTGCCGGAAGCGCGGGTCTTTGAATGTGATGGCTAAGACGGATCATTAACTCTGTTGCTATATGCTGACAATCTGCAGCGCTGCCTCCATTGCCGCAAAGCAAAAGCTTCATACCGTTTTTATATGCGCTAACTAAAAGATCAACTGCTTTTTCAATATCGCCCGTACAACTCTCAAGTATCTTTAACTTTGTTTCAGAACTCTCTATTAGTGAATCGGAGATAAATTTTTGATTATCCATTTTTAATTTTCTTTTAATTTCAAGTTAATTTCTTCGTCAAAAGAAATCAATTCAGTTTTATATTTTCGAGAGACCTGAACTAAAATGGAGTCCATCCCCCGTAGATTATACTTCAAAATTGTCTTAATGATCCTAAGTGAAAAGTCTTTATCAAGTTTTACAAAAAAGATTTTTTCATTTTGAATTAATGTTCGGATAGCCGAAAGCGTTAATTCTTCAGATTTTGTCCTTCTAAAAATTGCCGATGCAATTTCAATAAGCACAGTATATGGCAACACAATTATAGAATCCTCAGAAGAAATACTCGAAAGAATTTCAATAGCTTTGCTATGGTTCTGTTCTTTACTGAGAAGTGCAGAAACAAAAACTGAAGTATCAATCGTATATCTTTTCAAAGCTCTTTGCCTCGTTGAAATCTAAGTTCTTCGGCAAGACTAATATTGTCCCATGCTTTCTGAACCTTTTTTCCAAGTTCAGACCATTGTTGAACAAAATTCTTTCCTTTTTTTTTCTTTTTAAATGAATGCAGCTTTTCATCAACCAGTTTTTTATTAATCTGGCTCAATTCCTGTTCGATTTTTGTAAGTTTTTTTTCTAATTCCTTTAATGACATCTTATACTCCATTTTTATGTATTGCATCAGCAAACTCTTTGAGCAAATCCCAATTTTTCTTGTCTTCAAAAAAGTTTCCCGTTACAACAACTTTAGCGCCGTTTTCAATTTTTTCGAAAGCTTCTTGAGGTGTGCGGATTCCTCCGCCGACAATTACGGGCACATCAACAGCTTTTGAAACGGCAGAAACCATCTCTTTGGGAACTGATAATTGTGCGCCGGAACCGCCTTCAAGATAAATAAATTTCATCCCCAAATATTGCCCGGCTAGCGCAGTCGCAACCGCTATTTCCGGCTTGTTCCGCGGGATGGGCAAACTCCCGCTGATATATTCCGCAGTGGTTTTTGTGCCGGATTCTATGAGCATATACCCTGTTGAAATTGGTTCAAGTTCCATTCGTTTAATAATCGGCGCAGCAATAATATGTTTGCCGATAATGTGCTCTGCATTTCTTCCGCTAATAAGTGAAATGAATAACACTGCATCTGCCTGTTGATATAATTGATGAACTGCGCCGGGGAAAATAATAGCCGGAAGTTTACAATTTTTTTTTATTGAAGTAATTGTCGTTTCAAGATTTCCGTCCATCAGCAAGCTGCCGCCGATGAGGAATCCATCTACTCCTGCTTTTTCGCATGCAGAAATAAAAATGGTTAATCTTTCACCGGAAATTTTATCGGGATCAATAAGGATAAGATAAGCCGCTCCTTTTTTCTCGATAACATCTAACAAATATGAATATGTCTTCATAAATCCCAAAATATTTTCTGCAATATATTTAATTCTAAAAAGATAGAAAAGCAATTCGGATGGTTTATTGTTAGAATTTTCCGATTTTTAGGATATAAATTTTTAATCTTTTGGAGTATTATGGCTATTATCCGTCCTTTTAGAGCAATGAGACCAATCCCTGAAGTAGTAACTAAAGTTGCCAGTGTTCCCTATGATGTTGTAAACACAGAGGAAGCCCGCACATTAGCAAAAAATAATCCGCTCAGTCTCTTAAATTGTACCCGCGCTGAAATTCATTTCCCCGATTCAATTGACCATTACGCAAATGAAATTTATCAAAAGGCTAAAGAAGTTTTAGAAGAAATTAAAAGAAACGCCCCGCTAATAATTGATGATGCGCCCAATTTATACCTCTATAGATTGATCATGAACGGCAGAGCACAAACCGGAATTGCCGCTACATTTTCTGTGGATGATTACGATAATGATGTTATTAAAAAGCACGAGAAAACCCGGAAGGAAAAAGAAGACGATAGAACAAACCACATCGTTACAACCGAAGCACAAACCGGTCCGGTTTTTTTAACTTATAAAGGTGTTACCGCAATTGATCTAGCAGTCGAAAAAGTAACTACAAAAGAAAAACCCCTCTACAATTTTACTGCGGCTGACGGAATTCAGCATACGGTTTGGACTCTGCCTGCCCGGTTCAATGAGTTATTTGTTGATGAAATGGCGCAGGTAAAGAATTTTTACATTGCGGACGGACATCACCGCGCGGCAAGCGCAAGCCGTGCAAGAAAAGTAAAGATGGACAATAATCCCGGACATACCGGATTAGAAGAATACAATTTTTTTATTGCTGTACTCTTTCCGGCAGAACAGCTGCACATTCTTCCCTACTACCGGGTTGTTACTGATCTTAGTGGAAATACAAAAGAAGAGTTTCTTAATGCGATTTCAGTAAAATTTTCTGTAGAAAAAACAATTTTAAAAGAACCGCGTGAAGCAAATTCGTTTTGCATGTATCTTGATGGTGATTGGTATTTACTGAAAGCTCTCGATGTTGTTTTAGCGAGCAATAGCCTTTCTTCTTCGGTTGGCGATCATTTAGATGTAAGCATTCTTCAAAAATTTTTACTAGAACCGGTTTTGGGGGTTGATGACCCGAGAACGAACAAGCGAATTGATTTTGTCGGCGGAATCCGCGGTACCGAAGAATTAGAAAAACTTGTCAATAACGGAAAGTTCGCCGTAGCGTTTTCTTTATTTCCCGTTACCGTAAATGATTTAATGAATATCTCAGATGCAAACGAAGTGATGCCTCCAAAATCTACCTGGTTTGAGCCGAAATTGCGGGATGGATTGTTAATCCATCAAATTTAATTTCTGTAAATATTTTTGTTTTGTATTTCAATTTAGTAAATTAATTTTGTGCAAGCCGCTTTATGTTGCAGGCTTGCTTAATATTAACAACCACAAATAGTTTCTAACAAGGAATTGAAAACTGACTCAACCTATACTATCTATTTGAAGAAGCTATTAGAATACTTGCCTCTAATTTTGCTATTCTTTTTGCTCCTTCCTGCAATCTTATTTTCTCAACCTATTCCCAAGGATTCCGAGAAAAAACTTACCTCCGTTTCAGGAAAAGAAAAGGTAGATCTTCTAAACCAACTTGCCGATGCAAACAATCGAAAATCTATTCAAGAAGAATCTACAAATACCGAACGAGCTTTACGTGCCGCGCGTGAAATTGGCTATCGCTACGGTGAAGCGGTTGCTCTTCGCAATATCGGTTTCGTAAATTATCGGAAAAATGAGTTGGATACAGCTGAACAGCAATTCAAGAAAGCATTGGAAATTTTTCTTCAGCTAAAAGATAGTTTTCAGTTGTCCGAAATTTATAATCAAATCGGGCTGCTGCATTGGAGGAAGGAACAATTTGTTCTTGCTTATAAAAATTTCCGGTCTTCGTTAAAAATTTCTAAAGCCAAGCGCCTGGAAAGACAAACCGCTCAATCGCTTAATTATATTGGTTTAATTTATTGGAAGTGGGGCGAGTATTCTTCCGCACTTGATTATTTTTCTCAGGCATTAGCCATAAAAGAAAAATTGGGTGATAATTTTGAAATCGGGATCACGCTTAATAATATTGCAAATATTTATAACGAGATAAATCAGCCGGGCGAAGCAATCATTTATGCAAACCGCTGCCTTCAGTTCGCAAAAGATTATCCCAATAAATATGTGCTGGGAAGAGCTTTGAATAATCTTGGCAAAAGTTATTTCAAAAAAAACGATTATGAAAAAGCTATTGCCTATCAGAATAAATCATTAGCCGTTAAATCAGAAAGCGTTGATCTTTTAGGTGAAGCATTTTCTTTTGATGATTTAGGCGAAGTCTATTTTGCCAAAAAAGATTATTCCAGAGCTTTAACTTATTTTCAGAAGGCGCTAAGTCTTTGGCAAACCCTCCATGATAGTTACGGCATTTCTAAAACCACTTTAAATCTTGGAAAGGTTTATGCGGCGCGAGGGTTGTTGGATAAAGCCGACTCTTCCTTTAACAAGAGCTTGCTCGAAGCAAGAGCAAATCATAATAAAAAAAATATTGCACAATCCTATTTAGCGCTTTCTTCTTTATACGAAGCAAAGCAGGATTATCAAAGAGCGCTTGAATTACACAAGCTTTATTCTTTAGCTTCCGATTCTCTTTTAAACACGGCTACGAGTGATAAAATAGCCGAGTTAAGAGTCATTACTGAAATTGATGAGAAAGAAAAAGAAGTTGAGCTGCTGACAAAAGAGAAGAAAATTCAGCTGCTCGAAATTGAACAACAACATACGATGAATAGTGTCTTTCTCATTGTTACTGTTTCGGGCATCTGCATATTACTTCTTCTTGTTTTCAGGTTTATAAAAATTCGAAGCTTAAAAATTCTTCTTGAAAAAAAGAACAAAGCGATCTCTCAAAAGAGTGAAGAACTTGAAGAAGCCATTGCGGCAAAAGATAAATTCTTTTCCATCATTGCCCACGATTTAAAGAGTCCGTTTACCGGTTTATTGGGCTACTCTGAAATTCTTGCCGAAGAATTTGACACTATGGACGAAGAAGAAAAAGTCAGAACGGTCGGGTATATAAAAACGCTCATTGAGCGCGTTTATACACTCATCGAAAATTTGCTCGATTGGTCGCGGATACAAACAAGCAGAATTGAGATTGTCCCCGTGGTTCTTGATCTCTCAAAGGAAGTGCCCGAGATTTTAGAGCTTCTTAATGCGAATGCTGGAAGCAAACAAATTACGATCATAAACCAAATCTTGAGCCCGGAATTTGTTTTTGTTGACAAGTATTGTCTAAAGTCTATCTTACAAAATTTAATTTCAAACGCCATCAAGTTCACGCAGTCGCTGGGTGAAATCAGCATCTCGGCGAAAGAAAAAATTGGATTTATTGAGATATACATTAACGATAACGGCATCGGTATTTGCTCTGAACTCTTACAGAAGATTTTTAATATTGAAACCCGCCATACCACAAAAGGTACCGCCGACGAAACAGGAACCGGTTTGGGACTATTACTCTGTAAAGAATTGGCAGAAAAAAATGGCGGCAGCATCGCTATTGAAAGCAGTGTTGGAATCGGAACAACTATTTGTGTGACCCTTCCAAAAGCAAAAACAAATCTTTTAGATTCTCCCGGCGAAGTTGATTGAGACTGTTAATAATTTCTTGTAAATTTGAATGAGCAATTTCTCAACTTTCAAAGAAAAGGAACAAGTCATGGAAAATCGTGTTTATAACCTAAATGCAGGTCCGGCAATATTACCTGAAGAAGTTTTAAAAGAAGCCCAAGAACATTTATTCTCTCTGCAGGGGGTTGGAATGTCTATCTTAGAAATCAGCCACCGTTCAAAAACGTTTGATGCAATTTTAGCCGATGCAAAAAATGGAGTAAAACAATTATTAAACATCAGCGACGATTATCAAATTTTATTTTTACAAGGCGGCGCAAGTCTGCAATTTTCAATGGTACCGCTTAACTTAATGCCGCCGAAAAATAAAGCTGATTATATCATAACCGGAGCCTGGTCGAAGAAAGCATTGAAAGAAGCAAAGCGCGTTGGAACTGTTAATGTTGCGGCTTCAACCGAGGCGGATAATTTTAAACGCATTCCAAAACAAGATGAATTGAAACTTGATGCCGATGCCGCATATGTTCACTACACTTCAAACAATACTATTTATGGAACCGAATGGCACAGCGAACCTGAAGTTGGAAATGTTCCTTTGGTATGCGATGCTTCTTCAGATATTTTTCATAAAAGAATTAACGTAAACAAGTACGCAATGATCTATGCCGGAGCGCAAAAAAATATCGGACCTTCGGGAGTTGTGTTAAATATTCTTAGAAAAGATTTGTTGGAAAGAAGTCAAGATTCTCTTCACACCATGTTGAATTACAAAACTCATGTTGAAAATGATTCACTCTACAACACTCCTAATGTGTTTGGAATTTACATCATCGCGTTGGTTACAAAATATTTGTTAAAAAACGGCGGACTTGATGCAATGTACAAAACCAATCTCTCCAAAGCCGGATTGATCTACGACGCAATTGATAACAGCGGCGGATTTTACAAAGGGCACGCAGAAAAAGATAGCCGCTCATTAATGAATATTACCTGGCGCTTGCCAAGTGAAGAGCTTGAAAAGAAATTTATTGATGAAGCAACCAAAGCACAATTTATCGGGTTGAAGGGACATCGTTCCGTCGGCGGAATCCGCGCCTCGGTTTACAATGCCTTCCCGCTTAAAGGCGCTGAAGCGCTCGTTCATTTTATGAATGAATTTAAATCCAAGAACGGATAAATAATATTTAAGGAGGTTTGCAAAAGCCTCCTTAAATAATAATCGGAACAGAATAATGAATACTTTAAGAATAAACGTTGAGATACCGGAACAGATACTATTAACTTTGAATCTGAATGAAGATGAGTTTTCACAACAAATGAAGATTTTTACCGCCGCTCAATTGTACAAACAACATAAACTTTCACTTGGACAAACAGCGGCACTCGCTAAAATGAATAGATTCAGAATTATAGAAGAATTAGAAAAATTCGGTATAGACATTATAAACTATGATCCGGAAGAATTGTCTCAAGAATTAGAAAACTTTTAATGGAAGTAATAATAAATTCTTCTCCGCTTATTTCTCTGGCAATATTGGACAGGCTTCATCTTTTGAACGACTTTTCGAGAAAGTATTTATCGCAAAAAGTGTTTTCAATGAAGTTACGGTTATTGAAAAACCTTTTTCCGAAAGATTAAAATTTTTTGCAACTGATTTGATAATCAAAGCAGAAAATAGAATAGCGGTTAATATTCTCTCAAAGGAAATCGACCTTGGCGAAGCTGAGACAATCATTATTGCTTTGGAGAAAAAATTGCCATGCATAATTCTCGATGATTATAAAGCTCGAAAGTATGCTCAATTAAATGGTTTGAAAGTTATTGGAACCATCGGCGTATTGATCAAGGCAAAACAAATTGGTAAAATTACCAACGTTAAAAATGAACTCGATGTATTGATAAAAAACAAGATCAGGATCAGCGAATCGCTTTATAATAAAGCACTGGTTCTCTCAAATGAAACTTAAAAATCCAAAAGAATTGCCATGAAAAAATATTTTATTTTATTAAGCTTTTTGTTCATATTCGGCTGTGGTAAAAAAGAAGAAACAAAATTACAAGCGGTTAATCCCGAAGCAGCCGCGTTTGATATGGGAGACGGTGCCTCCGAAGTAAATGCCTCCGTAATCGTAAAAGGATTTCAACAGAATGAAGCAGGCGGATTTTTTAATTCTGAGTTAAGTTACTCCGTTGATTTGCAAAGACCGGACGGTACATCAGCAAAGAACAAGTTCTCCGATGTTATGACGAACAAAGTAAAAGAAAAACTTCCTGACCAGCAGCTCAACATTCAATTTGAACTTGATTCAACTTTCGTTGAAGGAAAATATAAACTCGTTATCAACATCAAAGATAAAAATTCCGCTCAAACGGTTACTGCAGAAAAAGAATTTGATTTGGGCGAAGAATAAATTTGTGCAACTCGCTAACCTAAAGAAATAGTTTTGCTCAGAACAAAATAAAATTTGAAACCATTTGGGATCAGCCAACCTCTGTACTTCTACTTTTTTCTGTCGGTCTTATTTCCGGAGTAATAAATGTTATGGCAGGTGGCGGTTCAGCTCTTACGTTTCCCGTACTTATATTTTTAGGATTAGATTCCGCACTTGCAAACGGAACAAATCGTCTTGCAATCGTAATCCAAAGCGTTGCCGCTATTTCCTCATTCAGAAAAGAAAAGTATTCACAGTTCGGTACAAGTATAAAACTTTCGCTTCTTACACTTCCAGGGGCGGTAATAGGCGCAATTGCCGCGGTTAACATGAGTAACGAAGTGTTTCATAAAGTCCTCGCAATCATCATGATCGGCATCATTATTTCTATGATGATCCCAGCATCCAAAACTGTTTACTCTGATGATCCGAATAAAAAAATTAGTTTGTGGACTCACGTGTCGATGTTCTTCATCGGTTTTTACGGAGGATTTATTCAAATTGGGGTTGGTTTTCTACTAATGGCTGCGCTTCATTATTTGATGAAATTAAATCTCGTCTATGTAAACATGCACAAAGTTTTTATTGTACTTGTTTTTACATTCCCCGCCCTTCTTATTTTTGTTTTTACCGGAAATGTTAATTGGGGTTTTGGGTTAAGTCTGGCAGCAGGAAATGCTTTAGGCGCCTGGTGGGCAGCAAAAATATCGATAAAAAAAGGTGAGGGTGTTATAAAAATTATTTTATTTATTGCCATATTTATAATGGCGTTAAAACTATTAAACGTTTTTTAATAAAGAGAGAAATTTATGCCGGAACAGAACAAGCAGAATCCTGAGACGAAGAATTTATCGGAAATAGTGTCGGATGCTTTTAAGGAATTAAACGAAACATTTATTGCTTTTTTCAAAGCTCCAAAAGCTTTGTGGGGAGTAAACGTTCCTTACATTATCGAAGGGCTGGTTTACTTTGGCATATTAACGATACTCGGAAAATATTCTTCTGAAAATCTTTCTGTAAACGATGCACAAGCCGGACTGATCTACAGCTTTGTAACCGGCGGGATAACTTTTTCCATGCTGATGTTTGGCGGTGTTTCCGATAAAATCGGTGTTCGTAAATCACTCGCCCTTGCATTCATTCTCTTTATTGTAGGAAGATTTTTTGTCGCTTTGTCCGGCAGTTTACATATGGGTTCGGGTTTATGGTCGCCAATGTTTTTTATGATGACCTCCGGACTTTTGATTATGGTTCTTGCGTACGGTTTATATCAGCCTGCAGCGTACGCCGGAGTAAAACGTTATACAACACCTAAAACTGCGGCGATGGCTTATGCGGCTATCTACGGATTTATGAATCTCGGCGCTTTCCTCTCCGGATTTATTTCTTCATTTACACGAAAACGTTTCGAAGATGTTTTTCCTCCAAATGGTTTAACCGCCGTGTTTTGGGTTTATGTGGGACTAACAGGTATTGCACTTCTCGTTTCATTAGTTATTCTCTCTAAGAAAAACGATCAAGCTGCGGTGGCAAGTGTTAAGGCGGAAGCAGGCGATACTTCAAAAGATGAAGAAGAGGAGAAGGAAATAAAACCAAAAATTAACAACATCCCGTTAATTGCTTATGCACTTGTAATGCTTGGATTTTTCCTTCTCTCCGGTTTGGCTTTTGATAATCCATTAAATGTTCATTTTTCAATTCAGCTGTTAAAACTAAATCTTGCAATCGACTTGTTCTTATTTATCGCCGCGTTAATGTTCATGTTAACCATATTTGAATTTTTAAGAAAAAGACCGCTGCATCCTTTTCGAGATAAACGCTTTACACTTTTTATTTTTATCCTTATCCCGGTGCAGACCCTCTTCGCACACAACTGGCTTACCATTCCTTATTACCTAGACCGCGCTTTTGCCGGTTCATTTGTTGGCGAATACTTTGAAGTATTTTCAAATCTAAATCCTATTCTAATATTTTTCCTCGCGCCGCTTGTAGCGGGTTTAACCGCTAAAGCCGATGTTTACCGGATGATGATTCTTGGTACCACCGTAATGGCTTTGCCAACTTTTCTTTTGGCGATTGGTCCAAATCCTTATTTATTTCTCCTTTATATTTTATTGATGACAATAGGAGAAGCAATGTGGCAGCCTCGTTTCCTTCAATGGATTGCGGAGGTAGCGCCGAAAGGAATGACCGGTTTATATATGGGCGTTGGACAGTTTCCATGGTTCCTTACAAAAGTAATTACCGGCTTTTACTCCGGCTGGTTCTTGATGCATTACTGTCCGATCAACACTGCACCGTCTGCAATGAATACACAATTTATGTGGCTGATGTATGGATTTATAGCTATTATTAGTCCCATTGGATTGATACTTGTAAAAAATTGGATGATGAAAAGTTTTAAAACTAAAGCGGAATAACAATGGTAATTGATGATCTTAGAAATGCGTCACTTTGTTTCGGGATGCACAAAAATTTTAGAACGGCGTTTGACTATTTACTGCGTACCGATTTCACACATGTTGCAAACGGGAAATATCCACTCGATGGTGAAAATGTTTTTGCAATCGTGAACAGATACGAACCTCAATCTGCCGAAGAATTAAAATGGGAAGGACACAGAAAATATATTGATATTCAATTTGTTGCATCCGGTTTTGAAGAAATCGGGATTGTTGGAATTGGTGAAATGACTCACACAACCGATTACGATGAAATGAATGACGTGCAATTTTTTAAAGGAACCGGTGAGCATTACCATCTTGGTGAGAAAATGTTTGCGGTCATTTTTCCGCACGAAGTTCATAAACCGGGAATAGCTGTTGACGGAACTTCACAAGTTTTAAAAGTAGTGATAAAAGTAAGAGTTTAAGAATTTATAAAAAAAAATAGCACACGGACTGCA
>Ga0100391_1004446_pt1 | contig 13521 bp, 14 predicted proteins | sample CryGeymeta201515_FD_81541 | JGI IMG/M metagenome (GOLD analysis project Ga0100391, IMG submission 81541) | Groundwater microbial communities from Crystal Geyser aquifers in Utah, USA - Crystal Geyser metaG 2015-15 | ecosystem: Environmental > Aquatic > Deep subsurface > Groundwater | place: USA...
AGCGGGTTGGTCTGATCCATAAACTGCGAAAGCTGCGAGCTTCCGAAGAATTCACGTACCGCTGCTACAGCCGGCTTGGCGTTGATCAGGTCGTTGGGCATGACCGTCGAGACATCGACCGAGCTCATGCGCTCCTTGACCGCGCGCTCCATGCGCAGCAGCCCGACGCGATACTGGTTCTCCAGCAATTCGCCAACCGAACGGACGCGGCGGTTGGCGAGGTTATCGACATCGTCGACTTCGCCTTTACCATCCTTGAGGTCGACCAGTTCCTTGACCACCGCGAGGATGTCTTCGCGGCGCAAGGTCGTCAGCGTGTCGGGCGCGTCGAGCTCGAGGCGCATGTTGAGCTTCCAGCGGCCCACCGCCGAAAGGTCATAGCGCTCGCCGTCGAAGAACAGGCCTTCGAACAACGCATCGGCGGTTTCGCGTGTCGGCGGTTCGCCGGGGCGCATGACGCGATAGATATCGGACAGCGCCGAATCGCGATCTTCGGCCTTGTCGGCCTTGAGCGTATTGCGAATCCACGGGCCCGTTGTGACATGGTCGATATCGAGCAATTCGAGCGTCTTGACCTTGGCGGCGTCGAGCTTTTCGAGATTTTCCTCGGTAATCTCGTCGCCTGCTTCGACATATATCTCGCCGGTCTTCTCGTTGATCAGGTCGAAGGAGCTGTAGCGCCCGAAAATCTCTTCGGTCGGGATGAGCAGTGTTTTGAGCCCGTCTTTCTCGGCTTTGTTTGCGGCGCGCGGCGTGACCTTCTGGCCTGCGGCAAAAGCGACTTCGCCGGTCTTCGCATCGACGATGTCGTATGTCGGCTTCAGGCCGCGCCAAGTTTCAGCCACGAACGGAATTTCCCAGCTGTCCTTGGCACGCGTGTAAACGACGGAGTCGTAAAAATGCTGGAGAATTTCCTCGTTGCTCAGTTCGAGCGCGTGGAGCAGCGCGGTGACCGGCAGCTTGCGCTTGCGATCGATGCGGACGTTGACGATGTCCTTGGCGTCGAACTCGAAATCGAGCCATGACCCGCGATAGGGAATGATGCGCGCCGCGAACAGATATTTGCCCGATGCGTGCGTCTTGCCGCGGTCGTGATCGAAGAGGACGCCAGGCGAACGGTGCATCTGCGACACGATGACGCGTTCGGTGCCATTGATCAGAAAGGTGCCGTTCTGTGTCATGAGCGGCATGTCGCCCATGTAAACGTCCTGCTCCTTGATATCGAGAACCGAGCGGGTTTCGGTATCGGGATCGACTTCGAAAACGATCAGGCGGAGCGTCACGCGCATCGGCGCGGCATAGGTGATTCCGCGCTGGCGGCATTCCTCGGTGTCGTATTTGGGCGATTCGAGCTCGTAATGGACAAAATCGAGTTCGGCGGTGCCGGCAAAGTCACGGATCGGGAATACCGAGCGCAGTGTCTTTTCAAGCCCCGAGACATAATCGATTTCGGGCTGCGAGCGCAGGAACTGTTCGTAGCTTTCGCGCTGAACCTCGATGAGGTTCGGCATTTCGATGACTTCGTGGATATTGCCGAAAATCTTGCGGATGCGTTTGGTGCGGTGCTCGGGAGCCTTTGCCTTGATCGCCATTGGTTCGCTTTGCCTCACTGGTCTCGATTGGATTACGCACAAACGACAAAAAGCCGCGCGATTCCCTTCCTGAAAAAGGATTCGGCAGCTTCAAGCGTCTTATGTGAACCGCAGGCCGATCCATTCTTATAACGCGGCGCGCAAATTCGCGTCATTTCTCGAAGGGCAACGGTGGTGTGCAGGCGATATAGGAGGGGGGGCGAGGGGTGTCAATCGGCCCGCCGGTCGCATGAGGCGCTCAGCGCGAAACACGCGTTTCGAACATTAACGCCAAGTGAATATTGTCGCTCCGCCGACCTGCCGGCTCGGCCCGTCCCGCATTTCAAGATCGCCGATGACCTTTTTCCGTTCGATACGTTGATTGGGTTATGAAACAGAAACCCTCACCCCCTCTCACCGCGATGACCGCGCTCGCCGCGCTCGTCGTGATCTCCTCAACCCCGCTCGCCGCGCAGGCGATCGAACCGCTGCCGCAGGCCAGTCCTGCGTTCCCGCTTTCGTCGCTTCCGGTGGCGCCAGCACCGCCGGCGTTCGCGGTGCCTTCGGTCGAGTCCGCACCATTATCGGCAAGTAAGCCCGCTCCGACGAGCTACCGGACGGTCATTGCTCCATCCACGCGTGCAGTAGAACCGGTCTCCAGCGCTTCGCGCTTCGTGCCGCCTGAAGTAACACCGCAGGCCGAAGCAACGGCGCCCGCCGAGGTTGCCCAGACGCGCTCCCGGCCCGCGCGCCGCGCCACCCAAATTGAGAGAGCTCAAGCTCAGGCTTCGCCGTCGCCGACGCTCGAACAGGCTGCCACAGTGTCGCTTGACGACAGCGCTAAGCTGGCTGCGAAGCCGCCAGTCGATTCGAACGCTCCCGCCGCAAGCGCGGCTGATAGTGTTGTGGTGGCGCCCTCGGACAATTTCGATGAAACGCTGCTCGCAGCGCTTGCTGCCCTGTTCGGGCTTGGGGGCGCTGCTGGCATAGTGGCTTTCAGCCGCAGACGTCGAAATCGCAATGAGGAGTTCGATACGGCTGGGGCCAAAGCTGTCCTCCCGCTCGCCGCCGATGAGCGAACGCCCCAGATGCGCAATCTTATTGCGCCGGATACTGCGGTGCCCATATGGCAGCGAATGCCCATTCTCGCTTCGCTTCCGACGGCTACGCACCGGTCGAAGGTTCGGCCGGCGGCGATCGGAACGCTGATCGAGAAGATCGATTTCAGCAATCCGGCCGGCTATTACGAGGCCGGTGTCGATCAGAGGCCTAGCCCCGAAAACCCGTTCCTTACGCGAACGAAGCGACTGAGCCGCGCCCGTTTTCTCGATCGGCAGTTGCGCCTTGCGGAAGACCGGCACCTTTCCAAATCGCCGCCGCGCACGCCGCAAATCGGCCGGCGGATTCGCAAGCCCGAGCTCGCCTAACGGCCAAGCGGTCTCAACAAAAAAGGGGCGGTTCCTCGCGGAACCGCCCCTTCATTTATGTCATCCCGGATCGCGCCGGAATGCAATGCCCGTTACTTGAGTTCGACGGTACCGCCGGCTTCTTCGATCTTCTTCTTGATCTCTTCGGCTTCGGCCTTGTTGATGCCTTCCTTGACGGCCTTGGGCGCGCCTTCGACTAGCGCCTTGGCTTCGCCGAGGCCGAGACCCGTAATGGCACGAACTTCCTTGATCACCTGGATCTTCTTGCCACCGTCGCCGGTAAGGATGACGTCGAATTCGGTCTGTTCTTCAGCGGCCGGGCCTTCAGCGGCGGCAGCCGGCGCCGCCGCTACGGCGGCAGCGGCGGAAACGCCCCATTTTTCTTCGAGTTTGGTCGCCAGATCGGCGGCTTCCAGAACCGTGAGTTCGGAAAGGCTGTCTACGAGTTTATCAAGATCTGCCATTTGTGTATTCCTTCTTCAGGGGTCGCTGCCCCTATGTGGTTACGTCTCAATCGGTATCGAAAATTAGCTGGCGTCGGATGCGGCATAAGCGCCGAACACCCGGGCCAGCTTGGCTGCAGGCGCCGTAATGAGCTGAGCGATCTTTGTCGCGGGCGCGTTGACGAGCCCGACAATCTTCGCACGCAGTTCGTCTAGCGAGGGCAGCGCGGCCAGCGCCTTGACCCCGGCAACATCGAGGACGGTATCGCCCATCGCGCCGCCGACGATCTCGAGCCGGTCGTTGGTTTTCGCAAAATCGGCAACCACCTTGGGGGCGGCAACCGGATCGTCGGACCAGGCCAGCGCCGTCGGCCCGACCAGCAAATCGCTGATCGGATCGTAGGTCGTGTCCTTGACCGCGATTTTCGCGAGCCTGTTTTTCGATACCTTGAAGCTGGCGCCGGCTTCGCGCATCTTCGCCCTCAGATCGCTTGATTCAGCGACAGTGAGGCCGAGGTTGCGGGTCACGACGACCACGCCCGCCTCGGTGAAGGTACGGTTCAGTTCGGCAACCGCCTCGGTCTTTTGAGTTCGATTCATATCTCACTCCTTCATTTGACCGGCGGGACATCCGCCAGCCGGATAGGCCGCGGGACGCTTGTGCGCCCTTTGGTCCGTTGCAATGTCCGAGGGGTCGGTTGCCTGCGCGTCGGCCAAAGCCTCCGGCAGACCGGGCGCTCCATCGCACGAGCGCGCCCGCAATAACGTTCCCCGTCTTGGCGGGAGATTAAGCCCAAAGGGGCACCCGCTGTCTCGGACGGTAATGACGGAGAGCCGAAGCCCGCCGCCAATCTTTTGCGGCATCCCTGCCGGGGCAGGGATGCCGCGCGCCTTTAGACGCTCGCTTCGGCCGTGTCGATCTTCACGCCGGGACCCATCGACGAGCTGATCGCGATCTTGCGAACATATCGACCCTTGGCGCCCGACGGCTTGGCTTTCATGATTGCGCCGACGAAGGCGTCGTAATTCTTCTTGAGGTCTTCCTCGGAGAAGCTCGCCTTGCCGATCGACGAATGAACGATGCCTGCCTTTTCGGCGCGGAACTCGACCTGTCCGCCCTTGGCGTCCTTGACCGCCTTGGCGACATCCGGGGTAACCGTACCGAGCTTGGGATTCGGCATCAGCCCCTTAGGGCCGAGCACCTTGCCGAGCCGACCGACGACACCCATCATGTCGGGAGTCGCGATGATCCGGTCGTAATTGAGATCGCCGCCCTGCATCGCTTCCATCAGATCCTCGGCACCGACCGTATCGGCGCCGGCTTCGCGGGCTTCATCGGCCTTGGCGTCCTTGGCGAACACCGCGACGCGGACATCCTTGCCGGTACCCGAAGGCAGCGTGACCACGCCGCGGACCATCTGGTCAGCATGGCGCGGATCGACGCCGAGATTCATCGCGATTTCGATGGTCTCGTCGAACTTGGCGGTGGCGTTGCTCTTGACGATCCTGACCGCTTCGTCGGCGCTGTAAAGCTTTTCGCGATCGACATTCTCGTTCTGCGCCCGGCGCTTTTTGCTGATCTTGGTCATGATTATCCCTCCACCACTTCGAGGCCCATCGACGTAGCCGAGCCTTCGATGATCTTGGTGGCCGCATCGAGATCATTGGCGTTGAGATCGGCCATTTTCTGTTCGGCGACTTCGCGCAGCGCCGAACGCTTGATCGTGCCGACGATTTCGGTGCCGGGCGCTTTCGAACCCTTTTTGAGCTTCGCGGCCTTCTTGATCAGGTAGCTCGCCGGAGGGCTCTTGGTGATGAATGTAAAGCTGCGATCGGCATAGACCGTTATCTTGGTCGGGATCGGCGCGCCTTTTTCGAGGTCCTGCGTCTGGGCGTTGAGCGCTTTGCAGAAGTCCATGATGTTAACGCCGCGCTGGCCCAATGCGGGCCCGAGCGGCGGCGAGGGGTTTGCGGTGCCGGCGGGCACCTGCAAATTGATGTAACCGTCAATCTTCTTCGCCATTATTCTCTCTCACTCTGTTGCAAGTTTAGCGGTCCAAACGGCAGTGGCCTGCCTCCCGCGCATTTTCCCGGATCGGTCCGGAAACTAGTAAATCCGTTACTTGACCAGTTCGACCTGTTCGAACTCCAACTCGACCGGCGTCGCACGGCCGAAGATCGATACCGACACCTTGACCCGGGCGCGATCGAAATCGAGCTCTTCGACAATGCCATTGAAGCTCGCGAAAGGCCCGTCGAGCACCTTGACCTGGTCGCCGATCTCGTAATCGACGTCTATCCGCTGCTTGGGCGCCGCGGCTGCCTCTGCCTTGGTGCTTAGGATGCGCGCAGCCTCGGCCTCGCTGATCGGCTGGGGTTTGCCGCTCGATCCGAGAAAGCCCGTTACCTTCGGCGTGTTCTTTACCAGGTGATAGACATCGTCGGTCATATTCAATTTGGCGAGCACATAGCCCGGAAAGAATTTGCGCTCGGTCTGGACCTTCTTGCCTCGTTTGATTTCGGTCACTTCCTCGGTCGGCACTTCGACCTCCTCGACAAGCTGCTCAAGCCCCATACGCGTAGCTTCGGCCATGATGGCGTCGCGCACTTTGTTCTCAAAGCCCGAATAGGCATGAATGATGTACCAGCGCGACATGAAGCGAGCGTCCCGTATGAAAGTCTAATTGACGAGGCCGATTAGAAACCGGACCACCATGCTGAAAAAGGAATCGATGCCGAGAAAAAACAGCGCGAGGATCGCCGTCATGATCATCACCATGATACCGGTTTGAATTGTTTCCTGGCGGGTCGGCCAGACGACCTTCGACGTCTCGGCACGGACCTGCCGGATGAATTCTCCCGGATTAATCTTCGCCACTATCAATCCCTGATCGCCAAATCACAAAACACCTGCAAGCCGACATCGGCCCCTCGGCCAATCCAGCTCCAGCTGAACCATTCCTATCTCGGACCCCCCAGCCGACCTTTCAAGGCTTCGGCTTAAGCCGGGCCAGTATCGAGGCGGATGGCAGGAGCGGAGGGACTCGAACCCACGGCCCTCGGTTTTGGAGACCGATGCTCTACCAACTGAGCTACACTCCTCCGAGTCCAAGAATGGCGCGTTTAGCCGTGCGGACCGGGTGATGCAAGGGGGTTATGCCGCGGAGATAAGGCGTATCGGACCCGCTGCGCCGCCGATATCAGGCGACGGCTTGCGCGGCGCTTTCGTGAGTCAGCGCGCGCACCGCCATCGCGTCCATCGGACGATCGAGATAATAACCTTGGACCTGGCGACATCCCAACTGGCGGGCGAGTTCGAATTGCTGCTCATTCTCGACGCCTTCGGCGATCGTCGCAATACCGAGACTGTCGGCCATGGCGATCACCGCGCGGATCACCGCGATACTCGCCGTCGATCCGCTTTCGGCATTCCAGAAGAAGCTCTGGTCGATCTTGATCGAGTTGAAGCGCGTCTGGCCGATAAGGCCGAGTGTCGAATGTCCGGTGCCGAAATCGTCTAGCGCTATGGTGACGCCGAGTTTGCGGAGTTGTTCGAACGTCCTGAGCGCCTGCTCGTTATCGGCACCCAGAATCGCCTCGGTAGTCTCGATCTCGAGCCGCGTCGGCTCCAGTCCGGCATGGGTGAGCGCCGATATGATAACCGCGCCGAGATTGGGATTGCGCAACTGCCCTGATGAAATATTGATGGCGAGCCGATAATTTTCGGGCCACTGCGCTGCGTCGTGGCAAGCGGTGCGAAGCACCCATTCTCCGATCGAATCGATCAGCCTACTCTCCTCGGCGATTGGAATGAATTTGTCGGGTGAGACCGAACCGAGTTCCGGATTGGTCCAGCGCAGCAGTGCCTCGAATCCGGCGATCGCGCGCGTCTGCAGGGTGGACACAGGTTGATAGGCAAGATGAAATTCGCCTCGTTCCAGGGCGGTGCGCAATGCGGATTCGATCGACCGGCGCTCTTCCGCCTTGTGGAGCAAGGGCGGCGCGAAATCGGCGTGAATGCCGCGACCGCTCTCCTTGGCTTTGTAGAGCGCGAGATCCGCGTTGCGCAGCAATATAGGTGCGCTGCGGCCGTCCTTGGGACACATCGCCGATCCGACGCTGGCGCCGATGTGGAGAAGATGATCGCCGATACGATAGGGCCGCGACAATTGGGTGATGATGGCGCGGGCGCGCATATCGAGCCGCGAGCGATCCTCGGCGTTGGCGATTATCAGGCCAAACTCGTCGCCGCCGAGCCGGCCGCATTTGTCGCCGCGTTCAAGCAGGCCGTCGAGGCGCTGCGCGACTTGTTCGAGCAATTTGTCGCCGACCGGATGGCCAAGCGTGTCGTTAATCGCCTTGAAGCGATCGAGGTCGATCATCAAAAACGCGCAAATCCCTTTGTTCGCCACGGTCGCTGCAATGCGGTCATGGAGTAGCCGGTTGGTATAGGCGCGGTTGGGGAGGCCGGTCAGGCCGTCGAAATGGGCCATCTTGTGCGTGCGCCGTTCGCTAGCCTGGCGGTCGGTGACGTCGGCGATAACGCCTCGATAGCCGATAACGCGCCGGTCCTGGTTAAGTCTTGGCATGCCAGAAACCTTCCACCAGCGCTGCTGGTTGCCGATCTCGACGGGTAAAAGATGTTCGCCGAAGCGCGCGCCGCGCTGGAGCATGTCTATCAGCTCGCGAACTTCCTCACTGAGATTGGCGCTTTGCCAGTCGGAACCGACGAGAAGCTGCAACAGCGGCATGCCATCGAGTTTGTCCGCCGTGATGCCGGTCGCGCTGACGAATCGCGGCGACGGATCGACGATGCATTTGCGTGCGTCGATCTGCCAGAGCCAATCGCAATTGGCGCCGTCGTTCTGGCGCAGCAGAAGATCGACGACGTCGCGCTGTTCGTCGAGCGAGAGCGTGTTGCGCAGCCGGTCGATCGTCGCCCGCCCGTTGACGAGCAATGCATAGGCGAGGCAGATCGCATAGGAGGCCGCCAGACTGGCGAGAATCTCCAGGCCCATGCGCGCGAGCATGATGGTGAGGCTGGCGCCGATCAGGCCGATCATCGAGAGCCCGGCAAGCGGTATCGCGGTCAGCATAAGTGTCGACGCACCCATGAGCGCGAGGCTGAACACGGCAATCATCAGCAACAGGTCGGTATCGGCATAGGCGGCGAAAAAGAGCGGTGGAACCGACCAAAAGAAGCCGAGGATCGCGCAATGGGCGACGGCGAGCCCGATATCGCCGCGTGCGGCCCCGTCGCGCCGGGCAAGGTTGCGCTTTCGCGCCGCCGAAATCGATAAGGACACCATGACAAGCAGCGCCATCCACGATAGGATGAGCGGCGCTGGGACGGATTCCCAAAGCTGCCAGACGACGATGCCGCACGCGAGCAGCACCGCGACCATCGGTAACAGCGAACTGCTGCTGAGCTCGCGCAGCTGAGCGGCCCGAATGTAACGCCATTCGTCGCCTTGCTGTTCGCGAAATCCCAGGATTGTCAGCCAGCTCAGCTGATTAATATCGTCGCCCGCCATGGTCTCCCTTCCACGGCGCACAATAACCGAAGATTGCTTACCCAATTGACGATTGGCTTGGTTAAAGAGAGGTTTAGGCTATATCGCTATGAGCGCGATCAGGCGGCGATATCATAGGGTTGAATTTCGCCCGAGAGATAGAGATTGCGCGCTTTGGCCCGGCTGAGCTTGCCCGAGCTGGTCCGCGGCAACGTGCGAGGCGGCACCAATTCGATGACGCAGTTCATGCCGGTGATTGAGCGGACCTTGTCTTTGATCAAATCGTGCAATCTTGCGCGTTCGTTAAGATCCGAGGTGCGGCACTGGACGAGCACAGCCGGAGTTTCCTCGCCGCCGGGCGGTGTAATCGCAAAAGCAGCGATGTCGCCGGCCTTGAATCCAGGCAATTGCTCGACTGCCCATTCGATGTCCTGCGGCCAGTGATTCTTGCCGTTGATGATGATCATGTCCTTGGCGCGACCGACAATATAGAGATAGCCTTCGGATAGATATCCCATATCGCCCGTATTCAGCCAGCCGTCGTGCAGCGCGGCGGCAGTCGCTTCGGGGTCGCGGAAATAACCTTCCATAATGGACGGTCCATTGACCCAGATATGGCCGATTGCCCTCTCCGACAGCGCATCGCCGGCCTCGTCCCGGATTTCGATAACGGTGTCGCGCACCGGCTTGCCGCAGTTCACGACCGCGCGGTAGCGTTGCGGCCGTTCGCCGTCCCTATTCGGCTCGCCCGACAGTTCGGTCTCTTCGACGAGTTCTACGACAATGCCTTCACCCGCCGGCATCAAGGTTACCGCGAGCGTCGCTTCGGCCAGCCCATAGCTCGGCACGAAACACCGGGGATCGAAACCGGCATCGGCAAAGGCATCGGTGAAACTTTGCATGACGTCGGGCCGGATCATGTCGGCGCCATTGCCGGCGAGCCGCCAGCGCGACAGGTCGAGCCGATCCCTGACGTTCGATTGACTGCCGATTCGCCGCGCGCAAATGTCATAGCCGAAGGTCGGCGAATAGCTGCACGACGTGCCGGGATTGCGCGAAATCAGGTCGAGCCAGGCGAGCGGGCGGCGCGCGAAATCGGCGGTTTTGAGATGTTCTGTTTAAAATGGTACGGCGACCACCGAGAGCATGCAGCCAACCAGCCCCATGTCATGATAGAAGGGCAGCCAGCTGATGCACCGGTCGCGCTGCCCGATCAGCATGCCATGGGCGTGCGATCCGAGATTGTGAAGCAGAGCGCGATGGCTGATGATCACGCCATGCGGGAAACGTGTCGAACCGCTCGAATATTGAAGATAGGCGATATCATCGGGGCCGGCTCGGGGGAGGGCGGTATCGGGCACGGCGCCTTCGGCGAAGGCGTCCCATCCGTAGGCGGGGAGGTTATGTGCTTCGGCCGCTGGCTGGGCAAGCGCATCGAGTTCGTCGGGATAGAGCAGGATTTGCGCATCGCAGCTTGCGAGTTGAACGGCCAGCTGCTCGACATAACCATCCTTGCCGCCGAAGGATGTTGGCAGCGGCAGGGGAACGGGCAGTGCGCCGGCATAAATTGCCCCGAAAAACAGTGCGCAGAATTGCGGTTCGGTGTCGGCAACCAGCGCCACCCGGTCGCCGGGCGCGATGCCGAATGCGATCAGGCGCTTGGCATGGTCGAGTGCGTCGCGACGCAGCTCCGCGAATGGATAGGGGCGGATGAGATTGCCGCGCGCATCGTGAAAATTAAAGCCGCGGTTGCCCGTCGCGGCATAATCGAGCGCTTCGCCGAGCGTATCGAAATCGGCGAAGCGGCGCGGCAATTCGTCATGAATCGGCGTCGGTATCAAATCTGTCGTCATAAGCTGCTATCCTGTCGCCGGCGTTTGAGAACGCGAAAATCCAGCGATTGCGATCCCTTTGTTTGCAATGGCGCGCTCGTCCAAATCAGATAGCGCGACCGCCAAACATTCGCTTCGCGCTTTTTACCCGAACACCCGAGTTCAAAATCCGGATCGACTATGGCACAAAGATGGCGCGTGTCCCGCCAGTCCCCTCCCAAGCCCAGTCCACCGCTGGACGGCGACTCGCTTGAGCAGCTCGCGCTGAATTATGTCGGCCGCTATGCGACTACGCGCGCCAAGCTGCGGGTCTATCTGGCCCGCAAGCTTCGCGAGCGCGGATGGCATGACGAAACAGCGCCTCCCGTCGCGACGCTTGCCGAAAAATTTGCCGGACTGGGCTATATCGACGATGCCGGATTTGCCCGGTCGCGCGCGGCGTCGCTAGGCCGACGGGGCTATGGCGCACGGCGAGTCGCTCTTGCGCTTCATGCCGCAGGCATTGAGGAGCAGGACGCTGTGGATGCGCGCGAGATCGCCGAAGCCGGCGCTTGGGAAGCTGCGCAAGTCTTTGCGCGCAAGCGCCGAATTGGCCCCTTCGCCGATAGTCCTCTCGATCCGCTTCGCCGCCGCAAAGCACTGGCGGCGATGATCCGTGCCGGACATTCTTATGAAATTGCACGGAAATTTGTTGAATCTGAAGTCGGAATATCACCCGACCATGGCGATTGACCCGAATCCGGGCTCAGATACTTCGATATTCCCTGAATTTATGTTAGGAAGTTTCCCAGTAGGGGACTGTGTCATGAATTCCGTTCACAACGCGGTGGTGTACAATGCTGCGTCGGAAAGCTCGAAAACCGAAGCCGCACCCAAGCGAGCCGCTGATCCGATTGCCGAGTGCGCCGCAGGCACGGTCAAATGGTTCGACGGAACGCGCGGCTACGGATTTCTTGTCGCCGATGACGGTGAAGGGGATGTCCTCATCCATTTTTCGGTATTGCGAGATCATGGCCGGCGAACGCTGCCCGAGGGCGCGCGCATAGAATGCGAGATTGTCTGGCGCGAACGCGGGCGTCAGGCGGCGCGTATCCTTTCGATTGATCTTGAGGATTGCGACGAGAATATTCCGCATTACGATGACAATCATCTCCGGCATGAAGCGCATGAGGAGATCGGCGAGTTCGAACCGGTGACGGTGAAATGGTTCAACCGGCTCAAGGGTTACGGGTTTCTCGTTTGCGATGCGCAGGAACGAGACATCTTCGTCCATATGGAGACGGTGCGCCGGGCCGGGCTACCCGAGATAGAGACTGGCGATCTGCTGCGAGCACGCATTGCCGAGGGGGAAAAAGGCCCTCTTGCAGTTGCGCTTATGCGCTGCGATTAGGCCTCTTATGACATTCAGGATATTTTTGGGCTGCGCGCTGCTATTGGCGGGTGCGCTCTCGGGATGCAGGGGCGAACCGCAAGTTCTTGCCGAACCGCCAGCGCGCGCCGCTGCGCAGTCGGGAGCACCTTCGCAAGAGGCCGCCGACACCATCCCGCTTACCATCCGCAGCCAAGGCGGCGTACGCGATTTCGACGTCGAACTTGCAGTAACGCCGGCCGAGCAAACCCGCGGCCTGATGTTTCGCGAATCGCTGCCTGAAAATGGCGGTATGCTGTTCCCCTTCCCCGCGCCGCGCATGGCCAGTTTCTGGATGCGCAATACCCTTATACCGCTCGACATGATTTTTATCCGCGATGACCGCACGATCGCCAATATCGCGGCGCGAACGACACCCTATTCGCTCGATTCGGTGATTTCGGACGGTCCGGTCATCGCCGTTCTCGAAATTGCCGGCGGACGCAGCGCCGAGCTCGGCATCGCTCCGGGTGACCGGGTCCTCTGGGGAGACGCGCTGCAATCAGCGCCTTGACCTCGAGAACAGTTGGCGCTCGCGCCAAGAGACGCTACACGCATCGCCGCAATGGGTATTTTCAAAAGCATTTTCACATGGTGGGACGGCGCGACGATCGGTACGGCGCTCCACTCGGCGTTGCATGGTCACTTCGTCGCCGATGATTCGTTCGGCAACCGCTATTATCAAAGCAAGAAGGCGCCGCGCCGCCGCTGGGTGATCTATTCGGGACTCAACGACGCCAGTAACGTGCCCGCCGAATGGCACGGCTGGCTCCACCAGACCGTCGAGGATGCTCCCGACGAGGCACTTTCCCCGGCGCGCAGTTGGGAAAAGCCCTACACCCCCAACCTGACCGGGAGCGTCGGCGCCTATCGGCCCGCCGGTGCGCTCGAATCGGGCGGCAAACGTTCGGGCGCGAGCGGCGATTATCAGGCGTGGACGCCGAGTTGATGGCAGTGCGCGCGCATGTCGTAGAGGCTCTGGTTGGTCTGTTCGTCGTTATCGCGGCGGTCGCCATGGTGTTTCTGTTCCTCGAGCGGACCGGCTCGCGGGCGGGAGAGAATGCGGTCGAGGTCGTCGCGCTGTTCCCTAATGCGAGCGGCATCGATATTGGTACCGAGGTTCGCGTCGCGGGCCTTGCAATCGGCAGCGTCACGGGCGTTTCTCTCGATCCGCAGGGATATCAGGCGCAGGTCCGCATGGCGCTCGATCGCGCCGCCAACTTGCCGAGCGACAGCAGTGCGGCGATAACAGCTGAAAGCTTGTTGGGCGGTAGTTATATCGCCATGTTGCCCGGCGGATCGAGCGAGCCGCTGCGCGATGGCGATG
>Ga0100391_1004448_pt1 | contig 13519 bp, 13 predicted proteins | sample CryGeymeta201515_FD_81541 | JGI IMG/M metagenome (GOLD analysis project Ga0100391, IMG submission 81541) | Groundwater microbial communities from Crystal Geyser aquifers in Utah, USA - Crystal Geyser metaG 2015-15 | ecosystem: Environmental > Aquatic > Deep subsurface > Groundwater | place: USA...
AGGACATCATCGCCATTCTGGGCATGGACGAACTGTCGGAAGACGACAAGCTGACCGTGTCGCGCGCCCGCAAGATCCAGCGCTTCCTGTCACAGCCCTTCGACGTGGCCAAGGTCTTCACCGGCTCTGACGGGGTGCAGGTGTCGCTGGATGTGACCATCGCCTCGTTCAAGGCCGTGGTGGCGGGCGAATACGATCACCTGCCCGAAGGCGCGTTCTACATGGTCGGCGGCATCGAGGACGTGGTCGCCAAGGCCGAGCGCATGGCCGCCGACGCCGCGTAAATGAAAGCAAGCGGCGGGGTGAAACCCCGCCCTACGCCCGCAATCTGTCCGTAGGGCGGGGTTCACCCCGCCATCCAGTCACCAACCGGAGGCCACCATGGCAACCATGCAATTCGATCTGGTCTCGCCCGAGCGTCGCCTCGCGTCGCTGGAAGTGACGGAAGTGCAGATCCCCGGCGCGGATGGCGACCTGACCGCCATGCCGGATCATGCGCCGCTGATCACGACGCTGCGCCCCGGCGTGCTGAAGGTGTCGGGCCCTTCCGGCGACGCCTCCTATTTCGTGAGCGGCGGCTTTGCCGACATCGCCGGGCCGTCGACCACGATCCTGGCCGAACGTGCCATGCCGCTGGACGAAGTGACCGGCGACGTGGTCGAGGAACTGATCTCGGCTTCGGACGCCAAACGCGCCGCCGCGACCGAAGGGTCGGCCGATGCCGCAGCGAAGTATCACGCCGATCTGACCGCAGCGCTGGACGCCATCGTCGGGCGTTGACCGTCCGCGTGGATTTGCGCGAAGCCGCCCCCGCGTGACCCGCCGGGGGCAGGGTTGCGTGTGTGCCCCCTCAATAAACCGACAGAGCCGCTGTTTTTGTTCAACAAGGCCGGCTTAATGGTCGTAGACAGGGGCCAGGTAACGAATTCGACCGCATGAAACGATTCAGAAACAACCTTTTCGCGGTCGACCAGGGGTCGATCGTCTTGTTCTCGGACTTCGCCAATAACGGGCCGATGTGGTCCGGCGATGGCCCGCGCGAGTCCATGGCCAAGGTTCAGTTCGAGGATGCCTTCCTGAAGGCCCCGATGGTCCATGTCGGCATCTCGATGTGGGATACGGGCGGCGACACCAACCAGCGCGCCGATCTGCGGGCCGAGAAGATCACCCGCAAGGGGTTCAACCTCGTGTTCCGGACCTGGGGCGACAGCAAGGTCGCGCGTATCCGCGCGGACTGGATGGCGGTGGGCGAGGTGGCGGATGACGACGCCTGGGACCTGGAGTGAGGTGAGAGGGATCGTGTCAGGCCCATGCCAGGGCGGTTCCGGCCCAACGTGACCGCCTGATGCGGGGCAAGGGCACGATCGCGGATCATGTGGTCCGTGCGGATGTGCCGCGCGCGTAGCCTGTCCCTGTCCGACGCCCAGGGCTTGGAAGGTGCGGCGGAGGGTCTCCGAAATCCTTGATATTCGGTTAACAAATTCAATATTACTATTTTGAATCAGTATGTTAAGGCCGATTATCACTGTGATAAGGGGCTCAGGTCAACGCCCCCACATGCCGTTCGGGTAAAGCCCTTCATAGATCGGCCCCAGCGTCTTGGTGTCGAACAGGGACGACACCGAGGTGCCGTTCCAGATGTTCATGATGGATTGCGCGAACATCGGTGCCGTCGGCACGATACGGATTTTGGCGCAGCCGCGCACCTCCTCTGTCGCCTCGATCGTGTCGGTCAGGACCAGCGATTTCATTACCGACCCGTCGATCCGTTCGACCGCGGGGCCGGACATGACACCGTGGGTGATATAGGAATGCACTTCCTGCGCGCCAGCTTCCATCAGGACCTCGGCTGCCTTGCACAACGTTCCGGCGGTGTCGCAGATATCGTCGACAATGATGCACTTCTTGCCCGACACGTCGCCGATGACGGTCATCCCCGAAACTTCTCCCGCCTTCTCGCGGCGCTTGTCCACGATGGCCAGCGGCGCGCCGATCCGGGTCGCCAGTTCACGCGCCCGCGCCACGCCGCCAACATCGGGCGAGACGATCATGACGTCGTCCATGTCACCGTTGAACTGGTGCAGGATATCCAGCGCGAAGATTGGCGAGGCATAGAGGTTGTCGACAGGAATATCGAAGAAGCCCTGGATCTGCGCCGCATGCAGGTCCATGGTCAGCACCCGCTCGATTCCGCCTTCGGTGATCAGGTTCGACACCAGCTTGGCAGAGATCGGCGTGCGCGCCTTGGTGCGCCGATCCTGCCTTGCATAGCCGAAATAGGGGATCACGGCGGTGATGCGACTGGCCGAAGACCGGCGCAGCGCATCCGCCATGATGAGCAGTTCCATCAGGTTGTCGTTGGCGGGTTTGGATGTTGGCTGGACGACGAACATGTCCTCACCCCGGACATTTTCATAGACTTCGACAAAGATCTCGCCATCGTTGAATCGCTCGACACGGGCGTCCACAAGGCCCACCTGCATGCCGCGATGCATCGACATGCGCCGTGCGATCCCTTCCGCCAAACGCCTGTTCGCATTGCCGGAAATCAGTTTCGGATCCTGTGAAGGCATTGGCAGACGTCCCTTGGGTTGCGGGCCTTGCCCTGTCCCTATGGGCGGCCGATCCTGACATTGACACCCCCTAACACCCGGCCCACCGTCCCGCAAAGCCAAAAGGGTCCATAACCGCTGAAAGGGAACTGACATGGCGCATATCGACTACTACTTCGCAACCGTCTCGCCCTATTCCTATCTTGCAGGCACCCGGATGGAGGCGGTGGCGGCGCGCCATGGGGCCAGCATCGCCTACAAGCCGCTCGACGTGATCGCCCTGTTCGGGCGCACCGGCGGGGTCAAGCCGGCCGAGCGGCACGAGAGCCGCAAGGCCTATCGTCTGCAGGATCTTCGGCGGCAGGCCGACAGGCTGGGGATGAAACTGAACCTCGCCCCGGCCTACTGGCCGACCAATCCGGCACCGTCGTCCTACGCCATCATCGCCGCATCCAAATCCGGTGACGGCGATCTGGGGGCGTTGGTCCATGCCGTTACTCGCGCCTGTTGGGCCGAGGAAAAGAACATCGCCGAGGATGACGTGATCCGCGCGGCCCTTGCCGAGGCCGGGTTCGATCCCGCGCTGGCCGACAAGGGACTGCTGGCGGGGGCCGAGCAATATGCCCGCAACCTTGAAGATGCCGTCGCCGCCGGAGCCTTCGGTGCGCCGTTCTACATCGTGGACGGGACGGAGCATTTCTGGGGCCAGGACCGGATCGACGACCTCGATAGACATCTCGCCGGACGTCGATGACCGTCAGGTGCTTCGGGTGCGGCCCCGAGCCTGCGCCGCAACCGGCCCCGGACGTGCCGCCCATGACGCGGCCTTCACGCCGCTGCCCTGGGCGATGGCCGGCAACGATACCTCCGGCGCCGTACGGGTCTTCCTGGATCCGTGGGGTGCCCAACCCTTCGGCGACCTGTCACCGCCGCGACAGGCCGACATCACCGACTGCATCTGGATTTCGCATGCAACCCAAGCGGCGCTCGTCGCGGACAAGGTGAACCTTCAGAACCGGCTGTACTGCCTGCCTGCGCCAACGCTTGTGCTGGCCGGACAAGACGCGCCGCCCGTGATCGCCGAGGTGAATGGGAGCCTCGAGGTGAATGGGAGCCTCGCTGTCCGCCTGCCACATGCGCGCCAGTTCACGCCGCCGGGGGCGGCGCAAAATGCTTCCGATCACCCACCCGCAGGCCATGGCAAAGGTCCATGGCGCCTTGCTCGACACACTCTGATCCTGCGCCCCCCGCATTCATCTTGGCGACAAACCTCCGGGGGGAGTCCGGAACGGACGGCGGGCTGGCCCCCCTGCACCCTATGCCCCTTGCACCGCCTGCCCAAGTCCCGCATCAAAGACCCGTGACAAAAGAAGGTGCGTCCATGGCTCTGCCGGTTCGTCAACAATTGATCTATTGGTCCGTCGCGGCGGTGGTATTCCTGCTGCTGCTCTGGGTGCTCGCGGATGTGATCCTGCCCTTCCTGGTCGGCGGCGCCATCGCCTATTTCCTCGACCCGGTCGCCGACCGGCTGGAGCGCTTGGGCCTGTCACGCTCTGTGTCCACAGCGATCATCTTTGTCATCCTGATCCTCGCGGTGTTGCTGGCCGGGCTGATCGTGGTGCCGGTCCTGATCCAGCAGACCTCCGGCCTGATCGCGGCCGCGCCGGGCATCTTCGAGAACTTGCGTCTCTTCTTGGTGGAGCGTTTCCCGGAGGCCTTCGACGAAGGCTCCCCCGTGCAGCAATCGCTGGTCAGCCTCGGCGAGACGATACAGTCGCGCGGAGCAGAGCTCTTGCAGACCGCCTTGTCCTCGGCTGCTGGTGTCGTCAACGTGCTGGTCTTTCTTGTGGTCGTTCCGGTGGTGGCCTTCTACCTGCTGCTGGATTGGGACCGGATGATCGCACGCATCGATGACCTGCTGCCGCGCGACCATGCCCCCACGGTCCGAATGTTGGCGACGCGCATCGACCGGACGCTGGCCAGTTTCGTGCGTGGACAAGGCACGGTCTGCCTGATCCTTGGAACCTTCTACGCCATGGCCTTGATGGTGATCGGCTTGCAATTCGGCCTCGTCGTGGGCCTGATCGCGGGCCTGCTGACCTTCATCCCCTATGTCGGCGCGCTTGTCGGCGGCGCTCTTGCCATCGGTCTGGCACTGGTCCAGTTCTGGGGCGAGTGGTGGTGGATCCTTGCCGTCGCCGCAATCTTCCAGGCTGGCCAGATGGTCGAGGGCAACATCCTGACGCCGAAGCTTGTCGGTTCCTCCGTCGGGCTGCACCCGGTGACGCTGATCTTCGCGCTGTCGGCCTTCGGCGCCGTTTTCGGGTTCGTGGGGCTTCTGGTCGCTGTCCCCGTCGCCGCCGCGATCGGCGTGCTGGTTCGCTACGCGGTCGAGAAATACCAGCAAGGAATGCTCTATCGCGGCATCGAGGCGCTGAGCGACGAGGCCAAGCAGGCCGAAGCCGATGGGCGCATCCTCGACACCGAGACCGACCCGACCTGATGGCCCGGCAACTGACCCTCGACCTTCCGCTCAGGCCTGCGCTGGGGCGTGACGATTTCTTCGTCTCTACGGCCAATGCAGGCGCGCTGGCGCAGATCGACGGCTGGTGCGACTGGGCGTTCGGCAAGTTGATCCTGACCGGGCCCGAAGGAGCAGGGAAGACGCATCTCGCCCATGTCTGGGCCGACATGACGGGTGCCCGGTTGGTCGCGGCGGCGGATCTGGATGCCAAGTCCCTGGAAGCCTTGGCCTTTGCGCCTGCCGTGGTCGTGGAGGACGCCGACAGCGTGGCGGGTCACCCGGCCCGGGAGGAGGCACTGTTCCACCTGCACAACGCCCTGCTGCAAACCGGCGCGCCCTTGTTGCTGACCGCGCGGGAGGCACCGAGCCGCTGGGGCATGGACTTGCCGGACCTGGCAAGCCGCATGGGGCAGGCGGGGATCGCGCGGCTCGACCCGCCCGACGACGCGCTGCTGCAAGCGGTGATGATGAAACGCGCGGTGGACCGGCAATTGGCGCTGACGCCTGCGATCCTCGGCTTCGCGGCGCCCCGGCTGGAGCGGTCCTTCGCCGCCGCCGATGCCTTCATCGCGCGTGTCGATTCCCTGTCACTGAGCGATCAGCGCAAACCGACGCTCGCCCATGCCCGGATCGCACTGGCCCTTGCGGCTGAAGCCGCCGATCCGTCATCCTAGTGTCATGTCACCCCGATAGGCCCACACCATGAGCTTCGCAGATTTCCTCAACGCACCATGTCCGGCCCCGGTCAGCCTGCCGAAGGCCGAAACCGATGGACCGAAACGGTTCTTCAACCGCGAGCTGAGCTGGCTCGCCTTCAACTGGCGCGTGCTGGAGGAAGCGGTTAATCCGCGTGTCCCGCTGCTGGAGCGGGTGCGCTTCATCTCGATCAGCGCGGGCAACCTCGACGAGTTCTATACGGTCCGCGTCGCGGGTCTGCGCGAGCTGGCCGCCGATGGCAATACAACGCCCGCCGCCGATGGGCGCAGTCCGGCCGAGCAGTTGAAGCTGATAAACGCCGATGCGCGCGAATTGATGCAGGCGCAGCAGGCCACCTGGGTGACACTGCGTGCCGAGATGGAAGCCGAAGGCATCAGCGTGGTGCCGCGCGCTGCCCTGTCGGATGCCGATCGCGACTACCTCGGGGATGTGTTCCTCGACCAGGTGTTCCCGGTCCTGTCGCCGCTGGCCATCGACCCGGCGCATCCCTTCCCGTTCATCCCGAGCGAGGGCATAGCGCTGGCGCTGCAGCTCAAGCGCGAAAGGGACGGGCGCGTGTTGCAGGCGCTGTTGCCGATCCCCGGCCAGATCGACCGCTTCCTGGCGCTGCCGGCGGACGACAAGCATCAGCGGTTCCTGCCCCTGGAGGAATTGGTGATGCTCAATATCGGCGCGCTGTTTCCAGGCTACAAGACCACCGGATCCTGCATGTTCCGCGTCTTGCGTGACAGCGACCTCGAGGTTGAGGAAGAAGCCGAGGATCTTGTCCGCGAATTCGAGACCGCGCTCAAACGCCGCCGACGGGGCGAGGTTGTGCGCCTGCAGATCAGCGCCGCAGCGCCCGAGAAACTGGCGCGCGAGATCATCGAGCAATTGCAAGTCACCCGCGAAGAAGTGGTGGAGGTCGACGGCATGATTGGCCTCGTCTCCCTCAAGGCGCTGGTGCTGGACAATCGCACGGACCTGCAGTGGCGCAGTTTCACGCCCCGCGTGCCGGAACGTGTGCAGGACCACGATGGCGACATGTTCGCCGCGATCTCGCAAAAGGACATGTTGCTGCACCATCCCTACGAGACCTTCGACATGGTGATCCGCTTCCTTGCACAGGCGGCGCGCGATCCCAACGTGGTGGCGATCAAGCAGACACTCTACCGGACGTCCTACGAATCGCCCATCGTGGAGGCACTGTGCGAGGCGGCGGAAAACGGGAAATCCGTCACCGCCCTGGTCGAATTGAAGGCACGCTTCGACGAGGCCGCGAATATCCGGCAGTCACGCAAGCTCGAACGCGCCGGAGCCCATGTGGTTTATGGTTTCATCAACTACAAGACTCACGCGAAGATCAGCACCGTGGTGCGGCGCGAGGGCGCGAAGCTGGTGACCTACACCCACTACGGCACCGGAAATTACCACCCGATAACGGCGCGCATCTATACCGACCTGAGCCTGTTCACCTGTGACGCCGCGCTGGGACGCGATGCCACCAAGGTGTTCAATTACATCGGCGGATATGCAGAGCCCGAAGGGCTGGAAAACCTTGCCATCTCGCCGCTGTCGCTGAAGCCGCGCCTGCTGGAGGGCATCGCCGCAGAGGCCGCCCATGCACGGGCGGGCAAACCTGCGGCGATCTGGGCCAAGCTCAACTCCATCGTCGACCCGGACGTGATCGACGCGCTTTACGAGGCGAGCCAGGCGGGGGTGAAGATCGATCTCGTGATCCGGGGCATCTGCGGATTGCGTCCCGGGATCGAGGGGTTCAGCGAGAATATCCGCGTCAAGTCGATTGTCGGGCGCTACCTGGAACACAGCCGCATTGTCTGTTTCGGCAATGGTCACGGGCTGCCATCCCGCAAGGCGCGGGTGCATATCAGCAGCGCCGACTGGATGGGCCGCAACCTCGTGCGTCGGGTGGAGACTCTGGTGGAATGCACCAACCCAACGGTGAAGGCGCAGATCGTCAGTCAGATCATGGCGGCGAACCTTGCCGACGAGGCACAATCCTGGGTGTTGCAGGCCGATGGCACCTATTTGCGACCGGACCTGTCGGAGATCGACAACCCGTTCAACTGCCATCGCTTTTTCATGGAGAACCCGTCACTGAGCGGGCGTGGATCGGCGGGGGCGAGGGACGTGCCGGAACTGACTCACAGTGACGACTAGATGTCTTTGCGCTGGCCGCGATTGACCCCCCGAGCGTGGCCGTGTCACAACCGTCAAGGATGAGTGTCGGGGAGCAATCAGACATGAACGAGATGCACCCGGACTGGGGCCCGTTCGGCATGCCGCTCTTTGATGGACCCGAGGCGCGGTCGCTGGCGCGGGTGGGTGTGATCGACATCGGGTCGAACTCGGTCCGGTTCGTGGTGTTCGATGGCGCAGCCCGTTCGCCCGCCTATTACTTCAACGAAAAGATCTTGTGCGGTCTCGGCGTGGGCTTCGCCGAGACCGGACGACTGAACCCCGACGGACGGGTGCGCGCGCTCAAGGCGTTGAAGCGTTTCGCGGCGCTGACCAAGGCGATGGACGTTCGCCCGCTGCTGACTGTCGCCACAGCGGCGGTGCGCGACGCCGAAGACGGGCCGGAGTTTCAGGCGGATGTGCTGCGCGAGGCGGGGCTGAAGATCCGCGTCCTCGACGGCGCACAAGAGGCGCGGCTTTCGGCGCAGGGCGTGTTGTTGGGGTGGCCGGGAGCGGAGGGGTTGATCTGCGACATCGGCGGGTCGTCGATGGAACTGGCCGAATTGAAGGGGGACGGGGTCGTTGGGGTCAAGCGGACCTCGGATCTGGGACCGCTGAAGCTGATGGGGATCAAGGGCGGAAAGAAGGCGATCCGCGCACATATCAAGGACAGGGTGGCGGATCTTTTGGCGGATTTTCCGACCCATCCCAAGCGCCTGTTTCTGGTCGGCGGATCGTGGCGCGCGATCGCGCGGATCGACATGTTGCGGCGCGAGTACCCGCTGCATGTGCTGCACGAATACCGTATGACGCCCCGCGCGATCATGGCGACGATCAAGCATATCGGGGCCTCCGACTTGGACGCGCTGCGGGCGGTCACCGGCACCTCGGCCGAGCGGATGCGGCTGGTGCCGCTGGCCTCGTTGGTGCTGAAGGAGTTGGTACGGCAAATGGGGCCGAAGGAAGTCGCGATCAGCAGCTATGGCATCCGCGAGGGATTGCTTTACGACCAGATGTCGCCCGCCTTGCGCACCCGCGATCCGCTGATCGAAGCGGCCCGACATGCGGAGGCTTCCTCGGCCCGGCAACCGGGATTCGGGCGCGCGCTCTACAAGTTCATCACGCCGCTGTTCTCCACTGCCCGGATCGACAAGCAACGCCTGATACGTGCCGCTTGCCTGCTCCACGATGTCAGCTGGCGCGCCCATCCCGACTACCGTGCCGAGGTCTGTTTCGACAACGCCACCCGCGCCAACCTTGGCGGCCTGACCCATGCAGAGCGTGTGTATCTGGGTCTGGCGCTGCTGCACCGCTACAAGTCGAACCGCGAAGGCACCGGCTTCAATGCCGATCTGCTGGAGCTTCTGCCCGAAGCGCGGGTGCTGGAGGCCGAGATCATCGGTCGCGCCATGCGCTTCGGGGCGATGTTCGCCGTCGCCAATCCGGTGGATCATGGAAGCCTGCAATACAGACCCAAGCGGGGCGAACTGATCCTGACGCTGACCTCGGACGAGGGCCGCGACCTGTTCGGAGAAGTGGCGCAGGCACGCTTCGGCGCGTTGGCAGGCGCGATGGGGGTGGAGGCGATCGTGCGCGGCTTGGGGACCTGACAGGCTGGTCGAGACGAAACGGCCCACGGCATGGAACCGATCCGCACCGATTTGCGTTTGAACGAAGTGATACCCGGAGCCGAGCCTTAACCGGCGGGTAGGGAATCCCGCAATAGCCTGCACGTCGGCGATGGCCTCGTTTCGGACCATCGCGGAAAGTCCATTTCGCCGGAGACCTGACCATGACTGCCCTGAATTACATCGCCTGCTCTGCCGTCTTGCTGATCCTCGTGGTGTTCTCTGTCATGATCGCTGCCCCCGTCTCCGGAGGAGCGTTCTGATGTGATATGTCCCTGAGGGTGCGGCGGGCTTGTCCCTGGTTCCGCTGCACCCACCCTCCCTTGTTCCTTGACTTTGCGGCCTCCTCGTGGGGCCGCTTTTTCGTGTGCGTTTCCATGTGGCCCCGTCCGCAAAGGCCGCGTGCAGGTACGGATTGCCTGCCTTTTGCCGACTGCAATGCGCGCCTAAGGTCGGCACATCGGAGAGAAGGAGTTGCCCCATGTCCCTCATGAATCTCATGTCCGTCACCCTTGTCCTGCTGGTGCTCGGTGCGATTGCCGCCCTGTTCTTCGGCACCCGGGCCTCGGACGCCGCAGACCTGTCCTATCCCGTCTTCGCTCCCGCCCATCAGTCGGTCACTGCCGTGCCGGACGCGATGGACGACATCTCCGCGCCCCATGACATCGTGTCGGAGTGACCTTGTGACAGCCGTTGGACGCTTGCATCTTGCTGCAACCCTTGGACTGCTGATCGCACTTGCCATGGCACCTCTGGCGGATGCGGGCGTCTACCAGACACCGGCAGGGGGCTGGGGCATCGACCGCCCGGTGACGCCACCGGTGACGCCCACCGGTAACGGGCGTGGAGCAAGGGCTGGCGACACCTCGGGCGGCGGGAATTGAGCCACTGCTTGTGAGCCATTTTCCAATCGCGTAGAGGTCATGGGACCAACGTCTCCCAAGGGTTCCGCCACCATGCGCCTCAGCCGCTATTTCCTTCCCGTCCTGAAAGAAACCCCGTCCGAGGCGCAGATCGTCAGCCACCGGTTGATGCTGCGTGCGGGCATGATCAAGCAGCAAAGCGCAGGGATCTATTCGTGGTTGCCCTTGGGGTACAAGGTGCTGTGCCGGATCGAGCAGATCGTGCACGAGGAACAGATCCGTGCAGGTCATATCCCGATGCTGATGCCGACCCTGCAATCGGCGGAGCTGTGGCAGAAATCTGGCCGCTACGACGCCTATGGCCCCGAGATGCTGCGCCTGAAGGACCGCCACGACCGCGAGATGCTCTATGGCCCCACGAACGAGGAGATGATCACCGATATCGTCGCCAACTTCGTCACCTCCTACAAGGCGCTGCCGCTGACGCTCTACCACATCCAGTGGAAGTTCCGCGACGAGATGCGGCCGCGCTTCGGTGTCATGCGCGGGCGCGAGTTCCTGATGAAGGACGGCTACAATTTCGATGTGTCGAAAGAGGCCGCGCTGCACGCCTATAACCGCCATCTCGTCAGCTACCTGCGCACCTACGAGCGGATGGGATTGCAGGCGATCCCGATGCGCGCGGATTCAGGGCCGATCGGCGGCGACTACACCCACGAGTTCCTGGTGCTGGCCGAGACCGGCGAGAGCGAGGTCTTCTACGATGCCGAGATCACCGATCTGAGCTTCGGTGCGCGCGACATCGACTATGACGATGTGGACCAGTGCGAGGCGGTGCTGAAGGAGTTCACCTCGCGCTATGCCCGCACGGACGAGACCCATGATGCGGAGGTGTTCGCGCAGATCCCCGAAGCGCGCCAGCGCACCGCACGCGGCATCGAGGTGGGGCAGATCTTCTATTTCGGCACTGAATATTCCGAGAAGTTGGGGGCTTACGTACAATCCGACAGTGGCGAGCGGGTGCCGCTTCACATGGGATCGCACGGGATCGGCGTCAGCCGCCTGCTGGGGGCGATCATCGAGGCGTCCCATGATGACAAGGGCATCATCTGGCCCGAGGGCGTGACGCCGTTCCATTGCGGGATCGTGAACCTCAAGCAGGGCGATGCGGCGGCCGATGCGGCCTGCGAGGCATTGTATTCGGCGCTGGAAGCCAAGGGGCTGGAGCCGCTTTACGATGACCGGGACGAACGGGCGGGCGGCAAGTTCGCCACCATGGACCTGATCGGCCTGCCGTGGCGGATCACCGTGGGGCCGCGCGGTTTGGCCAATGGCGTGGTTGAATTGACCAGCCGCCGCACCGGCGAAAGCGAGGAGATGTCGCCCGAGGCAGCGGTGACGCGCGTGGCGGAGATCTACGCAGGTCAGTGAGTCCGGCGGGCGGGGCTTTCCCCCGCCCTGTGCGTCTCACTTGATGTCGCGGGTGGGCGCCACTGTGGTCGTGTTGGGCACCAGCCGCGCGAATTCGGCGGCGACCTCTTCCGCATACATTGCGACGTTGCGGTCATACGGCTCGTTCGGGCGGCCGTCGGTGCGGCTTTCGACCGCGATGATCCGGTAGCCCGCGCCATCCTGGATGAACAACGGCGAGCCTGAATCGCCCTGCAACGTGTCGCATTCGTGGATGAAGGTGTTCTGCCCCCCAAGCTCCACGAAGGGGCAGGACAGGTTGCCGGTCAGCACGCCCTGCTGGTCGAAGCTGTAGCCCGCCTGCAGGATGTCCGGCCCGATGCCGGTCTGCAGGCCCGCAAGTTCCTGCGGGGAAAGCCCGCCCAGGTCCATGAATCCCAACTGGTTGCCGAGCGGTTCTGCGAGGAAGATGAAGGCGAAATCGGTGCCTTCCTGCTCGCCCGACAGCCAGCGCTGCGGCACGTGGAAGCCCGTCACACCCGACCGCGCGACCGAACGGCCACGGTCATAACCCGCAAGGAATTCAACGGGCTGGCGTTCGATCATGCCGTCCGAGGCGATGCAATGGGCCGCCGTCAGCACCGTCGACGGCCCGACCAGCGTGCCGGTGCAGCTGGCATCTGACAGATCGACGAAGCCGATCATGTTCCATGGCGCCTGGGTGGGATCGAGCACGACGCGATCATCCTCGCCGAAGAAGGCGCGCTCGAACGCGCCGGAGAACGGTTCCAGCTCGGTGACGGACAGGACGGCCGGCGGGTAGGTGCCGTTGGTGGGGCTATAGGTGCCGACCCAGATGTCGTACTGGCCGGCCAGGGGCGTGTCGAAGGTGATCGCCGGATTGAGGCGCAAGGCGTCGTCGTTGCAATGCCATTGCCCGTCGGGCGTGTTGACGAGCAGCACGGTATCCTCGCGGCTGTCGACGTAGAACGACAGGGGATAGCCGAAATCGGCGGTGGCAAAATGGACCCGCATGTCGGGCGCGTCGGCGAAGTAGCCGACGCAGCGGTTGCCGGTGAGGACATCGGGAAATTCGACCCGGTTATTGCCGCCCGCAAGCACGGAGATCCAGTTCGGATCCGGCAGGAAATTCGATGCCAGCGAGATGACCCCGAAGGTGGGAGCCAGTGTATAATCCTGCGCCTGTGCGCCGAACGGCGCGAGCGCGAGGGCAGCGATGAAAAGGGAACGGACGAACATTCGGTGCCTCCGGGGGCAAAAGGGATCGCGGCGCGGAGGGTAGGACCGCTGCGCGTGAGCTGTCCATGGGGATTTTCCGTAAGTTTCCCCGTGGCCGGAACGCGGCCCCCGGGACGCCGCGCCGGAGCCTGTGATCCCCGTACACACCCTGTGCACACCCTGTGCATACGGGTGCAGTACACCCAATTTTAGGAAATTTGCGCGAGACTGGGCGCCGGACGGCATCAGAAGGGTCCCCGCCATGCACACCAAATTCGTCGAAACTGCCCCGAACAAGACCGAGCGCTTCCACCACTACTACATGGTCGATGCGATGCGCCGGTTCGAATACGACATGCACAACGCCATCGCCATGAACGGCCGGGTGCCGGGCGGCTGGCACGACCT
>Ga0100391_1004450_pt1 | contig 13514 bp, 9 predicted proteins | sample CryGeymeta201515_FD_81541 | JGI IMG/M metagenome (GOLD analysis project Ga0100391, IMG submission 81541) | Groundwater microbial communities from Crystal Geyser aquifers in Utah, USA - Crystal Geyser metaG 2015-15 | ecosystem: Environmental > Aquatic > Deep subsurface > Groundwater | place: USA...
GGCGGCACATTTATTATCAGTTTAACAATTGAGGCCACAATCAACAATACCATGTTCACCGATTCATTTAGTGACACGATTACCATTTATCCAAAACCGACAGCCCGTTTTATTCCTCAGCCTGTTTGTCAGAATAACGATGCACTGTTTGAGGATAACTCTATCGGAAATGGAGAAGCTATCGTTTCCTGGCTTTGGGATTTTGGTGACTTAACTACTGTTAATGATACTTCATCACAACAAAACCCTTCGTACCCTTATCCAAATTATGGTTTGTTTGATGTGCAATTGGTAGTCGCAAATCAGTATGATTGTTCAGATACATTAATCTCTGAAATTGAAATCTGGCAACCTCCAACTGCCGACTTCATTGCTGTTGACAGCTGTGTAACCTATATCACCTATTTCAATGATCTGACCGACGAAGGAGGCGCTCCGCTAAATAGCTGGTATTGGCACTTTGGCGACCCGAATAGCAATAATGATGACGGTAATCCCTGGACCGATTCTACTGCAACTGATGAATTGACAGAACATATTTATATGCAAACTGGCACTTACTTTGCAATGCTGGCAGTGGAAGATGATAATGGATGTCGCGATACGGTGAGCCACAGTCTGCCAATACACCCAATTCCTTTAGCCAGTTTTATCTACGAAGATCGTTACGAAGATCGTCAGGGTCAGGTATTTTTCCAGAATACAAGTGATCCATCAGCTATAACTTTCTTCTGGGACTTCATGACAGGGCAAACTTCTACTGAGGAGAACCCAGTTTATCAGTTTGAAGAAGACGGGCTTTATGAAGTGATGCTCGTAGCATACAATAATCACCTGTGCCCTGATACAGCCGTTAATGAGTACGAGATCGTTTTTACAGGGCTCTATTTCCCTAACAGTTTTGTGCCGGGACACAGCGATCCGGAAATTAGCCAATTCAAAGGATTGGGTGAAAATCTGGAAACTTATACCCTCGAAATCTACACAAGTTGGGGCCAACTAATCTGGTCAAGTTCAGCATTAGATGACGGACGACCAGCCGAAGCATGGGATGGCACCTTAAATGATCAGGCACTTCCAACCGGCTCCTACATTTGGAAAGCCGCTGCCACATTCCGTGATGGGACAATTTGGGAAGGGTCCGACAATGGCGATGGCAATCTTAAACCCTATGGTATCATTAACCTGATCCGTTAATAGAAAGGAGGAAAAAAATGAAAGCAATTGAAAATTTGATTAACGGATCACAAATAATGAAACTCATGAAAGCATCCAAAAATAGACTAAGCCTTGCAGTTCTGATATTATTTTTAAGCCTTAATTTAAAAGCTCAGGACCCGCACTTTTCGCAGCATTTTAGCAGCCCGACTTATTATAATCCTGCCTATACAGGACTTTCCCTTGGATTAAAAGTCAGGATGCACGCACGCAAAATGTGGATGGATCTGCCTGGCGAAAACTACCTTACCAATTTCAGTATGGATATTGCAGACCGCAATATCCCTGGAGCTGGTGGAATTGGAGTTTTGTTTAATCAAACCAGCGAAGGCTTGGGCTACATCAAAACTACTACTACCGGAATTCTTCCTGCTGTTCGCATTCCACTTTCACAAAGTGCCATTATTCAAGTTGGTGCAATGGCTGGTTTTGTGCGTAAAGAAGTAAGTTTTGATGGCAAGCTGATCTACGCCGACCAGCTCGATCCACGATGGGGTTATATCGGGCCTTCGAATTTAAGTACGCCAGCTGATAACTTTGTTGTATATCCTGACTTTTCATTTGGAGCTATATTTCAGTTCGAAGGAAATGGGGTTATTGGTACCCTTGGGGCAGCTGCACATCATCTGATGGAGCCTAACCAAAGTTTTTTCAACCTGGATGCTCCCCTTCCGCGAAAATATGTCGGGCATTTCGACTTGATAATCGATGTTGATGAATATGATGGTTACTACAACAGAAGAAAAAGTTTTAAACTGAACCCAGGAATTATCTACCAACAACAAGGCGATTTGAGTAATTTCAATCTGGGTTTGAATTTATACATGTCACACATTTATTTGGGAATCTGGTTTAGAAACGATGTATTGGAATACTCAGAATATGCAGATTTCATTTTTCTGGCTGGTATAAATATCGGTTTCAGTGAAAACTCGCGAATGAAACTCATGTACACGCATGATATGGCAATAAGCACGAACAACAATTTTGCCGGCCCTTCTCATGAAATAAGCTTGATACTGGAATTTGACAACCTCAGATTCTTTAAGCAAACAGATATCATCAAGAATGTGAACACACGCAACTTCTCTCCGATTGAGTGTTCGCCGTTTTAATATGATTTAATCGAAACATAAAAAAACCGTTTCATGTTTAGCATGAAACGGTTTTTTTGGTCAAAGAAAATCCGTTAAAAGCAAAATGTGTGCACTTTTGTTTGTACTATGCAAAAAAATAGATACTTGAATATATACAACAACCTTCTCATTATCAACGTGGGACGTACTGGAATCGAACCAGTGACCTCATGCCTGTCAAGCATGCTGTTTCTTTTTACATTTATTTTATATTTCCATACTATTTCTTACATTTTCAATGATTTAGATAATCATTTAAAGGTTTTGATTTATGGCTATATTTACAAAATATAGTCAACCAAGCGTCAACCGAAAATAATAACTTGATTTAATTTTAAGGTCATGGCAAAAATTGAAGTGGTTCTTTACAAATGGAAAAGGCTAAAAGACGGGACAAACCCTATTATGCTTCGAGTTGCAAAAGACAAAAACAGGAAAATGCTTGCAACTGGTTTAAGTTGTTTACCAAAACAATGGAATGATGAATATGGATTATTTATCAAAGACAAACGCTTGACGAAGGATTACGATTTTAAGAATGAAGCCTTAAACAAAATCAAAACAAAGGCTTTAGACATTGTTGGAGATTTCGAAAAACAAGGTTTGGATTGGACACTAAATCAATTCGAATCTAAAATGCGTTCCAAAACATACTCCACCAATTTGAAAGATTACTTTGAAAGTCACATAGAAAAACTAAAAAACAATGCTAAGTATGTTAATGCTGAGGTATTTAGATCAACATTATTAATGCTGACAATTTTTGACTCAAAGTTCTCGAAATTAAAATTTCCTGATATTGATCAAAACTATGTCTATCGTTTTGATACATTTTTACGCAAAAAAAGAAACCTTAAAGACACAAGCATTTCGCTTTATATGAGAACTTTAGCAGCCCTACTTAATAGTGCAATCAGAGAAGGTGTGATGGATCAAAACACTTATCCTTTTGGTAAAAACGGATATAAAATCAGCAAGTTAAATGTCAAAACACGTAAAAGATTTGTACCTATTGAGTATTTACGAAACCTTAAAGAATATCCTATTAATGACATTAGATTAGCGTTAAATAGAAACTTATTTTTGTTTTCATTTTATTGCAGAGGCATTAATTGGATAGATATGGCGCTTTTGAAAAAGGAGAATATTATTACAGCACTTTCACCAGATGGAAATGAGATTAAACTGATTAGGTTTAATCGAGCTAAAACAAATACACCATTTGAAATAGTGATCAATGAAGAAATTCAGAAATTATTAACTTGGTTTAGTGAATATTTTGCTCCTACACCTTATCTTTTACCAATTATCACCAAGCCACTATATACGGGCGACAAACTAAGAAAACACATCGACAACCGCCGGGGCAAGTATAATAAAGCACTTAAGGAACTGGCCCAAATTGAGGAGCTTCAATTCCCTGAATCTTTAAAAAATCTTTCCGGCTACTTTGCCAGGCATTCTTATGCAATGGCTTTGAGGTCAAAGGGTGTAAGTATTGAAATAATATCAGAGGCGCTCGGTCATGCTGAACTCAAAACAACAAACATTTACCTTGACAGCTTTGGACGTGATGCTGTTGCAGCTGCTAGTGAAGGGTTAATTTGATAAAAATAGGTTCTCTTGCTTAGTCTTGGTTTTTAACTTTTAATTATCACGGTAACAAGTCTAGTTTATGCTTCATTTTTATTGTCCACTCCTCTTCTTCGAGCAGCATATTGTAATAGCCTTGCCGATAGCTTTCATTTGTTTTTTTCATTTCCACTAGCCGCTCCGCTATTCCTTCCTGATAAGCTTCCAAATTGGCCTTTGCCATAGCTTTGTCGTCTAAACAAAGCTGTAATATAACCTCATGTTTGATTAATTCCAGCCTTGGATAAACATTCAACCTTCTGGCCTGTTGTATCAGCTTTAGTGCTTCTTGATTCTTTTCTTCAGTATCATATAAATACAACAGCACTTTCGATTGCACCAAATAATCTTCTTCGGTCGCTACTCCGGCCCTGATATTCCTTCCGGCCAATTCAAATGCCAGATTTAATTTTTTCCTTCTGAATTCATTTTGGGCGTTCAAGGTGTTCACAAACGAAATAGTGCGGTCATAATTAACATCATCAAAATCTTTCACTGCTCCAATTGCTTGAATGCGCTGATCAATCTCAGGGTGACTTCCTTTGCCATCTAGTACACTGAGGTCGCCCAAATCTAAACTTCTGCGCTTTAGTTTATCTAATACTGTTGCCATGGCCGATGGGTCTTTTCCTATAAATGTTAATATATCTTTAGCACAGCGATCGGCAATCATTTCCTGCTCCCTGCTGTATTTTAACCCCATACGATCAGTTATTTCATAGGCTATATCCAATGCCAAATAAGCTGTTGATCTGGTTAATGACCCATCAATTTAAGCGCCTTGTGTACCTGCATAAATTTCGGCACTTGCCGCTGCCACTGTCGCAACCCCTGCCCAAAATTCCGCTCGCTTTTGTCTGCTAATAGCCGTATTAATATTGTCAACGGAATGATCTAGCACAAAGTGCGAAATCTCATGAGCAAGCACCGCCATTAACTCTTCCTCAGAATTTATTGTTGATAGCATTCCCGTTGTTAAAATCAAGGTTCCATTCGGAAACATAAAAGCATTCGGGGCTATATCAATCAAAACTTTCACATTTAATACCCCTGGCCTGCCGTCAGGTAGGTCCCCCGGGAATAATCTATAAACAAGCGAGTAAATATAACTTTCAAGATAACTATCATTAAAGAAGGAATTATTACTCTCAGCAAAAGCCATAAAATCAAGCGCATCAGCTTCTATCTCTGCTCTTAAATCAAGTTGAAGTCCGTTTTTTGTAAGATCATCATATACCCCCTCATTTATCATTTGAACATTCCAAAACTCATTCAAACTGGCATTGTCTGACAGAACATAGGTGAATCGTTTAACATCATCTCCAAATAAACTATGCATTTCACCATCCACTTCTATCGCATATTGAGCGTATTCATTGCTTTTTCCGTTAAAACCGATTACCTTAAATACTTGCCCTTCTGAAATTTCCTTCCCTTGAACGGTTCTGATTTTTTTATTTGCTTTTGCACTCATGTTTAATTCTTGCTGCGAAAGCAATATAAATGGCATCAAAATCAGAAATACTACAATAAATTTTTTCATGATTAATTGGTTTAAGGTTATAAAAGAGTTTTCCTTGCCCAAAGTTAAACTTTAATCAAAGACTTTCAGACATTTTCGATCCATTTTTGCAGTCTACATTGAACAACCAGCCTGTAATGACTATTGAGCCATTGGATTTTAAATCATCAAATTATTTAACCACTAAACCACAAAATCCAGTCATTTTGATCAGATCCGAGCATTCATAAAACAAAATTCCCTAAATTAGTGCCTTCAAAAACATTCCACGCATGCCAAACATTTTTAAAACGTAACGAATAATAATTATTTATAGCAATATCACCAACAAAAATACAACCACCTGTTTTTCTGTATCCTAAAACAGCTTTCCCCATGAACAAAAAACACCTTTCCGAAAGAGACATTTGCACTAAATTTATCACACCAGCCATTGAACAGGCTGGATGGGATAAAAATACCCAACTGCTTGAGGAAGTAACTTTCACAGACGGGAAAATATACGTAAGAGGGAAACTCACTGCCAGAGGAACAAGAAAAAGAGCTGACTACATTCTTTACTACAAGCCAAACATTCCGGTCGCAATTGTAGAGGCCAAAGACAACAAACATGCAATAGGTGCAGGGATCCAACAGGCTTTGGAATATGCCAAAATACTTGACATACCCTGCGTTTTTAGCAGCAATGGTGATGGATTTGTGTTCCACGACCGCACGGCTGCTGATGGCAATATCGAGACAGCGCTAGATATGAACAGTTTCCCATCACCTGATGAAATCTGGCAGAAATACAAGATTTACAAAGGCATTGAATCAGCTGAAGCTGAAAAAGTTGTTGCACAGGATTACTATTTCGATACAAGCGGCAGAAAACCACGGTATTACCAACAAATTGCAATTAACAGAACTGTCGAGGCTATTGCCAAAGGTCAAAACAGAATCTTGCTGGTAATGGCTACTGGAACAGGAAAAACTTATACCGCTTTTCAGATCATTCATCGATTGTGGAAAAGCGGAGCAAAAAAACGAATTCTGTTTTTGGCTGATCGCAATGCATTGATTGACCAAACACGCAGAGGCGATTTCAAACACTTCAAAGATAAAATGACTACGGTCAAACATCGCATGATTGACAAAAGCTACGAGGTGTATCTTGCTTTATATCAGGGTTTATCTGGTGCTGATGAGGAAGCAAACGCCTACAAACAATTTTCTCCTGGCTTTTTTGATTTGATTGTCATTGACGAATGTCACCGGGGTAGTGCAAAGGAGGACAGTGCCTGGCGCGAAATCCTGAACTATTTCAGTAAGGCAACGCATATCGGCCTCACCGCCACTCCAAAAGAAACTGATGAGGTTTCAAATATTGAATATTTCGGCGATCCTGTCTATACGTATTCCCTTAAACAGGGCATTGACGATGGATTCCTGGCTCCTTACAGGGTGATAAGGGTAAACCTAAACGTGGATGCAGAAGGCTGGCGTCCGGAACAGGGCAAAAAAGATACAGATGGTATTGAGGTTGAGGACAGGGTGTATAACCGAAAAGATTTTGACCGCAATCTGGTAATAGAAGAACGCACAGATTCGGTTGCAAAAAAACTTACCGAATTTCTGAAGGGATATAACCGCTATGCAAAGACGATTGTTTTTTGCGTAGATATAGAACATGCTGCACGCATGAGAACTGCATTAGCTAACCTTAACGCTGATCTGGTTGCTCAAAACCACAAATACATCATGCAGATTACGGGCGATAATGAAGAAGGCAAAAAAGAACTCGATAATTTCATTAACCCAGAAGAGACTTTTCCGGTCATCACTACAACCTCCGAATTGATGACAACAGGTATTGATGCGCAAACCTGCCGCGTCATCGTACTAGATTCAGAAATAAAATCAATGACGAAGTTTAAACAGATTGTTGGCAGAGGAACCCGTATCAATGAGGAGTTTGGTAAGATGTACTTTACCATTCTTGATTTTAGAAATGTCACTGATTTATTCGCAGATAAAGACTTTGATGGCGAACCTATCCGGATAAAACCTGTTGCGGAGGATACTGACCTCAGTGGCATTATCGATGAAGAAGAAAACTTTGATACGCCTGTTATAGATGAAGAAACAGGCGAAATAATTGAAGTTACACCGGATATCAGATACCCTGAATCACAAACCGAGCCTGGTAAAGCAAATGACCCTAGACCGAAGGTTTACGTCAATGGAGTTGATGTTTCTGTATTGATCAGTCGCGAAATGTATTTCGATAATGATGGCAAGCCTATTACAACCAGCTTAAAAGACCATTCCAGAGGGCTTATCAAAGAGCAATATGCATCCCTGGACGACTTTTTGAATCGCTGGAACAGCACTGATAAAAAAGAAGTGATTATCAAAGAATTGGAAGATCAAGGCGTACTGGTGGAAGCTTTGCGCAATGCAGTAAACAGAGAAGTTGACCTTTTCGACCTGATTTGCCATATCGCTTTCGGCCGGCCTCCAATGACCCGTAAAGAAAGAGCCAACAATGTCAAAAAACGTGACTACTTTACCAAATACGGTGCACAAGCTCGTAAGGTGCTGGAAACACTACTCGATAAGTATGCCGATGAAGGCGTCACCAATATCGAAAGCATGGACATTCTGAAAGTGAAACCACTAACTGATTACGGTTCACCTTTGGAAATCATCAGGCAGTTTGGGAGCAAAGCTAAATACCTGGAAGCTTTAAGAGAATTGGAACAAGAATTATATAAAACAGGAGCATAATAATCATGAGCGAAGAAATAGCTAATAACAATGAACAGGATTTATTAAACCAACTATCTGCTCTTGTTGAAAACAGTCAACAAATTATTGCTTCACAAGCAAATAGCACGCTTACTTTACTTTTTTGGCAAATTGGAAAGCATTTAAATGATTTTGTTTTGGGCAACAAACGTGCAGAATATGGCAAACAAATTATGTCGACGGTGTCTTCACATTTGAGCGAAAAGTTTGGGAATAATTTTGAGCTGCGTAACCTTAGAAGAATGAGGCAGTTTGCTGAACAATTTACAGACATAGAGATTGTGTCGACACTGTCGACACAATTGACCTGGTCGCATTTTATTGAACTGCTTCCATTAAATAAAGCTGAGGCGAAATTATTTTATGCCCATAAAATTGCAGAAGGGAACTGGGGTGTGAGAGAATTGCGAAAACAAAAAGACAATAAACTCTATGAAAGAATGCTGGTTGCAAATAATCAACTCCCATTAAAAATAGCAGAAACCTCTAACGTTTTTAAAGACCCTTATTTATTGGATTTTCTAAATCTCAAGGACGACTTTCTGGAAAAAGACCTCGAAGAAGCTATTCTTATTGACCTTGAAAAGTTTATTTTAGAGCTGGGGCATGGCTTCACTTTTGTTGAACGTCAAAAAAGAATCATTATCGATGGCGATGATTTTAAGCTTGATTTGCTGTTTTTTCACCGAAAACTTAAACGACTGGTTGTAATTGAACTTAAAATTGGCAAATTTAAAGCTGCATATAAAGGCCAGATGGAACTTTACCTAAAGTGGCTAAATCGTTACGAAAAACAAGAAGGTGAAAATGAACCTATTGGCTTAATCTTGTGTACCGAAACAAGCAAAGAGCAAATAGAATTGCTCGAAATGCATAAGGACGGTATTATGGTTGCTGAATACTGGACTGCTTTACCACCCAAAAATGTACTCGAACAAAAACTGCAACAGGCAGTAATTGAAGCAAAAGAAAGATTAGAACGAAGAAAACTAAAATAAATGTCAAACCTTAAAGGAATCATAGACGGCATCCGCAGAATCATGTGGCAGGACACCGGCCTTAATGGCGATGCTCAACGTATTGAGCAGCTTGGCTGGATGCTGTTTCTCAAAATATTCTCCGACAAAGACAAAGAACTGGAAGTGCTCAACGATGCCTACGAAAGTCCCATTCCCGCTGAATTTCACTGGGATGCCTGGGCAGGTGATGACGAAGGCATAACGGGCGACGAACTGCAACAGTTTGTCGACCAAAGGTTATTTCCTACGCTCAAAAACCTGAAAGTGGGTATGAATGACGATCTGGCCAACAAACGTGCTTTGATTGTACGTGAGGTGTTTGAAGGCAACAACAATTACATGAAAAGCGGCATCAATATCCGCAAGGTGCTAAACAAGCTCAACGAAATTGACTTCAACATTGCCAAAGACCGCCATGCTTTTGGTGAGCTTTACGAAACCATTTTGAAGGAACTGCAAAGTGCCGGTAAAAGTGGTGAGTTCTATACACCCAGAGCCATTACGGAGTTCATTTGTGAAATGATCAATCCGAAGTTAGGCGAAAAGATTTTAGACCCCAGTTGCGGAACAGGTGGATACCTCACCGCTGCCATTGAGCATTTGAAAAAGCAAGCCAACAGCGTTGAAGAACGCGAAAGCATTGCCCAAAATATCATTGGTTGGGAATACAAACCACTTCCATATTTGCTGGCCACTACCAACCTGATTTTGCATGATATAGAAGTGCCAAACATCTCTTTCCGCGACAGCTTAGATCAACCCCTGAGCTACTATACCGAGAAAAACCGGGTGAATGCCATTTTAGCTAACCCGCCTTTTGGAGGTATTGTAGCCAATAACAACGAAAACAACTTTCCACAAAACTTCCGCACCAAAGAGAGCGCCGACCTCTTTCTGGTTTTGATGATTCACTTACTGAAACAAGGTGGCCGGGCTGGAATTGTTTTGCCCGATGGCTCACTTACCGGTGATGGCGTAAAACTGCGGGTTCGCCAAAGATTATTGGAAGAATGCAATCTGCACACCATCATCCGTTTGCCCAACTCCGTGTTTCAGCCTTATGCTACGGTGGCCACCAACCTATTGTTTTTTACCAAAGGCACGCCTACCAAAGAAGTTTGGTATTACGAACACCGCCTGCCCGAAGGACAAAAAGCCTACAACAAAACCCGACCACTGCAGCTCAAAGAGTTTGACCCGATCAAGACATGGTGGAACGATAGAAAAGAAAGTGAGCTAAGCTGGAAGGTGGATGCCCAAACCATCATTGACCGCAATTATGATCTGGATATTAAAAACCCTGCTAAAAAAGAAGAAGCTGTTGAATATAGCAGTGCGGAATTAATGGATATGTTGGAAAAGAGCTTTACAAAAAGCCAAGGTTTGTTGAATGCACTAAAAGCAGCAGTAAAATGAATTTTGAGGAATTAGTTTACCAAATTGAGCTCGCACACAAAGAACTTCAATCCTATGCTGTTCGGCAGGTCAATAATGCCTTAACCATGCGAAATATTGTGATTGGCTTCTATATTGTTGAATATGAACAAAATGGTTCCGACAGAGCAAACTATGGCCAGGAGACAATCAAAACATTGGCACAGCGATTAAAACACATCAAAGGCATATCAAAAACGCAGCTGTATCGCTTTCGGGATTTTTATTTGACCTACCCCGCAATTTTCTCAACAGTGTCGGGAAAATTACTAAGCACTAACAATGAACTTTTTAGAATATTCCCAACAGTGTCGGGAAAATCACTTGAACCTAATAATGAGGCCTTTTCGCCAGAGCCTGAGGTGCTCTTAAATACGTTAAGTTTTTCTCATTTCATTGAACTACTGAATATCAAAGAACCGCTGAAACGCTCTTTTTACGAAATCCAGACAGTTAAAAACAATTGGGGAGCACGTGAGCTGGGCAGAGCCATCAACACCATGCTTTATGAGCGGACTGGTCTTTCAAAAGATAAGAAACAAGTGATTGAACGCTTAAAAACAGACCAGCAACTCGAAATAGAAGATGTAGTAAAAAATCCCTATTTTCTAGAATTCATTGGTCTCGAAGAAAGAACAGCCTATAGCGAAACCGATCTGGAAACCGCCATCATCAATCACCTTCAGGATTTTTTAACCGAGATGGGCAGGGGTTTTTGCTTTGAAGCACGCCAGAAACGGATCACTTTCGACAACAAACATTACCGCATTGATCTGGTCTTTTATCACCGCATATTGAAATGTCATGTGCTCATTGATTTAAAAATTGGGGGGTTTGACCATGCCGATGCCGGCCAAATGAATATGTACCTAAACTATTACGCAAAAAATGAACGCACCGAAGGCGATAATCCACCAGTGGGGATCATTCTTTGTGCCACCAAAAACGATGCGCTGGTAGAATACACCACAACGGGATTATCCCATGAAGTTTTTGTTTCAAAATATATGGTACAACTTCCAAGTAAGAAGGAACTGGAAGCCTTTATCAATAGGGAATTAAATGAGTTAGAAGGAGATGGTATATGAGTTGGGGTAAAAAAGCACTCGGAGAGCTGTGCCTAATTGAAAAGGGTAAAATTGGTATTCAAAAGGCAGTTCCTGGTGAATACCCTCTAGTTGTTACAGCAGAAGAAAGATTATCACATAATGAATATCATTTTGAAGGAAATGCTGTGGTGATTCCTTTGGTCTCCTCAACTGGGCATGGGCATAGAAGTCTTAAAAGAATTCATTTTCAATCTGGAAAGTTTGCAGTAGGCAATATTCTTTGTGCTGTAATTCCACATGACGAAAATGTTCTTAGAGCAGATTACTTATATAGATTTCTTGACCTCAATATAGAGATCGAATTGGTTGGGCGAATGAAAGGTATGGCGAATGTGTCTTTACCAATAAAAGAAATTGCTAGGATTGAAATTCCGGTTCCTCCTATTGAAGCACAAATTGATTTTGTAAAGCAGTATTCCACTTTGGAAGACAAAAGCAATGATATGGGTGGAGAACTCACCCACCAACGCGATTTAGTCAAACAACTCCGCCAGGCCTTTCTGCGGGAAGCCATGCAAGGTAAGTTGGTGCCACAAGACCACAAGGAGGAACCTGCTTCAATGCTTCTAGAAAAAATCAAAGCGGAGAAAGAACGCTTGGTGAAGGAAGGCAAAATAAAGAAGCAAAAACCACTGCCACCCATCACGGCAGCCGAAATTCCTTTCGAAATACCAGAGAATTGGGTGTGGTGTAAAATTGGAGATATTTCAACTTCAATTGTTCCGAATAGAGATAAACCAAAAACTTTTAGCGGAACTATACCTTGGGTAACTCAATCAAATTTCTCGGAGAAGACCTTTAAACTGGATTATTCAGTAAATGATATTGGTCTAAGTTTAGAAGAGGCCAAAAAGTACAATTGTAGAATAATGCCTAGAGGTGCGATTGTAATGAGCTGTGTTGGAAGATTTGACTTAGTTTGTTTAATTGATAAAGATATTGTCGCAAACCAACAATTACATTGCTTTATTCCAATGATTGAAACAATGTCAAAGTATCTTATTTACTGCATTAAAATATTAAATGAAGAAGTTGCTAAAACCGCTATTCATACAACAATTAAATATTTAAACAAAACAAAAATTGAATCTATTCCAATCCCTCTTCCCCCTCTCCCCGTGCAACAACGCATAGTCGCCAAATTAGATCAGTTGATGGTGTATTGTGATGAGTTGGAGGCAAGCATCAAAGCAAGTCAGCAGCAGAATGAGTTGCTTTTGCAGCAAGTGTTGCGGGAGGCCTTGCAGCCAAAGGATATGAATCTTTAAAACGCACTATTATGGCAGAAATTCCAAGAAACAACACCGGCCTCTCAGGAGAATATTTTGTAGCAGCAGAACTATACCGCAGAGGTTGGTCTGTGGGCATGACACTCGGAAATGCAAAAGCAGTTGATCTGTTTGCCGAAAAAGGAGAAAAACGCATTGCCGTGCAGGTAAAAGCCATTTTTAAACGCAAAAACGTAGGCTGGCCGCTCATGACCAACCAAATAAAAGAAGATTGCTTTTATGTGTTTGTAAATTTGAAAGGTGATAAAATCCAAACAGATCAACCAGACCACCCGGATTATTATATTGCTACTGCCCAAGAAGTCCACGGAAAGATAAAGCAATACAAAACCCGCGGCATTGTTGACCTCAGCACACTCAATAAC
>Ga0100391_1004465_pt1 | contig 13480 bp, 7 predicted proteins | sample CryGeymeta201515_FD_81541 | JGI IMG/M metagenome (GOLD analysis project Ga0100391, IMG submission 81541) | Groundwater microbial communities from Crystal Geyser aquifers in Utah, USA - Crystal Geyser metaG 2015-15 | ecosystem: Environmental > Aquatic > Deep subsurface > Groundwater | place: USA...
TACTAAAATCGGAAAAGAAACAATTATTATGGCTCAACAAATTAAAGAGTTGGTAATGGTTCCGGCATATTGCTATTGAATATTATGCCAAAAAATACACTAATTTTAAAGATAAGGTACTAATCTATTGCTAACCCTTGAGGTTATTGACATACAGCTTGCCGTTAACTTTATATTAAGAGCCGTTTGCCCAAAAAAATCTGTTGATCCGATGAACAATCTAACTTTGAATGCAAAGAATTATTCTCATAATATTAATTAAATCTTTAAACATGAAAAAAGTACTACTTTCCCTGGCGGTTTTCGGATTGTTTGGTTTGGGTCTGCAGGCACAATCAAAACAAGACCTGAAAATAAAACCCGCAAAAGCTGCAATGCTTGTTGGTATAGAGGAAACCACGAAGACAAGCAATGTTCCTGTCGCTACTGAACTGCCACAGGTAACTATTCCTAACGATGTTAATATCGTAACCCAAATTCCTATTGGAACTTCGGCAAACGCATATGGCTTTTATGTTGATAGCCGCACAGCCAGTATTTGGGTTGACAATAACCTGAACACAGTTATTTTTACACACAGACAGGAATTGCCAACTTCAGGACATCTTGCTTATGATATTTCCACAGATGGAGGTTTAACCTGGGAAAACAATATTACTACTTATGATCCTGAAATAGGTGGCAGCAATGCCAGGTATCCTCAGGGTGGTATTATTAACCCAGAAGGAAATACTGATCCAGCCAATGCAGTGCATACTTATGTGGCTCCATTATTGGATGGTAGTCAGGGAATTTCAGGTTCATGGGGTGGTTTAACAGTTGGAACAGCTCCTTTTGCACCTGGCGCCACGCAGTGGCAGGATGAATGGGCTACAGATAATGATAGTAGATGGTTTTTGCCAAGTGCTTTCCACGTAACCCAGCAAGGTGTTGTTTATTTTGTTGATGAGTTAGTATCTGACTGGGATGGAATTACATCAACTTATGGAGGAAGCATCACAATAGGTAAAGGAATTTATGATCCAAGTTCAGGTGAAATTAATTACACTTTTCAATCTATTGATGTGCCTGTGAATACAGAAGATGGTATCAACGACATAGAAATTGCTTTTGCACCTGACGGTCAAAATGGTTATATCGCTTTGCTTACCAATCTTGAAGAAACACTGCCTTATACTTCTTATCATCCGGTGCTTTACAAAACTACCGACGGTGGCGAAACCTGGTCAGATGCTATCGAAGTGCAACTTGGTGGTGCCGCTGGATTAGCAGCTATTCAAGAAGCTTTGTCTGACGAAGCACTTACTGCCCTTTTTGACCCGGAACCAGTTCCTCCACGTGACGAAATCGCATATTATATGGGATACACTATGGACTTTTTAGTTGACGCCTGGGGAAATCCTCATCTTTCAGGTACTATTTTAAATGCTGACCTGGAAGCTGGTACTATATCTACTGGTACTGGATTTATGACTAATTTCCATATCTGGTCAACTGACGGTGGCGAAACCTGGAACGCATTTAAACTGGCCGACCTAATTCAGTTCGAAGCCCCATTTGGAGACGCCTCTGCTCCAACTTCACATCACAATCGTCCTCAGATTTCAACTACCTGGGATGGTTCTATTGTTTTCTTCTCGTGGCTGGATAGCGATATCGAAGATGCAGAAGACAACAAACGCCCTGATATCTATTTCCGTGAGTTTTTCCCTTATATGGGAGAAAACGGAACACATGGCGAAGAAATTGTAAATGTTACTTTATTCTCAGCAGCCATGTGGACCGCCAACTGGGCCACCATGCCTTATTATGTATTTACCGAAGACATGGGCGACAACATTGTGCAGGTTACTATTCCATGGGTGTATCAAAAACTTACTGAGGAAAATGTAGATCTTCCTGTGCAGTTCTATTATATCCCCGATTTCGTAAAAACTTACGCCATTACGGCTAATACTGAATTAAGTATGGAAGCTGTTGCTGCTGTAAGTCAAAACTTCCCTAATCCTTTTAGCAGGGAAACACAAATATCAGTTTCACTTGTAAAAGCCAGCGAAGTAAAACTTTCGGTTTACAATATCACAGGTCAACAGGTATTGTCCGAAAATTTTGGGTATAAAAATGCCGGTAGCTTCACCACTACAATCAGTGCCGACGAGCTGCCAACAGGCGTTTATTTCTATACCGTGGAAGCCGCTAACAGCAAGGTAACCCGCAAGATGATCGTGCAATAAGCTGCTCATAAGTTATTTTTAGTTAACACCTTGGTCAGCCCGAAATATTTTTTCGGGCAGGCCATTTTTTTGCGCTACTTTAAAAAGTCTATTATATTTGTATCGCGAAAACAGTAATTTTTTCAGTGTTAACTAAAATTTTAATCTTATGAAAAAACTTGTACTTTTGAGTCTGGTACTGGGTTTAGGCCTGATGGCAACAGCTCAGTCAACCCTCAACCTTAAACAGGATTTATCCGAACACAAAGCCATCGACAAAATGATGGTGGGTGTGGAACCTGCAAAAGCTTCAACAGTTGTAGCCAGTCAGGAAATTGACACACCTGTTGTTCCTCCAACAAAAAACACCAATATTGTGAGCATTATCAATATTGGTACTTCAGCCAATGCCTACAGCTATGGATATGGTGGCGGACAGAAATCTATCGTTTGGGCTGTGCCCGAATTGAATATGGTAACCAATTTCCACCGTATGGGTGGCGAGCTGGATCCGGGTGGATACAGTGGCGACCTGGGTTATGATGTTTCCATGGATGGTGGTCTCACCTGGGAAAACATGATCGAAATGTACATTGCCGAAAATAATGCTGGTGGCACTTACTACACTGATGCAGCGCGTTATCCTAATCATGGTGTTTGGAATCCGGAAGGTAATACCGATCCTAACAACACCTGGTTGCAGTATTTCACTCCCAACCTCGATGGTTCCAACTCTCCTGACAGCTGGGGTGGTTACAGTTTTGGTTCAGTTAATATTGGTGATCCTACCATCAAAACAAAGAATCTGCAGTCAACTGAAGATCCTTTCTATCAATACATTCCTGATGCCTATGATCTTACCAAAGACGGTATAGTTTGGGTTGTAGATGTAAACCAGGATTGGTCGAGCAGTTCGGTAGTTTATCAGGGATCATTAATCCTTAACAGAGGCGAATGGGACGAAGCTGAAGGCGATTTTATTTTTGAGCAGGAATTGCTTGATGCGCCTGTAGCAGAAGCCACTACACGTCCATCACACGTACAAGTTGCTTTTGCTGAAGATGGCCAAACTGGTTATATTTCTTTCCTGGGCGATAACGAAACTGTTGACGTAATTAGCGGCTCCCCAGGCTATTATCCTATCATCTTGAAGACGACTGACGGCGGAAATACCTGGACAGAACCACAGGGTATTCAGTTGGGCGGCCCTAATGGCCTTGCTGGAATTGTAAACGACTTGCTTACTGATGATCAGATTGCTGAATTGTATGAAGAACCGCTACCTGCACGCGATGAGATTCCTTATACTACTGCTTTCGATCACAACATCTCAGTAGATGCAAACGGCAACCTGCATATTGGTATTGTAATTGGTGTTGTAGGTTCTGATGATTATTCAATTGTTTCAGCTTCTAATCTCTTTGCAGCTTACGACATCTATACTACAGATGGTGGTACAAGCTGGTACGGTATCAAACTTGGAAGCATCAATCAGTTCCGTGGCACATGGCCAGGTGATTATACAGAAGATAACCGTATTCAAACTACCATTTCTCCCGACCGCAGCACTGTATTTGTAAGCTGGCTCGATACCGATCTGGAAGATCAGGAAGACAATACCCGTCCGAACATCTTCATCCGTGGGGTACGTCCCAATCCATGGGGAACTGCTGACCTTACCTGCGCTGACGGTGCCGATGCGCCTACTAACGTAACACTTTTCTCTGAAGGTATGTGGAATGCAACTTTCTTTGCTGCAGCACAAATGTCGTTCTACGATGGAGATGCTTACACCATCCCGATGACTTACCAGCCCGTTGCTCCCGATGTTGATCCAGGCGAAGCCGTTCAATACAAATACATCACCGACTTTAAGTTTACCGAAGCTGATTTCTGTATTGTGGGCACCGAAGAAATTGCTGCTGCCACTCAGATGGAAGTAAGCCAGAATTTCCCCAATCCTTTCAGCAACGAAACCAACGTTACTGTTAGCCTGAAACAAGGCAACAACGTAAACCTGGAAGTTTATAACATTACCGGACAAAAAGTTATGGTTAAAGACTATGGCTACAAACCAGCCGGTACATTTACTATGACTATCAGTGCCGATGAACTGCCAACAGGCGTTTATTTCTATACTGTAGATGCAGGTGCGCAGAAAGTAACCCGCAAAATGATTGTACAATAAGGATTTCTAAAAAATCTTGACCTAAAAAACCGCTTCATTTGGAGCGGTTTTTTTATGCCTCTTAAAAAATATATTATATTTGTCCTTCAATTGATCCAATTTTTCATGTATTAATCACTAAAACTCAACAAAATGAAGAAAGTTTTACTTACTATGGGAGCCTTGCTCATTGCGGGTAGCAGCCTGCTTGCGCAAACCCTAAAACAAAGTGATCAAATTCGTTTCGAAAAACGAATTAATCACGCCTTAACAATTGATCCGCTGAAACCTTCGAGCGTACCTGCTGCTCAACAGGACGAATTGCCTGTGATGCTTCCAACAAACAAAAACACAAACATCGTCTCTATCATTGATATTGGTACTTCTGCCAATGCCTATGGATACTACAGTGGTCAGCGATCTATGGTTTGGTATGATAAAGACTTGAATGCAGTAACAAATTTTCACCGTATGGGTGGTGCTGGTGATCCAGGCGGTTACAGTGGCGACCTTGGTTTTGATTATTCCTTGGATGGTGGAGAAACTTGGGTAAACGATTTTGAAGTATATGAAGCTACTGAAAATGCCGGTGGTACCTACTATACTGATGCTGCTCGTTACCCACACCACGGAATATTCAACCCAAATGCAAGTGCTGTAGCAGATGAATCCTGGATGGTTTATTTTGCTCCTAATCTCGAAGGTACTAACGATGGATGGGGTGGATACAGTTATGGTGTTGCCAATATGGGTGATCCATCAGTAAATACTAAAAATTTACAATCCTCTCCTGCTGGCGTTTATCAACTGTTACCTTCTGGTTTTGAAATTACTTCAGAAGGTGTTGTTTTTGCCACAGATTTAAATCATGATTTGGCTGCTGATATTTTCCAAAATAGCATTATTGTTCAAAAAGGGCAATGGTCTGATGATTTAAATGATTTTGTATATGAGCAGGAATTAGTTGATCACTTTACTGATCCCGAAATGGGTGCTCCGGCAGATGTGAAAATTGCTTTTGCTGCTGATGGTCAAACTGGATATATGAGTTTGGTGTCAGACGACGAAAGTGCCGTTGCTATTGGTGGCTTCAAGGGCTATTATCCTGTAATTTACAAAACAACAGATGGTGGCGTAAGCTGGGAAGACCTTGGAGGCATTCAGCTTGGAGGCCCTGATGGATTAGAAGGTATTGTAAATGGATTGCTTACTGATGAGCAAATTGGGGAATTATACGAGGAGCCACTTCCAGCCCGTGATGAAATACCTTACACTACAGCGTTTGATCATGACATAATTGTTGATGCAAATGGAAATCTGCATATTGCTGTTGTAATTGGTGTTACTTCTGAAACTGCTTACTCAATCGTTACAGGTCTTCCAAATGTATTGGGTGCTTATGATATTTACACTACAGATGGCGGCGAAACCTGGCATGCCATAAAAATGGGTAGTATGCTTCAGTTCCGCGGAACCTGGGGTGACATTAGTGATGATAATCGCATTCAGATTACTGCTTCCGATGATCGCGAAACAATCTTTGTAAGTTGGAACGATACTGATTTGGAAGAACAGGAAGACAATAGCCGGCCAAATGTTTATGCCCGTGGTATGAAACCAAATCCTTGGGGAACAGCTGATTTAACCTGTGTTGAAGGCAGTGCGGAGCCAACTAACGTAACCCTCTTCTCAGAAGGAATGTGGAATGCTACATTCGTTTGTGTTTCGCCTAATACACGTGAAGTGGATGGTAATTATTACATTCCTATGGTTTATCAAGCATTACAAGACGGAAGTGATATCGACCCAACTCAGTTCAAATATATCAAAGACTTCTATTTTACAGATGCAGACTTCTGCGTTGTTGGCAATGAAGAAATTGCTGCTGTAAAAGGTATGGAAGTAGGTCAAAACTTCCCTAATCCTTTCAGTAATGAAACCAATATTCAGGTAAGTTTGGCCAATGCAGCTAATGTTAACCTGGAAGTGTACAACATCACCGGTCAGAAAGTTATGCATATGGATTACGGCTACAAAACAGCAGGTAGCTTCACCATGACAATTGATGCCAACGAACTGCCGACAGGTGTTTATTTCTATACTGTTGAAGCAGGTGCTGAAAAAGTTACACGCAAGATGATTGTGCAGTAAACCCATAATTTATTTAAACTTAAAAAAGGCTGTCCTGATAAGGCAGCCTTTTTTTTTGCTTTGCAAGCGCTTGGCACCATTGTCATGCTTTTCACAAAAGTGCACACTACTCAATTTGTTGAAAAAGGGAGTTGAAGTTTCAAAGGGCTGTCAAAATCTTACCCAAAATCAGCCTTATGATTTAGAGCCCTTTATCGCAAAACAACACTTGTATTATTGCTGTATGTTTTAATGAAAAGGTAGTGACATTAAAATCTTTAATTTTGCTATTGTCAAAATAATGTTTAGATGAATAAATTAAGAAAAGTTGATTCAGATGGATTTTACAATAGAATTGCCAAATTGTTAATAGAGGCTAGAAGTTCAGTAGTTCAGACTATTAACAAAACTATGGTACAGACTTATTTTGAGATTGGTAGGATGATTGTTGACGAAGAACAAGGTGGCAAAATAAGAGCAGAATATGGCAAGCAGGTTTTAACGGAACTTTCTCAAAAGCTTACTAATGAATTTGGTAAGGGCTTCTCCAGAAGGAACTTAGAACAAATGAGGCAGTTTTATCTAATCTACTCAAAAACGCAGACAGTGTCTGCGCAATTTAATTTAAGTTGGTCGCATTACATTAAACTGATGCGAATTGACAATGAAAATGAGAGAAGATTTTATGAAATTGAAGCAGTTGAAAATAATTGGAGTTTAAGAGAATTACAACGGCAATTTGACGCTGCACTTTATGAAAGATTAGCTTTAAGTCGCGACAAAAAAGGAATTCTGGAACTTTCTGAGAAAGGACAAATCATTGAACAGCCAAAAGACGCTTTAAAAGATCCTTACATCCTTGAGTTTATAGGACTTCCTGAAAGCACAAAATATTCGGAAAGCAAATTGGAGCAAAAAATAATCAATAAGCTTGAGCATTTTTTACTCGAATTGGGAAAGGGCTATACTTTCGTAGGTAGACAAGTTCGATTTACTTTCGACGAAAAGCATTTTAGAGTTGATTTAGTTTTTTACAATCGGATTCTACAAAGTTTTGTGCTAATTGATTTGAAAATTGGAGAAATTTCCCATCAAGATTTAGGGCAAATGCAAATGTATGTAAATTATTACGATAGGTTTGTGAAGCTTGATAACGAAAACAAAACAATTGGTATTATACTTTGTAAAAGCAAAAACGACACACTTGTTGAAATTACTTTGCCGGAGAATAACGAGCAAATATTTGCGAGTAAATATGAAACTGTTTTACCAAGCAAAGAGAAATTAAAACGTTTAATCGAAAACAGAGACGACTAAAAATCATCAATAACCCTAATCAAATCTTCACCTGAATAGTAGTTTCTGTATGCTGTTAACTGTTTTCTGTTCAAACTCAATCCTTACAAAATATAACAAGTGGCCAATTGAAAGGATGGAAATATCAAATACATTGTTGTCCGGTAAAACACAAATAAAATCACTCAATCGCTGTAATAATGCCGTCCCTACGGGACTTGGGATAATCAGGGGTAATTTTTTATTCTACCCATATTTTGTCCCTAGCTGGACTGTCCCGTTAGGGACAAAATATGGGTAGTCAGCGCGTTAGAATTCAAGAAAAAGTCCCGTAGGGACGACTAAAATTAATGTGTAGGCCTAATCTAAATGCCATTGCAACGTGATTTAAACAGAAAATCATCATTTAGGAAAGCAAAAAGAAATAAAACCATCAATCCAACAAAATTTAAACCCACTTCTCATCAAACCATAAGATACAACTCTTATTTCTTTGCTTAACATCGCCATATTGCCCCCAAACCCCCAAAATTGGAGGCTTTTAGAGTCTGCTTAACCAAACGATTAATGTTTTTTTCAAAACCCAAACCTTCTCTTCAAATCACCATCGGGTCGGGTGCGTAGGTCGGTGTGAGCGGCGGGCGTGCGGCGGGAAGGGCAGCTAAAACAGCTGGAAAACTTGCGGGGCAGCCCAAAAGGCTGTTTGTGTAGGGCAATACTATCCTTATCGCCAGATGAAAATGTAATTCCATAAATGTTTTAATAAAGAAAATTTGGCCTGTATTGCCCTATACCCAACCCCGCATAGTTTTCCGCTGTTTTGGCTGCTGTGGGCGGATAGCATCGCTCACACTTGATTTTTGGGAACTTTTCATCAAGGAAAAGTTCCAGAATAATTGAAGTTATAGCGCAACCCTGTCTGGGTTGAAATCCCTACTTACATTATACTTGCTACAATAGCAGCAACCCCTGCCTGCCAGAGGCATTCAGGCAGGCTATCTGGGTTGCGCTATCCGGCCAAACCAAACCTTCTCTTCAAATATCACCGGGCTGGAGCCCCCAAGAATTGGCCCGTCTACTGTCAGGTGGAGGGTGGGGGCAAAGGACAAAAATTTTCTCCCCAAAAAACAGTCTAATATTTTCAGAAACGTTTATCGAAACGAAGCAGCCTGAGATAGATGTGAAGGAAACTTTTGGTATAGAAATTTTTTAATTGTTCAATTTATGTACATATATTTGTACAATATTTCGTTTAAAACTAATTATCATGCTCACAACAACAATTTCTGATTTTCGAAAGGACATAAAAAGATATCTTGACGATGTAACCCAAAACTTTGAGACTTTAATCATAAATCGCGGAAAAGATAATGGTGTGGTTATAATCTCTTTAGCAGAATATAATTCCTTGAAAGCCACGCAGCATGAATTATCGTCCAAGCTTAATGAGCAGCGCCTTGATAATGCAATTGAAAAATTGAAGAAAGGCCTTTTGCTTGAAAAAGATCTTATTGAGGAATCAAATAAGTAGAAATTAAATGACTTTCAATCTTGTAAGACAAGGGTTATTGGTTCAATCTGGCCAATAAAATCAAAAGAACAAGCAGATGAAGTATATCTTTGTTGATGAATCCTGGGAAGATTATTTGTATTGGCAAAAGACCAACAAAAAAATTTTGAAAAAGATCAATGAGATATTAAAAGATATTTCCCGGAATCCCTATTCAGGTATTGGGAAGCCAGAGCCATTAAAATACAAATACAGCGGCTTTTGGTCACGCAGAATAGATGGTGAGCATCGCTTAATTTATATGGTTAGGGACGATGAAATATTAATTGCTAAATGTAGATTTCACTATGATTAAAAGGTAGTATTCAAAAATCCATTCAACCATACAATCATTCCTTCATTCAACTATTCAGCCATTGAGTCCGCACTAGTAAGTATCTCCCGCAGATTACGCTGATATTCGCAGATTAATAAACAACTGGTAATGAGAAATACAGATCTGCGCTAATCCGCGAAATCTGCGGGAAATCTTTAGATAGCTTTCTCGGAGGGGATTCAACCATTCTCTCATTCCCCCATTCTCTCATTCAATCATTCAACCATTCTCTCATTCAACCATCCATTCATTATTTAAATTTGCAACCGGTTGCACACCTAATCTGATTCTTATTCTATAATGCTGACTAGCACAAATTGTGTTTTGACTTATCTTTGTAAACACTCAAAATGCCTTAACACAATAAACCATGCGCAAACTACTCACCTTTATCCTTTTATTTGTCTCGGTTTGGCTGCAAGCCCAGGTCATCACTGCCGATCCCACTTTTGTAACAGACAGCTATGCCGTTACCATCACTTTTTATGCCACCGAAGGTAGTGGCGGATTGGCAGGCTACACCGGCGATGTGTATGCACATACGGGCGTGATTACCGAAAACAGCAGCAGCAGCTCCGACTGGAAATATGTTGTTTCTGACTGGGGCGAAAACCTGCCCGAAACCAAACTTAGCCGAATTGACACAGATGTCTATACCCTGAGTATATCACCCGATATTCGCAACTATTATGATGTTCCCTCCGGCGAAGAAATTTTGCAGCTGGCTTTTGTGTTTCGAAGTGCTGCTGCCGTTGGTGGGGCTTACCTCGAAGGAAAAACTGCTGAGAACGGAGATATTTTTTATGAGCTCTATCAGGGAGGACTATTTACTACGATCATCAGCCCTGCAGCCCCTCAGCTATTGCTCGAGCCCGACGAATCACTTGAGGTAGTAGTGGCCTCTGCCGATGCCGAAAATACCAGCCTGTTTGTGAATGATCAGTTGGTAGCACAATCTACATCCAATACATTAAACTACACCATCCCTGCCGGTACCACAGGATCTAACCTGGTAAAAGCCATTGCCACAGCCGGAAACGAAATGGTAGCGGATAGTTTCATGTATTTCGTCCGTCCTGCCGTTCCAGTTGCTGCCTTACCCACAGGGCTTAAGGATGGCATCAACTACCTCAACGACACCACCGTAGCCCTGGTGTTGCAAGCGCCTTTCAAGGAATATGTTTTTGTTATTGGCGATTTTAACAATTGGCAACTCGATGAAACCAACTATATGTTTCGCACCCCTGATCAGGGACGCTACTGGATAGAACTCACCGGCCTGGAACCGGGAATGGAATATGCCTACCAGTATTTTGTGGATGGCGAGCTGCGCATTGCCGACCCTTATACGCATAAAATTCTTGATCCGTGGAATGATCCCTATATCCCTTCCTCAACTTATCCCAGCCTGATGCCCTATCCCGAAGGAAAAACGAGTGGCATTGTTTCAGTCTTTAAAACCGCCCAAGCCGAGTATGAATGGACTGTTACTGATTTCGAAAGGCCTGCTCCCGAAGAACTGGTGATCTATGAATTGCATATCCGTGATTTTGTTGGAACCCGTGCCATCAAAACGGTAATGGATACCCTCGATTACCTGGAGCGCCTCGGCGTGAATGCCATTGAGCTGATGCCCATCAACGAGTTCGAAGGCAACGACTCGTGGGGATATAACCCCTCCTTCTATTTTGCTACCGATAAGGCCTATGGCACAACAGAAGATTACAAACGATTCATCGATGCCTGTCACCAGCGTGGTATAGCAGTGCTCATCGATATGGTGCTCAATCACAGCTATGGGCAATCACCTTTAGTACAGCTATATTTTGATGCTGCAGCTGGTGATTATGGTCAGCCAACTGCCGAAAACCCTTGGTATAACCAGGTTTGTCCGCATCAACCCTATTGCTGGGGCTACGATTTTGATCACGAAAGTTCCTATACAAAGGCATTTATTGATCGCGTTAACCGTTTCTGGATAGAGGAGTTTAAGGTGGATGGCTTCCGCTTCGATTTCACCAAAGGCTTTAGCAATGTGGTGGGTGATGGCGAACCCTACAACAGCCAGCGCATCAGTATCCTGAAGCGAATGGCCGATGAAATTTGGGAAGCAGATCCGGAGACTTATGTTATCCTGGAGCATTTTGCAGAGAATACAGAGGAACGAGAGCTATCTACATATGGTATGATGCTTTGGGGTAATATGAATTACAGCTATAACGAAGCTACGATGGGTTGGTTGCCCAGTTCTAATTTTTCCGGGGTCAGCTACAAGCAACGTGGATGGAGCCAGCCCCACCTGGTAGGCTATATGGAAAGCCATGACGAAGAGCGGCAGATGTACAAAAATATTACTTACGGCAACCAGAGCAATCCTTATCACGATGTACGCGAACTCAATATTGCCGCGAAGCGCAATGCAGCTGCAGCAGCCATGTTTTTGCTTGTACCCGGCCCAAAAATGATCTGGCAGTTTGGCGAGCTGGGCTACGATGTGAGTATCGATTACGATTGCAGGGTATGTCCGAAGCCAATTCGCTGGAATTACCTGCAAAACTGGGACAGACGTTTGCTGTATAATTATTACAGCGCTTTGATCGAGCTGCGCAAATCGCATCCTGTATTCCAGACCGATGATTTTAACCTGGAAGCCACAGGAGCAGGTAAAAAGCTGCGACTCAAAGCTGATGATATGTCTGTGGTAGTAGTTGCTAATTTTGATGTAAACGGCATTGATGTAGTGCCCGGATTTTATGAAACAGGCACCTGGTATGATTATTTCAGTGGTGAAAGCCTGGAAGTAACTGACGCCCAGCAAAGCATATGGTTGCCGGCGGGCGAGTTCAGGGTTTTTACCGACCAGCAGCTCGAAACCCCTGATTTTGTTGGGTTTGAAGATAATTTTGATGCCATTGAGCGGGGATTATTTGTCTATCCTAATCCGGCTACTGAAGCCCTTACGATACGATTCAATCTGCCGCAACCTACAGCCGTGAGTTTGAAACTTTACGACATCACCGGACAGGAGGTTTTTCGCCACGAAGCCGGCACAATGACAGCCGGCAGTCAGGAGTATACCCTACTTTTGGATGGATTATCCGCCGGCATCTACCTGGCTCGGCTACAGCACGGCCAGCAAATCCAAACCACAAAAGTGATGGTGAGGTAGAAGAGATTGTGTTTTTGTAGCAAGCAGCACAGTGAATCCCATCAACCTCGAAGAGGTTGCGCTATTGTAGAAAAGTATAAAAGCGAATCCGATCAACCCCTGCTTTTAGCAGATAAACATGGCGCAGTTAGACAGGCAGAATGGGTTGCGTTATTGCAACAAATAAACAACAGTACAATAACCCACCAACCTCGAAGAGGTTGTGCTATTGTAGCAAGAACAGTATAGCGAATCCTGTCAACCCGGAACGGGTTGTGTTATTGTAGTATAGACGCCCCAGCAGCAACCCATCAACCCAGAATGGGTTGTGCTATAAAACACGCCAATAGCGAAACTTCGCGACATTTTAGTCGGGACAGGCTCTTCAGGGTTTTTTTAACCCTTTTAAAAACGTTTTTGCTATAATAGCAGAACCCATTCTGGGTTCCTTTTTTCTATGATATTAAAAACACCACCATCAACCTCGAAGAGGATGTGCTATTGTAGCAAACAGCACAGCGAATCCGATCAACCCAGAATGGGTTGTGATATTGTAGGAAAAGTATCACAGAGAATCCGATCAACCTCGAAGAGGTTGCGCTATTGTAGAATATATATCACGACAAAACCCATCAACCCA
>Ga0100391_1004472_pt1 | contig 13466 bp, 4 predicted proteins | sample CryGeymeta201515_FD_81541 | JGI IMG/M metagenome (GOLD analysis project Ga0100391, IMG submission 81541) | Groundwater microbial communities from Crystal Geyser aquifers in Utah, USA - Crystal Geyser metaG 2015-15 | ecosystem: Environmental > Aquatic > Deep subsurface > Groundwater | place: USA...
AGTCCACTATGGTACACCTTTTTACAAAAATTTGTAAAAAGGTGTACTTTTGGTGTACCAAGTACACCAAAGTACACCAAAATGGTACACCCAGTGGTACACCTTTTTACATATACCCCATTTCAACACATGTCAATACATTTCAACACGTGTCAACTCCACATAATATCGGTAGTTCTACTCTACTAATGAGTACTCTAGTCTTCTTGTAGCTACTACTACTCTAGGCTCTACTAGTCTAGCTAGAGTAGGTCAAGTATTTTCGTCAAAAGTCGAGTACATAATGTCCCTAACCCTAGTAGCCCTCTATTCAAAATAAATACCGGAGAATGCAACAGACCAGCTGCAAAGCACACACTTTTTGTAACAACTAGACTAGTCTAGTGATATCTCCAATATTGAGCTCTCAATCTCTGTTTAGATTTGGGGAGGAACAAAAATAGAAAGGTACGTATTTTGCAAAAGGACTACGGAGTAGTTGAGCAATGCTGTGATGTGTTTATCAACAACAAAACAAAACCATTTGTGGGCCGGTTCTAGATGCGAGAGGAAATTTGAGAAACACACCATAATTACCAAAACTGGACTATTTTTCTCACCTTTAAGTGACAAGATAGCGAATCATAGACCTGTCCAACTCGACAAGCCTCGCCGTCAGTGTCATGATATCTCTGGATGAGGTGGTGAGATCCTTCCTGCCAGCCATAGTGTCGCAGGAGAGCAGCAAGTTGATCAGAAGCAGCGGCAGGATGGGCAGCCTCTCCATCAATATTCCAGCAACGACTCGCATTCGACTGGGAGAAGCGACAACATGATATCATGTCAATCTCTCTACCGTTTCCTGAACTCATGCCTCATTAGTAAGGAAATGGTTGTGTCTGCTATCCTGCTCTTCAGCATATTTAGCAAGCGTCGATGAAGAGCGAAATCTACCACTGCATTACGCTGTCATGCAGAGTGTGGGTCCCACTGTATCCTTACTGATTGAATGTTGCGGTCATGCCTGTAACTGTCCTTGCCAATGTGTACACGCAGCGATTGCCCCTCCAGTTGCCGTGTTCCCTATTTTTAGGATTCCACAGCTAACATATTCCGTAAATAGTAGTATTCCATACAAAAATCATGAGTTGACAAGTAACACGAGCCACGAGACAGCTCAGAAAAATTGCGGATCGACGAGCAGCAGAAATCTTCTTCTGCGCGTTTGCTGTTCCAGCAATCTCAGCCCACAATGTACTGTCTGAAGCCTTTCATCACAATATAACAGTATGTAATAACAAAAGTGCCTGTGTACAGTAACAGCTAGACACTCTCTTTTGGAATGAGACAGTACTTCAAGAGCTCCTTGTGAAATCTGGCATCGGCCAAGATTTCTCGATGCTCTGCTTTGTCCAACTCGACCACAGTGACTTGTCGCTCGGGAGATTTCCACGTCTTGCAGTGTTGCAAAGACCAATACGGGACGGTCCCATCTCCGCACACAGTAGTACCATCGGCCACAGCTTGGCGAGTCTGGGGTGTCTCATACAGGAGACCGTTCTGAATTTTGTACCCGGACTTTTTGTTTTCAATCGATGCCTTGACATCCAGCTGGTACAGATTCTTGAGGCGACTCTGCACCAAACAACTGTTCGCGCGCTTGTAGATTCCGCCAACTTCAGTCATCCTGTTGATGCCGTAAATAGCGTGAATGCGCTTAACGGGAGGAGGATCAGAAGCGCTGACGGTGCGCGGTCCTAAATCCGAGTCCTTGTCGTAGACATTTCGTATGAAATCCAAGGTCCCTGTCAGTCCTTCCCTTTCCAGGATATCCTGACCGGTTAGCGGACGATATTCTACGTGTTTCTTGTTGGCATGTGATATAGCAAGAGTCGGATGAGTTCGAGCTGGCTGGCTGGAGCTTGGTTGGCATACGGGCGAGCATAGTACAGATGGCAAAGAAGCTTCTGTAGCGGAGGGAATCCATCGCATTTGGACTTGCAAGTTGGCGATTCGTGGTTTCTTCCAAATGAAGAAACACAAGAATTTTTCATACTTTTGATAGTCATCCTTGTGATATAGTCGTATTTTCCTGGTCACTCGCTTGCCGTCCCACACAGCCGGAGGAATATCCACGTATCCCGCGCTGAAGGCCAAATTGGCGCCTCCGCCTACGCCTCCTGTGATGGCATCGGCACTTAGGACCATGCTACGCATCAGTCCACAGAGAATGAGTCGCACCAGGCGATACGCGTAGTCAAGGATACAGCAGCAGGTGATCCATTTGAGCAAGCAGCAGAATAAGCTACAGAAACACATGGGGTCTTTCTCCTTTTCTTTTTTGGCGGCAGCTATCCCAGGCTCCTGGAGGAAAATTTGAAGTTTTCCGTCCTTGGCTGCATCTCCTGCGTCAGGAAGGGTTGCAAAAGTAAATTTTTCTGTGAACAGGACTTTATCGCAGGGATTCGAGGAGCTCATAGTGCCGACAAAGGGAGTACAGAGTTTGCGGTTGGAACTTTCCTTTGTATCGTTCCCATACGTGACAATCAACTGATACCGATTTGGTTTGCTCATAGATGTTCGTTTGTTCACTAGCTCCGTTGTGTCCAAGGGTGTGTCGATGGTGATTTCTAAAACTCCATGGGGTCGTACGTAGACACTAGACGGAGCACCTGGTGGTAGTGTCTGCGGAAACAACCAAGGCCCACTACCGATCGACCTTCCTAAAGCCAACGCCTCTTCGTCATTCAAAAATGCATCGAGGCCCATTTTGTCCCCCGTGATGATAGACCGTAACGACTTGGGAGCTCCCAAATGAGGTGCTCCGACAGGCAAATACGTATGAATATATTTGTCCACCCAGGCTTGCCCCCTCTTCATGATGGCAAAGTTGAGGAAATAATGTGCTGTCTTCGTTCCCATTGAATGTCCTAGCAAGACAACAGGAGTATTGTGACTGCTGCGGTAGAGATTCTCGACTTGTTTCAAAGTACGCGAAAAGTATTGATCACGTTCTTCCAAGGCGGCAGGCGGCAGCCGCCAATCATAAGGAGCGGCTTCTAGATTTACACCTTCTGTGTATCCACCAGAAAGCTTGAGAGCTTCAATAACAGGACCAAAGACATAGGAGACAAGGTTTGTGAAGGTCCCAGGGGTCAGATAATCGACTCCTTCAAGACCAGAAATGGCTCGGACTTGGATCCCAGGGGGGTCTGTGCAAAGGTCGGAATCGTTGAGTCTCATGTGTTCTAACCAAGAAGACTTATAAGAGAATTGTTGCTGCTGCTCTTGCTGTTCATCGTCGTTGCTCTTGTTTGTTTCTTTGGATCTTTCATCAATTTCTTTCCGCCGCTGGGCCGATCCAAAGTACAAGGCCGACAATCCCAACGAGCCAAGGTTTAACCAGATTCGTTTGCCTTCCCAATTTTTCCTTGATTGTGATTTTCTTATTTCCAATCCACTACTCATGAATCCTGGGAAGATCAAAATAGGAAGATGCGTGACTTTTGACGCCTTCGTCAAAAACGCTTCCTTCATAAACGCTCCGTCCTCCGGACTTCTGTTCATCGGAGCACTAGAAGCCTGTCCCTGCTGCAGTCCCTCCAATGCTTTCTCATCGAACAGAAACTGCTCGGTTGCGGGCTCTGTCAGTGCCGACTGATTCCCGGGACAGCCCGCCAATGAAAAACAGTCTCTCATTTTTATCTCTTTTCTGGATGATAAGGGTCAAGTGTTATTGTAATTATGATGGTAACAGATAGAAGTGAAGAACAACACTATTTTCTACTGTATTCATTATTTTCGTCTGGGTCAAAAAATCTGGACTCGGTTTTTGACCGGTGGACAAAACTTGACAAAAATAACACATTCATTATTTTTTATTATTAGCTAGCTAGACAAGTCAAGTACTCCGGAGTAGTAGTGTAGTAGACTACTAGTAGTAGCTAGTACTAGGTTCTACTAGTCTAGTAGTAGCTAGTCTTCAAGAGTAAAAATAATGCTCTTCGTGTTGTTAAGGTTAGTGTTACTGAAAAGTTCGAATATGCGAATGAATACCCCTTCCCTCTCTACGAGTCTTGTGCACTTGGGTTCACTACTACTCTACTGAGTAGTAGCTAACTACTGTACTACTCTACAAATGTTATTACTCTCCTCCACCCGAGCACTCCAACTAGTCTAGCTAGCGTATTTGAAATTGCACGCAGAGAAAACTGTCTGAATCTGCTATCTGAATCCTAAATTTACGTGTGGTCGATTGAAGGCCTCAAAAACAAAACCTCACCTTCGACCGACGCCGCTACCACGTCTTCATAAACTGCCATGGAACCAACATCCGCATTACCGAGATCGGGTGGCAGCATGCCACGGCTAAAGACGCACACCTGCCTATTACTTTTATCAGGAAGATCAAAGACAGTAGTGGTAGTATTGGGTCGATTGTGTCGTTGTTGAAACATGGACAAAGAATGGCTGCCTTCTCCTCCGCTGAGCACATAATAACCCAAAGATCCCCGTCGCGAAGAAGAAGGAGTATACAAAATAGGATGGTGAATTCGTTTGCATCTTCGTGTACTCGTAGGTACATGACCGACGTATTCTGTTACCGGTCGCAATTCTCCGTTGTTGTTGCGGAGATTGCGCAAATCCCAGGCTTGAATGACCGAATCCAATCCTGCCGTCAAAAATAGATGTGTGTTCGCCCCTTGATCACGATCCCACAGGACCGAATGAGGACGTCCACTGTGGAGACCTTCCAGCAAAGCCGCCGGTGCGGCGTCTTCGTCTTTCATGCGAACGTCGAGAATCGCAACGGTGCCGTCGTCCGAAGCACTTGCTAGTACATGATCATCACGCCACCGCACAGCTGCTACCTTGGCAGTGTGCACGTAGGATCTCCAACTGGGACAAAAACGCTCCAAGTCAGTCATGACTGCTACAGTCTTATCCTTGGAGCCAGTAGCGATGCATTTGCGAGAGCCACTAGCCAAAGTGAATTCCTCTTGAGCGTCCATGGCAAAGATACCGCTACTATGCCACGATTTGTCACTTTGTTGCAATAGCTTGGGTGCACCGGTCGTAGTAGACGTCTTGTTTAGGTCCCATAAACACACCGTACCATCATTGGCAGTCGTTACAAGCGGAGACAGACTTGCGGCATGGTTATTGCTGCTGCTGCTGCCATTGCCATAATAGGGCGGTTTATCCAAGAATTGAGCCGCTGATATCCAACGCCCACCATGTGCCTTCCAGGTCATTATGGGATCCATTGAATCAAATTCGCTATTGCTTTCATTTCCTGGCGGAGATGGACCCTTCCACAAGGCCAAAATACCAGCTTTTCCGGCACCAATCAACCATTTCCCGTCATGGCTAAAATCTAACGAATAGATAGCCGATAGGCCAGCTGGCGATATGCGTCTGGGACCCATCGGGGCTAGAGACGTGAGGACAAAGGACGAATTGTGTTTTGCAGTGCCAGATGCTACTTCAGATAGTGAGGTGTTTTGTTGTCCCATTTCATATTGCAGCATGGGTGACACTTGATATGATTCTTCTTCAACTACAACTTGCACGTTCGCAAGTGTAGGATTAGAATCTCTCACCATATCGGTATGCGATGATGCACTTTCGCTTGGTGGTATTGTTGTTGTAGACTTCGAAAGGCGAGTCGACCGTCGCTGGACTAGCATTTTTTCGGTAGATGCTTTTGCCGGTCTCTTGGCGGATCGTTTAGTTCTTTGTTTGACACGTGCCAACGAAGCGTTGTTCAAGGAGGATGGGTCTAGCAAACCAAGAGCTCGCAAACGAGCATTGTTTCTGGCAATATTACGCAATCGCAACAACTCATACTCAGAAAGAACGTCTTCTGGTGGTGACGATAAATGTACATAATTGTTTTTATCCTTTGTGGTGCTGTCTTTCTGTGTCTCGTCATTTTCTTGTATCTCTTTCCTGTGTTCGTCTCCCGAGATTGTAGCTACATCGTTTCTCCCCTCTTTACAACGAAGAGGTAGAGGGGAGGATGGCGAAGGTAGTCTTTGGTTGTGATCGCCATTGGTACCTGGCGATGTAGTCTCTAGGGCTGATGGCGACTGCGAGTCATTGTTGGTGGATTGAGGTGTTACACAGCTGTGGATTGATATTTTGGGCTGTGCGGTTGCTTGAGTATGACCAACAGATTGAGTAAATGTGGTAAAATATGGACTGGATTTCACCTGATCGAGTCGCCGTCGTTTACTATTCATGATTGCAGGAGTTTTGTTAGGTGCATCAACAACTCTTTTATCAGAAGTTGTTCCCTTTTCTACGGACGTTTGGGTGTTCTCCTTCTTGACCCAAAATGAAAATAGAGACAGCTGATTGGAAGGCCGACTGGTGGAATTTTTGGTTTTTCCTGCCATGGTAAAGTTTATGCTTTGGGCACTATGTGTGAATGTTGGATGCTACAGCCATTTAAATTACCACAGCGTATGACGAGCAATTTTATTATTGGCATTGCTTTTTTCATGTTTTTGTTTTCTGTTGTGAACTTGAGTCACTTTTAATTTATTCACGAATTGGTGATCACGTCAAAAGGATGTACCGTAGGAGGTAGAATCTTGTCTACTACTACCGGTAGTAGACTAGTCTACTCTACTCCTAGCTAGTAGTGCTACTACTACTACTACTACTCTCTCTAGTAGGTCTAGTAGTAGTAGTAGTAATAGTCTAGACCCTACTACTTTTAGTGAGGTACCAGGTATCCCTCGCTCCTCCTCCTTCTACTACTACTACTAGTAGTGAGGCCAGAGTCTACTAGCTAGTAGTAGTAGCTACTGTAGTACCACTTGCTGCTACTAGCTAGTCTATCTACAACTAGTAGTAGTAGTACCGTAGTAGCTACTACTAGCTAGCTATAACCGGTGCTACTAGACTAGGTGCTGTAAACTTTCTTTGTTTCTCCTTTGACCCGCTTTAATGAAATTGGGTGCGTTGTACTAGTAGAACAATAATCTGCGATAATATAATATATTTATGTCGTGAGAATTCCCAGCAGCTACTCGCAGTCGTCTTTTTACTCGAGTACAACACGAAGGACTCCCAAGCAAAAGCTATAGTACTGTACCAATCGAAAAAGCACAAACACGAAGAAGTCAGTGCATTCAAAAACCATGGAAGGTTACCAGGAGGAAAAGAAACAATACAGGCGAATTGAGGGCAACCCCCCACCTGCTCAGCCTAAGAAAACAGGCACAATAAGTCATGATGTATTCCTAAAGTGCGTGATGTTATTATATCATTATAGTTGCTTTTAGTGGTATACTTGTACAAATCTTTCCGTTTGTTTGCGTGAGTGTAGTTAGTAGTGTGGAGTGGAGTGTTCTATATGAAACTTATATTTTGATCCCAATCAAAGCATTTCATGCTGCCCCCCACCAGAATGAACTTTCATCTATTGATAATAGAGGCTTGCTGGCTTAGATGTTGTATGAAGCTTGCTCGGCCGCATAGTCCAGGACGACTTGGGCATCACCTTCTGCCAAGACTTGAGCAAATCGAAGCATCGGTTTCGACCACTTTTCGTAATGAGCACTTAATAGGCGGCTTCGCTGCTCGGCTGTAGCCAGCTGACCCGTGATTTCGTGGCGTACCGCCTTGAGGGACTCTTGCGTTTGAAGTACCTTCCGAACGACTTTTCGCTTGCGCTGTTTAAAGCCTTGTACAATGTCTTTTTCGAGACCTCGCGCTGAACTATTGGCGACCCAGACGGGCGAGTCTGATACCATAGTCGCCATGCCGGCTCCACAGCTTTCGTCACGCGCAAGCTTCATCAATTCCAGGACTTGATCCGCGTAATGATCGCAGCAGAAACTCATGACCCCAATGGCAGACTTTTCGCGAGTTTGGATTTCCAGCATCTCTTCTCCGGACCACCAGATAGTGGAAATATCCGTAGGCTCGACTTTGTCATAATAGTAGACACATGACTCGGCCACGGAAGAATCCTTTTCTTGAGGATCAAAGTGTACTGCTCGGCGGACTGGTTTAGCAGGTGCTACTGGGTCAGCCGATAGATTAACCAGTCTAGCCCTCTTTGTGATAGGTTCTTCCACCTCTGAAGCATTCCCTTCCTGGGAATCAGAATGGGTGTCTCGATCTTCCGATGCAGAGAAGGGACAGAAACGTGCCGATTGTTTTCGAGCGGAAAGGGAATCATTCCTGTCTTGGGAAGTACTTGAAGAACTATTGTCTGTTGTAGCTGGATCGACACCCACAAGGGTATCGGGGACCTTGAGGAAGAGAATGGCATCGGGACTGTTGGTCCTACGATGTTTCTTCATCATGCTGTCTGAGATCACACAGTGCTCGCCTATCGTTCTAATGTTGTCAGTAGGGAGCGCTACGCTTGCACAGGAGGACATCGTGTGACTTGAATTATCGTCAAACGGCAAGATGGATGTATTCGATGCAGTAGTAGTAATAGTGGTAGTAGCGGTTGCAGAGATGGTGGATTTCAAAGTAATCACCATTTTCAGGCTGTCCTAGTTGATTTATTGAGGCAGTAGAGAATGGCAGATACAGATCGTAGTTGCAGCTGATAGTAATCTGCTTGAGTGCCGCACAATCGACACAACGCACAATGCACACGGACAGTACTTGAGTTGTGCAGATAGAGAGCGGAGGAAGGCACACCACGCCAGGACTACTTCTTTACACTTTAGCACAAGCGAAAATATGTCTCCTTACTCCCTGTAATGCGAACGTAAGTTCAAAGTATTAAGCTGCGTTAGCAACTAAGCAGCGCTCCAGGAAAAGATAGCTTCATGCAATTGCTTGTTGTTTGTCTTATTATTATTTTATTATAATCTTTTTGGGTTGGTTTTCTTGTTGCTTGGTGTTTTCTCGTGTATTTTTCAGTGTCAAGGCAACAACGTGAAACGAAAGCATGAAAAATACACTGCAAAATACACAGTTTAGACTCAGTTACCACTATTAGTAGTAGACTACTACTAGTACTGTTAGTAATAGGACGTAGTACTTTAGTTCGTACTCAACCCAGTTTGTCTCGTCAGCTTCTGTCGTTGTTCGTTAATCTTAGAGAGTGAGAGAGCGTTTTGGTTTTCTTTCGACAATCTAAGAAGTAATTTGGTTCGTGTGGCCAAATGGTCCACTCCACCTACTCTACAGTACAGTAGTAGCGGGGAGCCTGGTACTTTTACTACAAGTAGCAGTACCAGGTAGGTGGTACGGCAGGAAGCTTTTCAAGACGTTTACGGAGACAAAATACAAATTTTGCACCCTTAGACATGTCAATAGATATTTCTTCATATTTTGTTGTGGTCATCTTTGTAGTTTTCGTACGCACCCGCGTATCTGTTGTTCTTTACTCTCTGCGAAGTTCTTCGGTCTATCTCTAGTAGCATCTAAAGCACGGCAGCTTGTGATTGTTGTCAACATGACAAGGAAAACCATAGGCTAGCTAGAGGTGGACTTCACACTTTTAAACTTCATTGCCAGTACCAGTACTACTACTAGCTAGACTACTACTAGCTAGTACTACCTAGTACTAGATAGTAGCACCATACACTGCTACTACTCCCTCGTACTTCAAGTAGCTACCAACTACTACTAGTAGTACGTACTCCGGCCTGGCAGTACAACAGTAGCTAGTACTGGAGAAGAAGATTACTAGAGACTAGATACTGTAATATCAAAATTGGAACTGCACCCTGCACATCCTGATCCTTTATTCTCATCTTCTTGGAATCTCTTTCGGTAGTCTACTCATCATCATTGGTCTAGCTAGACAGCTACCATATCGATCAAGGATTTTTTGTAGATAGATATTCAAAATGAGCATGCTCTCAAGAAAGGCCTCTACGAATCTCTCTGTTCGGTCCTGCATCAAACGTACGGAACGTAGCCAGTACTCGCTTCGCGCGAAGAAAGCAGGTGGATATGAACGACATTCCACTTCTTGGTACCTGGTATGGTAGATCACTGTTCCGGCAATTCAGTCTACTGCAAGCAACTTTTAGGACTCAGTACCAGGTACTTCTAATTGGACTTCACGATTCCAGCATTCGTTGGAATAGAACTCCACCATCGACTAAAGCCACTCATCAGACAAGAATTCGAAGAGGAAGGAAGTAAATGCATGCAAAACAAATCTTGTACCAGCAGTTGAGTAACTGTTAGATAGGTCAATGGACAGAAAGCGCGCCTTCCTGCGCACCAACTTCTGCACCATCCCCGCCCGCCTCATTCCTGACAGGGTGTGCAGTAGACGCCATTGCAATCGGCGTCAGTAAAAGTCATGATCTGGAAGTAGGGATTACACTCTGCGATCTTCTTCAGCCACTCATGACAGGCGCCACATGGTCGAAGTGGATTCAAGTCAATGTCGTGATTGTGAGATCGGACAATCGTTTTCTTTTCTTTTCCAACAGAAACAGATCCGGAGGATTTCGGCTTGGCTGGACTGCTGGATACTCTTGCTGAAACTTTGGTGCTATTGTTGTTGATCAAATCTAGAAGAGAGTTGGAGGATTCGGACGAGAACAGTGAAATCTTCCGAATGGGCGTGCCTGGGTATTCCGCCTGTGCTTGTTGTTCTTGTTGATCAGAATTTAAAACCACTACTTCTGTCTCGACCCCCTTTCTTTGTTCCTTGTTGTTGTTAGAGTGGCCACTCCTGTAGCTGACGGCCCAATCTTCTTCTTCTTCTCCGTTTTCATCAATCGATTCTCTTCTCATTTGTTTTTCGGTCAGTGTACTTGCATTCGTCGATAGGTTGCTCTTGCTTTCGTCGATCGAATTGTGCCTTGAGTTTTTAGCGCTGCCGCCTCCAGTATAGTCAGACGCACTCCCAATAGACGCTGTTCGAAGAGAGCGGGGAACACTTCCCGGCTTGGGCGCCTGGGGCACAGCTAGGACGGCTATACACTTGAGGTCCTGTCGCTTCAGTTTGGGGTTGCTTGCGAGTGCCGTCCCAATCACATTTCGTTCCGCGCAAAGAGATCCTGTCGGCATGCTGACCTCCATGTTTGTTCCGCGATACAAAACAGGCAGGCTTCCTTCACTCTGAACCAACAACACTGCCAGGACAGCCTTGTGTGTCTTTCGCAACCAAAACGAGTGAATGTCGCTACTATCTTTTCTTTGCATTATGTCAAACACCTCTTGCCGAAACACTTTCATTTCTTGGACAACCATGTCAAGTTCTCCTTGCAAATCATCTGACTCGATGGCTGGACTGGTTTCCATTTCTTCAAAGGAATGGACTTCCACATCGTCGTCAACAATTTTGCGTTCATGCCAGAACGTTTTCAATTGCCACATATGATAATATGTTGGACGAAAGGTTCGTAGTGCTGTTTGAATGGCATGCGTTCGTGCTGGACTTCCATCCGCAAAACTCAGTGTTACGGAGAAGCTGTTCTTCCAGTTGACATCAAAGTTGCCATGTGTGTCATCATGCATGTGAGGTTGCAATCGTTGCTTGTTTTCCTCAGCAGCACGACGGCTACTCTGCACCTCGTGTGGGTACGGAGCTTGGGTAGCATGTGCATCCCGATAGGCATTGACTTGAGGCAGAAGCTCTTGCTGTACAAAGTGAATATTGTCGTCGTATCGAAAGATGTTAGTATCGGAATGGATCTTGACAACAGTAATATCTGGATAAACCTTTGCCAGAAAAAGCTCCATTAAATCGGCGAGAGCTTGAGTCGAATTTCCAGTAATACTGTGCGTCCAGTTGCGAGGCGTACCGACACCCGTCACCAGCACCAGAACTTTGTGAATTTCATGCGAGTTCCACTGGTTGTTGCTGTATTTGTCAGCAATTTGAGCATGCCATCGTGGTAACAGTGTGGCCAAAAGTGGAAAGAACATTGCTTTTAATTCCACCAAGATATCCTCTTTGGCCCTGGTCATCGGCGCTGTCGTGAAAGTATTAGGTGAAGGCTTGTGTTTTATTTTAGGAGTAGCTGATGATACATCCATCGCAGAAGCCACAAAATTCCACGATGATGTGGTTGGAGATGAGGGGGCGTCTCCCTTCGATTGAACTGCTGATGCTGGTGGCGATATTTTTTTGTCAGTGGTGAGGTACGGTTCTAATTTGGACATGTCTTTTCCTCGAACTCGCAAATCTGCTAAAGCATCTGCCAACGAAAGAGTCAGGGGATTTGCATCATCTTTACTGTTCAATGTCGCATCGGCATTGGTTTGATTCCAACAAAATCCGGCCGCCATGTGAGGTCGGTTTGAGGGCTGAATGGTATAGCGTGGATCATCTTGAGCTCGTTTGTATTGTGGAACCAAGACAATATCAGCGGCAGGAGGATTGGGTGGAAAGTTGTCCAAAGCCTTGAGCAATCTGCGACAGTACATGTCGAAGGCACTGAAACGGGGCCGGCAGAGACACATGGAAGTCAGCGAAGGGCGCTGTTTAGTAGCCGTGGGTTGACTGGAGAGCACATCAATACCCAAGACCAGATCAGTGTGACTGATATTGTGTAGCAGCAACTCCAAATATCGCTCCTTTTTGCCGTGCGATTTGGGAGCTTTCGGAGGCGATCGTGCGTGTAGGTGAGGTGGCAGAGAAAGAAAGACACCACTTCCATCACTATTTTGCTTTTCCGTGGATACATTGTTGACGGACAAAACCTGTTTCGATTGAATAGTGTCGTCCGTTTTTTCTTTGATCTCAGATGATACCATTCTGATTTCATCTTCCTTTTTCGTTGGTGGCATAACAGCGACAACGAGCCCCACCACAACCTCCTGATAAATCATTTGAAACGTCCAGTATCGACACAACCAAGCTTTGGCATTGTTTAAATGAATTAAATTTTCAATATGCTGGATGTATCGAATCACCTGGGAACGAAGGGGGTGAGAAAGTCTCCTGTCTTGCATGAAGGAATTTTCTCCACCGTGTCTATTGAAATACCAGGAAATAATTGCCTCCACACCAAAATATCCTGCACCTATCGAAACCCCTAGAGTAATCCAAGGAATCAATGTTCCACTAATGCCTCCATTTTTGTCACTGGCAACTAGGAACATTTGATCTTGTCTTGGTCGCAAAGCTCTCGACTGCTGTCGTCTGCTATTGAAAAACTAATTTTTGTCTGAAGATAAAAAAATAATACTGTAGTGATAATAATGCAACAACATCAAAGATCAAAGCATGATGTTAAACCGAGGAATGAATCTGAAAAGAATTTACTCAAATATTATTTTTCTCCACCATCACACTCACTTTTAGGGATAGTGATTGACAGTGGAGACGCACATTATTTTTTTGTATTGCAGTCATCTGCTCAATTTTTGTGTCCCGATGGAGTCTACTACTACTACTACTACTACTACTACTACTACTACTACTACTACTACTACTAGTACTACTACTACTAGTACTAGTACTACTACTACTAGTACTACTACTACTACTACTACTACTACTACTACTACTACTACTACTACTACTACTACTACTA
>Ga0100391_1004473_pt1 | contig 13461 bp, 8 predicted proteins | sample CryGeymeta201515_FD_81541 | JGI IMG/M metagenome (GOLD analysis project Ga0100391, IMG submission 81541) | Groundwater microbial communities from Crystal Geyser aquifers in Utah, USA - Crystal Geyser metaG 2015-15 | ecosystem: Environmental > Aquatic > Deep subsurface > Groundwater | place: USA...
CATGGTGATAGAGATATAAATGCATCCAAGAATATATTAATGAAGCACATCATTGAAAATTAAAACACAATGATCTTTAATCATCAACTTCAATATTGGAGTTGGCTTTGGTGAACCTTCACCCTTTTTCACTCAACAAGTGAAACTTGAATGAGAATGCATTCTATATATCGCTTCTCAAAAAATACATTGAGTTTATTTATTTTGTAACAAAAGTTCGCTTTGTTTGAAATATTTGAATTTAATAAAGGTGGAAAATTATCAGGTAATTTTATACACGACCAATCTTGACACAAAAAGGTAATTTTCTTTAGTGATTTGGGAAGCTTGAATTTCAACGATTGATTGAACAAATTTCCTAATTGAAGCTCTTCGATCGAGTCTGGTAGTTGATCTTCGATTGGTTGATCAAAACAACACCCAAACTTTAAGCTTTTTAATTGGTTTGGTAAATTGTTGCAAAATGGTTGATTGTATTCGATTCCAAATTCAATGTGTTCTATGTTTTGTGGAAGGATGTTGGGAAGTGGTTGATTGTATTCATTAGAAAATTTGAGTTGCTTCAATGATTGCGGCAATGTTTCCGGCAGCTTTTTGTTATAATTTGATCCAAAAATAATACATTCCAATGTGGATGGGAGCATTCTTGGTAATTCTTGATTGTAATTGGATTCCATGCGAATGGATCGTATTTTGTTTTTTTGAATGTTTTTGAAATAAAGTTCCAATGGTTTGTCGAACGAGTTTAAAATTCTCAATTCTTCAATTTCAACTTTTTCAAAAACTTTGTTTTCCTTTTCCCATGGAACCACAAAAAACAAATCAAAAAAGTATGTTTGAATGAGATCACAATCAATGATTTTTAATCGATCATTTCTCATTGTTTCATTAGACTCGAAATTTATGCGGTGCAATGGAACGTTGAAGTGAGAATTGCTCCACATTAAATTTAAAACGTCATGTGAATACAAAAAATCACACGCCAAACGAATAATAACACATGTGTCCAAATTAGGTCGTGTATTGTTGCGTTTTAATATTTTTGTGCCATTTTGATCCATATTGTTTGATTCTATTTTTTGTTGCATGATGATTTGTGATTTTGCTCCATGTGCATTTTTTAATTTTGTTGGTCATAAAACAATTCTCTATTGGTTCAAAGTAATTTTTATTTGCGTCAATTTATTCTAACATTTAAACACACACCATTTTTATACAACAAATCATTTTGGATTTGGTATCGCATTCCCAACACCCATCGTTGATCTTTTTTTCGCATTGAAATCTTTTTCAATGATTTGGGCAATTTTTCAGGAAGAACAATTTTATAGGTGTCGTGCAATTCAATAATTTCAATCGAGTCTGGCAAATCTTCTGGTAGTTTTTTATCATACGCTCTTCCAAAAATAATGACTTTCAACGAAGAGGAAAATTGGCTTCCTACAAAAGGGTGGTTGAAATCATCAGCCAATCGCAATATTTTTAGTGATTTTGGAAACTTTTGATACAATGGATTTTCATATGAACCACATAGAATCAACTGCTCAAGTGAATCTGGCAATAATCCATCTAAATTCACGTTCGATGACTCTGAATTGAACATGGTCAGTATTTTCAATGAAGAGGGAAAAGGGAATTTGAATGGTTTGTTGTATTTCCACATGAATTCAATTTCTTCAAGTGTGTCTGGCAATTTGAATTCAAATGCATGATTGAAATTACATCCCAATTTCAAATTTTTCAAATTTTTAGGCAAATGTTCGGACATGGGTTGATTGTGATCATATCCAAATTCAATCCTCTCAACAGATTGTGGGAAATTTTTTGTGATTGGTTGATTGTAATGTCTTCCAAAAATGATTGTCTTTAACGATTTTGGCATTTTTTTTGGAAACTCAACATTGAAAAATTTTCCAAGTTCCATATGTCTGATTGAGTCGGGTAAATTTTCAGGGAGATATTTATTCTTCATGTTTCCAAACGTGATTTCTTCCAATGATTCAGGTAGTTCATCTGGCAATGGTTGATCATAATCTGGTGAAAATTTAATAGTCTTTAATGATTTTTTCAATTTGTTTGGTAGTTGATGGGAGTATTTTGATCCAAAATCAATGTGTTCCAATGATTCTAATAGTTCTCTAGGTAATGCATGATTGTATGATGGCGGCAATACAATTTTTTTGAGCGACTTTGGCAGCTTTGATGGGAGAGGTGTATTGTAATTGCAAACATAAAAAATAGCAGTGTGTTGATCAAAAATATTATCTCTTGGAAATTCAATGCATTCGATTGAATCTGGTAAATTTTTTGGAAGAGTGAAATCATACCAATGAGAAAATGTGATTTTTTTCAATGATTTTGGTAGTTTGCTCGGTATCTGTTGTCTATAACCAGGCGACATTCTTATATGTTCTATGGAATCGGGTAAATATTCAGCAATGTCGTTTATGTTGATTATTTCTTTCAATGTTTTTGGTAAATTTTTGGGAGTTTTTGAACCATTGGTGTATTTGATATCTATAATTTGTGTTTCACTCACGTTCATTGTGTTTAAAACATATTCGATGTTTGAATGGCGCATACTTGATTTTAAAATTCTTGGTCTAATTTTGCAAATTATTTTGGAACACACTTCGTGAAAAAATTTCAAATCAAATGTTTCGAAATAATATGTGTCAATAAAAGCATTGTCTTGTTCTTCCAAAAGATTGATTTTGATGCGCCAATTGTTTTCAAAATTTAACCTATATGGCCGCATGTTCATCGAGGAGTGGCTCGATAGAATAGGAGCCAATTCTTTGGCATATAAAAAATGACCCAACAAATAATTGATCAAATCTTGATTCAGATCACAAGGTGATCTTTTGGGCTGTTGTTTTTCGAATCGATTAAAATCACACATATTTTTTTGTCTTTTCATTTTTTTTTATTTTTTGTGATTTGACTACTTAATTACTGAATCAAACACATCGACTACAATGGTCTATAGTTTTATTCATTGACATTTAATTGAAAAAACGTTACAGCGAATCATCCAAACAAATAAAATGGTTGAATTTTTCAAAATGATGCCATTGGAATCAATAATTCTCACTCGATTGAAATCAATGCAAGTTTTTTTTGAAAATCAAATGTATTAAAAAAATTCATTGTTCTTTTTATTGCCTTTTTTCCACATACATTGTTACTCTAAAAACAGAGTCATATTTTTCTTCATAACTTTTATTTTCCAGCATTTCTTCACTATTTTGTTTTTTCCTTTCCTGGTGGATAATCAAGTCTTTTAGGGCTTCCATTTCTTTCATGTTTAGACTCAATTTTTGTTTGTATTGGTTTTTTACTGTTACTGCGATCGAGCTATTCCCATACCCGTACAATGATTTCGAATGAATAAAATGATGGAGCACATGTTTGCTGTTCATTGTGTTCACATTTAAATATTCTTTACCCAGATAAATGTCAATGTAGTACAACGTTCCATCTACTTTGTACCTCAAATTTTGTCTCACGTTGATGAAATGATTGGACAATTTGTCATTGTGAATGTTGTTGAAAACCACGGCGCACTTTGCTCGTATTATCAGAAAAGAATTATAGTCCTGTGTTTGCATTTGTATTTTTTTATTGAATTATGTTTGTGTAGATCAATTTGGTCTAAATTTTTGTGGCTATTGTTTTTGATTTTAAATCAATTTTCAATTTGTGAAAACATGCAATTTTCCTTTCAATGTTTTTTTGATGGATTCTAACACACAATTTATTATTTTTAGTGTCTATTTTTTTGTCTGGTAAAATTATGCAAAATAATCAGAACCATTTTTCACTCAAACTCGAAAATGCCCGTCAAACTTGTATCATCCATTTGAAGTGATCATGTTATCAATCGGGTTTTTTTTTCAAGAAAAAACAGTTCAAAATGGCAATTCATCATTTTTAAACAGTGTGTATTTGAATCGATTTGTAATTTGATCGAATTCGGTCATTTGGGGCACATGCGCATATTTTTCAAAGTATTGTTCGAGGAAAACCCTGTCTTTCTTTTTGGATGACGATTGCGTTGGTATTATTTGAACGCAAAAATTATCGTCGTTTTGATCACTGGTTGTCTTTTTCAAGAAATGTTTTCCATCTACTTCTTGAACATGATACATTGTTGTAATTATGGATCGATGTTTGAAGATTTCGCATGCAATGTATTTCAAGTTTTTAGGAAACTTATTTGGCATAGGTTGTTGATATAAAAATAAAGTCATCGCAATGAACTCAATAGAATCCGGCAATGTTTCTGGTAATTTATAACTATAATTTCTTGGAAGTATAATGCATTTCAGTGTTTGTGGTAAGTTATCGGGTAGTTCCTGGTTGTATGACGTTCCCAATTCAATGAATTTTAATTTTTCTGGCAATTTTTGTGGTAATTCCTGATTATACGCATATGACATTATTATTCCTATCATCGAACGAGGCATATTTTCTGGGAGTGGTAAATTGAAGTCTCCTGTTGTTACCAAATATTGCAGCGAACTGGGTAGATTCTTTGGGAGGGGTTTGTTGTAATGTTTTCCAAATCTTAGTATTTTCAACGATTTTGGAAGTTCAACATCGATCCGACTATTGAAATAACCCTTGATTCTCAATGTTTCAACTGAGTCTGGGAGTTTCAATAATGGATGCTTGGTGTTCCATACAATATGCTTCAAACATTTGAGTGTGTGCAAGTTGGCATTTGTTTGTGGTTTGAAACTTTTGCCAAATCTTATGGAAATTATTGAATTTTGAAAGTTTTCTGGAAATGCTTGGTTATATTTGTCTCCTAGAAAAATATGTTTCAAGTGGTCTGGTAAAATATTTGGGAGAACACTGTTATATGAACGTGGGAGTTTGAGGTATTTGAGATTGGGAGGGATCGATTTTGAAAATAATGATTCGTGTGATTTTTCCAAGATCAATATCTCGAGTAATTTCATTTTTGACACGCGCGAAATAGACATGGGTGAAAAATTTTGAAGTTGCTTGATTGTTTTTGGAAGATATTTGATCAATGATTGAGGAAAGTTGTCATTTAAAGTGACAATCTCAACATTCTTTAACATTTTCATGAATTTTGGAAATAATGCTACACGGCAAGAACAATTCAAAATGATGTGTTTCACTTGGATCGATTCGTATGGAAAATTTTTCATAGACATGCATCTGAACACCATCGTGTGAACTTTGAGTTTTTCAAAGTTTCTAAAAATTGTTCGCAAAACCATATCTTTTTTTGTTGGATGATCCAATGAATCACTTGGTGAAGAATCACTCGATGAAGAATCACTTGATGAAGAATCATCGGACATGGGATTGTATGGATTTTGTCTTTGGATTTTTTTGAATGTGCGTTTTTCTAGTGCTCGCTTTTTCTTTAAAAATGTTTTGACATTGCAAGTTGCCTTAATCACAGTTCCTATTTTGTCAATATCAATCGTTTGTATGTAATTGAGTTTTGCCATGTGCCACAACAATGGAACATGTGTGTTCAAATCCTGATTGTCCCTGAAGTTGAATTGATATGGATTACACAAGAACAATTTGTTGCTCGTTGACATGTTCAAATAATCTTTCACGTATATGAATTCGCTTTGAATATACACGATAACATCTTTACATAATAATGATTTCAATGGAGATTGCATGATGCTTTTTTTTATTGATCGATTTTGTTTTCTTTGATTCAATAGTTTGATCAAAATAATAGTCAATTGATCCATTAACACTTGACAAATGAACTTTTATCAACATCGTTGCAAGTTCAAACAAATGTTGGATTTCAAAGAAAATGCAAAGTCTTAGAACCAATTTAGTCGAAGCATGGTGAATATGTCTCCATTTGTTTTGTCGAATTTTACTTGGGCGCGATGTCGACTTTTCTCATATTGAGATTGTTGTTTCTTTCAGGCACTCAAAGTAGTCGCCTATGTCCATCTTTGCCACAATCGAGTAATTTATATGCGCATTCATGCTGTTTCAAGGGATTCAAGATTATGAAAAAAATGAGTGATCAAACAAAAAGAGTGTTTATTGGAATTCAAAAGTTACATCCTTGAAAGCATTTCCATTGTAATACTTTTTGTTGTCGAGTGGAACACTCCCAAACAAGTCACCCCAATGTTCCTCCGGAAAGCATGAATAGCGTCTTCCAAAAGACCCCCATACAAACAGTCTTCCGTTCCTGGTAACCGCATAAGAATACCCACCAAGTGCATCTCGATTAGCCCCTGCGGAAACGACTTTCTCTTCGTCAAAGTGAGACGAGCTAACCATTGAAGGAGTATCTACGCTATCGCAATGACCTAGACCCAATTGACCCCTCTCGTTGTCGCCCTGGCAAAACACCTTGCCCGTTCTTGCCACGAATAAAGAATGGTACGATCCCTCGTACATGGTAGACATCTTCTCAGAGGTAAACACATGTTCAGCCTTCAATACCTGCGTGTTTTGGTCGCCTTGTGTTATCATGTTCACGATCGGTACGCTTTCGCTTCCCCACTTGTAAACCAGCCCAGACTCGGTAATTGCAAAACAGTTGTCCAATCCTTGGATGTCCACTACATTTTCATGGAAAAAGCATTCCCTTGGTATTTGACAAAACAATGTCACGTCTGTACTGTTATTGAAACCGTCGCGGTAAACGGTACAGAAACCAGAAGCGTACACGTTTCCTCCTTGGGTGAGTAGCATTGTAGTCGAGTAACCGCATGATATCTTTTTTACAATTTCATTGTTGTAAGTCAATGGATCAACCACTTTAGGTAGAGGTCTATATACTTCGTCGCCAGAGGAGAGCCTTCCGTTTTTAGCACAGCCCCATGAGAAAACCATGTTGGTTCGAGTGATTGCAAAGAAGGAGTTGTCGATGCTAACTTCAATCTTGGACACTGGGTCTGAATGAAAATGGGATGAGTCGATCCTTTTAGGGCGTATGGAACACGTTTGTTGTTCGTTGTCTCCAATGTCGTAATCTTGTATACCCCATACATAGACACTACCAGAACGCGTCAATGCCGTAGAATGGCGGAAACTTGCACATACTTGAATGACTTTCTCATGATTGAACCATGCTGGATCGATCAAACACGGATCATCTCTCATTTGAAGATCACCTTGACCTAACTGACCATAGTCATTGTTTCCCAGGGAGTAAACATGTCCTGATTGAACGAGCACGAGCATATGGTCGGTGTCGGTACTTACTTGGATCACTTTTTGTTTTTTAAGTGGTTTATGGGTGCTTACCTTTATCCTCTTGTTTGAATCATTGGAATGATCAATTGCTTGGGAGTAGAGTCTTTTGGTTGATTTGTTTTTCATTTTTGTTTTAATCTTTTTTGTTGTTTTTGTTCTTTGGATGATTGTAGTACGCTTAGACAGCCGACATCATGCTCATATATAATAACTGCGAATCAATTATCATCAAAAAAATAGAATTTTCTGATTCATAAAAAAATATACCAAATATGTACAAATCAATAAAAAGAATCACTTTGTATTGGAAATGAAAGCTTTTCTTTGTTTTTTGATACATGTTCTTTTTCAATTTGACAAATTATTTTTGACTGTTCGTAAAAAAAACCACGCCAACACTTGAATTATATTCCAATACACAATAATTGTTATTTTTTTGATTGTTTTTAAAATAAAAAGAAAAATGAAAAGTATTACAATTTGCTTGTGTGCGACACTGTGTTTCATATTGACCTTATGGTCACATCAAGTCATTGGTCAGTTACCTCAAATAAAACCTGATCGATTCATTCAACACAGAATCATCCATGCAAACAAAGAACAAAATTTAAACGGATCATCGTTTGACTTCATTGTCGTTGGAGCAGGATCAGCGGGATGCGTACTATCTAAAAGATTGTCGGAAAACCCTAGCGCGACTGTCCTCGTATTGGAAGCAGGGCCTCCAGATAATTACACCGAAATAGCTGCACCGTCTTTGTTTTCACAGCTGTTCAAATCAGGTCTCGATTGGAACTATCAGAGCAAATCAGAGAATTCACTCGATGGAAGCTCAGTATATATTCCTCGGGGAAAAGTTGTCGGTGGTTCATCGAGTTTGAATGCTATGATAGTCAACAGGGGAAGTGACAAGTTGTATGATTTGTGGGATTATTTCTTGAATTTGGATGGGTGGAAATGGGACGACGTTCTTCCATTTTTCATGAAGAGTCAAAAGTATTTGGACGCTGACATTGATACAGAATTCCAATCCAGTACAGGCGAATGGAAACAAAGGTCTCCTCCTTTCCGTTTCAATATTACTACAACGATTGTCGACCATTTCAAACAAAATAATTATTTTGGTTCAGATGATTCCCATCAAAACGGAGTAAACAATGGTTTCAATTTTCACACTGTGAATATGGATGAAATGTCGAGGAGACATTCTTTGGCTGATGCTTTCTTGACCGATGATGTCTTGCAGAGAGAAAACTTGTATGTGAGACCTTTTTCCCATATTACAAAAGTGGTGTTTTCAGAGAAAGTGTGCTTTGTGAGAAAATGTTGCAAGTCCAATCCTATTGCTTCGGGAGTTCAGTTCAAAGACTCCGTAACAGGACAAGTGTACACAGTTCATGCTAAAAAGGAAGTCATATTGAGCGCAGGAGCTATAAACACTCCCCACATTTTAATGGTTTCTGGAATTGGTTCCAAGAAACAATTGAAAAAACATGGAATCAAAGTTATAAAAGATTTGCCTGGAGTAGGTCAAAACTTGCAAGATCATCCTCTCGTTGGAATGACTTACAACATTACGAGCTCCAACTTTGAAACACTCGAGACTGCACTCACAGGAGAATCATTTGTACAATGGTTGACCACTGGTACTGGCGCTTTCGGTACAAACATAAACGAGGGAATCTCCTATGAGAAGAGCAAATTCAACAAGAGATACTTTGGATTGGCTGATGTGAAATTAGCGATCGCTCCTGGTGTGTACGTTAAAGACGGGTTCGTCACATTTCCTCCCCCAACCAAAGGATTTTCTTTTGGTGTAGAATTAGTTAATGCACAGAGCAAAGGTCAAATTACGCTAAAATCAGCAGATCCTTTTGTTTACCCAGAAATCCAAACGAACATATTGAAAGATAAGAGAGACTTGCAACTTATGGTTGAAACGTTTGAGCACTTCAGGGATATATTTTTGAACGATCCATTTTTTGAAAGTTTTGTCGATGATGAAATTCTTCCTGGAAAAAATGTAACTACAAAAAAACAATTAATTAAATATTTAAAGGAATACACTGGTTCGGGGTATCACTCATGTTGTACTGTCAAGATGGGCGAAGATAGAATGGGAGTTTTGGATAATCGATTGAGAGTCAAAGGAGTGGATCGATTAAGAGTCGTCGATGCGTCAGTATTCCCTGTTATACCTTCAGCGAATACTAATGGTCCCACTGTTATGGCTGCGGAAAAGGGAAGTCACATGATATTGGAAGATCATGATTTGTTGTAAACGAAAAATTTCAATAAAACAACCGCGTTAAAAAAAAATATTCGAGTGACTTGTTTCTTGCAAAAAAATTGATCATGCTTTGTTCGAATCGAACATTTCAAAAAACACACAAGAGCGATCAAAAAGTCATCGAATCTTTGTGATAAAAGACCATAAACAAATTAGATTGATTCGAAAAAAAAAGAACTCTCTTTTGAATGATTTTTTTGAAAAGATATAAAATTGTTTTTTAGAATTTGACCAAAAACATTAACCCCGATTGATTCATCTTTTTAAAAAAAAATGAGCCTCCCACAAGAAATCATTAAAGAAATTATACAATACACAGCTATTATTCCATTCGAATGGAGAATGATATCAAGTGATTGGATGATTGTTTGCGAGGAACACATTTTAAATCAAACAAAAAAGGCGTTCCATTTTAATACAGATGGAATATGTTTGGGATTGACAAATGCAAAAGAATTGAAAGGTGTTGAGATAAAAAAATTCACATCAATACAACACAAACAATTGAATGATGCAATTGAATCAACCAACATTGGGAGATTTTTTAACATTACTTCGGACGCATGTGATGAATATAATGTCCAATCAAATATCAAACTTCGTTACACGAACATTCAAACCAAAAGTCATGAGCATATTTTACAACTGTTGAAAAATGAAAAAATGAGCTTTGTTCAAAAATTAAAGAAAATCAATGTCTTGTTTTTTCAAAATATTTTTAACCCTTCCAACATGAACTATTACATGGATCATCCAGATGCAACAATGTTTGATTTGAGTCTCTCTTTTTTGGGAGACCATAAAGACACAGTTCAATTACAATTGTATCATTATGATATTGAAAACAAAAAAAAGAAACAAAAAATGTACGATTTATTGGATTTTTGCCAATCAAAAAATGTTCTTTTGTTTTCATGCAAAGAACCAGACTTTAGTATGACACAATTTGAACCAGATTATTCAGTTAAATTTAGATACACCTTTGATAACTATCCCAACAGATGGGTGATTTCGAATAAATTGTCTGAAGAAGATCAACGCGTTTACTCATCATATGATGATTTGGTAATGGAATATGAACCACAAGCACCAAATGTGTTTTCATGGGATCGATTGGGTATGACTAGTTTGAATATGAGATTGAACGCTTCATTGATTGATTGTACTACTTTGTTCATGAATCAAATACATCCACTAAAACACATGTGTTGTTTTAGCGATACGTTTTTAAAATCACATGGAAAGATCATTGAATTTTTCAAACAATAAATTTTTTACAAGAATTTTTCAATCACATTTCTGATTTGGAATGATCATCAAAAACTTAAACACACTCAAATTTTCAAAGAAAATTTTAATCATTTATTTGCAATCATTTTTATACGCATGATCCATCTTTTACAATGAATGTAAAGTCAATACTGTTGATTGTTGAGTGATCACTCTGAGTTCCAACAAAACTCGAATCCAAATCATACTTTGATTTTTTGTTCCATGTGATTTTGCAATTTGGAGTATTTGTGTTGTACATGATATGATCCAATCTCAAACCTCCCTCACAACCAGACACACCATATGGAAGACAATTGAACTTTATGGTCTCTCCATTTTTGTAGTCAGAACATAGACCACCTTCTCCAGTTGGGCACCATGTTACATCGTCTTCTTCACCCAGAGTTACATATCCTTGTGATTTCAAATAGGTGTATCCCGCTGGTTGATAAATTGTTCCAGTGTTTAAATCTCCCACTAAAATGTCTGCTTTTTCATCGATTACTTTCTTGGAAAAGTCAACTTGATCTTCTCCTGTTGCAATATCAGTCTCCAAAGAGAAAGGGTAATGGGAATGCGCGTATCTCACGCCATCGATCGTCACAAACATGATTCCCCTATTGAACAAGAATGCATTACCTTTGATGTATTTCTTGTGTTTCAATGGTATCTTACTCAATATGACTAGACCACTGCTTCCATTGTATGTCCATTCTCTTCCTTGATTGGATAAACATGTGTTGATGAAATTTTGATTTCCATTGTTTTGTTCAGAGAAAATACATTTCATTCCATCCAATTCGCTTTTCACCCATGGATTAAAATCACCCAAGCATGTTTTTACTGTGTCCCAGTATATTCTCGTCTGGTTGTTTTCAGCCGCACAAAGAGCAACGCGTTGTAAGTAAAACAGAGAAGTTAAGGTTGATCCCACAATTCTCCCTCTATCATTCTCCACGTGATAGCTATAAGGATAATGAGCTTTCATTCGATCAATTATTCGAGTTTCGAGTTGCCATGCTTCTTGAACAAAAACAACGTCTCTGTTTCTTGGAATTTGGTTGAACAATTCATCCACCTTCTCCATGGAAACTCCTGCTTCAAGACCAAGATTCCATGATGTGATCTTATGGTGAACAGTGTTTGCTCCTGGTTTCGAAGACAAATACGAATCCACAAAAATAAACAATAAAACGATTGATAAAAACAATTTCAAAGTCATTGTTTCGAGTTTTGTTTTTATTATAATATGTCAAATTTAATTTTCAAACTATTAAAAACATTTATTTTCAAAAATTTCTTTCAATCATGTTTATTTATTTGTTGACCACATGCACATGGTGCTTTTAATAATAAAACTTTTTGACACCAAAAACAAAACACAAAATTTTTATTGTCTCGTGTTGTATCGAATATCTGTACACAAAAATTCAAACAAATTGAACATATCAAACATTAAATTGAAATTTTTGAATAAAACAAACAAAAAATCCAAAAACAATAATTTGATTTGTTTTAATCGATTGAATTGTTCGATTTGTTGTTTGAAATTCCAAAAAAAGTGAACACATAAAAATGACAATCAAAACAAAAAAAAGAGAGACCAAAACAGGTCTGGTGAAAAAGAAAAGAAAAATAAATGATAATTCCATGCAAGAAAACAAAATCACAGAAAGGAATAGATGGTGCTCCTCAGTTAAATATATCAGTCCATTTATGACGTCTGTTTAATTCGAAGAAATGAACACTCTGAGAAGAAAAAACAAATCATATGATTCTTATTTGAAAAGAACGACTAAAAATTCATGGTTTTCTGTGATTCAAACAAAATTTAATGGTAAAAACACATATCTCGATGATTTGTTAGATGATCATTTTATCAAAAAAGAAAAGATTGAAGATGACAAATTAAAGTCCAAGTATGAAAAAATAGAAAAAGAAAACAAGAAACCAAAAAAGAAAACAAATCTCAAAGGCAAATCCAGTAGAACTAAAAAAACAGACAAAAAGATTGACAGAAAACAGTTGATTGAAAATAAAAGAAAACAGATCGAAGCAAAAGAAAAACAAAGTGCAGGTCAGTCAAGGAAAATAAGATTGTATCCTAACAAAGAACAAAGAAAACTACTCGCTGATTACTTGGGGACTTCAAGATGGACGTATAATCAATGCGTAAGATATTGGTATGAATGTGACAAAGAAAAGAATTTGTATGAAAAATTGAATCATTTAGATTCAAACACATTGAGAATCAAATTCAAAAACAAAAATTCAGAATACTTGAAAAAATATGATTGGGTATTTAAAACACCAGCGTGTGTGAGAGATGAATCCATATTACAGTTCATAGTATCGAAAAACCAAGCACAAAACAAGTATGAAAAAATGAAAGAAGAAAACACAGGAAATGTCAAGTTTCCTCAATTTGAATTCAAATCCAAGAAAAATAAATTACAAGAGTCTTTCTATGTTCCTCACAGAGAATATTATCATGATGCATTCGAATGGATGAGACAGATAAAGACAAAAGAAAAATTCATGTTAAAACATGATACAAGAGTAATCCGAGAACCCACAGGAAAATATTTCATCTTGTTGCCAGAACCATTAAAACAAGAAATAGTAGCTCCTTTATCTGATAACCAAAGAGTAAAGGTTGCTTCTATCGATCCAGG
>Ga0100391_1004482_pt1 | contig 13445 bp, 14 predicted proteins | sample CryGeymeta201515_FD_81541 | JGI IMG/M metagenome (GOLD analysis project Ga0100391, IMG submission 81541) | Groundwater microbial communities from Crystal Geyser aquifers in Utah, USA - Crystal Geyser metaG 2015-15 | ecosystem: Environmental > Aquatic > Deep subsurface > Groundwater | place: USA...
CCCTTGATCGCTTCGCAAAAGCCATGCACCACCGCCTCCAGCGCGGCGCTGCGCAAAATTTGCGGCCTTGGTGGCGACCCTTCAGTCAAGGCTGCGGCTGACCTGCTCATAGGTATCGCGCGAAAGATCGGGAGCAGCGGCAATGCGTTCCAGCTCACCGCGCATCAAAGCCGCGCGTCCCGGCTCGATCTTGCGCCAGCGGCCCAGCGGCGAAACAAACCGCGCCGCTGTTTGCGGATTGAGCGGATCGAGCTTCAGGATCACATCGGCAATCATCCGGTATCCCGCGCCGCCCGGCGCATGGAAGGCATGCGCATTGGCCGCAAGGGCCATGAACAAGGAGCGCACCCGGTTCGGGTTCCTGAGCGTGAAATCGGGATGAGTGGCGAGAGCTGCGACATGCTCGATGACGGCGGGATGCAGCGCGCTCGCCTGAAGAGCGAACCATTTGTCGATCACCAGATCATTGCCACGGAACCTTTCGTAGAAATCCCGCAACTTCGCGGCGCGTTCGTCGCCCGTAAGGCTGACAAGGACGGTGAGCGCGCCTTGCCGGTCGGTCATATTGTCGGCCCGGTCATATTGCGCCGCCGCCAGCTGTTCGCCCAGCGCAGGATCGCCCGAGGCCAGCAGGCCGAGCGCCAGCGTCTTGACCTTGCGGGCACCGCGCGCCTGGGCAGAAAGGCTGAATGGCATGGCGCAGGCGCGCGCGTGCACCTGGTGCAAATCATCGCGCAAATGCTCGCCAAGCCAGCGCCGCAAGGCCTGCCGTTCGCGGTGGATCGCGCCCGGGTCGGCTTGTGCCATCTGCTCGGCAAGATACGTCTCATTGGGCAGCACCAGCAATTCGCCGCGCATCAGATCATCCAGCCTGTCGTCGCCAAGCACCCGGCGCATCGCCTCGCCGATAGCCTGCCTGCCTGATGCCAGGCTGCTCTCATCCAGATCGCCGGTGATAGCGCCAAGCAGATGGCCAACGGCCAGATCCTGCAGCGCTTCATAGCGGGCAAAAGGATCATCATCATGCGCTGCAAGAAACACCAGATCATCTTCGCCAATGGCCCGCTCGATGCTGACCGGCGCCGAGAACCCGCGATTGACCGAGAGCACCGGATCTTTTGCCGTACCGCGCATGGTGATGCGCTGCTCGCGCTGGGTCAACACGATCAGCTCTTCCTCGATCCTTGTGCAACTTGCCCGGTCGAACAGGGCGATGCGCAAGGGGATCGGCACGGGCTGCTTGTTATCCTGCCCCGGTGTGGCGGGCGTCGACTGGGTCAGATGCAGCACGATATCATCGCCGGATCGCTCCATCTTCATGGTTACCCTGGGCGTCCCTGCCTGAGAATACCACAAGCGGAACTGCCCCAGATCAAGGCCCGCACCATCTTCAATGGCGCGGATGAAATCCTCGCAGGTGGCGGCTTCTCCGTCGTGCCGTTCGAAATACAGATCGCACGCCTTACGGAAGGCCGCCTCGCCAGCCATGGTGCGCATCATGCGAATGACTTCGGCACCCTTGTTATAGACGGTCGCGGTGTAGAAATTGTTGATTTCGCGGTAGCTGTCAGGCCGGATCGGATGGGCGAGCGGGCCGGAATCCTCGGGAAACTGCACGCTGCGCAGGATGCGAACATCCTCGATCCGCTTGACCGGCGCGCTGCCCATGTCCTGGCTGAACAATTGATCGCGCAGGACTGTGAAGCCTTCCTTGAGCGACAATTGAAACCAGTCGCGGCAGGTGACCCGGTTGCCCGACCAATTGTGAAAATATTCATGCGCAATCACGCCTTCGACCGCATCGAAATCGCCATCGGTGGCGGTTTGCGGATCGGCCAGCACATATTTGGTGTTGAAGATGTTGAGACCCTTGTTCTCCATCGCGCCCATGTTGAAATCGGACACGGCAACGATGTTGTAGAGATCCAGATCATATTCGCGGCCAAAGGTCTGCTCGTCCCAGCGCATGGATTGCTTCAAGGCTTCCATCGCATGCCCGGTGCGCTCCAGATCGCCTGTCCGCACCCAGACATTGAGCGCAACGCGGCGCCCGCTCATGGTGACAAAGCTGTCCGCATTGGAAACCAGATCGCCTGCCACCAGCGCAAACAGATAAGCGGGCTTGGGCCATGGATCGTGCCACAGGGCATAATGCCGCCCCTCGCCATCTTCGCCCGCACCGGTCTGATTGCCATTGCACAAGAGGATCGGAAACTGATCCCGGAGCGCGCTCATGCGCACGGTATAGACCGACAGGATATCGGGCCGGTCGGGAAAGAAGGTGATCCGCCGGAAGCCTTCCGCCTCGCATTGGGTGCACAGCATGCCGGACGAGGCATAAAGGCCCATCAGCTGGGTATTGGCGGCGGGATCAAGCGTGGTGGTAATGGTCAGCTCATGCACATCGCCGGGCAGCGCCACCACCAGATCATCGCCGTCCATCATATGGCCATCATGGGGCGCGCCATCGAGCAGCAGCGCATCGAGCGCCAGTCCATCGCCGTTCAGGCGGATGGTCTTGCTCGCCGCGACATCGGGATTGCGGGCAACCCTCAGACGCGCCTTGACCTGTGTCTTGTCGAGGCCAAGCTGGAAGTCGAGCTGCACCTCTGGCACTAACCAGGCAAAGGGGCGATAATCCTCACGGCGAATTGCGGGCAAGGCGGGCGGGCTGGCTGAAGCTTGGGCAATATCCATAACCCATGATCTAGGAGCTTTCCCGCTCCAGTCGAGAGGCGAGAGGTGGATAATGATGAAACAACTGCTGATTTTCGGGCTGGGATACAGCGCCAGGGTGATCGCGGCGAGGGCGGCCAAGGCGGGCTGGCAGGTGCGCGCCACCGGGCGCGAGGGCGATCTCGATTTTGCCGATGACGCAGCGGTGCGCGCCGCCATGGGCAAGGCAAGCCATATCCTCTCCAGCGTGCCGCCTGCCGATGACAGTGATCCGGTGCTGGGTGCCTATGGCGATGCGCTTGCAGGCCAGTGGCTGGGCTATCTGTCATCGACCGGGGTCTATGGCGATGCGGGCGGCGCGTGGGTCGATGAAAGCACGCCAACGGGCAGCGGCAGACGCACTGCGCGCAGTGACGCCGATGCGCAGTGGCTGGAGATGGGCGCTTATGTCTTTCGCCTGCCGGGCATATATGGCCCTGGACGCAGCGTGTTTGAACGGATTGCCGAGGGACGCGCGCGGAGGATTGCCATGCCTGGGCAAGTGTTCAGCCGGGTGCATGTGGCCGATATTGCCAGCGGCGTCATGGCCGCGCTTGAGAGCGATGCGCCAGCAGGCGCGTATAATCTTGGCGATGATCTGCCCTGCAGCCAGAACCTGCTGATCGAACATGGCTGCGCGCTGATGGGACAGGTGCCGCCGCCGCTGGTATCCCTGGAAGAAGCCGGTCTCTCGCCGATGGCGCTGGGGTTTTATGCAGAGAACCGCCGCGTTGCCAATGGCAAGGCCAGGCGCTTGCTCGGCTGGAAACCCGCTTACCCGACCTATCGCGAAGGACTTGCCGCCCTGCGCTGAGCGATCCTGCGTCAATCGACCCGGCGGCCGCGCAGCGCAATTACCATGCCGATCAGCGCCAGCACCACGCCGCCAAAGGCGAGCGCATTCCAGCGATAGCCCTCGAACAGCGTGGAAAGCACCATGGCAACAACCGGCACCGCCACGCCATTATAGGCCGCCCGCCCCGGCCCCAGATCGCGGATCAGCTTGAAATACAGTGGGAAGGTCACCACCGACCCGATAATCGCCAGATAGGCAACGCCGCCCCAATAGCGCCAATCCTGCGGCCACACCGGCGGGCCATCGGCAATAAATGCGTAGATCGCATCGAACACGAAACCCCACAGCATTCCCCATGCCAGCAAGGTCAGGAGCGGGCTGCGCTGCGCCGCCTTGCTCGCCTGCATCACATTGGCGGCAGAGGCCGCAAGGATGCCGCAAGTGACCAGCGCAATGCCCAGCCGCAGATCCGTGCCGTCGGGCATATTGTGTCCCTCATTGATGAGCAGCAAGGCGATGCCAGCCAGTGCCACCATTGTTCCGGCCATAAATCGCAAGCTCACCCGCGCTCCGAGGAATATCCGGCCCAGCACCGCATTGGGCAGCATCAACAGCCCGAACATGACCGCCACAATCCCCGATGTGAGATGCAGCTCGCCATGATAGACAAAGTTCAGATTGAGGCCGAATTGCACCATGCCGATGAGTGCGGCCATCCCATGGCCCTCGCGCGTCAGGCCCAGCCCCCTGCCGCTGCGCGCTACAAGCGCAAACATCACCATGCAGGCGAGGGCAAAGCGGAACGCGACCGACCAGCTGGGCGGCGCAGCATCGAGCCCGTCCTTGATCACCAGCCAGGTCGAGCCCCAGATCAGCGTGACCGCGGCAAAGGGCAGCGCAATGCCCGGACGCAGCAGCAGGTGCTTCTTGTCCTCGCCCGTCACAGTGCAGCAATCGCTCGGCCAAGCGCCAGTGCATGGTCTTGCGGCGTGTTCCAGGATGCAACGAAGCGTGCGGTTTCGTCATCCCAGTCGTAAAACGCAAATCCCTGATCGCGCAGCGCCTTGCGCTCGGCTGGCGAGAGGCGCACGAACAGTTCGTTGGCTTGCGGGGCGAACAGGCTGCGCGCGCCCGCGTCGCTGGCCACTTGCGCAATTGCGCCATTGGCTGCCCGCGCCAGATCGAGCCACAGATCATCCTGCAACAGCGCCAGAATCTGCGCCGCCAGATAGCGTCCCTTGCTTTGCAGATGGCCGGCCCGCTTGCGCCGCCAGCGGGCAAGATCGGCCTTGGCCGGATCAAAGAACACCATCGCTTCGGCATCCTTGGCGCCGTTTTTGGTAAACCCGAAACTGAGCGCATCGACCGGCCCCGCTGCGGCGGCGGGCGGGCAATCGAGATAAGCGACTGCATTGGCAAACCGCGCGCCGTCCATATGCAGGCCAAGGCCATGTTCGCTCGCCAGCGCGCCAATCGCCTGCAACCCTTGCGGCGTGTAGCACAGGCCATATTCGCTCGCCTGGGTGATGCTGATGGCTTGCGCTGGCACCTGATGCACGCCGCGGGTAATCCCTTCGAGCACCGCGCGGATCGCCCGGGGCGTCAATCTGGCCCCCTCGCCCCTGGCCAGCAGCAGCTTTGCGCCATGCAGGAAAAACCCCGGCGCGCCGCACTCATCCATCTCGATATGCGCTTCTTCGTGGCAGATCACCGCGCCATGCGGCTCGGTCATGGTGGCAAGCGCAAGGCAATTGGCCGCCGTTCCCGTGGCCACCCACAAGGCGGTGCATTCGCGGCCAAACAAGGCGGAGAAGGCCTCGTCGAGCCGCTGGCTAAGCGCATCGCCATCATAGGGGGCGTCGGCCTCATCTGCGGCGCGCATGGCCTCCCACACGCGCGGATGGACAGGCGCGGCATTGTCCGACAGAAATTGCATGGAAGTCGCCATGGCCCCATGGTGGCCAAGGCGCAAGACGGAGAAATGATCGGATGACTGATGAAATCACCTTGTCACAGGACGATGACGGCAACAGGGGCGCTTATCGCATCGCTGTCGAAGGCAGCGATCACCCGGCCGAGCTGACCTGGCGCAAGGCCGTGGGCGCCCGCAGCGATGATCGGGGCGAGGTGCGGATTGCCGATCACACCTTCACCCCGCCACAGGCGCGCGGAAAAGGCATCGCCTTCAAACTGGTCGAAGCGCTGATCGCCGATGCGCGCGAGAACGGCTTCACGATCATTCCGGCCTGCCCTTATGTGGCCATGCAATTCGACAGGCATCCCGAATGGGCAGACCTGCGCGGCGAATAGTTTCATTTGGCAGGCGGGCCGCTGGCAATGCCTGATTTCCTCGGAACTCTGAGCGTTTGTTGACCGTTGATTGGTTGAACAAGTCAATGGCCTGGATCGGCGGATGGCAAGCGGGAGGATCTCCTCCCCGAAGCCACGCCGTGCTGCTCCATCCGGGAGCACACAAGCCATTGGCAACAAGCCATAAGGAGCATTCCTGAAATGGAAAACCAGACACTTCGAAACCAGCCTTCCTTTTCCGAAGATGAGCTTGCCCGGCGCGCACAATTTGATCGTTCGCGCCCGCTTGAGCGCGATGAAGGGGCCAATCTGATTTCATCTGCCAAGGTCGAGGGCACCAAGGTGTTCTCCACCGATGGCGATCATCTGGGGCATATCGACCATGTGATGATCGGCAAACTCTCAGGCCGGGTGGAATATTCGGTCATGAGCTTCGGCGGCTTTCTCGGCATCAACGAGAGCTATTTCCCGATTCCGTGGGAATCGCTCGATTATGATACCGAGAGGGGAGGGTATGTCGTCAACATCGACAAGGATCGCCTGAAAGAAGCGCCCAATTACGGGCGTGAGGCAGCGCCGGACTATACCGAACGTTTCGGCCATGAAGTCTACGGATTCTACGGTGTGCCGTATTGATTTGAGATAAATACGCGATGATGGCCCCGGCTTTGCGGCCGGGGCCGTTTTATTGGAGTCTGATTCGAAATTCGCGAAGAAGCGAATTTCGGTCCGGCACCAAGCGGCTATCGCGGTATCTGTGCAAAATCGACCGAAGCTATGGAGTCCAGCACAGCCGCGCGCAGCCGCCTTGCATCGGCAAGTTCGAGACCGCGAAAGGCGAGCGTTCCGCCGGCCAGCCCGAAATTGAGATTGGCATATCCGCGAAGGCGCGCGATCGGCCCTTGGGCAATTTCCACCGAATGCAGTTTCACCCGGGCAGCAATCTGCAAGCGCGGCACCAGCCAACCCTGGCGCGAGAGCACCTGCGCTGGATCAAGGCCATGGCGATCCACCCGCCAGAGCCAGAATTGCGCAATCACCGCGTAAATAGCCAGAATCGCCAGCGCGAGCCCGGCCCACAGGCCCCAGCTTTGCTCCACCAGACCAATCATCGCCATTGCGGGAATGCCATAGAGTGCGGACAAGAACAGCGCCCGGTCGGAATAATAACGCGCGCTTGGCTGGCGCCATGCCATTGCCGGATCGGGCAGGGAAAACCCTGCCGCAGCCACAATCGGGGCAATTTCTGCCATCTGCGCAAAAGGGGCCACATCGTGATTGGCAGAGCCTGCATCCTGCGCCAGGCTGATGAAAGACAGGCTATGCCAGCCAAGCCGGCGGCGCACAAAGCTGGTGGAGATCACCAGCGCCTGCACCCGGTGCGCGGGCATCACCACATCGGTGCGCGTGAGCAGGCCACGGCGGCGGCGAAAGCCCTTGGTGGTGCGTTCGAGGCGGAAATCCCAATCGCGCAGGGCTGTGCGGACGACCCCTGTTGCCACGCCCACTGCAATCACGCCTGCAAGGCTGGCGATGATCCCGCCAATGCCGGTGATCCATTCGAACTGCCGGAAGGTTTGCGCCCGCGCGTCCGGCTGCTCGAACCACGTCTCGATCTCATCCCAGCCAAAAGGCAGCAGGAAATCGAGTTGCTGGGCCAGCCCGATCACAAGCGCAAAGGCCACCAGCGAGAATTCGAACAGGCCAAAAGTGACCAGACGCCCGGGACCCATGGCAAAGAGCGGCTGCGCATCTGTTCCGTCGCCTTGCGGTTCGGCCAGCGCCGCGCCGTCTGCGGGCATTGCTTCGGCCTCGTCCACCAGAGCGCGCACGGTTTCGCGCAAAGCCTGGCCCTCGGCCATGCTGACATAGGCGAGTTGCATTTCGTCCTTGCCGCCCGCGCCGGTTTCAAAGCGCACTTCAACCAGACCAAGCAGGCGCGGGATCAGTTTCTGTTCAAGGCTGACATCCTGGATCCGCTCGAACGGAACCGAACGCGCCGCGCGGCTGACAAGGCCTGTCTCCAGCTTCACATCGCCAGAGCCGATGCGATAGCGGGTGACATACCAGCCATAGCCTGCGCTGATCACGGTTCCGGCAAGGATGATGCCGAAGATCGGCAGCAGCATGCTGGCATCGTCCATGATCTGCGAGCCGCCCACCAGCACCGCGACGAGCGGAAAAACCATGCCGCGCAGCTGGACAATGGCGCGCGCAAGAACGCTCAAGGGATTGGTGCGCAGCCATGCGCCGCCCTCGCCATCATCCGGCAAGCCGTCGCTCACATCATCAAGCCTCACTGTGCCTCGCGCTTGACATGCTGGCGAATCTCCTCGCGCATGGCAACCGCATCGGCATGCGCGAGGCCCGGCAAACTGACCGAGGCATTGTGCGAGCCCGCCGTGTGCAGGATCAGCCGGGCAATGCCGAAGGCGCGTTCGAGCGGGCCTTGCTCGACATCAAGGTGCTGCACCCGGCTGAAGGGCACCACAGTATCGGAATGGAACAGCACGCCCTTGACCACGCGCAGCCGGTCGCTCGCCATATCATATCCGCGCGCCTGATACCGGCGCATGGGCAGATACAACACCAGCCACAAAAACAACACGATCAGGGGGACCGCGCTCACCCCGGCAAGAAGCGGCCCAAAGGCTTCCAGCGCAAAAGCACCGATCAGAAACGGGATGAGGATGAAAATGCCCTCAACCCGCGTCATGGTCTTGTAATTGGGATGCAGCCGGGTCAGCGCGCTGTCATCTTTCGGGGGCGTATCAGGCATGGCGATCTACTGGCACAACACACCTGAGGCGGCAAGCACGAGATGCCAATCTCGCACGCGCCAGATCGGCCCTCGGGCCGCAAGGGCGACCGCCCGCCCGCAGCGGCCCCGAAGCGGAGCGAAGGGAACAGCCGGGAGGATGGATGCCCGGATGGGCATGCGAAAAACAGAAAAAGGCCCTCGGGCCGCAAGGGCGACCGCCCGCCCGCAGCGGGGGCAGCTTGCCTGCCCACCTAGCGAGGATGAATGCCCGGATGGGCATTCTCAACACAAGAATGGTGCCACGAGAGAGAATTGAACTCTCGGCCTCACCCTTACCAAGGGTGCGCTCTACCACTGAGCTACCGCGGCACTTGTCAACAGGCGCGCGCTATTGTCTCTCTACCCCGCTAAAGTCAAGGCAAGGTTGAGCCGGGGAAGGATTATTGGCAAAGGCTATTGCGTCATGAATACCAGGCAAACCCTCGAAGACCGTCTCGCTGCCAAACTGCGGGAGAACCTGCGCCGTCGCAAGCAGCAGGCCCGCCTTGTCGCTGCGCGCGAGGCGGATGAGGGTGCGCCCGCCCTTTCCAAGCGCGATCAGGACGGCTAACGCGCTTGTCCTTCGATTGTTCAACAGGAGCGCAAACCCCGTGCCAACCCTGATCCTTGTCCGCCATGGCCAAAGCCAATGGAACCTGGAAAACCGCTTCACCGGATGGTGGGATGTCGACGTGACGGAAAAAGGCGTCGCCGAAGCGAAGGCGGCCGGGCAATTGCTCAAGGAGAAGGGCATCTTGCCCACGCTCGCCTTCACCTCGGTGCAAAAGCGCGCGATCAAGACGCTGCATCTGGCGCTGGAGGAATGCGACCGGAGCTGGATTCCGGAAATCAAGGACTGGCGCCTGAACGAGCGCCATTATGGCGGGCTGACCGGCCTCAACAAGCAGGAAACGCGCGAGCAGCACGGCGAGGAACAGGTGCATATCTGGCGGCGCAGCTTTGACGTGCCGCCGCCGCCCATGCCCAAGGGCGACCGCTATGATCCGGGCAATGATCCGCGCTATGCCGGGATTGACGTGCCGCAGACAGAAAGCCTCAAGCTGACGATCGAGCGTGTGCTGCCCTATTGGGAAAGCGCCATCCTGCCCGAACTGGCCAAGGGCGAAACGGTGATCATCTCGGCCCATGGCAACAGCTTGCGCGCGCTGGTGAAGCACCTTTCGGGCATTTCCGATGACGATATCACCGATCTGGAAATCCCCACCGGGCAGCCGATCATCTATCCGTTCGATGCGGCCATGCGGCCGGGCGAACGGTATTATCTGAAGGATGCCTGAGCATCATGAGCGCTCCTGTTGCTATCGTCATGGGCAGCCAGTCGGACTGGCCAACGATGCGCAAGGCGGCCGAAGTGCTTGATGCACTCGGTGTTGCCCATGATGCGCGTATCGTCTCTGCCCATCGCACGCCCGACCGGCTGCACGCCTTTGGCAAAGGCGCGGCCGATGAAGGCTTCAAGGTGATTATCGCTGGCGCTGGCGGCGCGGCGCATTTGCCCGGCATGATCGCTGCCTTGACGCATCTGCCGGTGCTCGGCGTGCCGGTGCAATCGCGCGCGCTTTCGGGCCTCGATAGCCTGCTCTCGATCGTGCAGATGCCCGCTGGCATACCCACCGGAACGCTGGCGATTGGCGAGCCGGGCGCCACCAATGCCGGGCTGCTGGCGGCGTCCATCCTCTCGCTGGGCGATGCAGCATTGACAAAGCGGCTCAAAGCATGGCGTGCAGGCCAGACCGAAAAGGTCGCGCTGCAACCCCGGGACTAGCGCCAAGGTGCTCCCGCCCGGCAGCACGATTGGGATTCTGGGCGGCGGTCAGCTCGGGCGGATGCTGGCTGTGGCGGCGGCACAGCTGGGTTACCGCTGCCATATTTTCGCGCCGCAAGCCGACAGTGTTGCCGCTCAGGTGGCCGCCGGGTTCACCTGCGCCGAATGGCACGACAGCGCGGCGCTGGCCGCATTTGCGAACCGCTGCGATGTGATCACCTTCGAATTCGAGAATGTGCCCGTTGGCGCGCTCGCCGCGCTTGACCAGGGCAAGCTCGCGCCAACTTCGCGCGCGCTTGAAGTGGCGCAGGACCGTTTGCGCGAGAAGGAATTCGTGATGGCGCTGGGCGGGCGGCCTGCCCCTTTTGCGCCCGTATCCTCGCCCGGTGATCTGGCCATGGCCGTCGCGCAGATCGGTGCGCCCGGCATTCTCAAGACGCGCCGCGATGGCTATGACGGCAAGGGCCAGTGGCGCATCGAGAAGGACGCCGATCTGCCGCTTGTGACGATCCCGGCAAGCGGGCTGATCTATGAAGGTCTGGTCGATTTCATCTGCGAATTTTCGGTGATCATGGCGCGCGGATCGGATGACAGGGTGTGTTTCTGGGAATCGCCGCACAATACCCACAAGCACGGTATCCTTGCCCGCTCGACCTTGCCCGCGCCCGGAATTGTTGGCGAACAGGTCAAGCCAGCGCGCGCGCTGACGCAGGCGATTGCCAGCCGGCTGGGCTATGTCGGCGTGCTGACGGTGGAATTCTTTGCCACGCGCGATGGCCCGGTGTTCAACGAAATGGCACCGCGGGTGCACAATTCGGGCCATTGGACGATCGAAGGCGCAACGATCAGCCAGTTTGAAAACCATATTCGCGCGATCTGCGGCGCACCGCTGGGCGATCCGGCGACCATGGCAGCCAATATCGCAATGGAAAACCTGATCGGCGAGGATGCGCTCGATCTGGCGGGCCACCTGGCCGATCCGCGCGCGCATGTGCACCTTTATGGCAAGGACGAAGCGCGCGCGGGACGCAAGATGGGGCATGTGACCTATGTCGGATAGGCCGCGCGAGGTGCTGTTCATCGTGGCCCGGGCGCGCAGCGGAGTGATCGGGCGCGCTGGCCGACTGCCCTGGTCGATCAGCGCCGATCTCAAACGCTTCAAGGCGCTGACCATGGGCAAACCCATGGTGATGGGCCGCAAGACCTTCGACAGCCTGCCCGGATTGCTGACCGGGCGACGCCATATCGTGCTGACCCGGCAAGCCGACTGGAACGCCGCGGGAGCCGAGGTGGCGGGCAGCGTTGACGAGGCGCTCGCGCTCATCGGCGAGGAAGATTTCGCGGTCATCGGCGGAGCAGAAATCTTCGCGCTGATGGCCGATTATGGCACGCGGTTCGAGCTGACACAGGTGCATGAGGACACCAAGGGAGATACCACCATGCCCGCACCCGATGCCAGCTGGCGCGAAATCGCCCGCGAGGCCCATGCTGGCAGCCCCAGCCACCCGGCATTCGATTTCGTCAGCTATGTGAGGGCCGCGCCATGATCCGGCTTTCGCACCGCGATCCCATTCCCGAAGCCTTGCGCGGGGCCATTGTCGCGCTGGGCAATTTCGATGGCTTTCATCTGGGGCATCAGCATGTTGTGGGCGAAGCGGCGGCGTGGGCGAGAACGCTGGGCCGCCCGGTCATTGTCGCCAGCTTCGATCCGCATCCTGTGCGCCATTTTGCGCCGCATGTCCCGCCCTTCCGCCTGACCACGCTGGATCAGCGCGAAGAGCTGTTTGCAGGCGCGGGTGCGGATGCGATGCTGGTGTTCGAATTTGGCGATGAGCTGGCGAACCAGACGGCGCAAGGCTTTGTGCGCGATCTGCTCGGATTGCATATCGGCGCGCGCGGCGTGGTGACGGGCGAGGATTTTTCCTTTGGCAAGGGGCGCGGCGGCAATACGCAGGTGCTGCGCGAAGTGGGCGCGGCCTGCGGGATCGAGGCCCGCACGGTCAGCGCCGTGATGGCAGGCGGGCAGATCGTCTCGTCGAGCCGCATTCGCGATGCGCTCAAGGCAGGCGAATGCGACAAGGCCGCCAGATTGCTCACCCGGCCTTTCGCAGTGCGCAGCGCAGTGATCCATGGCGACAAGCGCGGGCGCGACATCGGCTATCCCACCGCCAATATGGACATGGGCCATTACCTGCGCCCGCGCTATGGCATTTATGCCGTCACCGCGCGGGTGATGGCGACGGGCGCGACATACCAGGGCGCGGCCAATCTCGGCATCCGCCCCAGCTTCGATCCCCCGCGCGAGGTGCTCGAACCGTTCCTGTTCGATTTTTCGGGCGATCTCTATGGGCAGGAGCTGGAAATCGCTTTCCACCATTTCCTGCGGCCTGAAGCAAAGTTTGCCAGCCTCGATGCGCTGGTGGTGCAGATGGAGGCAGATTGCGCGCGGGCGAGGGAATTGCTGGCGTGATAGTGCGTTGGGTCGCGAACAAAATTGCCCTATCGCCAAGCCCTCGCTAAAGCCCGCGCACGATGACCCAAAAGCGCGATTACAAAGACACCGTCTTCCTGCCGAAGACCGATTTCCCGATGAAAGCTGGCTTGCCGCAGAAGGAGCCGGGCATTCTCGCGCGCTGGCAGGAGGAGGCGGTCTACGCAAAGCTGCGCGAGGCGCGCAAGGGGCGCGAGAAGTTCATCCTCCACGATGGCCCTCCCTATGCCAATGGCGACATCCATATCGGCCACGCGCTCAACAAGGTGCTGAAAGATGCGGTGGTGCGCACGCAGACCCTGCTCGGCAAGGATGCGCCCTATGTGCCCGGCTGGGATTGCCACGGCCTGCCGATCGAATGGAAAGTCGAGGAGCAATATCGCAAGAAGAAGCTCAACAAGGACGAAGTTCCGGCGGAGGAAGTCCGCCAGGAATGCCGCGACTACGCGCAGCGCTGGGTCGATGTGCAGCGCGAGCAGTTCAAGCGGCTGGGCGTGCTCGGCGACTGGGACAACCCCTACCTGACCATGGCCCCCGAGGCCGAGGC
>Ga0100391_1004483_pt1 | contig 13444 bp, 15 predicted proteins | sample CryGeymeta201515_FD_81541 | JGI IMG/M metagenome (GOLD analysis project Ga0100391, IMG submission 81541) | Groundwater microbial communities from Crystal Geyser aquifers in Utah, USA - Crystal Geyser metaG 2015-15 | ecosystem: Environmental > Aquatic > Deep subsurface > Groundwater | place: USA...
ATAAAATGACCTTAAGAAAATGACCTTATCCTTAGAATAAATGGTACAATTTAACAAATGGTTAATGCGCAGAAAATATTGATAGCGATGGATGTGTACAACTATGATTTTTTTGCATAACTGCTAGATTCTTTTTACCATGGTTGCTAGGATTCACATATAAGGGGGACAATATTTGTTCTTAAGGTGGGTGGATTTATGAGCAATATTATCAGAATTGGGGTTATTTCAACGGCACGTATTAATACTTTAGGTATATTAAACCCTTGTCAAAAGCGCTCAGACATTAAAATAACGGCGATAGCCTCTAAAAATCCACAAAAAGTACAACAAGTTGCAAAAAAATACGGCATAAAAAATATTTTCTCTAACTATAATGACCTTTTGTATTCAAAATATGTAGATGCTGTTTATATCTCGCTTCCAAATAGTTATCATTTTGAGTTTGCAAAACGGGCCCTTAGAGCCGGAAAACATGTTTTGTGCGAAAAGCCTATTGTTTTAAAGGTAGAGGAGTTGGCAATTTTAAAAAGAATAGCCTACCGAAAAAAAGTTTTTTTAATGGATGCTCTTCACTATTTATATTATGAGCCTTTAATTAATGTCATGAATAAGTTGCCGGAATATTTAAACACGACACAACCCTTAAAAGAAGCCATTAAAAGAGTCGAGGTCTTTATCGGGTTCCCATACCCGAAAGATAATAATGACATACGTTTAAACCCTTATTTAGATGGGGGAGCAACAGCGCATCTTGGTTGTTATGTAACGCATTTTATGACGTGGCTTTTTCCAAAATTACACTGGAATTTATATAGTGCCAATAAAATGCACTTAGAATCACGTGTTGATATCGATTCTCAATATGTATTTAAAATGCACAATAATGAAAATTTAGATTTTTCTTTTAATGTTAGTATGAATCACGATAAAATTGATTCTTGGATTAAAATTTATACGCATCAACGATGTGTGGTCATTAATCATGTATTTACGCCAACATCATTTTATGACATACAGAACCCTGGAAAAAATTTATTATCTCTAGAAATCAATGACATGAAAATTGCTAACGCCATTACTGCTAATGAAGAAAAAACAACCTATGACTACCAACTGGCTGTTTTTGTAAATGGTATTAAAAATCATACGCGACCACAAGTATGTGTTCCTTCTTATGAAATACTTGAAAAGGCCCATACAGTTGGTAAGTTTCATATAGATAAATGAAAATTTGGTTGTGTATGCGTTACACCGAAACGAATACTCTAAATGATTAGAATGTATTTAGCCTGTAAAATTGGATATTGAAACTATTTACGTTCTGCCATATGATTTTAAGTAGGAATCGAATTGCCCCAGGTGTGAGCGCCCGAAAAGACGATACGACTGCAAGACTACCAGTCCTTTGGTGAACCTTTGTTAAACCGCTGGCATGGTTGTGATTGAACGCTCACGACAACCGATTTAAAGCCCAGCGCCACTTAACGGAGGTTGCTTATGAAGCACGATATCACAAAACTATGCGCGGACTCATTACGCGCACTCACCCTCGACAAATATGGCGTCAAATTGAAGCCAACCCATGCGCACGAGCTTGGGGCAGCATTCTTTGGCTACCCATCCAAAAACACGATGCTGGCGGACACAAAATATCCTATCAGCAATCTGCATCTGGCCAAGATTGTCGTCATGGCCCCCGATGACCTGATTGACCAGCGGCGCAAAGATCTGGAAGGCCTGCCCCCTGAATTGCCCGATAGCTACGCCCTAGGTGAAGGGGTTTATGCCGCCCTGTTTGCGAATGTTCAATGGGCAAGTGCATTTCCACCGTTCAGAAGCTTTTTGAGCCTGGTAAAGTTCATGGCCGAAGACAGAGGCCTGATTGAGAGTGGTAATTTATATAATATCCCCAGACATCATATCCTGGATGTGAAAGATACGGATGACAGCGTATTCTTGATCGTCAAGCATGCCTATAAAGCCGATGATGGGAACATGCATGTTGATACTGTTACCACGGTAGAGCTTCCGCGTGTCGCTGGACGTATTGGATTTGGCCTTGCCAAGATTTCTGAAGAACGCCGCACAGGCAGCGCACGGGAAGTTCTCGTGCCGCTTAGCGCGTGAGGTGCGTCATGACAGAAATCAGCGTACATGATTGCCAGCGCGAGGTGGATTGCATCTATGATGATGAGCTTTATTCGGTTCGGGATAACGGGGCGGTCATGCGTCACCCCCGCGCAGGTAAACGCCCGCGTCCGACCGATAATCAATGGACTTTCGGCAAACCGAATAGCCAGAACGGCTATATGTATATTTCACAGGTGCGCATCCACAGGATCGTAGCCACGGCCTTTCATGGGGAGCCACCGACACCGGAACATGTCGTCGATCACATCGACACGAACCGGCGCAATAATCGACCCGAAAATCTGCGCTGGTTGACGCGGCTGGAAAATGCGCTGCTCAACCCCATCACGGTTAGTCGGATCGAATTCATCTGCGGCAGCATCGAAGCCTTTTTGGCAGACCCCTCGATTTTGCGCCATGGCAGCCTTGACCGCAATTTTGAATGGATGCGGACAGTCAGCCCCGAAGAAGCGCAGGCCTGCCGAGAGCGCATGCACCTCTGGACGAAAAGCGATAAACCCGCTTCTGGCGGCGGCTCTTTGGGGGAATGGCTGTTCAAGCCCGCTCCTCCCAACCCGTCCCTGAAAACCGTAACGACAGCCCCGCGCATGGCACACGCCGCAGTGCCACCACGAGAATGGTCTGCTCCCCCAGAAATCCCTGAGCTGGTCATGGCGAAAACCCCAGGCGCAGCCCAGCGCAAATGGCGTGTTCCGACCGAGTTTCCATGTTGTCCACAAAAGCCTGAAGATCAGCCCATTGCGGCGTATGCCGCAAATCTAACGGCAGGTGCTGTTTTCTCGCAAAACGATCTTTCAACACATAAGGTTTTAGAATCCGCACTCATCGATGACGGCCAGTCCGTCTGCGTGATGTGTGAATCGGATGGTTTGAAAACGTTGTCGCTTGCGAAAATCAGCTTTGAAGATGGGTTGTATGTGCATACAAGTATCAGTACATTTTTCAGCAAGGAAGGCGCAAAAAAACAATTCTGCCTTGCTCGCGGCCTCGAATGGACTGGTGGCGACTCCATCGATGATTATTGTTGATTTCGATTTTATGTCATTCAAATAGTAATTAAATATTGCAATGTAAGTTTGCTGAACTAGAACCACCGTGTATAGAAACATGTAGTCCATCTGGGAAAGGAGCGGTGCCTACAATAACCATGATAAAGTACTTCAGGTCATGCTTGGATTGATTGTAGCATTCTAAAATATTTACCAAGTCTGTATTCGACGGTTTCGGCAGAGGCTCAGGATGCGTGTGCCAATCCCCGACGTAATGATAACCTTCGCTGAAAAGCTCTTTTATTTCATTTTGCTCTTTTTTGCGGTTTGGCCAAAAAAGATAACGCCCTCTTTTGTCACCATCTCGCAAACCTGTTGCTTTTGAAATGACAACTTCTGTAGCATTAAAACGCGCAAAAAGTTGTCCACCAGCTTCCAAGCTCTTTTCTGATAATTGCTTGTGTTGTTCAAAAAGTTCTAAGACTTCGCTTGCAAAGGTAACACTGATGTCTGAGTCATTTGTAAATCGCATACTGCTTCCTTGTGCCCACAGGCTTTGCAAGTTGGAATTTTATCAAAATCGAGATGCATAAGAAACTGCCCTGATCCCGCACCGCGCGCCGCCATTTTTTGGACGGCAATATCAGTCCATTTACCTTTGTTTTCAACGAGAACATCTTGCGAGCCTACCCATGATCTGATTTGCGCATGTTTTATCTTTCCAGTCAAAATATCTATAGCGTGTGCCGCAATAATTGCATTTATCGGAGCAAGCTCTATACTTCTGAATGGCTGAAATACTCCGCCGCATGTCGGTAATCGCTGCTGTTCGTTTTCAAAATGAGTAAGTTTGAACTTGAACGTAGTATCGTCAAAGGCACAGTTAAAGCAGCCTCCGCTCTCCAACACTGCGAAAGAGTGTCCTGCTGCTGCATAGGCCTCTGCCCACCCATATAAGATAGGCGGAAAGATCTTTTGCGCGAGCATGTATTTGTTCATGGCGTTTTCTGCTGGCCAATCTCCAGTGGCCATAATGATAAGATCGGCTTCGTGGATTGCCGCATGATCCTTTATAATTGCATTTTCCCATTTTTCAGAGTGAGTTGATCGAACAACAATATGAGGGAATTGCGATGTTAATGCATTATTCAAAACGCTGGTTTTTGTATAAGAATCTCCATTAAGAGCTATGTGTTGTGCGCCCAAAGCATGTCTTCCGATATTTTCCCAATCCATGGAATCAGGATCTATAAGATTAAATATGCGAACACCGTTCTGAGCTAGCATACGCGCAATTTCTGATCCGATGGAACCGCATCCGATTATTGTCACAACCTTTTCTTTTAGCACTTTAATACGTATGTCAGAATCTCTCGATAACGCCCATGAAGGATCTACACGTTGGACAATCAACCGTTTTGATATTGTCTTCGCGCTTGCATAGCGATTGCCAACCACAACAGAGTTTACAGCACCAGGCCTGAAGCCTTTTGTTAGCTCCTGACGGGCTGTCATCCGATACGATGATGAAACTTTTGGTCGCTCGAGAATAATACTAATCAGTGCATTTCCAGTATCAGTTTCAAACCCGACAATGATATCGATATGTTCCGGCGTTTTTCCTGCTAGCTCCTGAAAAATGTTCAAAGATTTATTGCCGCAATTATTTCTTAAAAGAGCACAGACTTGTTTATTATTTGTTGGATAATCTGCTGGCATCAATATTTTATCCGACCACACAAATAGAGCATCTTCATAGATCCATTTCTGGTCTTTACCCAATTTCTGACTGAGCCAGCGCTCTCCTTCTTCGCGCGTGTCGGCCAAAAAGGTAATTTTTTGATCACCAATCCCTTTCCATACCTTCACCTTTCTGGGTGTTTTATCTTTATCTAGATTCAATAGTGAATAGCATTTAGGAGCATTTTCGCTTTTTGCCCGATCCCAGTAAGAGAGAATTTCATCTTGGAAGTCTTTTTGATTTTCACCGGATACACATTTCTTTATCAGTTCTACAGACTCTGCAATAATGTCCTGCGCTACTAACTCCAGCGCCTCTTCATCTTTGGGTACAGCCACTTCGGCTATACATAGATATCCGTCTTTTTCGACATGCGGGTATGTTAGAGATTCTGGCGCGGGATCGATTGCCGTTTTGGGTATAGAAAACGGGTATCTACTATCCACAAATACAATAATGCGCTGAGCAATATCAGGGGGCTGTATTGCCCATCCAGCTACCGCTCCACGCTTTTTATATTTTGTAACTTGCCTCTCATTTAATCGGATCGGTTTTTTTAAGCACTCTTTATTTAGATAATGCTCAAGTCTTTCGATGCCTTTTTGATGTTTTTCAGAGAGGATGTTATTCCTCAATACATCATCAGGCATTCCTTCCGCCGCCTCTCTTATCTACGGGAGAAACCTCTTCATCAGATTTGGCCCATATACTCGGGCCAGATGGCTTGTCATCGTTTGCATGTACACCATCTAAATCACTTTTCTGCGAGCGAATTGAAGCCTGGTCGGAGAAATAATCTTGTTCTTGAAAAACATTGCCCCATGCTTCTAAGGCCTCATCAGCGTCTTTAGTGCCAAAAATAATATCCAGCTTATCAAGTGCTGAATTTAATTGCGCTTTGAAAGCGGTTGCAGCGGGATCATAAGACCCTGTGGTCAGCATCTCATCCACAACGGGATGTTCGACTTCCAGACTATCATTCAGCCTGTCGCGTATATTTTTCATTGTGTAATAAAGTGATTCATCATCACGGCCTTCATGCGCTTCATATTCTTCTGCGACGAGTTTTGAAATCAAAAATCCGCTCGGCATCTTTTCGTGAGCACCGGTGTTTGTTTTCACCATGTCTTTTAAGAGCCGGACAATCCGCCGCATTTGCTGACCATTAGTGCTGTCAGGGCTTAGCTCACTAACCGTGTTATTAAACCACTCGGTAACCGCACGCGGATCCGATTTCCTCCATCCGTTTGCGGAAGCTAATTCATAGTACTCGTTATCTTTTCCAAAGTTGACAGTACGATATACAGGTATATCAACATGATAACCTTTGCCGTATTTTACACGTACGCAATTGTCCTTGATTTCAGGCTCTTCTTTTAGCCCATGATGATTTACGGCATCTCTCACCATTTTTTTTGCATCATACGGGCCTTTTTCGATACCATACGCATCGGTTAAATCTTCTTTTTTGAAATATACACCGTCATCAATGTCAAAGTTGTTATCTTCGGCTTGGATCATGGTGTGCATTGCATATGACCCTTGTGACCACATACCGATAGGTGTCGGGTCATCTTCGCCAAGACCATTTTTTAGGCGATCTCGGTTTGTGTTCCGTCTAGCGCGCATTTCCGATTTCATTGCTTCGGGTAGCGCAACTTCGCTGTTATAAAAGCTTGTAATCTCTTTAGAGCAATCTAACATTTCTTTCTCCTCATCAAATAACCACGCAAGAAACGCACCTATTGCGGCTCCAGCTAACCAGGGTGGTATGTTAATCACGCTGCCTCCTGTAACGCACTTTCCATTACAGGCATGCTATTAATAATTTCCCTCAGCACTCTTTTCTCTTCTTCCGAATGCTTTGAATCTACACCAAGAATATTATTCTCTGCATCTGATTTGGCCATATCTGTGAGTGCCGTTATTGCTTTTTTATCAGCTCTATCTAATGCAACGCACATAGCCTGCTCATTTGAAGGTGCATCGTATGCTAATCTTATAATCTCAACATTTGCTTTGAGATGGGGTTTTAAGAATTTTACCATAAATTGAGTGCCCGATGCCTGAGCATCCAGCGAAGTTTCTAATGCTCCCACACCTGCTTTCCAATCTGTAAGTCCAAAATTCACATCAGACTTTTCAATCACTTTCCCGGTTGGAGGAGATGCTGTGCTAATTGAAATGATTTGTATATCACGCTGTGATTCCGTGATTTCCAAAGCCTCTATCAGTCCAATTAGCGTTGGATTGTTGGCCCACAATCCACCATCGGCAAATACATCATATCTTGTGGTATCATCAGGATTATCTACAGCGGCAAGTGGTAGCAATATCGGGGCGGCTGATGTCGCCAAACACACATCGGTTAGTTTATAATTATCATCTCTGTTTTTGGCTTGATGGCGCTCTCGCTCTGGAATATGTGGGGTTTTAAAGACCCATGCTTTTCTTGTCGCCATGCGAACAGATGGTATGCATATAGCTATACCACGCTCATCGTAGAGTTGCTTCACCGTTGTTTCTTTGAACTGCTCATCTAATGCTCGACGTAAAGCGGCTTGGCCTGTGTTAGCTGCACCACTACGTCGTTTCAACCACATGGGCCAACCCAAGGGTTTTTGGGGCATAGGATTGGGGAAAATATTCTCTCCCATTGTGGTATATAAGTTAATTATTCCTTGCAGGGATAATCCATAAGCCAAGCCAACAGCCAAGATTCCCCCCGTGCTTGTTCCTACAATTAGGTCAAAGGCCTTGCCAGCATCTACAGGATCTGAATTACCCTTCACCCGCTTGATTAGAGTGTCTAACAATGCGGCGCTATAAAGCCCTCGCATGCCACCGCCGTCTAAACATAAAACTCTAAATGGTACTATCATATAAGAACCTTAATAGCTTCAAAACCTTATGCATATGTTTTTGCGATTAGCGCAAAAGACTACTTGCTATACATCCTGAATCTCGTTACAATTTGTAATGCTATCCCGAACCTCATCCTATTGGGGAATTTTATGAATGTCAAGTATATTTTGTATCGCTATTCCGAATAAAATTAAGCGTTAAAAATATGGAGTTATATGGTGAACACATCTTTAGGTTACAAAATCCGTCAGTTGCGCAAGGAAAAAGGCATGACTTTAGAACAACTGGCCGAGAAGACAGATTCCAGCAAAGGATATATTTGGGAGCTAGAAAACCGTGAAACAAAGAAACCCTCTGCTGAAAAATTACAGAAGATAGCTGAATCCTTAGGTGTAACCGCCGTGTTTCTGCTTGATGAGAATAAAACCAATCCCGATGATGAGGTGGAAAAGCAGGCCTTATTTCGCAAACTTGAAAAATTACAAGATAATGATCGCAAGAAAATAATGCAGATAATAGATTCATGGAGTAATGAAACGTGATGTTGCCTAATACTCCAGCAGCTTGGGCGATTAAACTATCAAAGTTACTACAGCATATCCAGACATCGACGGGTGAGAACATGTATCCTATTAAGGTTCAAGATATCGCCTGCGATGTTTCCAAACATTTTTTTCCAAAAAATCCAATCGCACATATCTCTGGTGAATCTTTTTCGAGCCAATTCGATGGGATGATGCGTCCGCTCCAAAATGGGCAGTGGGGCATTATATACAACAATACAATCAAATCGCGCGGACGGATTAATTTTACTCTCGCACATGAGTTTGGACACTATTTGTTGCACCGTGAAGCTCTTGCCAACGGCATCCAATGCGGACGCGACGATATGATGGGTTGGGAAGCTGCCTATGGCCAAATGGAAGCGGAAGCCAACGAATTCGCATCCTATCTTTTAATGCCACGAAATTTGTTTGAAAATCAAATAAAAAGAAAAACGCTTAATTTGCATCTGATCCAGAAGGTTGCTGATTATTTCGACGTATCCGTGACTGCTGCCCTTCTTAAGTGGATCACATTTACTGATAAGCGAGCGATGATGGTCGTTACACGTGATGGGTTCGTTACTTGGGCACGTTCCAGCGACAATTTGTTCAAATCTGGTGTTTTTTTAAGACCAAAGCAAGAAACTATAGAGCTGCCCTCACAGTCACTTGCCGCGCGTAAAGATCCGTTTTTTGATAATGAGTCCGGAATTTATCACGATACGGGTATATGGCCATTTAAAGAGGGTGTCCATGAAATGACCTTACTGGCAGACAGTTACGACATGACGGTTTCACTTTTGCTGTTCGATAATTATGTAGAGCAAAACATTTACGCACAATACAAAAAATAGTAAGGATGAGCATTAATGCTCGCATTACATTTTTAACTTTTCTATATCAAAATACTTCATTATCTGCTATGTGCCACAAGTAAAGGCATAGGTAACTTCTATATGGCCTGTATGCATCAGCAAAATTTTCAAAGTCAATATTGTTAGATTCGATTTTTGATAATCCTCGTTTGAGGCCAGCATCTAACAAAGGCCATATATCTCTCTCGCTATAGTAGAATATAGATGCCATATCACAAGTCCATTGACCAATACCCCATATGCTTGTGAGTAATTTAGACCTTTGATCATGATCAAGATCTGTTAATCGTTTTTCAATATTCGAATCTTGAAAAAAAGTAGCAAGTGCTTCCAACGCCTTTATCTTATTATACGATACACCACATGCTCTAATTTCTTGCGAATGGATAGAAATCTCCAACTCTGTTATATCTTCACCATAACATTTTGAGAACGTGTCTACTCTATTCCAGATTGTTCTTGCTGCTGCAATAGATAATTGTTGCCCAACGACAGAGTGCGCAAGAAAGTGGTGTACTTTCTTGAAGCCACATACTGGAATTTCTAATGGTCCGATACTTTTGATAGCCTTCGCTAAGTGATCATTTTTGGATTTTTCAACCAATGTATGAAATGGATTTTGATAAATTATGCTCTTTTTCATCATCATTCTTCAGAAAAACGATATTCAATTGTTCTGTTTTCTGCAATAAATATATCATAGATAATTAATCAGGATATTAGGAATAAAAGATGGATGAGGGCAAGGTTGAAATAATTAGACGGTTTGTAGATAATGTTAAAGGTCAAATATACGACCCAACAGGTTATAATGCTAGACACGATGGTGCAGAAGGTCATTGGCTTGAGGGTAAGATGGGTCTGGCAGCAAATGCTTTAAATGGGGCTGATTTATTTGGATATGAAATGAAAAAACCGACACGCTCTAAAACTACTTTTGGAGATTGGTCACCCGATATTTGCTTATGGGGACGAAAAAAGCCATATGATGACATTGAGAAATTAGATAGAGATAGTGAATTCTTGAAATATTTTGGTAAACCTAATTTATTAAAGAATGGAAGATTATCTTGGTCTGGAGAACCAGTGCCAACAATTCGTGGGTATAATTCTTTCGGACAAATTTTACAAATTGATCAGGGTGAAAATATACTTGCATCTTATTCATATGATAAAGATCACCGTCAAAATAAAGATATTATAATTCCTCAAGTGTTCCAGAGAAATGACCTCATCATTGCAAAATGGTCAAAAGACATTTTGAAAAATAAAGTGGAAAGTAAGTTTAATGATAAAGGTTGGTTTACATTCATTAAAAATTCACTGGGGCAGTATGTTTCAATAGGTTTCGGTGACCCTATTGATTATAGCGATTGGATTGAGTTGGTTAAAAAAGGAACCGTATTTTTTGATAGTGGCATGTATGCTGGAAATAAGCGCCCATATTCTCAGTGGAGAGCATCAAATAACTATTGGTATGATTTGATTGATGAGCAGTATACTGAATACCCCGAATAGTAGAGCTCTAGTCTCCCAAGTTTGTATTCATTAAACTTTCCACACGGATGATAATTGGTAGATCAAATAATTAGTTCGATTTAACTTTAAGCAGCTTTATCTGTTAACTTGGATTGATTAAGGTCAATCATATCCATCATTGACTGTGCAACAGCTCGAATGACGGGAACTGCAACAGAATTGCCAAACTGTTTATATGATTGGGCATCTGATACACAATCAACAATAAAATGGTCAGGAAATCCTTGTAATCTGGCACATTCTCTCGGGGTTAATTTTCGTGGGTTTTTTCCTATATCGCTCTGATCTATTAAAATTTCACTACCGTCTTTATAATACCTTGCACTAATAGTGCTAGTATAAGGACTTTCATGATTGAACAGAGAGTAACCAAATCCATTCCCTTTTTCTTTGTGCTCTTTCTTGCGTCTTTGATGACCCTCCCAAAGGCGATCAGAGATTGTATATTTATCGTCGACTTCTTTATTATCAAATAATATGTCTCCTAATCTAGTCTGAGCATTACTGGCGTGAGGCCATCTATAAAAGAAATCAAAGTTGATATCCTTAAAATAATCACGATCAAAACCAACGATATAAACTCTCTCCCTATTTTGAGGAACACCGAAGTCAGCGGCTCGTAGAACTTTAAAATCAACCCAGTAATTGAGCTTTTTGCTAAGGCTTTGCCTAGCTTCTTCTGACATTGGCACGTCATCTGGGATAGACTGCTCTGCAGTACCTTGTAAAATATTAATGATTGTTTTCAAAGTCTGCCCTTTATTGTGGCCTCTCAATTGCTTCACATTTTCTAAAAGAAATGCTTTCGGCCTATGGTGGGCTAATATTCTTTGGATTTCAAAGAACATAGTTCCTCTTGTATCCATAAATCCTTGCTTCAAACCTGCTTGTGAGAAAGCCTGACATGGAAAACCTGCCAGCAAAACATCATGTTTAGGTATATCTTCCGCAGGAATTTTTGTAATATCTCCAGAAGGCACTTCCCCAAAATTTGTTGTGTATGTTTTCTGTGCAAATTTATCAAGTTCGGATGTAAAAACACACTTTCCGCCCAATTCTTGGAATGGAAGTCTTATTCCACCAATTCCAGCAAAAAGATCAATAAAAGCAAAACTTGGATTACTTGGGCTTTGAAAACGAGCACCACCCTTCATATTATCGATAATAGATTTAAGCTCTTTTAAGTATATAGATTTTGGCTCAACTTCGCCTTTTATCCATCTATAGAATGTTCTTATATCAACCCCCAACAACTCCGATATTTGTTCGGGTTTCAATCCAGATTGCTTGTAAAGATTATCGAAATTATATAGGGTTGTGTCGTGCATAAATTACCTCGCAGTGTTTATTTTTGACATCATGGCATATTTTCCCCCTGCTTGGTAGCTAAAATACAAACTGCTACTATTTATTGTGCATAAAGATCTGCCTCCGCCTCTCTCCGCCGGATCAGCCCTTTAAGTTTACGGCCACCAGCCCAGACCCAGCGCATGAATTGTTCTGGCACATCGGCGTGTTCTTCATGGTTGACTTTACGGCGCAGTGTTGAGCGTTGAAGTGCCCCACCGCCAAGATTGTAAGTGAATGATACAAGCGCATCAAATTGGCAATCTGTCAGCGGTACATTAATCAGACGCAAAACAGCCTGTTCGGCGATAGCAGCATCTTGGCGTAACAATTCCTCTGCCTGTGCTTCATCAATACCTGCTGAGAAATCCTCATGCGGTTTTACAACATGGCCGTAGCCGATAGTCTGGTAACCTGCAGGGCAAAAATAAACGGTCCGAGAGAAGCCCTCGAACCGTTTAATCAGGTCAATTCCATTTTGCGTGATATGTCTCATTTTTCTAATGTTCCTATAACTTTGAGTTTCTTACTGCCGTATTCAAATATGCCCCACCATTGCTCTTGGCCTTTGATGTTTCGGCGCTCCAGAGTCAGCGTAAAACGGTCGATGCCCCGCTGTTTTGATGTGGCGTAGTCTTCCAGCGCGTACCAAGATGTTCGGGCCAGTGTGGTGGCCATTTTCTTGACCGTATATTCAAACGCATCGAGCAGAGCTTCTAACTCTGCATCGGTGCATTTATCGTTTTGAATATCTTCGATCATCGCCTTGTAAAACAGTTTGCTCATTGTGCTATCTCCTTGTTTTAAATTGCTTTTTACAATCACAGTAACGCTTCATTCCAAGCGCTTATCAAGTGAATAAGATGCTATTTTTTCAAGGATTTGAGCGGAATTTTGACAAGGCGCGTTGACCAAACCAAAAGGACATGACAGCCGCAAATAATGCTTGTGTTTCACCATCCCAAACAGCAATCAGTCCGTCGGTAATGTCGACACCCTGATCCAATAATTTGAACAGAGCAGCGGTTTTGACGGTAGCGAACAGAATGAAGAATGCATAAGTGATAATCGGACGCACCGATGCCCGCAAGGCTTCCACCCATTTTACACCGCTCGGTTGGCTGGCGTGGTTGTATAGGGCATTGCTTTCGGCAATATCGGCCTGCACCTGTATTTCTTCAAGGCGCTGCGTGTGGCCTTGGCGTTGTGCTTCCATTTGCCGATCCAGTATGGCCAGCTCGTGTTTGCGATCCGAGTGATCACGCCAGAGTTTTAGAAAATCCGGAAACGCGGATGATAAAAAGCCCAGCAGGCTTCCAAGTAATGTCAGCATGATATTTTTCCTTTCATGATGTTAGGGTTGGTTGGGTTAATTGATTGGGGTACGCA
>Ga0100391_1004485_pt1 | contig 13441 bp, 8 predicted proteins | sample CryGeymeta201515_FD_81541 | JGI IMG/M metagenome (GOLD analysis project Ga0100391, IMG submission 81541) | Groundwater microbial communities from Crystal Geyser aquifers in Utah, USA - Crystal Geyser metaG 2015-15 | ecosystem: Environmental > Aquatic > Deep subsurface > Groundwater | place: USA...
AGACTTGATGCTTGTTGCGGGAACACTCACTTACAAAATGGCACCGGTTGTTCGCAAAGTTTACGATCAAATGATGGAACCTAAATGGGTCATCGCGATGGGAACCTGCCTCTGCACAGGCGGGATGTTCGACAGCTACCCCGTTGTTCAAGGTCTCGACAAAATCATTCCTGTCGACGCTTACATTCCTGGTTGCCCCCCTCGCCCTGAGGCCCTGCTACAAGCCTTGATGACGATCCAAAACAAAGTGAAGAAGGAGCGCGGCACCAATCCTCCATCGAGAACGGAAGAAGGACCCTACGTTTCCCTTCCGAAGCTCACCACACCTATAAAGAAAAAAGAAAACAAAACTTTGGTTCTCAATATGGGACCACAGCACCCAGCGACTCACGGAGTTCTTCGCCTCATCTTAGAAGTTGATGGCGAGACTGTGGTTCAGTGTGTGCCGGATATCGGCTACCTTCATCGCGGCTTTGAAAAGATTGCTGAGAACAAACGCTTCCATCAGTTTATTCCATACACAGACAGGCTCGATTATTTAGCACCGCTCTCAAACAACGTGAGCTACACGATGGCTGTTGAAAAACTCCTAGACATCGAGATCCCTCGCAGAGCTCAATACATTCGAACCATCGCCTGCGAGCTGGCTCGTATCAGCGCCCACCTTCTCTCTCTAGGGACTTACGCCCTCGACATTGGAGCTGGCACGGTTTTCTTCCACACTTTCGACGAGCGTGAAAAGATCTATGACCTTATCGAAAAACTAGCGGGCCACCGTTTCACAACGAGCTACACTCGCGTGGGTGGAATTTCTCGCGATGCTAGTGGGGAGTTCCTCAAGGAGACTCGCGAGTTCCTTAGGCAACTTCCTCAGACTCTGGACGAAATGGAAAGCTTACTTTCCGGCAATAGAATTTGGATTGACCGCACACGCAACGTGGGCGTGATCACTCCAGAGCTCGCCCTCCAATACGGAGTCACCGGACCGAATCTTCGTGCCACTGGTATTAAGTGGGACCTTCGCAAAGACATGCCTTACATGGCCTACAATGAATTTGATTTCGATGTTCCCGTTGGAACCAATGGCGACGCCTACGATCGCTACATCATTCGAACGGCAGAGATGCGCGAATCCATACGAATCATAGAGCAGGCTATTGACGGACTTCCTGAAGGACCCATCAATGCTGACGTTCCTGAAGTTGTGATTCCAACAAAGGATCAAGTCTACACTCAAATGGAAGCTCTCATCTGGCACTTCAAGATCATCTCTGAAGGATTCAAAGTTCCTCCAGGACAGATCTTTAGTGCGATCGAAAACCCTAAAGGTGAATTTGGTTTCTTCATCAAAAGTGATGGCGGAGCAAAACCAGTTCGCACTCGCATCCACAGCCCAACATACCGAAGCGTCCAGATTATTCCTGAACTTGTTCAAGGAAAGTTGATTGCAGACGTTGTTACTACCATTGCTAGTTTGGACCCCGTATTAGGAGAAATTGACAGGTAGGCTTTCGCTTAGAGTGAAAACCAACTCAACGTCAGTTATCCAATTCAAGGAGCAAAAAGTGTCAGAAGAAATCAAGACTGTAAAACTCACCATCGACAACCAAGAAGTAGAAGTTCCCGCGGGAACGACTGTCTTGAAAGCCGCAGAAAAACTAGGCAAAGAGGTCCCGCACTTTTGCTACCATGATGGCCTCTCCATCGTTGGACAGTGTCGCATGTGCTACGTCGAAATCGAAGGCATGCCAAAGCTCATGACCTCTTGCTCCACCACGGCTGGCGATGGAATGAAAGTCAGCACCGATTCTCCCCTCGTGAAAAAAGGTCAAAACGCAACTTTAGAATTTGTCTTACTCGACCACCCGCTTGATTGCCCTATTTGCGATCGCGGTGGTGAGTGCAAGCTCCAAGACTACACTTACGAACACGGCCCTTCTCGATCACGAATGATCGACCAGAAGGAAGAACTCCTCAAACACAAATCCGTCAGCAAGGAAGTCATGCTCGATCAAGAGCGTTGCATCCTCTGCACACGCTGCGTGCGCTTTTCCTCAGAGGTTGATGGCCGCACGGAGCTCGTTGTGAATGAGCGCGGGTCCCACTCCGTGATTAACGTTTTCGACGATCGCCCGATGGAATCAAAATTCTCTGGCAACGTAGTTGATCTTTGTCCTGTGGGCGCGCTCACAGCCAAGGACTTCCGCTTCAAGGCTCGTCCCTGGGAGCTTCGTGAACATGATGGCATTTGCTCAGGTTGCGCTGTGGGGTGCAACATCGAAATCCACACGAAGCACCGTGGCCCGGGCATCCCTCGCCCAGACGGCACGCCATCCAAGCCAGCCGTCGATCGCTTGATGCCGAGAGAAAACAAATCCGTGAACGATTGGTGGATGTGTGACAAAGGCCGTTGGGGCTACCACTACCACAACAACGATGCCGGCCGTGTCATGGAGCCCATGATTCGCAGAAGCCAAGACGCCGGTCTTAGCAGAGTTAGTTTCAAAGAAATGCAAGTCATGCTCGACAGAGCTTTTGAAATGCATAGCGACGCGTGGAGCTTCTGGGCAACAGACTCCGCAAGCCACGAACAACTCGAATGGCTAGAGAAACTTCAAAAAAGTTGGAGCGACCGAGGCCGCAGGGTCGATGCCGGAATCAACAACAACGCTTTCGGAGCGAAAGTTCTCAAAGCACTTGATGCGAAAAAATCTAGCCCGTGGTTTAGCGGCGAAGTTTCCTTCGACGGCATCACAAAAGTGATCAGCACTGAAGAGTCCTATCGTGACTTAGAGGACCTCGCTCCGATCGTCGCGCTGAAGCTCGGACAGAAGGTTCGTAATGGCAAGATCACCTGGGAGAAACGCAGTCTCGCGAATTTTTCACAGGGGGCAGACGATGCAGCAACAACGGCCTACCTAACTCCCGCACCAACTAACGATGCAGAACTTGCCGGGCTCGAAAGCCTTCCAGCTAGCGCGAAAACATTGATCCTTTGGTCAACATTAAACGCTCGCGGCCTTTGCAACTCAGGCATTGCACCCGTGGAATCTGTTGCCAAAAACCTTGGCACAGCCAAGGGCCCTGTCTTCATCGCCGCACAAAAGCTGAATGCTGATTACTCTCCAGAGTTCCTGGCTTTCGTGAAGTCAGCACCTTTCGTAGTGGTTATGGACGCTTTCGAATCGGAGCTCACGGCCCTTGCTGATGTGGTCCTACCGGTGGAGTCTTTCTACAATTGCCGCTCCAGCGTGACGAACATGCTCAATATGAAGCAGCTTTCCAAAGGCATCAGCATCCAGCACCCGTCCATCGAATCCATCCGCAAAGGCAGCGAAAGCCCCGTAGCAGCCAGCCTCAGCCTGCTTTAGGTATCCGATACCTGTATCTGGCACCAGAAGCTAAAGCCTTAAAAATCAAACTCTTGGACCCCAAAACCGAAGCCAGATGAACTGCAAAGTCATCTGGCTTCTTGCGTAAAGGTTCCCTCTATAAAAAAGCTGGCAACTACCCTCTCTTTTGGATAAAACTCCCGCATGGCTATTGAAATCAAAACACATGACATTCGTGAATTTCGTGACCCCGCAACGAAAGCGGCTTTTGTAGAAAAAGTCTCCAAGAGCTTTCGTGAAATCGGTTTCCTCATCATCAAAGGCCACGACATCACCCCCGAACTTCAGCAACGCGCCTATCAGAAAATCGACACTTTCTACAAACTCCCCTACGAGACCAAGGCCAAATACGAGCTTCCAGGAACTGGTGGAGCACGCGGCTTTACCGTCTTCGGAAAAGAACATGCGAAGAATGCAAAACTTGGTGACTTGAAAGAATTTTTCCACGTCGGCGTAGAGGTTCCCAAGGGACACCCTCTCGAAAAAGAATATCCAAAAAATGTGAGCGTCAACGATGCCGTTCCCGAATTTGACGAAACTCTCCGCGAGCTTTACGAGGGTCTAAAAGGTCTTGGACTCGAACTCCTCAGCGCTATTGCCATCGACCTAGGCCTTAGCGAAAACTTCTTCACAGAATACTGCGAATACGGAAACTCCATTCTACGCCCGATCAACTACCCGCCCCTAAAAGGCGATGAGCATCCCGATGCCGTAAGAAGCGCGGCCCATGAAGACATCAACCTCATCACACTTTTGATTGGCGCTAACTACCCCGGCCTTCAGGTTAAATTAGCCGACGGCACTTGGCTGCCCGCCACAAGCAAAGCCGACGAAATCGTAATCAACGTCGGCGACATGCTTCAACGCCTGACAAACCACAGATTTGTCAGCACCACTCACCGCGTGGCCAACCCGCCAAAGGAACTCGCTGGCCAAGAATCTTCTCGCAGGTATTCCACTCCGTTTTTCTTGCACCCCGTATCGAGCATGTCTCTCAAAGCGCTTGATAGCTGTGTGTCGGCAGAAAATCCCGCAAAAGAGCCACCTATCACCGCCGGCGAATACCTCGATCAGAGACTCAAAGAAATCGGCTTGAAGTAAAAAGTCGTCAAGTAGTTGACGACTTAGGACCAGAATAAGTCCGCCAAACGCAATATAAAGCGCGTCTACACGCGCTTAGTTGTGTCATTATTTTATCCTCATTTTCATAGGGCAAATCACCGAAATAAAGAGCATGAATCGTGCGTTTGGATTGTCGCTAGCAGCTCATGCTTTGCTTGCCTTATGGCTATGGCAAGATCCACAATTCAATTTCGGCACAAACAAAAATGAGACCGCAAACGCCATGCAAACTCGCACCATCAGCGAAGGTGAACTACAAAAACTCGTAAGGAAAAATCAACAAACACAAGTCGTCCAAAGCGAAGACTCCATCAAAACAGATAAATTCATTCCCAACCTCAACGAAAAAACTTTCCTCGCCAAACAAAACCAATACGTCGATCGCAATACACGCGCTCCAAAAGTGGGCGACCACAAAAACGTTCTAAAAGAAGGCTTGCCTCCTGTAGAGAATCTTTTCAAATTACCGGCCAACGATTCCGAAATGAAACTCCACGCCAAGAACGATTCAACAGATGCGCCAAAAGGTAAAACTCACAATTTCTCTCAGCGCAAGCCAGCCAGCATTGGCGATGGTCTTTCCGCTACCGACGATTATCTTCCCGACATGGCGATCGGAGCTAACACACTACTCAATACGCAAGAATACATCTTCGCTTCTTTTTACGAGCGCATTAGAGAAAAGCTAAAGCACCAGTGGCAACGACTTCTAAGATTAGAACTCGAAGGGCTTGCACGCAAAGGAGCCCCCCCCTTCCAAGGCGAACGCATCACGAAGCTTAGAATTTTTATGGACCAAAATGGCGACGTCAAAACGATTCATAAAGTAGGCACAGCAGGCTATGAAGAGCTCGACAAAGCCGCAGTCGATGCTTTTAGAGTTGCAAGCCCGTTTCCCAATCCACCAACAGCGATGATTGAAAAAGAAAAAGGCACTCTTCAAATCGACTGGCACTTTGTGGTTCAAGGCTCTCCAAATGGAATGAGAGTCAGAGTCGAACGCCGCGACTCACTTTAGAGTTCCCCACTGTGCGCGCTTAAGTGTTGTAAGGGCGTATCTGGCCTCAGGGGCCTTTCTAAGTTATTTTAAATATTTAGATTCAGTCGAAGGACTATGGGGTGAATTGCTGGCACCAGCCAGCAAGAGGGGAGTAGCACTCCCCTTGTCCTGAGTAATGAATATAAATATTTAAAATAACTTAGAAAAGCTACTAAACACGATCCTGCAACACTTAAGCGCGCACAGTGGGGATTCAAAAAGGAACGGCCCAGACTTTGACTTGCAATCGCAAGTTTTCAGAAGTCTTTGGCCGAACAATTTCGATGGATCTTGAAACTTGTCCAGGAAACAAGCTTAGAGGCGCACACGCTGCTGGCGCAGGAAAAGACTGAAGTGCATCGGACAATTCGCGTCCTTCTCTACCAATCCAATTCACCTCTACGTGATAGATCGTAAATGGGAGCCCCAAGCCGGGCATTTTGTTTTCGAATTTCAATTCATTGCCTTCAAGCTGAGCTTGAATCCAGAATGGCCCCCACTGGTCTCCGGCATCAAGCAAAGCTCTTTGCCCAGATTTCTCTACTGAGGGATCAAGAAAAAACACATTTTCTGAAAGCAAAACACCATTCCAAGTTGAACACTCTGGCTCGGTATAAGCGTGGGCTGCCCCGCAAAACACCAATGACAAAGTTAAAGTCATCAGCTTAGTCAATTTGCGCAGCGCTCCCATACCAAACTCTTCGGCACTGCGTTAGAGAACTTAAGGATTTTCAGCGCTATCCTAATACTGGGGCAAAATCTTTATGACTTCTTCACCGAGCCTTAACGTCTACAAGATTGGGAAGGCCCAAAAGGTCTGGCTCGGGCAATTACTCGGTGGAAGACCCGATTTTATCCAATCCCCAGCCCTCTCAGAAAAAGGACTCTATTGCGGATTCCAAAGCTACTACGAGCTTGTTCACGCCATTACAGGCAATGAATCCATCTCCATGGTTGAAGTAGGTCATGCCTTGCTGAGCCCGCTACATTCCAACATTCGCAAGTCTATCTCGCGCGACCCTGAAATGTGGGACGAAGACTTCACAGCCCTTGGCGCTGGTCCGCATGTTTTGTTTTTTGCACCTGTTGATCCCAGGGATGGTTATTGTCTTGAAGCCGAATTTGCCAAAACTCTCATCCAAAAGTTCAAGATCAAATTTCCCGGCTCTCACGTTATTATCGTAGATGACGTGGGTTCATTTTCATGGGGAGCCAGTGAGCGTCCACTGAGACTCTCACAAGTTGACGAAGCTGAAGTTATTTGGAGCACAAACCTTAGGGAACTTGGAATCGACGAAGGCCTCCCCATCTGGATTCGAGCGGTTCATCCTGAAAGAATTTTCAAAGCTCCGCCCAGTGAATTGATACAATCATCAGATCTCCTGCTCGCCGCCCTCTTTAACCGGGATATTCCTAAGGGAATTACTTATCTCAGAAGATCCACTCAAGCCAAGCGGCGCTTTAGGCGCATCGGCGACGCCATTCAACCTGCCCTGCAGTCGGGATATTTAGAGGTATCACATTGGCCGTTGAGCGGCCTTAGTTTTCATATCAATCTCCGGGGCAAGCTCAGGGAGGCCTCAACTCAGCTCCTCGAAAAGCAGGCCGAAGAAAAAGGCATCTTTCTGGATTGGGACCATTCCAAAAAATCCTTTCGAGTGAACATTGCCATTACCTCCAAACAATTTGGTCAGGCCCCTGAGGAACTTGGTGCCTGGATCGAGCAACTGTTACGTGCGATTTAGCCCCAAGATGGGCCGCCAAACCCTTCACAATCTGCGTCAATGTTGATAAGGGCTTGAAAAAAGGCCCAAATTGTCGTTAAAAATCAAGTAGCGAAGGTCCGATATCAGTTATACTAAAGGTGTCCGGAAACACAGCGGATATACAGATAAGGAAACCAGATTCGGGAACAAAATAATAGATGTTTGATTATAAAGAAATTTCTGAACAACGAGCCCGTGAAGTGAGAGAGCGATTGGCTGAAAAGCCGGTTCGCAAGATCAAGCTTCCGAAAGTTTTGGCTGTTGTTGATCAAAATGGCTGCACTGGCTGTGAAGCCTGCATCCAATTTTGTCCCGTAGATTGTATCGAACTCATTCCTGGGCCCAGCTACCCTGATATGGGCAAGCTCGTCGAAATTGATTTGGATCGCTGTATTGGATGCAAGGCTTGCGCAAAAGCGTGCCCTTGGGACACCATCACAATGATCCCATCTGCCGAGAGTTATGATACGGCTAACGAATGGACTCTTCGCTCCGTCATTCGTCCTGACGCAAAGGACAACATGATTTGGGGTGCGGAGGAAGAAGTTGTTGAAGCTACAGCTGATGCTGCCTCCGCTGCCCCGGAAGCAGAAGCGGATGCCGAAACAGAATCTGCTTAAGTCACTTGCGTTTTCGCAATTCGAAAATCACCTATCACATTTATGCATCATACTCAGCCCTGACAGGGCCCTTAGTCCCGCCGGATCCCGGCGCCTCAAAGATAGGCGTTGCGCAGGTGAAGGCGCAGAATTTTCTTGGCCAAGTCCTGGGGTCTTCTTCTTTCCCGAATTTGCCTCTCGCCTCTTGAAAGTATTTTCTAGAACTCACACCGGAGCTCAGCACAGCTTTCAAAAACTAGACTCTGAAACAAGTCTTTTGCATCTTCTCGAAAAATCAAAATTCGATGTCGATCCCGCAAAACTCAAACGAGATATCAAAGAAGCTTCCAAACTCTGTCTCATTCACAACAACAATTCTGAGTGGCTTGAACTCCTCAAAGAAACTGAATCCAAAAACTCAAGTCCCGACCTCACCATGTTCTCCAAAAGAGTTCTGCTATTTCTCGAACTCCAAGCACTCGCCCAATCAAAAGGAGCCGTGCTTAGTGATTGGGACTTCCTAAGCGCAGCTTCGGAATTTTTGGAAAATTCCGACTCCATCGACGCCGGTGCTTTTCGTGAAATCGGCGAAAGAAATCCGCACCACAAAGCTAGCGAAAGCATTTCTATCCACGTCCCTGTGGTGCAAATGCTTTGGCCCCTCGAAGAGCGATTTTTAAACGCCCTTTCCAAGCACGTCCCTGTCTCGCTTTATTCTAGCCCTATGAATGAGGAGAATTTTGAAGCGTCACCTCTCAATGCCCTGCCTCGCACCCCCGCAGAATCCATCCCCAAAGAAGCTAGCAAAACCGACTGGGCTATTGCCTGGGCTTATCTCGAAGACCGTCCCAAAGAATTGGAAGCCTTGCATTGCATTCCTGGAAATTTTGAGATTGATGTTGCCAGCAAGAACACAGCTTCCTCAAATTTCAAGTTATTGCTATTGTCACAATACATCAGCTTCAAAAGCCTAGGTGAACCCGATCAACACCCTTACCGAAATTTTTTCAGACATCATTCGAAGATTCAAAAGTGGGTCAAGACTCTCGAAACCCAAACTTTAGCTGACGTTTCGATTCATGCCCTCGAAGAGTTTAAGGGTCGAGAACTATCAGCGGATCATAAGTCTTCCCTTTCAAAACTTTCAGACTCTCAACTCGTGAACTGGCTTAGGTATTGCTCCAGCGAAAGCGCCTACAACTCCCCCATCGAAGCTCCCACACATCCCCGATTGAGCACCGCAGGACTCGACCTATTCACTCCGCAAGATTTGCCGTTTAGCGGCAGCAAACACAAACTACTCTGCATGGCAGAAAGTGAAGTCAAAGAATTCTTCCTCCCATTATCTGCGCACAATCTTTCAAAATCACTTTTCCCCTCAAGCATCGTCAAAGCCCTCCAGCACAGACAAATTCAACTACCTGATCCTGCAGAAGATGCGAGATTGTTAGCGGGAGCCTTTGAAAGTGTTGCCGAGGATTTGTCTATTCTGTCCCCCTCTTGCGCTGCTGCCCCAAAACCCCAAGCCAACCCTGAATTCAGAAGCCAGAGACTCGCCTCTTACGACGCCTTTTCTCCGTCCGCACTTGAGTCCTGGGCCACCTGCTCGATGCGCTTCTACTTCGAAAAGATTCATCGCCTCTCCCCCAGCAAAGATTTTAACGAGATCCCTATCAACCCCATGAACCTAGGCAACTGGGTCCATCACGCACTCGAAAAGCTGATTCTTGAACTGGACACATCTCCTCCGACATTTGAGCGAGTCTTAGAAGTGCTAGATGAAAACAAAGCATCTATTTTCGAAGATCAATCAACCCCTGCTTACTTAAATGCCCTCGAAGGCGAAACAGCGCTGATGGCTTCACAACTGTTTGCACATCTATCGCAATTCGAAGCCCCTCTTTCAAAGTTATTAGGCAAGCGCACTCTTCGCATTGAAGAAAGTCTTAGCTCACATATCAACAAGAGAAGCTTCAAAGGACGCTTCGACCGAATGGATGAATTTGCTAGTGGCTTGAAACTTTTGTGGGACTACAAAACAGGAAATATCAGCCACAAACAATCTACGACTCTAATAAGAAACAATAAATTCCAATGGCAGCTCTACAAAAAGCTGCTCGATCAAGATTCTTCCCAAATAGCAGGTGGCGGATACATCAACCCCTTAATGCCGTCGAAGTCCCACCTTATCGCCTACACCTCGGAGTGGGACGCGGGTCAGCTCGAAAATTTTAGAGAACTCTGTAACAACACGGGCCATAGACTCGAAGTCATTGATGACAAGCTTGCGGCAACTGTTGCAAGCGATCTAGATGCAAAACTCCAAGAAATTTTCACTGAAATCGATCAAGGCAGACTTGAGGCCAGAGGAAAAATCAATCAAGACTGCAAATACTGCCAATTCAAAAGTCTCTGCGGCAAACCCTTTCTTGATACGGGGGAATCCATGGAAGAGGACGGTGGATTCGCATGACTAGCCCCATGAACCCCATCCGTGAGATCGTGGAAGCTGGTGCTGGCTGCGGCAAGACCACAAGTCTTGTCGCCCGCTACACGGCAGCCATTGGACAGAATAAAGACCGAGAACTCATCAAGCGATACACACCAGCTGCGAATGAAACGTTTCCCGAAGCTCGCGACGTTCTCGCCCTCACCTTCACCAAAGAAGCCGCCTCGCAAATGAAGGAACGGATCATCGAAGCTCTTTTAAAAGATGGAAGAAAGCTTGAGGCCCAGGCCGTTCAAGAAGATTCACAAATCAGCACCTACCACTCTTATTGCCTGAGCTTGATCCAGCCCCACCTCGAAGAACTGGGTTACTTTGGCCCCCTTCTCAGCCCAGAGGTGGCCAATGAATTCAGAAGAACTGACGCCCTCAAGGCCCTAGCAGACTTCGACCGAAAAATAGAAATTCGAAAGTTTTTCAAGATCGATAAGCTCCTAGACCTGTCCTTGAAGCTCTTATTCTCCTCAAACCCGGAAGGCTTCCTAGAAGAGCTATCGAGCAAACACCAAGACATTTCTCAGAGAGTCGAAAGCTTCTTTGCCTCTCACGCCACACAAGCTGCCGCAATCAACGCCTCCCTTAGCGAGAAAGAAAAAGGCAAATCATTTTCCAAATGGTGCGAGGCCTTCCTCGCAAAAGACTACGACGCTTTGGCATCTATCACATTGAGTTTCACCAAAGTCCTGAAAGAAGAGCACTCAGATTTTGTCCAAGAAGCCCGGGACATCAAAGCCTTCTTAAAAGCAGGATACTCGGATTCGCTCTCCTCTGAATGGCAAGAGACAGAAAGGCAAGCCTTCAGGCTACTATGGGATTTCGTCACCTTTGCCGAAACCCACATGACCAAGCACCTCGACTTTGAAGCGGTAGAGGCTGAGCTGCTCCAACTCCTTAAATCTCAAAACAACTTGGTGTCGCCCCCGAAAGTGATCCTCATTGATGAGTTTCAAGACACAAGTCCCAGTCAGTTCGAAATCATCGAAGCCATCTCGGGCCCTAGCACACAGTGGTATCTGGTTGGAGATCCCAAGCAAAGTATTTACGCCTTTCGTAAAAGTGACGTAACACTTTTCTACCGAATGCGAGAGGAGCTAGAGCTCGTCGGAAAAGAAACCAATTATCGCAGCATGCCGGGGCTTTTAAAATTTGTGAACCAGATCCAAGATCAACTCTTTGATCCGAGGAACAACCCCAACGATCCCCCCGGCCAAACTCTCCTTTGGCCCAAAGAAAAAGAGGACCTTCCAGAGCAAGGCCTCACGCACGTTCATATTTTTCCGCCCAAGCATGATCTCCTTAAAGCGGCCGTAGAAAATTTCAAAGATGCCAAGCTAAACGGGTCGACAGCTTTTTTGTTCCGCTCATGGAAGAAGCTTTACAGCTTTGCCGAAGTTCTTCGAGGCGAAGGGATAGAGTTCTCTATTTCCGGAACTGAAAACCCTTACGACCATATTCTCAATGAAGCTTTTTGCGATTTTCTCGAAGCCATTGACAAGAACGACTTCAAAAAATTCGACCTCTTCCATGCTCGCTGGTTCAATGCCAAGACTTTTAACCTCGACTCTCCACCTACAGACACGCCTCACCCGCAAATCGATGAACTCTCGGACTGGAAGCAGATCTTCGCCCACTTCCTCAGCAGCGTTCAGGCTGAGCGTTTCAAAGACCACAAAGCCTGGGTCTGCGCTATGGAGAGATGGCTAAACGCCCAATCCCAGAACGGACTCCATACAGAACTCAGCCTCTCACAACTCGCTAGCTTCATCAGGAAAAGAAGTTCCAAATTTGAATCGCCCAATCCCTACAACGCCGGATCCGCCCCCCGAGTCACCCTCTTAACCCTGCATGCCTCCAAAGGATTGGAATTCGACCACGTCTACCTGCCAGAATTATTTGAAAGAGTGTCGAGCCACGAAAGCCAATCACTAGAATCAGAGGATGGACAATTCTCCTTCAACCTCGACAACATTGACGTCAAAGGAAAAAAGCAGAAATCACTTTTCTTCGAGATGGATAAGCTTGGTCATAAGAACAAAAAATTTTCCGAGGAGAAACGGCTACTATATGTAGCTCTCACAAGAGCCAAACATACCATGACTCTATTTGCGCATGAGGCCTCAGCGAAAACTAAAGTTGATGACAACCCCTTTGCGCCTGTTGGCCTGCAAAGCCCGCCCGCTCCCTACTGGAATCGCTATCTTTCGGACCTTTCCTCAAACGATTATCTCAGCGTTGTGAGGCACGAAGTCGAGGAGAAAGATTCCGGCGAAGAGACTCCGAATCTCTGGCAACAACCCGCTCCATTTCACGTGAGTAGAACGAGAGGACGTGAATTTCTTCGTATGGGTGTCAGCCAATTTGTAAAAATTGAGGAGGAAGAGCGTAGCTTCTCCTCCAGCGAAAGAGATTTCGACAAGCTTCCCCCCACAATCAAACGCAGAGCAGAAGAGTCTACTCGCTTAGGCAATCTCTTTCATAGTTTCATAGAAGCTTTTGATTTTTCTCGCGACACGAGTGAGCAGATTTCCGAAAAGCTATCCCAAAACTCAAAAGCAGAAAGAGACCTGATTCAGTTTGCGATAGAGTCCCTACTCAGCAATGACGAACTCGCCCCTTTAATCTCCGAGCTAAAGCTCAACCCCACAAATTTCCAACGAGAGTTTGGCTTGTTTCTTCTCTCGGACACTTATCGTCTCACAGGTTTTGCGGATTTATTGTGGTTCAAATCAGCCGATGAACTATGCATCATCGACTGGAAGACAGGTAGCAACATAAAACGTCTTGAATCCGAGGAAAGAATCGAAAAATTTAAAAGGCAGCTGACCCATTACGCCAAGGCTTTTTCAAAATCTTATAAAAAAATTACGATGATGGTGATTGCCATAGAACTATCCCAAACCCCAAAATCAAAGCTGCTACTAAACGACAAATTCCAGCATTAGCTCTAACCGCCCTCTTCGACCTGCATCAAATAAGGGTTTATCTCACCCGCAGGGTTTCGAAACAGCTCCGCCCCT
>Ga0100391_1004488_pt1 | contig 13436 bp, 12 predicted proteins | sample CryGeymeta201515_FD_81541 | JGI IMG/M metagenome (GOLD analysis project Ga0100391, IMG submission 81541) | Groundwater microbial communities from Crystal Geyser aquifers in Utah, USA - Crystal Geyser metaG 2015-15 | ecosystem: Environmental > Aquatic > Deep subsurface > Groundwater | place: USA...
ATCTTTACCTAAAACAAGCAATGAATCGTGCATGGTAGAAACAATGGCGCTAGAATATTCATAAGATTCGTTCAGCAAATCGATACGTGTTTGCAGCTCTTGATTGCTAGTAATGAGTTCCTCGTTAGACGATTCTATTTCTTCTTTCGACGTTTCTAATTCTTCATTCACCGTTTGCAGTTCTTCGTTGCTAGAAACCACTTCTTCATGTGCACTTTGCAGTTCTTCATTAAAAGCTTCATGTTCTTGCATAATTGAGAGGGCATCCGCACGTGCTGCTGCTAATTCTAACCCTAATTTTTTTATTCTTTGGTCTTTAGCCAGGTTGGTATTATTTAAGCCTTTTGCGTCATGCGAGTATATTGCAGCTTGGTCGTGTTCAGCAAAAATGACAAGGAGTAAAGGTTCGTCCCAACTAATATCTATAGGTTCAGCGTTAAGCGGAACAATTTCAATACTGATGACTTTGACTTCGGAATTTAATTTCATTTCAATTCCGGTTTTCCGGATGCGTTCATTCGTTTTAATGACTTTTGAAATGGTATTGCGCAATTCAAAAGCAATTTCAGGCCGGGCTATCTTTAAAATATTAAAAGTGGCTTTACCTTTTGGGTGCGACAAAAACACATCGGTGGTACCGCGAAATTGAAGGATTTCCATTTGGTGGTTAATTACCACACTGTGGCATAAATTCTGACACCAAGACCTCGTCAACAGACAAATCTAATTGTTGCTCAGAAACGGAAAAATTGACTTGTCGTTTAGTTTTACTTCCAAAGGAAATAGTTTTATGAGCAGAGGGTTTTTGTTTAGACGTCTTAGTTAATTTAGGCAAACGGTGTTGTCCTGAATTTGCCTTGCGCGTAAATATTTTATACTTGCTGTTTGAGAGTTTAAATAGATGCGACGAGTGACTGATGTTTTCTGATTTACCCAGCATTAAAAAGCCATCACTATTTAAAGCGTAATGAAAGGTGTTGACCGCCTTTTTTTGAGCCGCTGTATCTAAATAAATAAAGAGATTGCAACAACTAATAAAATTTAGACGCGAAAAAGGAGGATCGGTTAAAATATTATGCGGAGCAAACACACACATATCGCGCACTGCCTTATTGACGCGGAAGCCACCATCTGCTTTGGTTAAAAAACGTTGAATGCGTTGTGGTGAAACCGTTTCTAGTTCTTGCTTAGTATACACTCCAATTCGCGCCTTACTTATAGCATGCTCACTGAGGTCGGTTGCAAAAATTTGAATGGGTATGTTTAGGTCTTGTTTTTCATTTATTTCTAGCAACATCATGGCAATAGAATAGGCTTCCTCGCCAGTAGAGCAGACGGGTACCCCAATGCGAAGTGATTCCCCTTCAATTTTTCCTTTTAATAATTTTGGAAGAAGATGGGTGCGCAAGTACTTATGTGTATCAAAATCACGGAAAAAACGAGTGACATTGATGAGTAAATCTTGATAAAGAATATCAATTTCTTCGTTTTCTTTATTGAGCAGTTGCGCATATTCTTTAAGGTGCGTTAACTTATGCAACAGCATGCGGCGTGAAATGCGTCGCTTTATGGTATTCATTTTATAAGCTCCAAAATCAACGCCAGTTACTTTATATAATTGGTTGAGAATTACTTTTAAATCGGGATTGTCGCTGTCAATTAAATCCTCAGTACCAGTTTTCTGATCGTTGCGTTTTACAAACGGATGTTTACTAAGGCGTGCTAATTCACAAGCTATTTCTTTTGGCGATAAAACAAAGTCAACGGCCCCTGTTGCCATGGCAGAGTGTGGCATGCTGGTAAACCTTGCTGTGTCGTCTTGCACAAAGGTTAAGCCGCCTTAATGCTTTATGTCTTTTATGCCAACCGTTCCATCGCTTGCGCTTCCCGAAAGAATAATACCAATAACGCGTTGTTTTTCCGCATGCGCAAGAGAGGAAAATAAAACATCAATTGAAATGGGTGTGCTGCTTTCTGAACGGGAAATTAATTTTATATGGTCATCTGTAACCTCAATGCCTTTGTTATAGGGAATGACGAGTACATTGTTGGGTTTAATTTTATCCATGTCGTCAATCTCCTGGACCTTCATCTTCGTCTTTTTCGATAAAATTTCAGTTAACATGCTTTTGTGGTCAGGGCTGAGGTGCTGCACATAAATAAAAGCCATGCCCGTATCTGAAGGGAGGTGCTTTAGTAACTCCATCATAGCTTCGAGTCCACCAGCCGATGCGCCAATAGCAACAATGGGAAAGGTGTTTTTCGCGCTCTTGGGAGATTTAGAGGTGCTGTTTGTTTTCGTGTTCTTTTTCGCTGTCATGGCATCAACATAATGATTTTCAAATGGAACAACGAACTCATGTTCTTTGGTTGACTCGTCCTGAAATAGGCTGACCATTTTTGTATTAACAATACAAGTTTAAATAAATTTAATCTAAATGAAATAGCGATGACTTTTGGTAATTAATATTTTTGAAGTGAAACGAAACCACCAAAAATTTTGAGGAATACTCAATGTGAAGTAAGACGTTTAGAGCCTGAATTGGTTTTAAATTGAGGGTTAAGTTTGGGATGGAATAGGGGCAGAGAGCTTCATCCTGCGTCATTTGTGTTTTGATTTTTATTGAAAATAGCTTGTACTGATGACATACTATACGCCATCTCAAACGTTTGTCTTTTTTCTTTGAAGAGGAAAGACATTACTCCTTGCTTTTAAGTCGCATATCCATAGGCGTTTTAATGGCTATTTTAAAGCAAAGACTTGTCGGTAGACTTTCGCTTTTGCGCGGTCCAATTAGTTTTAAAAAGGGTTTTTAGAATTTTAGATGAGGGTCTAAATCTTAGTATTGAATTATCACTTTTTTAGTTTGTACCTGCTTGTCGTTAATTAAGTTAACGATGTATACACCGCTTTTAAAGCTGCTCGCGTCTATTTGGTTGGCCTCAGAGCCTTCTTGTAAATAAGAGGTTAACACTAAGCGTCCTTGAACATCATAGACTTCGACCTTGGTTTTAGCCAAAAGTAAGCCGTTGATAAAGAGGGTTTGTGTATTTGCGTAGAGCTGTAAACTGCTGCTGTCTTCTTTAATTGTAGAGAGCGTAGTATCGGCAAATCTTAAGAAAAAACGGCCTGTCCCTGAAATCGCAGTATTGGGTGTAAACGAATAATTATTTGTGTTTAATAAAGTGAAGCTGTTGTTTTGGTTGTCCTCTAAATAGACATCAACATCTGAAGGTAAGGTTGAATCCTCAATACTAATGGTGACTTGCTGTCCTTGGGCGGTTTTTAAACCTAAGGGGATAACAACGTCATTTAAGTTTGTTAAACCAATGCTTTGCATGGCCATATTTCGACCTGCATTGTTTTCTGAGAGTTGAGAATAAAAACTAAAACTATAAGCGCTACCACCAAAAAGTTCCGCGTCATAACCAGGATCTAGGCCTAAGGTTGAGTTGGCATTTAAGTAGAGTTCTGTTGCAAAATGGGTGGTTCCGTGTTCTGCTTTTAAGCGTAGTCTGTGGTTTTGGTCTTCTGTTCTGCCTAAGATAAAATCGTCAGTTCCCTCAATAGTTCGCATTGCAGTGGTAAAATTGAGTTGATGTACTACCCCATTAGCGTTCGCTACAAAGAAACCTTGACCAGGGGCTATATTTACACTGGTGTTAGTTGCATAATTGATAATTGTAAAATTACCAATAGTACCTGCGCCTGAGACAGTACCGCTATTGTAGCCATATATAGCTAATGCGTTGGGGTCTAAAACCAATTTGTTTTCAACTAAAAACGCCTGAGAATTGATATAGGTAGGATTTGGATTGCCCACTAAGTTCCAGTAATTGGCTCCAGTTGAAATAGCAACCGTTTCTGTAGCGTTTGAAACTTTACCTGTAAAGCGAAGGGTTTGTCCAGAACCGGTCGCTGCTGCTCTATAGCCCACGCCTTTATTTAAAACCACTGTACCGTTTATGGCAGAATCGTAATTAATATAAGTATGATTAACATTATCATAAGGACCAAAAGCATAAAGCGTATTTACTGTTGGCGAATGGACTATAACATTTGAATTTGGGGTTGCTCCGAGATCTGGACTGTACGTAAGCATATCCGCAAAGGTGGCGTTGCTGTCGGACTTTACCGGTAAAGAAATTAAGTCATTACCGCCATTTTGGCCTGAAGAACCAACAATATTTACGTAGCGATCGTAGTTCACAATGGTCGAAGCTCCAATAAAACCATTTAATAAAAGACAAGCATATTGGTCAGAGGTTGATTTGAGATTAACTTCAGCAGCATTAAGTGTGGTACTAGCCGCTATAGAAACAGCAGTGCCTGCGCTCACCGTCATTGTTTCATCTAAACTCTGAGCTTTAGCAGTAGCGCAAACGGCCACAGCGAGGGCAACGGATAAAAGTAATTGTTTAGTCATAATAGGTGTCTTTTGGGGCATTCATTTAAATCACTTTAAAATTTTACTCAATCGGTTATTTATCTAAAAAAAGCAGTTAAAAACGCCTGTATATAGAATTAACCGGGATGGGTATTACAATTAAACGGTATGGATTGTGTAGTTTAAGTCCAAAATAAGTCTTGGCACAAGCGATGAAAAATAAGTAGGTCTGTTTCATTGTAAGTCGATTTTATCTCCTTTTGAATACGCCATAGATAGCAGATCAGTTTTAGGATGCTGATTGCGGTTTTGGGAACATCACATGCGTGTAACAAAGATAGCGCTATAATTCATTTAAAATTACACTTCATCGAAAACTTGTGGTTGCGTAGTCCCTCTAAGGGTTTTGGAATTGCTAATAAAGGAGAGCAAAACGAATGGCATTTAGGCAGTTTTTGGCAGGTTATTTTCGATTAAAACGACGTTTTTTTTGTTGGGGGTCATGAGTTTACATACTTTTTTGAACTGTGGTACTCTTAGTGAAATGCAAAGTAATTTAACCTTAAAAAGCAACAGATGGAGCGCTGAATTTACGACCTGAAAATACATAAGTGGTCACATAGAAGCACAACTGGGGTTTTGACATTTAGTAAGCAGTTGTGCATTAAAAAACCCACTTACGATGCTATGGACACAGCTGTTAATATAACGTCATTTGGATAATGATTGTTAAATAAAGATGTACCTTTAACCTAATAAAACCCCTTATTTATCTAAACCCTTAATCTTTAAACTTATGATCACAAAATTATTTACTGCACTCACACTGGTTTTATGTTTTTCCATAGGATATGCTCAGGTTGGCATTGGAACTGCAACGCCAAACGAAACCTCACTGCTAGATATGCAGTCTAACTCAAAGGGATTGCTAATTCCTAGAATGACAACCGTTGAACGAGATGCCATTGTAACACCCGCAGATGGTTTGCAAATTTACAATACCACTAAAAACACCTTAGATGTCTACAGTGCAGGTGCTTGGAAATCTTTTGCCTATTCTGAAAGCTCTAATCTTGTTTATGTCTATGATTTAGCGGATCTCCCAACGCCAGTTGGTACCGCTATAACTTTAGACGCTACTAAAATGTATGTGTTTTCTGGTGCTGTCAATATCAGTCCTAATTACATTGTAATGAATGGTGCGGGACTTAGAGGTACAGATCCTCAAAAAGATATGGTAGTATCCACCGTTATTGGAGCGGTTTTGAGAAGTTTAGATACAAGTGTGTTTATTGAAAATTTGGCTGTTGTTCCTGCTGGAGGAAGTACTTCAGCATACGATTTTTCTGATACTACAGGAACAAAGTATTGTAATATTTTTTCAGGATCTTCAGTAGTTGAAACACCAGGTGTTCCTTCTCAAGGTGTCGGGCAAGTTTCAGGATTTAAGGCCATCACCTTTACCAAAACCTATTGGAACGCCACGGATGGTCTAAAAATAACTGGTACTGTTGGTAAGTTTACGGCAGCCTTTTGTTTTATGGAAGGTATTAGTAATGGAGCTGGTCTCGAATTTTTAGCTGATCTTACAGCTAATGATCTCGATTTATCCAATAATTATTTTATTTACACCGGGCAAACGGGTATCAAAGTTGCACCTGGCGCTACAGTAGACCGTGCTCGCCTTACCACAAATATGTTTAGAGGGGTTACCACACCGTTAATAGGTATAGATTCTTATTCTTTGGGTTGGAGTATGCGACAAAATACCAATATACCAGACTCTCGTGCTTTTAGTTTTATCTATTTTAATAATAATACAGATCCTACTAACGTAGGCACAATTGGCGTTTTTTACAGAATTGCAGGAGTAACTACTCCTGTGAATGAAAAAAGATTTACAACATCAAATAATAAGATTACCTATAATGGTGTCGAACCCATTGCAGGCAAGATTTATGTTACAATTAGTGCTAAATCTCCGTCAAACGGTTCTGATTATACTATAGGCATAGCAAAAAACGGATACATGGTACCCGTAATTTATGCGTCTAACGCAGCAGCAGTGAATAACCAATCTTTTCAAATCACGCTAAACACTGAGGTTGATTTGGTTACTGGAGATTTCATAGAGGTAGGCATCCGCAGAAACAGTGGAACTTCAAACTCTATTGTTATTTCTGAGTTACAATTCAGAGTCACCGATTAAATCAATTTTTTTGGTAGAGATAAGATTCCTAAATAAATTTAGTGATAGGCTATCGCTTTCAATAAAATTGAAAACAGAAGCAAAAATCCATTCCTTATTAAATAAACCCAATGCCGTTGAAGCCGAGCTCAACGGCATTTTTTTATTTAATTTTTTAGTTTTGCTGTTGTAAACCGCAGCTATTAGAACTATGAGAGGTGACAGGACCTTTCTACTTATGTTGAAACAGCCATCGCGGTTTTTGATAAAAGCATGCATTCTTGATGCGCTCTCGTATTAAAATAGTATCTTTATTTGCAAGTGAAGTCAAGGTTAGCGTATTAAAAACCTTGTTCAATTTGAAATTTACATTGCGCTTTCAACTTATTAACTATGTCAAACGCATTAAAGGCCATTATTATAGACACCGATCAAACCTCTGTTTTAACGTTTGGAAATTTTGCCAGAAACAATAATCATATTTTAGACATTTGTGGTTCGGCAATGACCATGCAAGAGGCTTTACCTTTAATTCAAGAGCGTAAAGCAGAGGTGCTATTTATGAATCCTACCACACATAACCTAAAGGATTATCAACTGCTTAACAGTTTAGATTTTGTGCCTCCAAAAGTTGTTTTTATCTCAAAATATAAAGAACAGGCCTATGAGGCCTATAAATTAAGAGCCGTTGATTTTTTAATGAAGCCCTTGTCTTTTAGCGACATTTTTCTCAGCATTTATGCGATAACTAAATTGCTCGCTATGGAGAGTGCGCTTCAAAATGAAAAAGTTAAGGAAATCAATTCCATCAATGCGCTTTACCAAAACAAGGAGTATTTGTCTATTGGAGCCATGGATAAAATCGATTTAGTTAAAATCAGTGAGATTATTTATTGTAAAGCCGATGGAAAATATACCGAGTTTGCCTTGGTGGACGGAACCCAATTGGTGTCGAGTAAAAATTTAGGGGAATATCAATCTATTTTAGAGGATAACACCTTTTATCGCATTCATCATTCTTATATCATAAACATAAAACATATTAAGCGAATTACTAAAGGCGATGGTTTGTATTGCGAATTTATAAATGGTGTGAAGCTTCCCATTGCCAAAAGACGACAAGAGGGCTTTAGTAAATTTATTAATCTTTAAACGAACCTAAAAAATTTTAAAATTTAACATGACGGAACAAAATTTAGTCATGATCATCGATGATCACGAACTCGATAGATACTTGGCAATAGGCATATTAAAAGCAAGCGACTTCACCCGAGACATTTTGGAATTTGACGCGGGAAAACCAGCCTTAACCTATTTAGAAAAGCATCAAGACGAAGAACACAAATTACCGAAACTGATATTCTTGGATATCTACATGCCCATTATGGATGGCTTTGAATTTCTGAGACAATTTCAATCCTTGCCAGACAAGATAAAGAATTATTGCAAAATATGTGTGCTGTCTACAACCGTGGATGATGATGATTTTTTTAAGGCCAAAAGTTTCGATAAAAACGTGATGTTTACAAGCAAACCCATTACCGTAGAATTTTTGAGCGGTATAAAAAAGGACTAAACCGACAAAGGTTTTTCGTCCTAATATAATGCGTACTAATAGTCTTTAGATGCTTTAAGCCGTATAATTGAAGTAAAAGATAAACGTATATAAGACAGGTCTTGTCAATTTAAAGTGTTTTAGAAATAGCTTTATTGAGTTATTAAGTTATTAAGTAATTTAGTTATTAAGATTTCGACGCAAAATACTTGTCCTTCGTCTCACAACATTTTTGTCGCCACTGTTAGATATTAAGACGCTGGATTTTTTTTAATATTGAAAAAAAAGCTTGTGCCTTTATCTACTTCAGATTCTAGCCAAATGTCTCCACCTATGCGTTTAACACTTTTTTTCACCATCGCTAAACCTACACCGCTGCCTTCATATTGCTGAGGCGCGTTGAGTCTTTTAAACAAATTAAACACGTCTTGTTTTTGGTTTTCAGAAATCCCAATGCCATTGTCTTTTACCATGACGGTATAATGGGTGTAATCGTCTTTGAAGTCGATAGTAATCATGGGAGTTCTCTCTTCGGGAATAAATTTAAGAGCGTTTGAAATAAGATTCTGAAATATTTGAATAAAACCGGTATAGGAACCCTCGACTATAGGAAGTTTTGAGTTTGTGATCTCGGCCTTTTTTTCTGTAATTTCCTTTTGAAGAATTGTTTTAACTTCTACAATTACGGCGTTTAAGTCTACAGACTCTAGTTTACCGTTACTGGGTGATTGATGATATTTTAGTAGATCTTCCATCATTTTACTCAGCCTGTTGGCTCCATCCACGGCAAAATCCATATAATTTTGTCCTTTTTGATCGAGGCGGTCACTGTACTTTTTTTGAAGTAGCGATAAAAATGAGGTCATCATTCTCAAAGGTTCTTTTAAATCATGCGAAACAGAGTAGGTAAATAGGCGCATATGTTTATTGGCTTCATTTAATTCTTTATTCAACACTTCAATTTTTTGATTTTTATGTATTAACTCGCGCTTGTTGTTAATCAATTCGTTGTTGAGTGTGGAAAAATCATTTAAAAAAGCGTCATTGATTCCCTGCTTTTCGACTTCTTTTTGAAGATCTTCAATTTTTTTTTCAGAGCGGCGTATTTGGTTGGCTTGCTCATTATTAATGCGCATAATAGCTTCTAATGCTTTATCTTGAGCGGTCGTTTCAGTGTGGCCGCCTATTAAAATCGTCTCATTTAATACATAACCAGAACATTTGAAACGAAGCTTTTTGGTATTGATGCTCATTTTTAAATAGGTCTGATATTCCATTCCGTTTTCTGTAATGGAGCGCCAGAAGTGTTCTAATTTTTTTAAATCGTCTGAAACAACAAGACGGTGCAGCTCAATGGGAAGCTCAATGTTTTTTAGAAGCGCACCAGAGTCTAAATACAGGTGTTGCACAAGCCCCTGTTTGTCGCAGGCAAAGATTATTTTATGATCTTTAGTTTTCATTTTATTGGGTTACCAGTTCGTTAGCTTTTGTTATGGCCTGTTGGGCATTTTTGGCAAAGGCATCTGCAGCGACGTTTTGCCAAAGATTATCATTTTTAAGAAACGGACAACCGCCGACCATTATTTTTAAGTTGCTCAAATTTTTATTTCTACGTATGGTTTTAATTAAGGTGGCTGCTTTGCTAACGTGGATAGGAAGTGATACAGAAAGCGCCAGCACATCTGCTTTATGTTCTGACAAGGCCTCTATTAATTGACGATCTGGTATATTGGCACCGAGGTAGTAGGTATCCCAACCATCCATTTCAAAAAAATCGCTGACCATACGAATACCCAATTCGTGTAATTCACCTGAAATAGAACAGGCGACTAAAGTTTTTCCTTTGCGATTGGTAGCATAAATATGTTTGTATAAGCCCGATATAATTAGTTGAGTGGCAGCGGTACAATAATGCTCGTGAGCTACTGTGATTTTATTGAGTTGCCATAATCGGCCGACTTCGTATTGCGACACCTGAAAAATGTGTTGGTAAATCGCTTTTATTTCAATACCCTGATCAATTAATTCGGAAATAAAAAGCGTGGCCTCATGCCTTTTACCTTGCAACAAATACTCGAGATACGTCGTGACTTCTTGTTTGAGGGGATTATTCTCAGTGATGCACGATTGCGATTCGTCAGATTGGTCTTTAAGTTTTTCCTTGGCAGCAGAAATATAGTGTTTGGTCACGCTAGAAAACTGAGGCCCCATGATATTATGAATGCTTTGTTGCACAACATCAAGGTTGTCTTCGAGGTCCTTCTCTGTGAGGTGTCTTGCTTTCAGCATGGCAGAAGCCCAAAGAATGTAATTGGCGTACATGTCTGGACGCTCCATGGTTAAGGCTTCTATCAGATATTTAAGATGATATTCAGCATCTTTATAACAGCGCCTCTTACCCGCAGCCCCATAGCGCTTTAAAAGATCAGGATTATTTGCTAACTGGAGACTTGTGATGTCATTGGCGAGTTCGCTAGATTTTTCGGTGAGCATCTCTACATTAACTTTGGCCATAATCAACTGCAAATGTGTTCGTATGTGGTGAGCTCCCAACTTTTAGGAACCAATTTCAAACCTTTGGGGATGTGTTTATGAGACGCTTTTAAATGATGACGATGCCAATGTTTAAAATCATCTTCACTTTCCCAATAGGTAATGAGATGAATTTCTGTGGGCTTATTAAGCGGACTTAAAACATCGAGCTTAACAAATCCTTTGGCATGCTCAACAAATCCGGGGCGGTTTTTAAAAGCGTCTTTTACTTCCGCTTCCATACCATTTTCAATTTCAAATTTACTTATGGATGCAATCATAGGTTTAAGATAAGAAATAAAAGCAATGTATACGAAAAATTTGGACTAAAAATAATGCTCCTGTTGGGATGTAAAAGGACCGTTTATGGGATTTGACAATTGAATTTTATCCACTCAAAAATTACGCTTCCCTGCTATGATAAATGTGATTTTACTTCAGATAAACATAGCTGATTGGTTTTGCAACTACCTGTGATATTTAAGATTGAAAAATAGTTTTTATTCGAGTTGAAATTAAGAACTTATTATATTTTAAAAAAACACCTCAAAGCCTTTACAGATTTGAGGTTTTGCTAAGGCAATTCGCGGTAATATTAATAGTAAAATCGGGTTAATTATGATGATTATTTTATCAGGAAAGTTAACAAACGATCTAAAAACACGTCACTTTTAGTAATACTCATGCCAAAAGTTGTAGGCCTTGAATAGTATTTAAATTTGAAAGGTGTCATAGCCCTTCCGGAATTTCTCAAGGATGTATATTTTTTTAATTTAATATCAAAATGAAATTAGCTCGTAAGGATCGCATCTAAACAATCAGCAACGCTCATTGCGATTTTTATTCGTTTAGGATGGGCTTATGTCAGGTATTTTGCAGATTTTGAATTTAATTCTATTTGTTTTCAGATTAAAGCTTAATCCAAGGAACGATGTATTGAAGAATTTTAAACCAGTTCTAAAGCAATTTCAATCATGCCTTTAAACGTTGTTTCGCGTTCTTGGCTTGTGGTATGTTCTCCGGTAACTAAAGAATCAGAAATAGTAAGAATTGCCAAAGCATTTACATTGTGTTTCGCTGCTACGGTATAAAGTCCGGATGCTTCCATTTCAACACAAAGCACTCCGAATTTAGACCATTTTTTGTAAGAGGCTTTATCGTCTTCATAAAACTGATCGGACGATAAAATATTACCCGCTTTAAATGGAATTTTTTTAGCTTTTGCGGCTTCCACAGCTTTTATAAACAATCCAAAATCTGCGGTAGGAGCGTAGTTGGCACCACCAAAACGCAATTCATTAACACCAGAATTAGAAGAGGCCGCCATAGCGATAACCACATCTCTAATTTTAACATGTTTTTGGTATGAGCCGGCGCTGCCCACTCTAATGAGGTTTTTTACGCCGAATTCGGTAATGAGTTCATTGGCATAAATGGATATGCTAGGCACGCCCATGCCAGTACCCATGGTTGATACTTTTTTACCTTTATAGGCGCCTGTGTAACCATACATTCCTCTTACTTTATTAAAGCAAAAAGGATTTTCAAAAAAAGTTTCGGCAATCCATTTCGCACGAAGCGGATCGCCAGGTAATAAAATTGTTTCTGCGATTTGGCCTTTTTCGGCTCCAATATGTACACTCATGGTGTAAAGTTACGCTTTGTTTTTTTAGTAGTCTAAATTAGAGGCGACTTCTAGCATCATGGCTACTCCGCTAGAAGTGCCAATTCTATGCGCACCAATATCGATATATTTTTGAGCCGTTTCTGAGTCTCTAATGCCGCCAGAAGCTTTTATTTTAAGCTGATTTTTAACCGTCTTTTTCATGATCTTAACAGCGGTTAATGTCGCCCCACCCTTGGAGAAGCCGGTTGAGGTTTTTACAAAATCGGCCTTAGCATCGACACAAATTTCGCAAGCCTTTACGATTTCATTTTTTGAAAGTTCACTTATTTCAAGAATCACCTTCAGCGGTACTAAACCGATGGCGCGTTTAACATTTGCAATATCTTTTAAAACAGCGACATAATTTTTACTTTTAAGTCGGCCTAGATTAAGTACCATATCAATCTCAGAGGCTCCTTGTTCTATGGCTTTTTTTGCTTCAAACATTTTGGCTTCGGTAGACATAGCGCCTAAAGGAAAGCCAACAACCGAACAGATTTTAACGTTGGATTTATGTAACGCTTGCGCGGCAAGAGGGACATAAGCACTGTTAACGCAAACGGAGTAAAACTGATATTTTATAGCTTCTTCGCAAAGCTTTAAAATGTCGGCTTCGGAGGCTGAAGCATTTAATAAGGTGTGATCGATATATCTGTTTAAATCCATTTATATAGTAGGTAGGGTTAATACAAAATTATAACCGTAGCAATCGACTTCAAAAGAAGGGATTGCCTGACAAATATTAAACTGTCTTAAGGTTGTTGGAATTAAATAGCTCGGTAAAAGTAATAATATATCCGATAAAAGGAAGTAAAAAAGTGAATTTTATTATGCCGTTTATCGAATAATTTAAAATTTTTGAGTAACGAACTGTTCTTTAGTTTGTTACTTTTTTGTTTCAATCAGGTTCTGAAAATTCTAAATAAAACGCACGGTAAAAGGGGGTCAAGCAAAAAAGTTGTGGGATTAAGTATTTCAGGCATAAATTTTAGATAGCCTGAACAAGAAAAATGCTACAGATCTCACACCTCTAAATTGTCTTCTAAAGGCCTTTATTTGGGTCAAGCAAAAAAGTTGTGGGATTAAGTATTTCAGGCATAAATTTTA
>Ga0100391_1004489_pt1 | contig 13435 bp, 8 predicted proteins | sample CryGeymeta201515_FD_81541 | JGI IMG/M metagenome (GOLD analysis project Ga0100391, IMG submission 81541) | Groundwater microbial communities from Crystal Geyser aquifers in Utah, USA - Crystal Geyser metaG 2015-15 | ecosystem: Environmental > Aquatic > Deep subsurface > Groundwater | place: USA...
GGTTAATTACATAATTCTACAACAATGTACACAGGTTCAATAACCATACCCCGTAGGGTTTGTGTTTGGGTAATTTACACAGGGAATCGGGATTTACCCAGATGGTCATTCTCTGATGTAGTACTTAATACTACTCCCTCTCTACTCTAGCTACTAGCTACCAGGTAGTAGTAGTAGCTACCTGGTAGCTTGCTAGGCAGAGTAGTGGAGTAGCAGACGAGCTACAGTAGACTACTACTAGCTACAGTAGTACTCGAGTAGGCTAGTACTCTACTACTACGAGTACTAGAGTAGTAGTAGTAGAGATAGTCTACTAGCTAGTAGAGGGCTACTCTAAGTGGTACTACTACTCTACTAGTAGCTAAGAACTAGTAGTAGCTACTACTAGCTAGTAGTACTACTAGCTACGGAGATAGCTGCTTATTAGAGAGCAGCAGTGCTAGTAGCACTACTACTACTACTACTTAGTAGCTCTAGCTAGCTAGTAGTACTACTTTAGTAGAGAGCTACTACTAGTAGTAGTAGTAGTAGTAGCAGTAGTAGTAGCAGTACTAGAGCTACTAGTAGTAGTAGTCTAGTAGTAGAGGCTTGTTTATTCCGCACAAATTGTGTTTTCGTTTCAAGGAAGGAATATCTCATGTCTCATGCATCGCTGTACCTTTACTACTATTATATTCTAACTCCAGCTACTAGGTCCATAACATGTACCGTCTCTTTCAAGCTAACAGCACCGACGATGGTGATCGACCCGATCCACCAGGAGCAGCTGGTTCTGGACGAACGCACGATGAATTTGGTATTCCCCTCGAGATTGTTGCCGATAACATTCAAGGTGATCAGTGCAGTACTTTATCAGATGCGATTGAGGTGGAAAATTTCACTTGGTGGTTGGAGAATCAAAGACAGTATTTATTGCAACAACGACAAATGGCGGCGGCAGCGACAGCTGCTACAAACATCGATATAACGACTATACAAGAAGAAGATATAGAACCTCTACTTGGACCTCCATCAGCAACCTCCATGGGATCTGGACAGTTACCTCCACCTGGAAGACAAGAACAACTAATCAATGCATATCTAGCAGCTGCAGCTGCGGCAGGAGGTTTACTGGGATCAGGGGTTCCTATTAATCCAAATGCAACAGCTGCTGCTGCAGCTGCTACCGATACGATTAGAAATCAGCTTCAGCATCCAATACCACAGTCTCCTGTTCGAATACTGCCCGGACAACCAGCAGGTGGGTCAATACTACCACCAAATACTGGGGGGGCGTCTAATGGGGAACGAAGTTTACCACTGTTGCAGTCTCAGCAATCAGAATCCACCAATGAAAGGTATCCCAATTCAGGAGTGGACGATCAGTTTGATCCCGAACACGACAATCGCAGTAGTTCTGAGACAGTACCCAATACCCCCGGTGGAGACGTGGCGAATAGTTTGCAATGGAGCCAACAAAGTGAACAAGCTGCTGTCGCTGAAGAAGACCAAGCAGTGGTCCACGAGGAGGAAGACACTTCACAATCTCACAACAATGAAAGTACCTCCGAACTACCAAATGAGAACAGATCAGCATTTACGGATCCCTCTACAGCTGTCACGCTATTTGAAGTAATGTTGAGTGAACAACTGCAACAAAATGATCATGTGCCAGGGCAAGATCCAGATGACGAAGAAGAAAGTTGGCAGCGCAGTAACTATAGCATTGCGGCAGACGAAACAGAAACGCACCAGGATGGTACAAGTCAACATGAACAAGAAGAGCAAACGCAAAATAATGACACTTTGATTACACGATTCCAACCAGACGATCCACCTGCTCGTACTTTTCCAGTGGCATCATCTCAGACGAGCATTGCATCGGAAGATGTGGCCGCCATTTTACGCGCCCTGAGCATCGATGAAACAGAGCGAGCATCAATGGAAGAAACAAACCAACAGGCTTCTTCCACAGCGAATTGGACCAATCCGCAAGCGGAACAACAACCAACATCAAATGTGGCACGCTTACCCGTACCGCAGCAATTCGACTTTCAGGATGGCTCGTACACAGACGAAGACATTGAAGCCATTCAACGGGTTCTTAATTCTGAGAGCAATGCCTTTGGTGGAGGACAGTGGAGTTTTTCATCGACTGCGGCCTATCAGGACTCCGCTGAGAGACAACAGCAACACGAAAGAACAACACCACGGCACGAAGAAAGTAAGCATGGCACGCGTCCCAAATTTGCGTCCGCCACTGTTTTGAAACCTACCAGTAAGACGGAGTTAGGACTGACGCTCAAAACAATGCATGATGGCAGTATCAAGATCGAACACGTGGCAACGAATGGGTTCTTGTTTGTCTGTGGTGCCCCGCTCAAAGCTGGCGATGAGTTAATTTGCATCAAGAGCGACAAGGGCTGTGCTCCTTGTGGAAGTCATGTTGGAGGCTTCGAGAAGCACGAAATTACTAAACTACTACGAAAAGCAGCAGGAATGATTACTATTATTGTTCAGCACGCAGATGGTAATCCAGAACGAGTCGAATCCATGACCAGCAAACCGCATCCTGAATTTGGCACAGGCATCTTTTTTGTCTCGGGTGCATCGGAATGGAGAGGATTGCAAATCCACAGTGTCCCCGATAATGGTCTCTTTGCACATTCGCTGCTTCACAAACACGATAAAGTCATCTCTATCAATGGCGTCGATTGTACAAATCTCGATGCCAGTGTCGCCACTGATATTGTCAAGTCGGCTCCACGCTATGTCAATATTATCACACAAACAACGACTGCTAATCTGATGAACTCCATCCATTCGACCGCCGATGATCCTGCAGCCCTACTGAGGACATTGCCGGACAGTCAAAGGTAGCCCGGGTGTCGTCTTCGCTAATCCTCTTCGTAACGATTGAACTGTTGGTAGAACTACAATGACCGAACCACCTGCAGTGCTAACTACCGGTACTCAAACATAGAATTGAATAATCAAAACCGTTGAGATCGAGCCAACGATAAAGAGAATCAAAGCATTTAGAATGATGAATCGTTGTCGCTCTTGTTTGTGAGAATAGCGAGGGATCATACTTCCGAGAGAATGGACGCGAACAATGGCGGGTCGTTGTTGTTGTTGCAATGGTGGTGGTGGTGGTGGCGGCGGTGGTGATGGTGATGGTGAATGCTTAATTTGGTTTTCTGTCAGTTCTCGGCTAGGGGCTGCTTCCGGTGGAACTTTCGTATCTTTGGTGTCTCCCTTCACCGGCAGGGATGACACTGGGTAGTCGGCCTCAGCACTCATGGAATCATTGATTTCATGTTTTTTCGTTTCGCCAATGGCGTCATCCACGTTGTCTCTATGTACAGACCATTCGTCTCCTTGTATGTTTTCGCTGCTTGTGGAAAGATTGTTCTTTTCTTCGGGCTGGTGAGAGTCGTCTTGGCCGCTGAAATTATCTGCAAGCTCAACGTTTGCCTTCGGTTCTGGCTTCCATTTGCGCCCATCGTCAGCTTCATCAAACGGGACCAGCGCGTCTTCAGTTTCTCCTCTTTCTTCCAAGGATGACAATGGATCTATTGGAGCATGAGACACCAATTGACGATTCTTTAGGCTATAGTTCTCAGTGGTTTTATCACCAAGTGTGTGCTCGGGAGTATCAGAAACACTGCTTTGCATCCGATGAGGAAGCGATTCCGTAGAGCTCCTTGACTGACTTTTATCGCGACCCTCGATTTCCGTCGGGCCAAATGCCTTTGTTTGAGTCTTGTTAAAGATATCAACCTCTTCTTCATCTGTCTCCTTTTCCTGGGGTTTCTTCTTATACCTGGTCGCAACAGTGACAACCTGTTGCTGGGTAGGTTGCTTCTTTAGTTCCGCTTGCTGTTGTTGTTGTTGTTTTCTCTCGTAGGCTTCTTTTTCTTTCAAATAAGCAGCATACTGCCGTTCATACTCTCGGTGTTGTTGTATCGTGGTTTCGTGGTCGACATATTCGACCGTCCATTTTGGCAGATACATTTTTTCTTCAGATTCATCATCATCGTCGTCGTCGTTGGTACGAAAAAGTACTGGATCGCAGAGGATTAAAAAGAAAGCTACCAAGGCAACGAGGGCCAGGACAACTAAAGCAACAATCAAAACTATTTTGTCGTCTTGATCCATGCTGCTTTGATACCCTTCGATTTTAAGATGGGAGCAAAAGGTGGCCTGATGAAGTCGTATGTGTGGTAGAATGATACTAATGAACAAATGTCAGACAACAACGACAACAACATCATGTTCTCATTGATCGGGTCAATTTTGCGTGAGAAATACGATCTAGTGTGCGGCTAATAGAGTTTCGAGAACGAATTAGGCGAGCGTAACAGAAATAACATGACATTTTTACATAGCTAGCCAAACAGAAGAAGTGGGGCGTCTGGAAAGCTTTCGGAAGAAACGCTACATCCATTCCCTAAACCACCTTTTCACTTCATACTCTAGCTAGACGAGGTAAGCCGCTGCAGCAAGCAGCAAAGCGCTTGCTAGTGCTGACACCACAGTCGAGCTAGGAACCCCTGAAGGGAGAGGCTCATTTGGATTCGTTACTTTCCCTTGTGCCCAATCTCTCAGCATAGGGTCACCAGCAACAATCTTCATATAGGCGACATCAATGTACTTTGATGGGATCGGCAACTCGCTAACAACACCGTTATTCAGCATAAATTCTCCCACTTCATTTGTCCAAATAATGTCGTAGTTGGAGAGCAGTTCTGTGCCACGTCGTTCCATCAAATTCAGTTGCTGCTCCAGGCCAAACGAGCCTACCAATGCAAGGTCTAGTTCCAAGGAAGATCGAGGAATAGACACCTTGTTTGCTTCAAAAAAAGGCTGACATGTAATCCAGGACTTCTTCCTTGTTGGATTTGTTGTTGATAAATGACACTGCTCGCAGCCATCCTGCCAAGATTTTCGCCACGGCCATTGGATTTTCGTCGGCAAATTCTCGTCGCGTAGAATTTGATGTTACTGCAATGGGGATGCCTACGATTGATTCTGGTGGCCACGAAGCGACACCTTCTGCATTCCCAACCAGCTGGTTCGTCGCAAATTGGTCCACAGAGATTCCGACACCGAGAATTCCTTGCGATCCCCTGCAGTTTTTGTGTTTGTGTTCCATGATGGCAGTTCACGGTGGCGGTAGTGTCGATTTTAGTTGTTTGATACAGTATATTATGGCCGTGAGATATACAGTCGTTGTTGTTGTCATTTGAAGAAGGGTTAAATTTCATCGATGAAGCTATTTTTTTGTGATGATATCCTCCGATATCCACACATACTGTCGAACAATTCCAACGTATTAAGTATTAAAGACACATACCACTCCCCTAGAATATTAGGAACGACTCCAGCGCCTCCGAAGTCCCACGCGGCTCTCTGTACGGTGTCCTTGAACAGTGTGCATAATCGCAAAGAAGTGGAATGTTGCACCTGTCCCACCTGGGCTTTTTTTGCTAACAAGTCACATTCTGAGTGGTGTGAATTATTTCTAGCTCGAGAAATATAGGGAGTAGTCTAGTAGAAGTGTGCATTCGTCGGTATGTGCAGTGCAAAGTTTATGCCTCGAAGGTCCGCCAAACCCCTATTTAAACCCGAATAGTACAGGAGACCAAGAGGTCCATACTAGCATTAAATACTGAGATTCAACACGATTTCAACACATGTCAATACATTTCAACACATTTCAACACATTTCAATACATTTCAACACATTTCAACACATTTCAACATGATTCAATTGGCGGGACTGTATTTCAACACAGGACTGCACGAGGTATTATTTATACAGTATTATTTCAAACCTTATATCTACTAGTGTAGGATATGAGCTCTATTTAGCGTACCTTCCTAAACCACCAAAGGAGCACGCTGCAAAGGGGTCAAGTAAGTCGTAATAATATATTATTATAAATTCTCACAAACCCTACCACAACTGTAGTAGCAGTTGCACCAGAGCAGAAAGTGCAATGAAGTCTTGATGTGGCTCAGTGTGCCTGTGTTTTTAACACAAACAAGAGCTGTTTATAGGATGATACCAAATACCAATGCATTGTTGGCGAGGAATCGATCATATTAGGGCTACCAGCTTATTGGCCTGATGCTAAGCCAAAAAATCATCTTAAGCTACCATGCAAAGATAATACCTCTGAGCCTAAAGGGCACCCTTCAATGATGTGAAGTAAGTTGTAATATATAAATTCTCACAATGCATACTAATAGCTGCAGATTTTCCACAGCCTTTGGGAAAGTATGTTATAAATTGTAAAGTAAAATGAAAAAGTTTTATCGCATAAAAGGGCTCCACTTGCATTCTAAGCAAGGAGTGGAGACCATGATTTTTTAAACCCTCTCAAATCAAATGAAACATTTAATGTAGTAAATTATACGAGCATTCATTTTCAAGCATCCAGTCCTAAAACCAGGAAAAAAGCCATCTTCTGGCTCTCTTGTTTCCGTCATTAGTACTGTCATCTTCATTCATAGTATCCTCATTATCATCTTCTTCATTAGCATTCTCATCTGCAGTATCATCCGCATTATCATTATCCTCCTCTTTGTCAGAGGCTGACTCTGGTGCAGAAGTTGCTTTGGGTTTCTCAGCTTTTGGAGAAGAAGTTGGTTCAGAAGTTGCTTTGGAGTTCTCAGCTTTTGGAGAAGAAGTTGGCTTGGATGTCTCAGCATTTGGGGCAGGTACGGGAGTGGACACATCTGGTGAGTCTGGCATAGATTGTTCCTCCAGGGCTGATTCAGAAGAAGGTTTTGGCGTATTAAAGTCCTCTGGACTTGGCTTTGATGCATCTACTGCTGGTAAGCCAACTTCATCATCGGGTTGACTTTCTGGCTCTGTTGTGGGTTCTTCTGATTGCATAAATGGGACTTTTGCAGGCTCTTGTGTTGGTGATCTTGTTGCCTGCATTGTTGTTGGGACTCTGGATGTTGGCGGTGAAGACGGGCTCCCGGGTGAAACTGTAGGACGAACTGAAGGTGCAGCAGGTGCGCTCCCAGCTTCCACTGTTGGGCTCCCAGTGGTAAGATCTGAGTTCTGTGGAGAATTTATCGGCGACGAGGACGACGGCTCAACGGTTTTTTCAAATGAAGTTTCATCAAACTCTTGAAGGACCATTTGATTCTTGGACGGAATCAAAGATGGCACTTGGGAGGGAGATGTACTAGGAGAAAGAGAAGGGACGGGTGATTTACTGGGAGCGGCTGATGGGACAGGACTAGATGTGGGAGCTCTAGAAGGATTCTTGCTGGGTGAGACTGATGGAGTTCCTGTAGGAGATTTGCTGGGGATTGCAGATGGTGCAGGACTCTTGGATGGCAGAGCACTTGGACTCAAGGAAGGGCTGCTAGACGGTGCAGGACTCTTGGATGGCAGAGCACTTGGACTCAAGGAAGGGCTGCTAGACGGAGCAGGACTCTTGGATGGCAGAGCACTTGGACTCAAGGAAGGACTTTTAGATGGAGCCAAGCTCTTGCTTGGGCTGGAGCTGGGAGCAGCACTTGGCATCGTTGATGGCTTTTGGCTTGTTGTGGGGTACATCGATACTGATGGACTAGCACTCGGCGATCTTGACGGTTGCTGGGTCGGAGATGAGCTCGGCCGTTTTGTTGGTTCCGACGTAGGATATGGTGTGGGATATGGTGTTGGATGTCGTGTAGGCTTGGGCGTTGTAGGTTTCCCAGGTACGGGTGTAGGATTCCTAGTAGGGCGACGAGTAGGATTCCCTGTCGGATGACGCGTTGGAGGGCTCACAGGAGGGGCCACGGGGGGACACAAACAGGTATCACACCCGCAGAGACCACCACAAGTAAACACAAGTCCAGGAAAGTCACAGGCCTCTTCAGAGAGTTGACCTCGGAGACCAGTGCCACTAACGTCCAGCAACGTTAGATTTACCAAAGATAGAACTTCGCTTGGAATCGTCCCCGTCAAAGCCGTGTTTCGCAACCCAAGTACCTCCAGTCCAGTTATCAATCCGATCTCAGTAGGAATAGTACCAAAAATACCAGTCTCGTTCAGTAAGAGAATTTCAAGATCTGTTAGCTTACCTATCTCTGTCGGGATCGTTCCTCCAATACCTGTATTGTTTGACAGATCCACCAGCTGCAGTGAAGTAAGATTCCCGATGGCACTATGGATTGTGCCGAAAAGGTTGTTGGATGTAAGGTTTAACTGGGTTAGATTACCCTCAACATTGCAACTCATATTGGCATAGTTGAACCAATCGCATTCGGAAATATCATACGACAACCAAGAAGTGTTATTAATCCAGTCAACCCCTTCGGTTGCAAAGAAGAAAGTGACCATGGCAAGTTGCTGGGAAGTTGTTAAGACCTCAAAAGCCCAAGCTTCGGCCTGCAATTCGGGATTTGGCTGTAGCATTCTTTCGAAGCTGCCCATGAGAAGCCGATTCTCATCAGTAGACTCCTGGACGTAGTCCAATGCAGAACGACGACGAAAAAATTCCTGTGCAAGTACTGCAGTTGTACACAAAGCGACTTGAACCACTAGAAGGATAACACTGTAAACGCTCGAGGACCTCATCGTTTTTGTAGGGTTGAATGCAATGCTAGTTTTTTTATAGTACCTAAGCTTTTTCAAAACGGACAAGAAAAAAAGTAACAAAAATGATCTTTCAAAAAAAAATTAACGTTCTTGAATCAAGTACCAGGTACCAGGTACCTGGTAGGGTTCTTCAACCATTTTTATGCAGGATTGCAAATTGTCCTTGGTTCGTCCAAGTAGACTACCATTTACCCTACTAGTCTACTTACTTGATCGAAAAGCAATCAAGTTTAAAAATTGCTTAGACACTGTCGGCATCATTGATAAAACCGGTATTTTGTTGAGAGAATTACTTAAGTCACAAACTCATAGGATCAGTGAAAGAGCACGCTCCTGTTTCGGGTTAACCCGACTCTTGAGTCGTACTACCATATCAATGTCGACCACATGGTACAGATTCTCTAGCAACTAAAATAATAGTACCAGGTGGTAGTCTCTTGTACTCTACTACTACTAGTAGAGTAGCTGGAATACTCTTTAGGGTGTACCATACTCTATCCCGGTAAACATTGATGACGATTGTTGCTCATATCCCAGGTGGTTTGCCGTCCATTCGTTTTGTTGACACCCATCTTTTGTTGCTTGTCAAGGTTATGAGCAATGACCTTCCATTGAAAAGCATGAAATTGTAGGGAAAACCTTCTACGTTCATGTGTTCCCCCGTCAGAGTACTCAAGTAGTGTGGTATCACGTGAAGCAAAATGTGTAAAAAAGGGAGTTCTGCAAGTTCGCCATCAGAGTATTAGAGATTCTCGAAAGATGATAATCGTCGATGAATAGTCACACCCATTTTTTGCAATGGTACTGGATCTCTTGTAGGTCGTATCGACTCGTAATTTTTCAGACGGTGGGCTTTGAATTTTGCAGTGAAAACTCATCTAGACTAGCCACTGTTACATTCCATTTATTTGTTGTCGGCAATTCCCTTGACTACCTCCTGCACAATCATTACAATGTTTCGCCATGCTTGAAACAGGAAGGTGTGTTTCTGTGGCGTCTAATGTTCAACCATTATTTTATTTTTATTTTTGATGGGTCGTGGAAAGAAAGTACTACTACCAGGTACTCGTAGTAGGTAGTCTACCACTACCGAGCACGGAGTAGAGTAGACTACTAGCTAGTAGTAGACTAGCTAGTAGTGGTACGTAGCAGGTCTACTTTCTCTGCTATTTTTAAAACTGTTTTTATTGAGATTTTAGTCAGGACAAGGATAGGGCTCTTGGCAACGGAAACAAAAATTTCTCTGCAAGACGACTCAAAAAATCTAATTTACTCGAAACTTCCTTTTAAAATAACAATTCTCAAATCCTTGCTGCACCACAAGTTTTTTCTTTCTTATTCTGTTCAAAGAGACGAATCCAAGAAAGGCTACAAAATAAACAGTGTCCCAACTCCATGTCACGCTTCAAGTCGGCAGCATCTTGGCCTGCCTCTTCTGTTTTGTCGGTAGCGTTGGCAGTGTTTGCACTAACTGTGGCTTCGGTCTTGGCTTGGAGTCACAATGCAATGTCGGAAATATCTTCCAACAATAGAACCACTGCAAACATTGATAATAATGACGACGATGATGACGAGTCAAAAGGGGGAATTCGCATTGCTTGTGTAGGAAATTCTATTCAGTACTTTAATGATTGTCCACGTTTGTTGGAACGAATGTTCCAGGAAAGGAAAGAGAACGACGATCATGGAGACATGTCTCAGGATTCCTGTTTGCGAGGTGGAGCCTCCCTCGCATATTTGTGGAGCAAGGGAAATGGCATGGGCAATCGATTTGCAACTCCGAATGCGTTGTTACCTGATGGAACGTACGACATTGGGGCAGCAACGGTCCAAGACTTGTTGGACGACGCGTCGTTTGACTACGTGATTCTCAATGATCATACACAATCACCAGCGCGGAAAGAGACACGCTCTGAAACACTGCACACCTTTCGACACGATTATCTTCCACTACTATTGAAATCCAACATTACACCTATTCTAATTCAAACGGCTGCCTACCGAGTTCCCAAAATTCGTAACACAGAAGATTTGGGAAACTTTAAATCATATACACGATTGTTACGACAAGGACTGAAGATATACGAGAAACATATCAATACCATGTTGCAGGAAGACGAGTCTGATATTCAAGCTCGTATTGCTCCCGTCGGTGAAGCTTACTCGGAATTGTACCACTCCAATCGGTCCTTATGGGAACAATTGTATCATACGGATCACTTTCATCCTAGTCCTCACGGGACCTTGTTGCAAGCTTTTGTATTATTTGCGACCATTACAGGGGAAAAGCCTCCGAAAAATTACGATCCATCATGGTGGGATCGAGCACGTCGTATGCAACCTCCCGACGAACCTCCACTGCCACTTCCGACGAAAGAAGATGCCAAAATATTGCGTCAAGTGGCCGTGAAAGTGTGTGACTTGAGTGATAGATTGATCGAGTGAGGTGCATATAAGGGTTGGCAGATTGCTGTAGATAGTTACGCTATATATATTGGAACGAACGCTACAGTATGATATATATATATTATTATTATTCTTACAATAAAAGGCAGTTTTTTGCCCGGCTAAACCAAGGAACGACTCTTTTATATCTTGGTGTTACTGTTTTTCGTGGACGGTACATTTTTTGCTGGTACAGGTTGCATTTCCTGCACCATGTTGTTGTTCGTCCTCGAGAAAGATCTTTTTCAAGTGTTCGTGACGAGCCCTGCGAATGGAAGTGCTTTCAAAAAAGATGGGTCGACGCGGACCCGTGTTGTTGTTGTTGTTCCCAAACAACTCTTGATCGCCTCCAACATAGTATTTGCGTTCTCCAAAATTCTGCCACCCATGCACACAGGACGAAGCCACACTCAAATCATCGTGGAGGGTCGCCAGTGGTTGAGTATCGGCATGATTAAAAGGTTCACCGTAGGTTCCGTATTTGTGACGAATCTCATGGGCAGATCCGAAAAAGTTGTGCAGATGAAAGGCACTGTGAGATACGGTGTGCCTGTGTTTCAGTCTGGCCTGACGGCCTCCATCCAAACCACGAAAGTCACCCGCAGACCACAGAGGATACATGGGTTTTTCTGATGCTCGGATCTCTGGATATTTGGCAAGAAAGGCCGAATAATTGTGTGCCGGTATTCCAAAACCGATGGCACGTTTGCCTTGATTTCCGTGAAATTGGCGATCGGGTGGTTTGTGAATGGTATCATTTCCGATGCCCTCGAGGCATTCACCCAGCATGCAACCGGGGTGCCACAATTTGGCATTGGAAATGATACACTCCGGACTGGCTTCGTAAATGAGGGTCGTACCTAGAATTTTGGGACGCAAACAATCCTGCTGTCCAGGTCGGAATTCGGGAATATCGCAAATTTGTAGGGCTCGCAAAAAGTCTCGAGAAAAGAACTCATCCGCATCGGCCATGATACCAATATCGTGTGGTTGCATTCCATTTCGTTTCCACCGTTTTAAAATGGCATTTCGCTGCATGTGCTGCCAATCAAAGGTGTTCTTTCCCATCTTCTCGTCGTGCTTGTATTCATCTTTGGATACGGGGGTATAGTATTCGATCGATACTTTGGTTTTGCTCCCAAACATAGATTGCAAGACGGTGGTTTGTGGAGACTGTGGTGGAAATCGCAACGTCCGCGGTGATCGCGTATGAGTCATATTGGATTCCACAAACGACACGGTATGGTACAAATTGTACGATTCTGTTGCCATGGTTTGCAATAAAAAGAAGGAATCATCTGCAATACTAGACCCATAAAAGATGCGACGGCGCTGTCGTCGTCGTCGTCCTCGTCGTGTCATATTATGATTATTGTTGTTGTTGTTGTTGTTGTTACGATCATCCTCGGGTTCAAATTGCAATGTGGGATTGTACTCAAAGGAATATCGGTCACATCGTTGTCGTTCGTTTTCTTCCGATTCAAGGTCGTCATCATCCAATAGTTTATATTGTAAACCATTTAATGGTAATAAAAATTGATTGTTATGTATTGTCGATGCTTCTTTCCTGGTAGTTTGCTGTAACAGTTGTTGTGTTGGAAACCAATACCGTCCCAACAATGTACCATCACTGCTGCTCCGGATTTCTTCGTTTTCGTAAAAGTGTGGATCGGATAATATTTGATCTGTCGTCATGGTCATCATTCGTTCTTTTTTACGGAGTGGATCAATAATGTCCCGTCTGGTTATCTTGGTGGTTACTAGTTCATTGTTGATTGCTGTCGTCGTTGCTGTCGTCATTGTCGCTAATGGATTCAACAAATAATCAACATCTTCATTGGAGGAAAAAGAGAACCACACAATCATACTAATAATCAATCCCAAAACAATAACAAGTGCTATTTGAGCCTGACGTATTTTGAAATGCCCTCCCTGTGTGCTCAGTATGGCATATCGTTGCTGTTGCTGTTGCTGTTGCTGTTGCTGTGATGGTGTCATCAGTGGTAATACTTTTTTTTGTCGCGATCGTTTCGACACAGACACGGGCATCGTAGATGCGTCCAGTACTACAGTAGTACTGATTGAACGTTCGCTTGTTTGTAGTTTGTATGTTCCCCTTTTTAAATAATGAAATACAGTACTAATTCGATGGCTCTCTCCCGCCCCTTTTCTCTTGTAGAGTACGTAGTCTTTCTCCGTCGTCGTTATAAAGACGAGCTAGTAGTAGGTCTAGTGATCGTAGAAACCGTACCGAATGAAAGAGATGTTTTTGCTCTCTCTCTCTCTCTCTCTCTCTCTCTCTCTCTCGTAGTACGACCTGCTGCTTCCTTCTTGTTTCTTTGGTTCGTTGGTTTCTCTTGTGGTTGCTATTTTTTTTTTTTTTTTTTTGCGTTTTTGGCA
>Ga0100391_1004498_pt1 | contig 13424 bp, 9 predicted proteins | sample CryGeymeta201515_FD_81541 | JGI IMG/M metagenome (GOLD analysis project Ga0100391, IMG submission 81541) | Groundwater microbial communities from Crystal Geyser aquifers in Utah, USA - Crystal Geyser metaG 2015-15 | ecosystem: Environmental > Aquatic > Deep subsurface > Groundwater | place: USA...
AGAATTTGCTCAGAATGGGGGAGAATTTGCCATCATGTGAGGGAGAATTTGCTCAGAATGGGGGAGAATTTGCCATCATGTGAGGGAGAATTTGCTCAGAATGGGGGAGAATTTGCCATCATGAAGAATTTGCTCAGAATGGGGGAGAATTTGCCATCATGTGAGGGAGAATTTGCTCAGAATGGGGGAGAATTTGCCATCATCTGATTGCTCTCGTCAGCTACTACTAGTAGTAGACTGTACTACCAGGTAGCTAGTAGCAACTAGCTAGTCTACTATTCAGTACTCGAGTACGTACTACTAGCTACAGTAGTAGTCTATACTAGTAGCTACTAGTAGCTACTACTACTAGTAGAGCATAATGCAAGTAACAGCATAATGGCATAATCATCCCAAGAGACAGACAGCCAAAAATTACATCTCGCCGTCAATAAAAATAATAATAATAATAATAATTAGTACTGTGTAAATGCCTTCATTACTATATCTACTACTACTACTAGTTGTTGTTGTTGTATTTGTGTCACTGGGATCAGTGGAACAGATACTCTGTTGGACAACCGAAACAACAGTACAAATAATACCCACGGTGATTGCCTTTCAAACACCTTCATCATCTTTTTTGGAAAGAAGAGCACGTGTAGTATCATCATCATCATCATCATCAACAACAACAACAAAAAATACGATGATGATGATGGCGACGATAGCACAGACAAAACCAACAACGTTCTCTGAAAGAAGGCAAAGAATCGACAACCACCGCAACGACACCACCACCACCACCACCACCAACAACAACAACAACAACAACAACAACAACAACAACAACAACATGGACAACAACAAGCAATTCTATAAAAGAAAAGCAGGTCCACCATTGCGCGTTCAATTACAATGGCTTTATCACCGTCTCAAATCGCTACTGACGATATCATCGTTATCAACAACAACAACAACAACAACAACCTCATCATTATTGTCAGAGGAAACAAAAGAAGACCTTCTCAAAGCTATGCTTGCATTTATTACTGCCAAGACATCGACTCAAATTATTCAATCGAGTCGTTCCTTGATGACCATAATAACAACAATCACAACAAGAACGAAAGTATTCACGATAGCGATGGAATTGGATGATGATGATGACGATGACGATGACGATGATGAGATTCTTCTTCTTCGCGAACAACAACAACAACAACAACAATGTTGTTCGTTCGTTCGAGATATATTGGACATTGTAGCTCACACGGCTGCATTACAGGGAATGACACATTTGGCGTTGAACTTGACATCCAACATGATGATGATGATGATGACTGATGATGACAATAACGACGAAAATAATGACGTTCTTGGCAATGCTACTACTGCTACGACTGCTACATCATCATCCTCAACATCAACATCAACATCAACATCAACATCATCTTTATCATCAACAACAACAACAACAGTTACAGCTGTACCTGTAATGGTACCATCTCTACAGTGTCAAAATGCCATTGCCCGAGCTCTGAGAAATGCTGGAAAATTGAAGCAATTGGAACAATTTTTACGAAAAGTAGGAGTGGCTACTACTATCCACACCGCAACAAATAATAATTATAATAAGAGTACCAATACGACAATGACAACAACCACAGCAACGAGTCAGTTTGCCTACAATATGTACTTGGCGGCTCTTTGTGATCCATTCACCGATCCAAATTACAACAACCATATGTTTTGGGCTCCTGTCAATGCCACAAACCTTTTAGAGGGTGCAGTAAGGGATTGGTTAGACATCACTAGGACTCGTCAAGTATTGGGAGGGTTGGAACCCGATTCAGTATCGTACACTACCGTTTTGCGTGCTACCACTGTTGCAGGCCGTTACGATTGGGGGAATGAAGTATGGAATCAAGCAACACGGCAGTTGTCTCAAGATCAGTTCACGTCACAACTCTACAATGCGCGACTCCAACATTTGATTCAACAACAACAACAAAACAACAACCATGACCATGACAACGACCAATGCGATGACCAAGCCTTGAAATTGTGGCACGCATTATCCTCCTCTGCAACTGCTGCTACTGCTGCTACTGGTGGTGGCAGTGGTGACAGTAGTAGTAGTCGACTTCACAAGAAAATTGATCGCTACACGATTGATATCATTTTGTTGCCATTGCTTCGTGCTGGAAGAATTGGAGAACTTTACGCCGTTCTGGATGATTTTTGTACCAACAATTCTGAACCGGTCGTAGCCGATGCCTTTGAAGCCTTTCTCTACACGCTGGCCATCAAAGGACAAGATGTGGTAGCAGCCAGAGCTATTTTTGATTCGTACATTGCACCTACATTGACTCCCGTTGTGGAAATCGTCAACAATAGTTCAAAGGTGGTGCGATGGGTACGACCGCGTACCAAACACTTTAATTTGTTATTGGAAGGCTACAAACAACTCCAGCAACAACAGACAGAGAAAAGTAGCGCAATATCCTCTGGCGACAAATCGTTTTACACGGACACGTCAAACGAAACGCTATCGTTTGCCAGACTCGGAGCTTCGGACAGGGGCATGACACCAGAAACTCTTGGTGAGCAAGCTTGGGAGCTCTTTGACATAATGCGTCAGTCTGCTCCCAAGATACAGCCTGATGTGTACGCTATTACAACCATGATGGGTCTTTGTCGCTCACCGGCAGAGTTGACAGACCTTCTTGATGAAGCCATTCATTACTATGGTTTGCCTTGTTCTTCTGTCATATTGCGTGCGGCCGTCACAGCGTACGGTGATCTTGGAGATACATCTAGTGCATGCCTATTATTTGCAACGTTTATGGAGCCGCAGACAACAACCACGCGATATTGGAATGTCTTGCTTGGCGCCATTATCAAGGGAAGCAAAGTCGTAGCACCAGCTCAAAATGACCCAAAGCAGCCAGTGGTGCTTGATGTGACCAACGCGAATGCCAGAAGAATCTTGTCGAAGGCTGCAACAAATAGGAGCGAAGCCAAGGAACGTTTGATCGAGCAATTGGACGGCCAAACACAGTGGACAGCAGCCCACATACTTGTCAACGACTATGTTGCGCAACCAAACTCGCAGACGTTTTGCCTGCTTGCACAGGCAGCTCAACTTAAGCCCTCCGATGCAGGCCTTGCACTGGGACTGTACCACAATGCCACTGCAGCTGGTGTGCCGACCGATGGGCGATTTGCCAATGCCGTTATTCGGTGCTTTGAATCCGACATCGATTCAGCAGTCGACAGTTGGAAGAATCTTATCCGCCCAGCGTGCGTTAAATATGAACGACGAGAACGTTCTCGACCAGTTCCAGCATCGCGTTTCAGAGGAAAGAATCTAGTGGCGGCATACCATGCATTGTTGTATGTCAGTGGTAGGGCAATGCGGCCCGATGTTGCCCTACGCTTGGTATATGCCATGGCGAAGGAAGGTTTGGAACCAAACGAGATGGCTCTAAATTGTTACAAATCAGGCCAACGAGCAATCAGCGAGCCGATAATATCAACGACAAGAACGAGACAAAAACTTCGAAATATTTTGAAATTGAACATGGTCAATGCCTACGAATCTCTTCTGTACGTCGAATGCGTCAAGTATGACACTCGCGACAAACGACGAGCCGGCGAAAAGAAAATTCGCATCATTTTCTGAGAAGGATTTGCTTGATCCCTTTTGTATGCGCCAAGCAAGAAACTCGCAACAAACGACAAGCCGGCGAGAGGAAAATTCGCATTATTTTCTGAGTTGGATTCGTTGGGTCCCTTTTGATTACATCAATTATAACACTCGCGATAAACAACAAGCCGGCGAGAGGAAAATTCGCACCATTTTCCGAGAATGATTTGCTTGATCTCTCTCGGCCGTCACTGGCAAACAACATGAGCCAGTGTTGTTCTACCTTGCTCTCAGTAGGAAAAAATACGGCAGACAGGTGATCGTCAATTCCCGCTGATATCAGCACTTTGTTGCCGACGCTTCTCATGCTCCCCAATCACAGATCGGGTTTGCCGACGGCCTGAGCAGGCACATCTCCACGACGAGAGGCGGCAAATTCTTGTGTCTCAGCAAGGTCCTTTCCTTTCCTACCTTTGCTAGCTACTATAAATAATGAACAGTAGCTGCCAATGGTGTAGAAATTAGAAGTCTTGATCTAATTAAGTAAAGTTTCAGGAGGGACACTTACATTTGAAACGACCTCGAGGTCTTTTAAAGCGCCCGCCCTTCGACATTCACGGGGCTCGGCATTCTTTAAAGCTGCGACAACCTACGTCTATGATACAGTCAAGGTCACCTCAGGTGAAAGGTCTGGTTCATACAATTGTGCGCTCTACTACTCTAGTAGTAGTACTAGTAGTAGAGTACTAGGTACTACGTACGAGTAGTATTGAAGAAGTTCGCTGCTGGGTTCTACATAAGCTAGTCTACTAAACTATTACTTCTACTAGCTAGCTAGTATACAAGTACTGTACAGTAGTCTACTAGCTTGGTGGTGTAGTAGTAGCTACAGTACAGCACCGTACTAGTACTAGTAATACTGCTAGCTACAGTAACTACTCTAGCTAATACTCCGAGTAACACAGTAGTAATATTATTATTAGTACTAGCTAGTACGGTAGTAGTAGTAGTCTACTAGTAGACTAGTACTACTAGTCCAGCAGGAGTACCAGGGTAGTACTATAGTAGGTATGGTAATAGTATCGCAGTAAATTCCAGCAGGGACCCTGTTTTGATGAGACGCACATGCGATCATTGACTTCCGCAAAATAAAGGAATCACTTCCGCAAAATTTTACAACATTAATAAACAACAGCCGCATGGTGAGAAGCCCCTTTCAAGACGAAATAAATAGTGAGTGCTACCGTAGACCGTAGAGTAGAACCTAGTCTAATAGCAGCAGAAAATTCTCTCACAAAACCAACAGTGTTTCTAATCACACTTCACACATCTGAGGGGTGTGACTCTCAAGACCCCACCCCAACATGTTACGACGCAGAGGAGCTACCGGGCCCCGCGACAAAGATAGTAAGTAGATAACATCAAAGTTGTATGTTGTATCTGTCTGCGCGCCTTGGCCGAGTACAGGCAGGTCAAGACTTCAGCAGGGTGGTATAAAAGTTTACTTGGCTTACCCTTGTCCGTTCGCTTTCTGTCTGTGTCCTCTCTTAGTCATCTGCGGTAAAAGCAAAAGTTGCATTGACCATCCTGGATCAAAAGCGTTTCGTGAATACATCGAACAGTACCGTCAGAGCTACAACGCCGCCACCAGCAAGTTTGACAAGATGGTCATCACCAAGCAGATCTACTCGAACCTGGTCAACAGCGACCATCGCTTCCTCAAATACAACGTCAAAGAAGACAGTTGGGAAGATGTATCTGTCATGGCGGTCAGAGGTGAGTAGTCAGTCGAGGGAAGGACTGTTCTGACGAGGGAGTGCTGGACTACTATCAACGACAATGAAGCATCTTCTCAGGCTTTTTCTCATCTCGTGGTTTCCTTTTTCTTCCTGCAGATAAGATCGGCCACGCGCTACGGTTTGCTTCAAGGGACAAGAGACGAGATAGTACCGCAAGTGCCTCTTCCGCTACTGCAGCCACAGAACCGACAACACCCAGTGACAGTGCTTCTTCAAGCAAACGCACAGCATCCGTGCCTCCTCTAGCAGCACACAGAGGTAAAAATGATGATGCATATGCCATCGATGATGAGCTTGAGGTCACTGCGAAATGTGACTACCCTTTAAGGGATGGAAGAAGCGAGTTTTATCCTTCAGCAAGTGCACCAATTGAGCGACAGCCCTATAGGCATGACCACCGGCAAACGTTGCCACCTCCTCTAGCACTCGCGGATTCAAATGCAGTTAATGCAATGACATCCATGCCACCTGGGATTCGTTATACGAGCCCTATACTATTAGAGCCGCAGCGGAAACGGAACAAGTATACACCGCAAAATGAATTTAGAAATGAAGAACAACAAAGAAATCCACGCGCACGGAAAGTAAAACAAAGTAACGAACATGATCTCCTCCTCGACCCATTACAGCATTATCCGCAATCTACCAAGATGACAAAGGTGGCATCCACAGCCCCCTCTTCATTTTCTGAGGCTGAGACTAGGATGGACGGAATAATGAATGAGCCTGTTGTGGAATGGTCACCCGAGTCTGTTGCTAGTCCACCTCCAAGGTCTCCACAAAAGAGAACAAGCTCAGAGACCACGACATCAAATGGATTGCGCTTTTTTTGGTAAATGCGTCTCTCGTCCGAAATACTAACTAGTATCTGGCCAGCTTTAACTGAATTTACCAAGTCTAAATTATTGGACTGTCATGTCGAATGTCGAGTCCAACCGCTTATATCATTCCGTGACCCATTTGTTATAGGTTTGCAATGCTTCCGACTGCTACAAACACATTTCCATCACAAACCGAAGTTGGCACATTTTTGCAATGCTGACACTTTCACTGCCCACGTCCAAAAGTCTGTGATCTGTTTCAGCTGTTCGCATGTCACAGATCTTGCAACAGACGATGCCATCATCTTGCCGATTATTCAATAAAGGTTACACCCTTATTGGAATAAAATGCACATCTAAGCGAATGAATGCACATCTAAGCGAAAGCTGCTTGACCACATCTGACACTGTAAATTAAGTTCTGTCGGCGTTGAGCAGCCCTTTTTGCTGTCCGACAAAATCCACAGTACTCATATTATTTTTAATATTTTTTTTCTCTAATAATAAAATAATTGCTCAACTCAACAAGATACTGTACACTGATGCAGATTGGTGGACACTGGTGAACAGTAGTGGTGCACATTATTGTTTTGAGGGATGCACCAATGATCAAGAATATGTACTGAAATAGTGATAGTAGTTTATCACATTAAATAAAGGACACTGTTAAACACAGTGTTTTCCAAGAAGCCTCTTGAGTACTGTAGTACCACTAGTACTCTACTAGTAGCTACTATAGTATTCTAGCTAGTACTGGTAGCTAATACCGGTAGTCAATTACTAGTAGTAGTAGAGGTAGATATTATGTTTTGGTTGCTTTTAGGTGGCCCAAGTTTTCATTAGGCGGAAAAGCCAGCTCAAGCGATTGAAGTCGGGACTTACTCTACCACCATGGTAGAAAGCTACTCCGAGGAGTAGCAGAGTAGTATTGTAGACTACTAGCTAGCCCTACTAGCTAGTAGTAGCTCCTCGTAGTAGTATGGCATCGCTCAAGAGAGCACGTACCTCGTATGAAGACTTAAATCATAGTAGACCTACCTAGTACCAGGTAATACTCTCACATTTTCCACCATCTTCATTTGGGTTCAGATATAAAATTAAGAAGTCATTCATTTTCGAAGATGATACAATTGCGCCTGAAGACATCTTGACTCCGCTTAATTTAATTTATTGGTGGCTATCAGGCTCCAACGAGGCCAGGCAAGCATCCCTGCCCCATACCACCAATCAAGCAGCAAAAGGGAGATCGCACGCTACACAGGAAGTGGAAAATTTCTAGCTAGAAGCTGTCTGACGACATTTATTGATCGATTACTTGGTTGGCGCAGAACTGTTGCCAAAAAGTCTGCACGAGTACTTCTACTACGTGTAGTAACTAGCGTCTCTCTTGACAATCTGCTTTGGTTCCCACGCACCTATTTCATTTTATTCAATTTTCTTTGGGACCTCCTACTCTGCGAACGTTTCATGAAGTTGTCCTTGTCGCGACTTACAAAGACATCCTTTTCTTAATTGTAAGCTTTTAGAACGAATCAAAAGCAGTGGGTATCAGTTAGCTATTCGTTGCGCTACTGACTTTCGGGACAGAGTAGATGACAAAGCTATTTTAGGGTTACTCACCAAAAGTTACCGGTATTTCCCTCAGTTTACTTGGTAACCTACGTAGCGGCTAGCACGACCAGTAGTTACTATCAGAATTCTCGTAGGAATTGAGAATGGGGGAGGAAGAGCTCTTTCTGTTGCTTGGTTGCTAGAGTAGCTGCTTTCAGCGCACTTCTTCGTTTGGCCATTTATGTTGACTGGCTAGTGCTTCCAAAGTTCCCATCGTCCAAAAGCCCAGTGATGTGCGGGTCCTCGAATTTTCACAGGCCGCGAATTGACGAATGTTTATTATTGTCAGTCTACTTAACTGTCGTAGCTACAAGATTTTCCTTTCCAGAAACTACTGTAAGTAGTCTAGTGTCAAGTAGACCAGTGCAACCTATGTAACTGGGGCAATCACAGGCATTTAACCGTCTACCGAGTCAGCCAGTCCTGTCGCATCATCGATCGGACGCAGCAAAGACTGAACGTACTGAAGGATCGATAGTCATATTTCGCTTACTGTAGTTCCCTTGTCAATTGACAGAAACCAAAATGTCAAAAACTGTTCCGCCTGTTATCAGACGAGAGTCTGCTCGGATAGTTGGAAGCTCGTTGCTAAAATAGATCCATTATTCAGCGTTTACAAAGGATTTCTCACCACAATCCATCTAAACCTTTTTATTTTCATAAAAGATAACAAAGGAAAAAGTAGAGATAGAGATGACGATGATCATGGTCACGTCGCTACCTCCCGTGGGAGTGTTCTACCCACGTCTACTTCGACGTGCAGCTACGAAGGAAGAGGGGATATAAATCAATTCCCGACTTTTTTCGCTCATCTAAAACAACAACCGCGCCACCAATAACCTCCCCTCTATTCCTGAAGATTCAAAGGAAACTTACTTAAAATCAAGGATTCCCCACTGCCTACTCTTCAGGGGTAGACAATCGAGCTAAGCTTTCCCCATTTGGAGATATAAATGCACTTGCTACTCTTTTCTGCATTATAACACCCAATGGATATTCACGATGAATTGGCCAGCCCGATTGAAACCTAATCTCCATCAATTCTTTTACACCACAAGATGCTGCTGTTCGCCGCCCTAGGATTGTTTTCGTTGAAGAGGTGTATTTCATATCTGTCACCATGAAAGACCTTGAAAACGAATCAATCTGATCCGATCCGAGCTCAGCTCGTGTGAAAGTTCAAAGAAAATTGTTGCATGATCCCAGTCTGAAGCATCAAGCTTCTACTTTGATTGTTGCGATACCTTATTTCCTCTGAACAAACACCTCTGCCTCCGTTCTACAACGAATCATCCGACTACACGACAAGATTGTGACTACGTACGTTATGGGCTGTCGTTTTGCTCCTTGCCTATATAAGCTTGACGTCACTTCAAAATATACCGCAAATTCTCATCTGTTTGGATGCATTCACACTTTACGCGAAGTTCTCGCCAAGTCATACCGACAAGCGCTTTCTCTACTCCACTATGACTCGATTCGCCTCAAGTGCAGCTGACTGCTTTTTCTTTTTTCGGATGGATTCACCAACGAGAACATTTCCCATCCGTCCTCCTGTATTTGTTGCTATTTGCAGTACGGTGATGAAATCCGTAAAAGAAAATTGTGGTTTGCTCTCAGGCGTTGACGATATTATAGCTGGTGAAGGGAACAAAGTTCCCTTGTTACGACCATCATTTGTACCCAACTTCCAACATCTCCATCTTCCTCTACTCACTTCCGAGTTCAGCTTTTAAAAACGTTCCACGCAAAACTTCTTACAAGATCAGCAACGACGGACACATTATCATATATTTCATGGTTATATCCTGCGCAAGTGATCCCCATCCGCTGCGTAGCCACACGCGCCTCTTGCAAACGGATTGCCGTGATATTCATGATACCCATGTGCCCTTGTCCGGAACATGATACAAAATCCCAAGCTGATCCCTTCCAACTTCCTTTTCAAATTATATATGTCAATAAAATATCTTCCATTCCCTTTGTGTCAGTATGCAGGATGATGTCAGCTCTGGAATTCCAATCTCGACTGGATCTTTTTTATCGACTTGACCTTTCTTTTTCGTCGCGGCTTCGCCAGCTGCTTCGTTGATAAAACTGAAAACGCTCGATTTGGGAGTCTCAGAACGGCATCATACCCAGCCCCAACAAAATCCAAGTAGTGGTGATCCTGTTCACATCCACATCCACACCCTAGCGCCACCCATAGCTTTAATCAATTATAATAAATGCAGGATTATCCAAAATCAAGCGCAGCCTATGTAATTGTATTATTTCTGGCGCATTGGAATGACGGAAATTGCTCATAATATTACGGAACTTGCTTCTAGTGAAGAATACCACCTGAAAAAGCTAGATCATGGTGTCCACCTCCTAATGCCGGCACCGACGTTTCGCACCTTTCCAGAATAGGCAAGCTCCTGTAGGCATTGAGATCATTTTTGTGTTACCTGTTACAAGAGATACCCAAAGTTTACTCTACAAGGCGTTACAGGCTCATTCTAGAATTCATAAATATATGCTGTACCAGCAGGTAGTTTACAAACCCAATGTTACTTCTCGGCATTTGTCAGTTTCGTTGCGCCTTTCTCCATTTTTCATCGGCATCATGGCCATCCAGTTTTTGACAAACAACAATATTGGGACAGGAGGGTGATCCAACAAAGGATTTTTGGGTAGAACTCTTTATTATTTTTTTACGTTCCTTCGGCAATGGTACTCATTGCTGGCATTTTATGTTCTTGTTTCAATTTGGAAAGCATCTGGTTTAATTCCTGTCGGTAATCATAGTTGGCACCGTCGAACAAAATTGGGGTTATTTCGTGAAAAAATACATCTCGTTGAATCATTCTACAGTATTATGATGTTGTGCGAGAAAAGAAGAAAAAAAAAGGACGGTGCAGTGCCCAAAGCAGATTCAGTAGCACCCCACAAATAGAAAGAACGAATCGTTTCGTTAGGCATTGACACGTATCACTACAATTCCGCACAAACACCAACAAAAGCACACACGTAGTAGAGAGTGGAACGTACTCTTCTTTGATAATATTGTAAGCCTTGTGTTCGGCACGTTTCTGCTGCTGATGACCCCAGAAGTGCGCATTTCCCAAAATCGATTCAACACGTGGAATCCGTATTTGTTCGTAAATCTGTACTGCCTGATTAAGATTGGAAAGATTCAGTACATGGGAACGGTGTTTACTTTCATCCAAGTTGCTGTTCTTGTCGTTGCCGCCGCCGTCGTCATTGTCATGATTGTCACGACCACCACAACAAAATTCGCTTAGTAACAATGCCAAGGTTGCTGCATCTTCCAATCCTAATTGAGCCCCCTGTCCGGTATACGGTACGGGTGGATGTGCGGCATCTCCAACCAAAATAACGGTCCGATTGGCCCGTCCCGTAGTAGTAGTAGTAGCATTCGTATTAGCAAAGGACCATTCCTTCAATGGTGGTGTGAGGGTACAATATCCTACCCGCACGGCATTGGTAACATTCCTGAGGGGTGCCAAAAATTTCGTTTCATCCCATCCATCTGCTTCCAACAATTTGGCTAATTTTGAACACTCTTGTTGACTAACTCTTTGACTGAGATTGCCCCAACATGAATCTTCTTGTTGCTGTTTTTGTTCTTGACAACAAAATCCATTATTCTTAATCTTGTTGTTATTGTTGTAAGAACTCAATGTCGTTTCTTTCTTGCCAGTACAAGAAGAAGGAGAAGTCGAAGCAGATGTATTTGTATTTGTAGTTGTAGGAGGAGGAGGAGCAACGGGAAAATGAAATTGAAAACACTGTTCATGAGGTCCTGTAGGATAAAAAGCACCATGGCATTTGGTAGTTTCTGATACCGGTAAACTAATGCCCGGTTCTACCAATGGCAAATTTTCTGCGACACCCATAATGCACGTAACTCCGGTATATTCTAATTTGGGAATACTACTCCCGTTCTGCTGATTTTGGTTGCGGTTGTTGCTGCTGCTGCTGCTGCTGCTGCTGCTGCTGTTGTTGTTGTTGTTGTTGTTGTTGTTGTGGTTGGACTGTTGTTGTCGCTGGAGGTGTTCCAACATGCACGATCGTACTTTTGATTTACCACCATCCGCTCCCACCAAAAGGCGTGCATGTACCAAAGTTCCATCTGTAAATTTAACACACGTCACATCGCTCTTGTCGTTGACAAATTCAACAGCTTCTACTTGCTTGTTAAATTCGATCGTAATACCCGCCTTTTGTACGGCACGATGCAACGCCTGTTGAAGTTTCCATCGTCGTATGCCCATGGTTTGAAGTTGTTCTTGCTCTTGCTCTTGCTGTCCAAGAGTACCATTGCCATTGCCATTGCCATTGTCATTGCCGTGGTTCGCAGTCGTTGTCGTTGTCGTAGTCGTACTGCCCAGTACAGATTCTCTACCGGTAGCAATCAGTGTTCCATCGTGACGTTCGTACCGTCGGACTTGATAAGGACAACCCATCGATTGCAGTTCTTGTAACAAGTCGGGTGACAAATCACGAATCACTCGTAACCCATTCGCGTACAAGCCCATACCGGCACCAACATCCGGTTCGTAACTCGGAGCCTGTTCGTACAAAATGGGTCGAATCCTACTACTACTACTACTACTACTACTACTACTACTACTACTATCATCATCATCACCACCAACAACACAATATTTATGCAAACATAAGGCCAATGTAAGTCCAACAATACCACCACCAACAATAGCTACTTCAACGACTGGTTGTGAAGTAGTACTGCTGTTGGTGATATTATTATTATTGTTGTTGTCGAGAGCCTTCGGAGTTTTACTGGTAGTCGCTGTAGCTGTAGTAGTGGTGGTTGTCATTATTTTCAAACGTCCCTCGGAAAAATTGTCGTTCTATTGAGTATTGGGTGCTCTTCGTTCGTGTTGTGGCTTTTGTGTCGACTGCTACTCAAAGAGAGATTACTGTTAGTTTAGTTGTTGAATATTTTGTGTTGCTTTTAACTATAAGCAATATTATTAGTATTAGTATTAGTATTAGTATTAGTATTATAATTACTTGCGTTGCTGTTGTTGTTTTGTGTGATACGAATGGAAACTGACAAGATGTAGTTACCACCTTTCTACCTTTGATGATCACTGCCCTACTTGCTAGTAGTTATTAGTAGCTACGTAGCTATTAATTGAACGGTTCATCCATAAGATTCTTCTTCGTCGCCGTTGCGTGCGCAAAGTTTTGATGTCATTGACACCAGAGGCTTCGCTTTAGTTCGATTGGAATGGATGAGTTTGAACTTTCTAGAGTAGTCTAGCTAGTAGTATTAGCTAGCTAGAGTGGTAGTAGCTAGCTAGAGTAGCTACTAGCTAGCTACTTAGTACAAGCTAGTAGCAGAGTAGTAGCTACAGTAGTTGTGTTAGAAGATCTTTCCACATTATACCACGGTAACTAATGCAGTGGTACTACGAACGTACATACCTAAAGATGAGACTAGAAATGATACCGTAGGATGAGTACTAGGGGCTACGGACGAGTTAAAGGCACTAAGTAAAAAGTTAAGAAGCACTAAGTCCAAATTAC
>Ga0100391_1004501_pt1 | contig 13421 bp, 10 predicted proteins | sample CryGeymeta201515_FD_81541 | JGI IMG/M metagenome (GOLD analysis project Ga0100391, IMG submission 81541) | Groundwater microbial communities from Crystal Geyser aquifers in Utah, USA - Crystal Geyser metaG 2015-15 | ecosystem: Environmental > Aquatic > Deep subsurface > Groundwater | place: USA...
GTAGTAGTAGTAGTAGTAGTAGTAGTAGTAGTAGTAGTAGTAGTAGTAGTAGTAGTAGTAGTAGTAGTAGTAGTAGCAGTAGCAGTAGCAGTACTAGCAGTAGCAGTAGTAGTAGCTACTGCTTCCTCAGTTGCTGCTATCAATATGCGCACGGCCACGCGTTTGGAGATTGCCAAGAACATTGGAGTTGATACGTGGGATAAAATTCGTTTTATGGATGGTAATGTCCGGTGTTGACCGTGCGTAGGCATTGAGCCGAGCCCAATGATTCCAAGTCAATAACAAAATTTGTACCAAGCGGATTTCTTGGGCAAGATATGCACCATGTCTGAGTACTTGTGGAATATTTGGTTGCCCGAGGAGAGACTTGCTGCATTCGCACATGAGAGGTGAGAGGCGGATTCTACTAGACTATAAATCAATAAATAAATACATATGCTGTGTTTGTGGCGGTCAAAGGAAACGCTCTACGTGATTAATTGACTTCATTGACTTCCACATGCAAAATCAAAAATTTATCACTTCGACTCAACGAAAATAGTACTACTAGTAGTAGTAGCAAGAGCAGTTTCTGTTCTGTCTTCGTCGATAAAAAAGCTACTGTAGGTATTTGAATATCAATAATTTCGAAATCCAAGCGTACGCGGCTACTGCCTGCAAATTTCTAAGTTTTCTTCTTTGAGTGAACTCCATGGACCTCAAAGCGACCTGACTTGTTGCAAAGCTTTTCCAGCTCGGCAACAACCCCCCCAAGCGGGGCCTGGAACATGTGCAACTCATTAAGCCCGCCGTATGAATGTGGTGGAACTTCATGCGTGACTTCCACTCCATCGTCACCTTGATAGCCAGAAAAAAGCGACAATGAGTCGGGAATATCAGATGATGGTTCTGGGGCTCCCGAATCCTGTTGTTCATTGGCATCTGCATCAGTCCTTTCATCTAGAGTTTCCGCTTCATCGTCCAGTCCTTCCGCGTCATGCTCGACATCGTGAAGCTCTTGGGGATGAGTAACAATTTGCTGATGTAGCACCTCGTGGTCGCCTGTACGATGGAGACGTCCGTGGGACTTGTGCGGAACATTGACAAGCAAGACGCGCTTCCCAACCTTGGCGAAACGATGAGTGATACCTCCAATGGCCGCAACGGCAGAATGATCAATAATCAAAGCGTCCTTCAAATCAATCACAATGGTGTCTGGATCGTTGCTCACGTTGAACATATTGATGAAGTGCCGAGTAGAACCAAAAAATATCGATCCCTTGACATGCACATACTTGACGTCCACAATTTCATTCTCGTCGCTATCTTTACTATCATCATCATCATCATCATCATCATAACCACCTTCGTTGCTCGCCTCTACTTGACTTGTATCTCGACCAGACCCACTTCCTTTACTCTTACGAACTTGCATGGGCTTGTAGAGAATATCAGCGTCGACATGATCCCCCGAGTCCCAGGCATGCACCAAAGCAGAAAAGATTATACCAATAGCAATAGCCACCGCCAAATTGAAAAAGACGGCAATAAAAGTCACCAAGAGAACAACGCTACTATCGCTCAAACGTCCATACCGCAAAATTGCGAATGTTTTCCACTGAAACGTAGAAATAACCACCATAAAGAGAACTCCTGTCAAAGTGCTTACTGGCAAGAGCTCGATAAAACCAGAAAGAGCGATAACAAAGAGGAGCATGAATATTCCAGACATGGTGGAGCTGACACGATGCCTCGCGCCATTCATAATGTTGATTGTGCTTTGACCAATCATAGCATCACCTCCCATGGCTGATCGTTTGTTTGCATTGCAGCGATGATTTAATAGTATTATTGACGTCAAGTCAACGAATAAATAAGGGTGAGTGTCATCTTCGTCGGAGGAGAACTCGTGTACTTTTGAGCGGAATTATCAGCACAAAAATATTTTCCCATCGTGAACTTACCTTGAAACATTCCGGAAACAAGATTACCCAATCCTTGGGCAAAAAGTTCTTGATTCGAATCGCTCATTTTGGGCACCGTATCTGTAATTTCATTGCAGGCTTGCAAAGTAAGGACACTCTCGACACTTCCGATAGTTGCCAAGGTGAATGCGTACTGTGCCACAATTCCAATAGTTTTGGAATCGGTAGGAATCTTGGGATAATCAAACTCAGGAAGAGATCCACTCATTTCTGCCGTTTCCTGCACAGTACGAGTGCCGACATCAAATACGGGTCTAAAGAGCGCGTGTTCCAGCAATGTTCCAACCAGTAATCCAACCAAGGAAGCAGGAATGAGACGTCCAATTCTAGGAATGAGAGGAAAGAACTTCATGATGATCATGCATAAACCAACGTGCACGAGACTGAAAATGAGTTGCCAGGTATCATCCTGAAAGGTCAGCCATTGCCGCTCATCGAGAGGGCATTCCACAAACAAGTCATGTTCATCACATTTTTGGAAGGCCGGTAACTGGGCCATGAAAATAATAATGGCTAGACCGTTCATAAACCCGATCATCCCCGTTTCGGGTATCAATCGTACAATTTTGGCCAATCGCAACCAAGAAAACACAATTTGAGCCACTCCGCACCAAATCATTGTAGCATACAGGACATTCAGACGCTGATTGGGTGTCAGATAATCGAGAACGCCATCATCAATGGTCAAATCAGCTACTACCACAGCCAATGCACCCGCTGCTCCACTAATCATACCAGGTTTCCCACCCAGGAGACCTGTGATGGTAGCCATCCAAAATGTGGCATGTAATCCACTGAGTGGTGGTACACCAGCCACAAAGGAGAAGGCTATAGATTCAGGAACTTGCATTATAGACACTGTGAACCCACTTATGACTTCATTGTAGAGAACTTTGGGATTTGCTTTGTAATATTGCACCGATTCATTAAGATACTCGTATGTCCAGCGAGGACAACCACAAATAGCGCGCTTGGAAATCAGGAATTCATTTCCAGCAATCTTAGCTCCTGCCTGCAGTAGTTGAGGAATAAAGGCAAAAAAAGAATCACGTTCTACACTGCCATACGACTTATGCTGAACCTGTGTTTTTGTAGGTATTTCTTTTGGAATTCCCGGATCATTCCTTCCGACGCCCGAATTGTTGCTGTGCCGATCGTCGAGGTCGGGAGTAGCGGCGGTTGCTGTAGCCGCTGCAGTTTGTTTGCTTTCACTATGATTGCAAGAGTTTTCACTCGTCATGCTGTGAATGTGTACTTGAAGTATCTGGCAGTTGAATCCTTGCAAAAACGGTACACTCGCGTTGCTCTCTGTGTATTTTTGTGGATGGAGGCGGGCTTTTTTTTTTTTCTGTTCTCCTGTGATTGTTGATTTTGCGCGACAACGTTCTTTTCTGAAGAAGCTCTTAATAACGTCGGTTGAAAAGATTCGCTCTACTAATAGCAGTAGTAGCAGGTCTAGCTTGGTGTATTAGTCTAGCAGCAGTAGCTAGTAGTAGAGTACTGTAGTATCTTGATTCGAATTGATGGCAATCAGCTTCCAAAATTCTCGTTTTCGATCTATCGAAGAGAACACCTCCACAAACCAAGTTAATACAGTAGGGTTCAAGCATACCACTGGTTTTTGGCTTTTTCTCTGTAGCTTAGCCTGGTACTACTAGTCTAGTAGTAGACTACTAGCTAGTAGTAAGAACGGAAAAGGAAAGAGAGTATCGCACGTTTCAATGGATGAAGCTCACTTGGCTTTCGACATGCAACTCAGAAAGATACAGCACCCGGGTAGTAAGTATGCTGATACTGACGTTTGAATAATTCCAAACTGATTCTTCTACTCATGCATTTAGCCTGACTTTCTTTATCGTCTTCATCAGTGTACTTGCGACGTAACAAATAAATGTTCTACGTATTTTTCCATGTTTAATGGTTTGTCTAGATGACATCAGCCCCCTTCTTCTGCGAGATCTTCCATCGCTTGGAAAAAAGATTGTAATCTACCAACAAACCTTCCAAATGCATTACGAAAAAAGTAAGTGTACACACTATTTCTCTCGAAGACCGTTCCGGTCCATTGGCACCTCTTCATGGTAATGCAAGCAAACCACACAAGAAGCCAATTTGACAGCAAGAGAGTAGAAAAACATCAACAGTTGATATTATTATGAATTATAAGGTACGCACAGCATGCTGCTGCCAATAATGAAAAAAGGCTTTTAAGTTACCACCGATATTTCTTCAATGGTATCCAAAATGGATATATTCCTTCTGAGCTTCATCCTTAGTGGTAACCGAAAAGCAAGATCCCATTTGGAAGATTTCTCAAGTTGTTGTTGTTGCTGCTGCTGTTCTGGAGCTGTTGCCATTGCAATTGTTGTGGGATGTTGCTGGCATTTTTCTGAATCGTAGTAGAACGAGTGGCAATACGTAGTGTAGTACTCGTACGAACTGCTGCTGTCGCCACTACTTCTACTGCCTTCCTTATCACCCCTGTGTTCTGAATGATGAAACGTATCATCTGCATGATGATAATGGTTGGGAATCCAAATGGAACATTTTTGAGGCAGCGATGATGATGAGGAGGTGGAGGAGGAGGACAGTGATGATGCTGATGATGATGTCAAGAGAGCCAACACAATGGCACTTGTAATCAGAATAAGAACCAGTAAGTAAGGTACAAAATGATCTGATTCAGGGAAAATTTCGTCTGCGTTAGTATAATGGTGGTTGTTGTTGTTGTAAGAAGACTGATAATGTTGTGGAATATCGTGAAGGGAAAAGGAAACCTTGGCGGCAGAAATGGAACTGGTCAAGATAAGAGGATAAGATGACGAAGATTCTGCTTTTACAGTGATTTGAATGACCATTTGTAATAGCATTACCAGCAGCCATGCTGATGAAGTTGGCAAGAGAATATCCATAATCTCTGTACTAGCTACTAGTACTAGCTACAGTAGTAGAGTACCGTACGTCTTTCGAAGAAAAAAAGTAGATTGAGAAAGCCGCAGTGAACAAGCCCTGAACAAAGTCAGTGTTTTATATTGTGGTAGGGAGAGCAAGTTGCAATGGTTTTGGGCTTTGTGATGCTTTTTAACCAGCTGTAAAAATCACACCATGGTTGTTATGTCTCTCAAGCAATAAATTAATAATGATACCATCATCATTTGGCTACTCTAGGAAATACGACCACCTGGCAACTTTTGACGAAAGGACTACAAGTACGAGTAATACTACTACTAGGTACTACTAGTAGTCTACTATTGTTTCTTGGTCTGAAAGTATTACCTGATACTCTAGCTAATAATACTAGTAGTAGCTAGAGTACCAACCATACGTAGTACTACTACATTCAGGAGCCTCGATCAAGACGGCCGAAAAAGTGATGTCACAAAACCCTTAAGATCCGATGCATCGTGCTCTAGTAGTACCCAAATCACGTGTGATTTTACGTAAGTCATATCCAACTATGTCCCGTTTAAATAAAGAAAAGATACAGTGTCACTTTTTCAAAGATATCTTCCATAGTATAATCCGTGACACGGGATAAAAGTTATATAAAGAGTTGGAGACATCGCGCGAAAATATTAAATCTTTTTCTCTTAAGATCTGAAAAAAGGACTGGCTTGGCCATCCTATCATATCCTTTCCTTCACCAAAGTGTAGTACCAGTAGGTTTGCCGCAGTGGTGAACTGCAAAAGCAACAGCAACAAACAACAAGGACACCCGACACAATCACTATTAAGGGTACTACTAGTCCTAGTAGTCTCTACTATTAGCTAGTAGTTGTTGTTGTAGTCTTGGCAAAAATTGCTCCTGTCAAGAGTACCAGCTACTGTATTCAATAGCCATAATTTTTGTTTCTCTTTACTTAGTAGTACATGCCAGTAGAGAAACAACCAATCCCATTTCCAAAAAGTAAGAGGTTGACAAAACTGAATTGATTCGATTGGTTGACCCAACGTTACTTGCTTGCAATCTAGCTACGACGACGTACGATTCTTTGGTTGACGATAACGTATTGGAAGAAATGGGGGGAACAATGGTTTCCTTCCTGTCAATAATGTTCATGGTTTGTATTGTTCTTCTTCCGCAATCCGTTCAGGGATATAATATTATTATGCCTGGAGAAGACTTAGTGGTAGAAGAAGGGGAGAATGATCAACAACTGCCTGCTCATGATGATCATGATGATTTCGACGCAACTCTTTTGAACAAGAAGAAAATGACAACCACTGTCAAGTTTGATTACGAAGATGTGATTGTCATGCAAACGGAAATGGCATGGGGTGCTCAAGAAATGAAACGATACAAATCCTTGCGTGGACAGTGGCCTGTCCGATCTGAATTGGAAGGACGAAGTAGTAGCAGTAGTAGTAGTACAACAAGAACAAGAACAACAACAACGAGCAGCAGCAACAACAATAGCTTCAGTAGTATCGACAAAAATAAGAAAGCACCAGAACTTGGGGCAATAGATGGCATGGGGAGTCTATTTAGGGGTGATGGACAAGAAGAATATGACGCAGACGATGTGGACTATTGGAAGTATCTGATTTCCATCTTTTGAATGATATCGAGATAAATAGTGTGCGAGAGAGAGAGAGGGAGTTGCATTTCTCGATGACATAACTATGGGAATTCGAGAACAAGATATTCCATGGTTCTTCTTCCCTACAAAATCAAAAGAATAGTTAGGATCAGATCGTTGGTGTAGTCTTACAAACCTCAACCTTTGGACGTCAGACAATAATGTCGAGAAGAAGAAGAAAGGAACAAGTTTCAAATTTCCTGAATTGGCACTTTTCATCAAGCAGCAGCAGTATGAGGTGCTGGTAGCTGGAATCAAGAGTAAATACCACCATTGCAACAAGTAGTAGACGAGACTTTCCTGGCCGTGCAGGGGCATGCAGCCAAAACACTTTCAATCTTTCCACACTTCGGATTATCGATTCTACAGTACTATTTTTATGTTCCCCAATACGCCAGCTACCGTGTGTACGATACACGAATAGTAATGCATTTGCGATACCAAGACTAGGCCCGATAACTACTAGAATACCTGCTAACATCCCATCTTTTTTGCTCTTGTTTTTAAATAATAAATGTATCCACGATGTCTGTGCTAGAATGGGGCTGGCGAAAAAAAGACTACACTCCGATGGTAGCAAATGCCAACTTGATTGCATTGTACTCAAAAGAATTCGCCGTTTAATAGTCTTCATTTTCAGCCGAAACGGCGGCGGCGGCAGCAGCAGCAGCATTTTTGCGAAAGACATCAAGTTCCTTGCTCCCTTTGATACCACGTCGAAGCACTGCTGTCAACGAATAATACTTGTTCAAGGCTTCGTCAAGATCAGCAATGGTGCAAATGCCATGCGATTGGAGCAAAGACACAAATGCGGATGGGGGACATTCGAGATCTCCTTCGTGACATTCGAGGAATACAAGCAGGTCCTTGGCTTGATGTTTATTCATTGAAGCATAAGAATGGGGGAAAGACATCCGTTCTACGTCAGTCACGTTATTAGGAGAAGTAGCACCACGATAAAATTTCTTTGGCGGGCGTTTTTGAACCTGCTTCGAATTGGAACTCTTTCGACTCATCGCATCCTTTTTCCCCTCAGACGAACCGACCTGAGAAGGCACGAAAGAACTTTCAGCTTTGGAATTGGATGTTGATACCCATTCTAAATCTTTCACAGGATGAAAATATCTGCACCGTCCCTGTTTGAGGTAGTTACATTTCCTTCCAAAATAGCACCGCACCACATCAAAAGATAGCGTCGAAGAACAAAAGTTGGTGCTGTTCTGTTCCAAGATAGTGTCACGTTCGCTGTTTGAGGGAGTCCGATGCGACGTATTCGGGACAACTTTGTTAATGGAACTGTCGTTTGACTTGTTGATAATACTACTCCGTCCATTGTTGGGCTCAACAGAGCCTTTGTTGCTGATGACATCACTTGAGGTGACGTCGAAAGATGCAGTGTCGCGCTGCATTCGATCACTTGCAGAGGCTCGGCCCAACGACGTCGACTTGGGTTTGGCAATTATTTCGGAAGCTATTTTTGCTTCTGTCGCAATAGGTGACTCGCCCGAGGCTGCAGCATATTGCGTTGAACTATTGAGCTGCGCAGTGGCTTCGCCGCACAAGGAACAGATTAGCAAATTGTCAACGCCTGGACCCTGGTGAGAGTGATCACAAAACGAGCAGACCCAACGAGTTGCATGAAATACAGCCTTTTGAGCAAAGCTGGCCTCGCCACTCCCGTCCCACTTTTGAAACTGGGATTCCTTCAATTCGATCTCTTTCCCTTCAAGAAGACGCACACTGTATCTGTTGAAACGGCTAAAGCCCATGAATGTGGCGAGTTTCCCATCAAGGGCCAAGTTGTCTGTACGACGAAGCCGAATTGTAGCTCCACGAGTGATTTCTCGCACTTCCAAGGCCCGCGCGGAAAGTCGAGTACTCTCGAGAACCTCCTGCGCTTGGGTATCTGAGAAACACTTTCGTGCCTCTTCGCCTGCGACTTTCTTGGCCATGTCTAGTCGCATTCCGATCGCCTGGATTTGCTTCGGAGAGAACAAATCCGTACGAGTAGAAGCGGCCGAGAGGATGCCAGCATCCACCAATTGAAGCTGGTGCCATTGTCTGCCTTCCAATAGCAACTGGTACAGACGATTGGCGTCTCCTTTCATGTCGCCGACTAAAGTCTCCTTCGTCACGGTGGCTATCCAGGAATGACCGTCTTCAGTCTTGAGAACATCGAATAGCTTGTTCTTGAAAGAATTGCCAGAAGGCGAAAATTCTTTTTCAATATCCATCTTATATGGGTCTGCAAGGGAGAGAGCGTATCGCAGATTTTCAAGCGGCGATTGCACAGCTTTCACTGTTTTGGCATTTCCCGCCATGTGGGTGACTTCCTTGAGATGATAGGAAGTACGCCTGGCACGAATCATAATAAGCTGCAACGCTAGGAATGGGTTATCATTGGTCTCATTGGTCTGGAAGCCAGAGCTGTTGCTACTTGAGGTAGGGAGCTGCTTCAGAGCATGTTGAAGCTCATTCGCATTCTTCGTAGCCATACACTCGAAAGCGCTGATTAGTTTCAACAAATCTTCCTTATCGATTGAAGACTCATTTGTGTCTACTGGCAAGCCAAAAGCTACCGAGGTCTTTTCCAACGACGACATGACTTTCTTTGAAGGCGTTTTGACGACGACTGACTTTTTTTGGATCTTGGACGTGACAGGAGTGCCTTCGATAGAATCCTCGGGTTTCTTGGATCCGAAAACAGCATCTCCAGTAGGAAGCTTCTCGGCAACAGAATGGTTATCACGTTTTGTGAAACTAACATCAACAACCGGAAACTTCGACTTGGACAACGAATTCGATATTTCTTTGCTCTTCATCTCTTTGATAGGCGCAGGAGTTGGAGTATCGTCGCACGGGGAAGAAGAAGTGACCAATCCATCACTGGTCCACAATCGCAGGTTCTCTGGCTTGATGAATGCCTGCTTGGTTTCCCGTGTGCACCATATCTTTTCTGTCTCGGTTTTCTCCTTGTCGGAATTCACGTACCACTCGACCGTGTAGTTTCCTATGCGCAGGATGAAAATTAATACAATAATAATACAATTGTCCAATCGTGAGGTGAGAAACCAAGCATTAGTTCCTTATCAGTAGCAGCAACGTACCATCAAAATAGTCAACAGCCCGAACTTTGATTCCCGTCAATTCATCCCAGCGAGGTAATTCGATAACCTCTAACCACTCATTCAGCAGTGGTGCAGCATCTGATTTCATCTTCTGATCCCGCCGGGAACGTTTTTCCGCTTCGTCGTTGATCAGCTCCTGAACAATATCCTTTTGTTGTTTGCCTTTAAAGGAAATGCCCCGACGTTGACATTCACCAGTAAGCTGTTTGATATTCCAGGCCTCAAAGCAATCTCGACCTTCTTGTTGGGCTTGACGTGTCCGTTCTACCATCCATGCGATATCTTGTTTTTGCTTTTGTTGCTTCAGCTTTTGTCGATCCATTCGTCGTTGTTTCTGCTGAGAATGTTCTTGTTCTTGGTTCATTTCTGCGAAAAAGTCGTCCATAAATTCCGAACCAATGTTGTTATTTTGACGTACAGAGAGTCCTGTGCCGCGACAGCTGTCAGTATCACCGGTCCCTTTCATTGCGGCAAAAAACATTTGGAAGAGTTTCTCTTGAAGATTCTGGTCAGCTGGACGTCCGGCACGAACGCAGTGGGAGCGATCTCCCAATTCATAATAGCAATCATCATGGTACACCTCCTGCTGCTCACCGTCGTTGTTGTTCTGTTCGTCAATCTTGTCGTTGTCGTTGTCGTTGTCGTTGTCGTGGTAGTCTTGGTACGTATCGGCCGTAGCATGCTTGGGATGGTACGGTCCCGTTTCTCCGCGACTCACACATGCCAACAAGAATGTGTAGGCTTTTGTAGCCTGTTGAAAGGCTTCCTTGGCTTCCGTTGGATCCTCCAAGTTCTTATCGGGATGACATTTCAGAGCTCTCTTTTTGAATGCTTTCTTGAGAACCAAAGATGATGTTGGCAGTGGATCTTTCGTCTCTTTTTCCTCCTCGTCTTCCTTCTCCTTGTTTTGTGTTTCGTCTGGCAAGATCACGATGGTCGGATCCAAACCCAGAATTTCACAGGCGTCATGGTACTTCATGTTTGTTGTTGTTGCTGTTGTTGTTGCTGTTGTTGCTGTTGTTGCTAATGCTATCGTCCGTTATTGTTTTCGCAAATTATTGATACCTATTATTTTGCTATTGTGTTGTCTTTGGCGTGATACTATAATGGTTGCCGGTGTGCTGCAGTGTGCAGGAGAGAACGTATGGCACAGCTGAATTCAATTATGACTCCGGAGTATTATTTACTAATTATTTCGATTTCTTTGTTCCTGTGTGTCTGGAGTCATTTTTCTGAATCTACTCCTGCCCGCACTTACCAGTTGTCGGTAGCGATGACTGTTTCACTGTAATAACTATTGCACTAGATACCACCTACGGAGTAGTAGCTATCTATGACTTCAGACAACAACAACGTGACACACAACACAACAAACAAAAGGAATTTGTCCAAGCGCGGTCAAGCGAATTGCTACGAAGCGCAAACAAGCCTCGACTAAGATTGTGCTGCAAAGAAACATCGACCAAATTTAACATTCGCCACCATTCGCACCACTATGGAACCAACCAACCAACCAACAAAAACCATGAACGACAACACGGCGCTTGAAAGATGGAGCAAACTCGTCTTATTTTGAATATGCTTAACATTGTTCACCCTCTTCAGCAAGCTATGGAAGATAGGATTCACAAAAAAATTGCTGGTATTAGAAGACGAATGCACTGACGTTTATGCAGAAAAGGAAGTCTTCATCACCGAACAGTTTGATAAGGGAATAAGTGCTCTCTACCAAGAATACGGCAAGGATAGGGACATGAAGGAAATGATTGAAAAAATTATTGGAGCTGGAACGGAACCGAAGCGCCCAATGGCGAACGAACAACAAGCTGGACAGGGAACATGCCCATTTAGGAATTGTTACCTTTGGCCAAAACTGGAGTCAACTTTACCACCGTAACAAGGACTACTTGTTACTCAGCAACGAGGAAGAGAGTAGTGAGGACCAAGAGGAAATCGAAGACCTAGAGGAACTCCAAGACAATTTTCAAGACGAATTTCACGGTAAACCCGAAGACAAAGGTAAACGCAACGGCAAAAGCCACCGCCCAGGACCACAGAGCGGAAGCGAAAGCCAAAGCAGTCCAAGACGACGATGACGACGGCGAAGGCAAAGATCAAGACGACGAAGTCGAAACCAATGCCAAGACCAAGACCAAGGCCAAGGCCAAAAACTTCAGGCTCAGGCTAAGACCCAGGTCAAGGCCAAAGCAGTTCTTGACGAAGACGAAGAAGACTACGATGGTGAAGCCAAAGCCGAGACCAAATCAAAGCCAAAGCCAAGACCAAAGATCCAAGACGAAGAAAAAAACGAAGCTGACTATCAGGATCACGAAGAGGTATGTCAAGACGACCAAGACCAAGACGAAAACAAACCTGATTATCAAGACCCCAAAGACGAAGAGCATTATGCCAAAGACGAAGATAAGAAAAAGCAGTGTGGAAGTTTTAGCAAAAGCAGCGATATCGGACGGATTTCCTCTGGGAGTTACAACGATGCCTCAGCTCGTTTCAAGAAGTAGAGCAGCGAGGATGATTCAGAGGCAGGTCTCACTCTCCCAGATGTTCCGCACGACAACATGAGTGCACTTTCTAAAGGCGCAGCACAACGTACTGGAGCAACAACAACCAATATCCCTGCTCCTCCTTCTTCTGCTATCAACATGAAGACTGCGACCCGTTTGGAAATCGCCAAGCACATCGGAATTGATACACGGTAGAAAATTTCAGAAATGGATGGTAATGCCCTCTGCCAAACGCTCAAACTGTAAACTGAACTGAAGCATCTCCATATCAATCCAAATTTTGAGCCCTTAAAAGGCTACCTTGGGAATCAAGCCAGGAAAGAACTTCGCACTGAGCTCCAATTCATAGCTGTTGCAGCGTGTCGCTCCTGTGGCTCCTCCAGTAGCTGTCGTTCTCCAGTATCTGTCGTCTCGTCCTTTGTTGGCTCCAGTATCTGCAGTTGTCTCGTCCTGTGGCTCCAGTATCTGTCCTCGTCGTTCGTGGCTCCAGTATCTGTCCTCGTCGTTCGTGGCTCCAGTACATCTCGTATCTGTTCTTGTTGTCCTTCATGGCGGCTTGATGAGTCCGTATCTGTGGCTGGTGGCTCCAGTGGTGGCTGTAGTAGCTCCTGCTGTGGCTCCTACCAACCTGAACCCTTGTCTGCTCTTGATATCGTCAGCTATCAATTTAAGAACTGCTAGCTAGTAGTAGCTACTAGTAGTGTATTACTACCTGGTCGTACTAGTAAATACTACTCTACTAGTTAAATTTTCTGGTTGACGATGGCAAGAGCAGACAAGGGTTCAGGTTGCACGCCTAAGAATAGCTACTCCTAGCTACTACTCTGCTAGTAGCTAGAATACAACTATTAGCTACTACTGCTTAGCTAGCTCTTACTAATAGTAGTGCCGACAGAACCTAACCCAAACCAACCCAACAACTCGCCGTCTATCCCATGCAACTTCACATTATATAACTAGGTCTACTATTTAGAATGCCACTGCATGAAGCTCTTATAATGCTTCTATTATCCGTTGTGAAAAAGCTCCTGTGGGTTCTTAGATATCCCTCTTTCGCCCCAGAGAGTGGTCCATTCCGTGTTGGAGCCATTCAAACGAGACTTCCAGTGTGAGGATCCAGTGGGAGTCACAAAAGGCCTATAACCGGCAACCAAGACCTATATATCATGGCATGGATATATAGGAACAGTTGGCAGTTTAAACCAGGCGGCAGATCCAGTGGAGTGA
>Ga0100391_1004507_pt1 | contig 13413 bp, 10 predicted proteins | sample CryGeymeta201515_FD_81541 | JGI IMG/M metagenome (GOLD analysis project Ga0100391, IMG submission 81541) | Groundwater microbial communities from Crystal Geyser aquifers in Utah, USA - Crystal Geyser metaG 2015-15 | ecosystem: Environmental > Aquatic > Deep subsurface > Groundwater | place: USA...
CAACCTCGTCTCCGCTCTTATATAGCGCCCTGGGGGCGGCGAACTCAAGCCTCGGCCTGTTGTCGGTATGGAGCGGCCCATCTCCGAAGACATGCTTCAGGTCTTCGCTCACAATAAGATTGAACAATAGGAGGGCATCGGGAAGCGACATATTGGCCGACCCTTGGGCGTATTTAACACGCCCGGAAGCCGTTTCCAGGTCTAAATCCAGCCTTTCCCTGAACCCCACAAGAAGATAGTCCCCCACTCCGGTCAAGGTCGCGAACATGGCCGATTCTGGAAAGACGGAGGCAAAGGTTCTTCCGACCATTGAAAAAACGCGCCAGTCCATCTCATAGGAGTGTATCCACTGGACAAAGATGCCGTTACCCCTCAGCCTCGTTTTTACCGTCTCAAAGAACTCTTTCGAATAGAGATTCGCAAGCCCGGCCATCCAGGGATTTGAAGGCTCCGAGACTATGACGTCATACACCGCGTTAGTCAGGGCGAGGTGGTTTCTGCCGTCCTGAAGGATGACCTTTGATACGGGGTTTTCAAGTACCTTGTTGTTCCACTTGGAAAAAAAGCGGCAGGCCTTCACCACCTCATCGCTTATCTCTACCACGTCAAGACCCTCTATCGGATATACCAGGGCCTCCCCGGCCGTCATGCCGCTTGCAAGACCAAGCACCATAACTTTCTTGGGATCGGGGTGAAAAAGGAGAGGAAGATGTGCCAGGAGGGTCTGGGTGGATCTATCCCCGTGAGAAGAGGCATCAGGCTTCCCGCTGTTAAGAAGGCTGTAGCGCACTGTTCCCAGGCTGTCCGTAAGGGTCTCAACGGTGGTGAATCCGCCGATCCCGTCTCCATAAAATACAAGGCTCCGGCCCCTTTCCTGTCTTGCAAGTATATCGTTTCCCTTGAAAAGCGCCTCAGTCCAGGAGGTCCTCAGCAGGTCTCCTTCAATGGAGCGGAAATCCCTGTAGCGTCCGTAGGAAAGGAGCATCCGGTTCCATGAGGGGAAACTCGTAAAAAAAACTATCCCGAGGCCTATACATCCCGCAGATATCAGCGCCCTCCGGATGCCTGCTTTCCCGGCATTGTAAAAGACGTAAAATCCCCCGCCGATGGCCGTGAAAAATTGAAGGCCCCCCGCGATCCTGAGAGCATTTTCCTTCCCCATAAAAGGAATCATGACAAACCCGGCGGCAAATGAGCCTAAAATCGCGCCAACGGTATTTACCGCATAGGCAGTGCCCACAGATCTTCCGATACCATCAAATGACCGGGTGTAGAGCTTGTTTACGATGGGGAAGGCGGCCCCGAGGAAGAAGGTCGGGATCACAAGGATCCCAAAGAGGATTAAAGATTGCGCAGTCATCAGGAGAGGGAAGTTCTCCCTGAAGGAATAGATGAGTTTGGCGAAGAAAAACTGTCCTCCCCCCAGGAATTGACTCAGGAGCACCGATAGTATGGCCGCCGTCATCTGCGTAATCACTAGGAGCTTGAAAGGATCCCTGCTCCTGTCCGATATCCACCCGAATACGATGCTTCCCGCGGCAAGCCCCAGTATGAAGGTGGATACGACGATGGTGAACGAATAGGTTGTAGGGCCTATCAGGAGTCCGAGAAGCCTCGTCCAGATAACCTCGTAGGACATGGCGCAGAATCCTGAGACGGCAAATATGATTAGCGCCCACGACCGTATTGGCCCGCTCGCAGGATCGGCCGCCGCAAGCGGGTCGGTTGAAGCTCCAACCTGAGCTGCGAAGTTGCCGTCGGCCCAGGCTTCGCGCGTGCCTTCCTTGCGGCTTTCCGGACTCGCCATACCGGGAAAGATAAATATAGCTAAAGCCGCTACTATGAAATTGAATGCAGCCGCAACCAAAAGGCTGCCCCAAATACCCATTTCCGGTATAAGGTAAAATCCAGCCAGTAAAGCCCCCGCGGCCGCGCCCAAGGTATTTATGCCGTATAGCCTTCCTGTCCTTTCTCCAAGGTGTGAAAGGTTTAACACATGAAACCGGCATAGAATTGGCAACGTGGCTCCCATGAGGGCGACCGGCAGTAACAGGATCAAACCGCAGCCCAGAAGTCCCAGGACTTGGTATAGCCAAAATATGTCAAATATATGATTGTAGGCCGCCCGGTAAACAGGGGTAAGCAAGGCGATCAAAAGAGGGCTTGAGATGCCGTAGATGCCTATTGCAGCCTCCATCCAGCCATACGCGGACAGCAGGCTTTTTCTTTGTTTGATCCTCTCTCCGTATCTCCCGGCCAAATAGCTGCCGGCGCCCAGACCTGCCATAAACACGGTGAGCACAGCGGCGACCGAATATGGAGCGCTTCCCAATACCTTGTCAACAAGCCTTATCCAGATGACCTGATATATAAGGCCCGCCATGCCCGACAGGAAAAAACAGGCAGTGATCATGCCATGAAGACGCTTTTCTTTTGGGGAGCCCGTCACATCAAATACCATGAGCCAAAAAAAATCCCGGAGGGAGACCCTCCGGGATTCCTATAACTTACTCTACATTATAGCTGAATTACCACTTGATTTCCAGCATGTGCCGCATACCGAAGACGTCGTTGCTCAGATCAGCGTCGCCAACGGGATCATCAAAATAGTTGCCGGCTATCAGGTAACCGCCTTCAATCACATAGGTCAGGTTGTCCATGAGCTTCCATTCGAACTTGACGTCAAACTCAATTCCGATGTCGTCATCGGCGTTTTCAATCTCCATCTTGTCGGCAAGCAGATATCCAGCAAGGCCGCTAAGCTTCATGGTGTCGGAGAGCTTGTAAGCACCGCGCAGATAGATGGCCTGATAACCGCTCGATCCTATTGTTCCGTTGGGAACGCCTGAGGTGTTCCAGAGAAGACCCATGTCTTCGCTAAAGAGCAGGAGCATGGGCTGAAATTCTTCGCCGGTGCCTGTAAGGCTCTGGCGTTTTGGATTTTCAGCAGAACTCTTGTCGGACTCACCCTGTAGATAAAAGCCTCCCAATGCGACCTGTGCGGGGCCAAAATTCATACCTGTATCCAACCATCCTGTCCACTGATCACCCTTGAGATCGCCGGGATTAAAGAAGTTTTCGAACTTCCTGTTCCAGTAGTTGACTTCGCCGTCCAGGAAGAAGGGCCCCATCTTCAGGGTCAGGGCATTTGATATGTAAAGGGTGTAGCCGGATGAAACGACGTTGGCCTGCTGATGCTCGATGTAATAAACAAGAGGACGCCACAGGATTTCTTTGCTGAAGGGAACAACCGCCGCCACCGCGTAAGCATCGGTGTCGCTATAGGAATTAGTGAAATTGTCAAGGGGGGACGGGTTGAGGGTAAGAACCTGTTTTCCGCCATCACCTTCGCCCAGTTTCTCGATGAGTCCCACAAGGGTTATATGCCCAAACTTCCTTGCATATTTGACCCTGTCACGGTTGGAATCGCTGTCCTGCCAGGGATAAGCCCAACCGCCACCTGACATACGGCCAACCGACAGTGTGCCGCCGAAGAGCGGGAAGGACATATAGAGTCTTTCCCACCAGAAATTATGCTCTGTGCGGTAGTTGCCGCCCCTGTTTGCAGTGATTCCGAAACTGTTGGTGTCAGACTCTGCTCCATGACCGCCGTTCCAGACCCTTTCCATAACGGTCACGCGGCCGTGGATCCTGACCTTGTCATTAATATGAAGGGTAGGATCAATGACCATTTCCATGAGGTACCAGGCATTGCTGGACTTGTTCTCGACTGTCGCCGAGTCGTTCATAATGTTTCCATCCAGATAAAGACCCCTTACATTCATATAACCGGTAGTGGTCATCTTGATGTCTGCCATGGCCGGAACAGCCAGGCTCAGTGCAATAGCCGCCACCGCCAATACCACAAAAAATTTCTTCATTACTCTTTCCTCCTAAAATAATGAATTTCTAAACACTTCCCTCATTACGCATGAATCCTGATATTAACTCAGATCGCTCCCGTTAATCACCTCCCTTCCCTTTAGATCTCCGTAAGCTTATAAAACACTGAAATGACATATAAAATAAAACATACCTCTATCCTGTATGTGCTTTTAACAAATCCCTCAAGAGATGTCAACATTTATTTAACATTTTCCTTTTTCTGCTCAAGCTTATAGCTTACAACCGCGCTTCTGGCCTTTCCCATAAAGGAGGCGCCCCTTTCCTGGATAAGAGATACCACGAGGTCATCGTTTCCGTCGTTATCAAGGTCCATTACCTGCAGGGAGGAGAGACATCCCTGAAGTTTCCTGGACTCCCAGATGGGATTAAATGAAATGCCGTCCCAGCTTAGAGCTGCCACCTTCCCGTCACTGAAGGCCCTGAAGCGCTCGGCTATCCCTAAGGTGGTGGATCTGTTCTGGTTCACTATGAGTTCGTTGCTTCCGTCCTTGTCAACATCCATGATGAGCATCCGGGAGGGAACAAAAAAGCTGTCCCGCCTCAAAGTCTCGGTCTTTATGTTTTCCGCCGTTTTTATGAGATTGAGGGTACCTCCGTAAACATCGCTTGACCTGTGCACCTGCTGACCGTCCATGGTGAGGAGTTTGAGCTTCTCATACCAGTCAACGGTAACTATGTAAGGAGTCAGGTCCTTTCCAAGTGTTCCGGCAACGAAGTTGAAGACATACACGCCCTTAATATCAAACAGGGGAGCTTGTCCCTGTTCCCTGTAATCCTTTCCGTTCCATGCAAGCCTGAAGACCCCCCGGACAAAAAAATTATCCGCCAGATTTACCTCGCCTGTGTGGTTACCGACCATCCTCTGCTGGCCTACGAGTATCCGCCCCTGCCCCGGCCAGTTTATTACCCTGTAAAACCAGCTCGAATCCTTAACTATCGCCTTGAGCTTGCCTCCCTCCATCTCGAGCACAACAGAGGAGATATCCGATCCGCTAGCCTTTGAGGCAAATATCTCAGCCCTTCCATTTCCGTTTATATCATAGGCATCCAACCAGACAAATCGGTTTCCGTCGCCGGCATCGTATGTCGCAAGCCTTGCAATGGTCCCCTCGCGGAAGGCATAGACTGAGACAGAGGTCTCTTCAAGAAGGATGAGTTCGTTTAATTTGTCTCCGTTTACATCCGCTATGTCAATGCCCATGACCTCCTTATTGATGGCCCTGCTCTTCCAGAAAGAGGTCCTTTCGGGATCAGAGTCATAGACTGTGAAGTTCGGATTTATTCCGCCTCCCCTGTCCTGGCCTGACCTTGCCTGTACCACGCGTCCGGAGGGCTCAGGCTCAACCACGGAGCGGCCGAAGATGGTGCTGTTTACCTTCTGTGCGAATGTATTTATCTCGGGGATAACGCTTTCCATTCCCTTGGTCTGGACGAAAACCGTAACAGGCTCATCCGACTTGGTTATGGGCGCCATGGTAGCGTCAACGCTCACACTTTCCCCGAAGATGGTAAGGCTTCCGAATAGCACGTAATCCGCGCCCAGGCGCCTTCCGATATCGCCCGCCTTTGCAAGGTCAAAAGGGCCGGAGATGTCTTTGACCGCATCCTTGACCCTCTGCTTTTCAACGACGCTTACCCTATCCTTCCAATAGAGGCGGGTCATGAGCATGTCCATGATCCCCTCTCTCAAAAACCCAAGGTCCTTGTCGGCATTTATACTGAATGGAAGAACCGCGATTAAGGATTTACCTTTTTCTCCTTCAGTCGCGGCCCGGGACCCCGGCAAAGCCGTGATCAATAAAAGGAAGGCACATAGTGATGTAATGAAAATTCCGATAGAAATTCGTAAGGAACCACAACGAACGTTATGCACTTACTACCCCCTCGTTATCGAGAAGACCTCATGCCTGGAATCGGCCTGCCCTCTCGGTCTTATCTCCCACGATAGCGCCGCAGGAGCCGCATCTGTACTCATATTTGTCCCCTTCGGGCAGGACCAGCAGGAGAAACTTTCTTACCGGCACGGGCCTTCGACAATTAGGGCAATAAAGCTCCGTTGCCTCAAGGTCCTGAAAGCTTTCCACCTCGCGGCGATCTCTTTGAGCCGTCCTGAACATTGCATCCTTCATAGACAAAACCTTTGGCTTTTCAAACCCTTTGTGTTATGATTTCAGCCTTCTCAAACAGGCTGGAGCAGGATAATACTAGCAATGGCTCTGAATGGCAATTTCTTTTTGGCCCCGGGGAGTCATGAAATGCAATAGGGCGCAGAAACGGGGGATTCTTCATGAAGGTAAAACACATTGATCACATAGGGATAGCGGTTAAGAGCCTTGATAAGGCAGGAAAGTTTTATACAGAGGCACTGGGCCTTAAGGTCCATGACGTGGAAACCGTCACGGAGCAAAAGGTGAGGGTCGCATTTATTCCCATAACCGACAGCGAGGTGGAGCTTCTTGAATCAACCCAGGAGGACGGGCCGGTAGCAAAGTTCATAGCCGCCAAAGGTGAAGGCATTCAGCACCTTGCCTTCAGGGTGGAAAATATAGAGGAAGCCCTGGCTGAGCTGAAGGCAAAGGGCGTTCGTCTCATAGACGAAAAACCCAGGATGGGAGCGGGCGGGGCAAGGATTGCCTTCATACATCCCAAGGAGACAAACGGTGTCCTGGTGGAGATATGCCAGAGGGATTGAACGCGGCTCAAGCAATTTATGAAGGATGAGATCAGGCCCCCGGATGTTACCGGGATAATTCTCGCAGGAGGCAGAAGCAGCCGTTTCGGAAGCAACAAGGCCCTGGCGGATTTTGGCGGAGTGACTCTGATCGAGCGCGTGCTTGAGACCCTCCGGATTCTATTTGAGAAAAACATTATCATAACCAACAGCCCGGATGAATATCGCTTTCTTGGCCTTCCGCTGCACGAAGACATCATAAAGGGGCTTGGCCCGCTGGGAGGAATCTACTCAGCCCTATCGGCCATGACCACTCCCTGGGGATTTGTGACGGCCTGCGACATGCCCTTTCTCAAGCCTGATCTGATACTCCGGATGGTCTCCCTCCGTCCCGACTTCGACGCGGTTGTTCCAAGGAGGGACTGGAAGATAGAGCCCCTTCACTCCCTTTACAGCTCAGTTTGTCTGGAACCCGTAAAAAAAATGATCTTCTCCGGTTCATATCAGATAATAAAGTTGTTCGAATCCGTGAAAGTGAGGTTTATGGAGGCAGGGGAGATAGAACCATTTGATCCTGATTTCAGATCTTTCATCAATATAAATAGGTCTATGGAAATGCCGTCTTTTTCCGAACAAGTAGAGCACACTCGTAAAAAGTCGCCAGGCGCACTTACTCCGGCGAAAGCCGGGGTCCAGACCTAGCTGATACTCCTGGATTCCGGCTCCCGGATCAAGGTCCGGCACAGGCTTCGCCGGGATGAGGAAAATAGGCATTTTTGGACTTTTTAAGAGACCATCAAATAGAGAGGTAGCCCAAGTCATGGTTGAACTTGTCGTCACAGTTGTCTTAGCGATCCTTATCTCCGCATGCTGTTCTCTTTTCGAGGCGGTCCTTTATGCCGTCCCATCGAGGCACATAGAGACACTCATCCAGTCAGGCAAGGCAAGCGGAAGGATTTTCAAGGAGCTTCGTTCCAATGTGGACAGGCCTATAGCAGCCATTCTCTCCCTCAATACCGTTGCCAACACCGCGGGAGCTGCCATAGCCGGGTCTGCGGCCGGCCTTCTCTTCGGCCACAGGGGCCTCGTCTTTTTCTCCGTCCTATTTACCATTTGCATTCTAATCTTCTCGGAGATCCTGCCTAAGACGGCAGGCGTTGTCTATTCGAGGAAGCTGGTCCCTCTGATAGCTCAACCCCTTAGGGCCCTGACGTGGATTATGACGCCATTTGCGTGGACAATAGGAATAGTTACGGGGATGGTTGCGGGAGGAAGGAGGGAGGAGATCGTTACAAGCCAGGAGATCAGACTTATGGCGAGAGTCGGTCTCAGGACCGGGGGTATAAGTTCATACCAGGAGCGGGCCATAGAAAACATCCTCTCTCTTGACTTGAAGAGCGCAAAAGACGTTCTGACCCCACGAACTGTAGTCTTTTCCCTTGATGCAGGACTTTCTCTTGAAAAGGCATCCAAGACGCCCCTCAGGTGGGAACACAGCCGCTTTCCGGTCTATGGGGAAGATCCGGAAGACATCGTGGGAATCGTGCGCACATCCGAGCTTTTCATGTCCCTTGCCGATGGAAAGGAAGACTCAACCCTTGCCGATATCATGAAACCGGTCCACTTTGTCACGGAGAACTCCAGGCTCAACCGCGTGCTGAGGGAGTTTCTGGAACTCAGGCAGCATCTCTTTGTGGTGCTGGATGAGTATGGAGGCTTTGCGGGTATAATCACACTCGAAGACATCCTGGAGGAGATACTCGGTCAGGAGATTCTGGATGAATCAGATCAGGTGGCGGATAAAAGGGCCCTTGCCAGAGAAAAAAGAAGAAGGTCAATAAAGGAGGAAGCGCCGATTGACCAAAGCTAAGACTACCCTGTGTTTTCCTGATGGAGAAAAGAGCTGTTTCGGATGCTGCCCGCCCATAAGGCCGGCAGGCTATGACCATCTTGATTACAGAGGCATGATCTCCAGGATGCTTCTTGAAAATACAAAGGCATTCAACCCTGCGCGGCAGGACATAAGACCCATCACAGGATTCAGTTGCTGGGCCATCGGGTATTTGGACGAAAGTTACAGTACCGTTGGCTGCCTTCTCCACCCTTATCGGTATGGAGGGGTTGACATGAGGTACAGGGTTTCATTCGAGGACAAGTGCAGAAGGGAGACATGCGAGGAGGCAAAGATATTTCAAGCCCTTTCATGCCGGGCGCAAACTGCCCTGCTACGGCCGGTAAAGGGCATGGACAGCTTTACCTATTCATCCGGAAAGGCCAACCCGCTCTTCAGAATGCTGATGTGGGGCTCGCCCCTTTTGGAGTCAGTAGCAAATGAAACGGACGAGGCTGAAGGCCATCTTCCCCGCCATAATGAGGCCCCATTTAAGAGCTGGAACAACTTCATTCGGAGATATCCGTTTTTCGCATCCTCACTTAACCCGAAGGCGCATTCCTATATAGTGACATCAATAGTCCAGAGGCTGGGGACAATATTTCTCAGAAAAGACGAATCCAGGGACGAGTTAGAGCTATTCTCCGCCGCGGCCCTTGCCAGGATCAGGAAACTGGGGCACGAAGAGAGCGGCCGTCAAACATGGACTCATCTTCTTGATCTCCCGAAGCCTTTTCTTGACTACCTGAGGCTTGGGGCGGGCATAGCAAGGATAACTCAAGAGGGTGCCCTTGAGATAAAGGCCGCGCTTGACAGCATGATCGCAACTGCGTTTTTTTGAAGGGCTTTAGCTCGGCATCTTATCCAATCACACACTAACAGCCATGCCCACCCCTCCCTCCCCCGTCGAGGGGGAGGAGTGAAGCGAAGGGGGATTTTCATATAAAGGAGCTTTCTCAAAGCCTTTTGAGATAGGCCGGAGGGAGACAGCCTGTAATCGCTTACGCGGGATATTTTTTTAATGACTAGATCAATCATTGAAATACTTGAAAAGAAAGGGCCGCTCACCGGCTCGGAACTCATTGAAGAGTCAGGGGCCGAAGGGTTTTCCGTCTGGAGGAAAGCAAGAAAGTCGCACGAAATTATTCTTTCAAGCGTGGCAAGGCACTATCTCCGGCTTGACAGGCGTCTGAAAGAGCTTTCCAGGATCTCGCCTTCCATATTCAGAGAGTTTCTAACCTACACAGTGGTAGGGCTGGAGAAACAAAGAGAGGCTATCGAAAGAAAATGCGCTTCGCTTTCCTCTCACATAGAGAAGGTGAGCAAGGAAAAGATTGAACTGGCCTATGAAGTTATGTGCGCGATAGGCTCTGAAGCTGATCCGTTATTCCCCCTGGAGAAGGCTGTCTGTGTAATTATCGCCGGAGATATAGTTTACTGCATGGCCCACGACGTGCCCAGGCCAGAAAGGAGCACAGGAAAGCTTGTCAGGGGATCGGACATAGACCTGGTGGTTGTTGCCGATGACGGTATTGCCGAGCATGTCATAAAGAGAATTGACGATCTTATCTACCAAGAAAAATACAGGCTGCTTGTAACCCCGCACATAAGGGAGGAGATAGACTATGTGGTAAAGGGCATTGATAAAGTCAAGGAGCAGCTTCTCTTCGACAATTTCGGCCGCATACTCGCATGCAAGATACTTCAGGAAGGAACTCTTCTGTATGGAAACAGCTCCCTTTTCAGCAGGATCAAGGCCATGCTAAAGGAGACAGGCCTGACAGGGCGCCTCCTTGAAATGGAAAATTGCGCAAGGGCCTTCAGAAGACAGGCCGAGGAAAGGCTCATGCAGCTTCCGTTAGAGAGCCTGACTGAAGAGGACAGAAACCTCTTTTATCCTGCGGACGAATCAGAGGAATTCGACTGACCGAGGACGGCCGCTATCGAATCTGCGATCTTCATCGCCCCTGATTCAACCGTTTTTTCATCCTCCCCTTCCACAAGCACCCTGCAAAGAGGTTCCGTACCGGAGTATCTGACAAGGACTCTTCCGCCTTCGCCAAGTATCCTTTCAACTTCCCCTATCCCAGCAGTCAAAGCCGGGATGGTGCTGATGGCCGGTTTACTGAAAACCTTTACGTTTATGAGTTTCTTCGGAAACTTCGGCACAAGGGCTGCAAGCTCGCTCAGTCTTGCTCCGGAATCCTCCAGGGCCAAAAGAAGCTGGAGTCCTGAAAGAAGTCCATCTCCGGTTGTATGATGATTCATAAAGATCAAATGGCCCGACTCCTCCCCTCCGAGAATCGCCCCCCTTGTCCTCATGGCCTGGGCCACATGCCTGTCTCCCACGCTTGTCTCCACATGGGTTATGCCCATGGAGCGTAAGGTCTTCCTGAAACCTGCGCTGCTCATTACAGTACTAACGAGAAGATTCCCCTGGAGTTCACCCTTCTCCTTGAGACGTTTGGCGCAGATAGCCAGTATCTGATCGCCTGAAAGAGCCTCTCCCATCTCGTCAACAGCGATTACCCTGTCTCCGTCTCCGTCAAAGGCAAGGCCAAGCCTCGCTTCCACCTCAAGAACCCTTTTCTTCAGCTGTGCTATATGCTCCGAGCCGCAGCCTGAATTGATGTTCTTGCCGTCGGGTTTTGAACATATCACCTCAAGCTTCACCCCGATCCTTTCAAAGAGGGCCGGGGCAACCCTGTAGGTTGCTCCGTTTGCACAATCCAGCACCACGGTCTCATCTGAGAATTGCCGCCCTGGAGGCAGAGTCTCCTGCAGAAACGTCAGATATCGCTCCGCGGCTGTCTCAAGCTCATCCACCCTTCCGTATGCGACAGCCTCGTCAGGCACATCAGGAGGAGAAGAGGAAAGCATAAGCTCTTCAATATCGGCCTCCTTGTCTTCGGACAGTTTGTATCCTTCCCTGTCGAAAATCTTGAATCCGTTGTAATCCCAAGGGTTATGAGAGGCTGTAATGACTATTCCCGCCCCTGCCTCAAGGCCCCTCACAAGGTGAGCCACGGCCGGGGTTGGTAAAACCCTTACATCCTTGGCCCGTCCCCCGGATGAAAGGATGCCGGAGAGCACCGCATGAGCGAGCATGTCGCCGGAGCCCCTGGTGTCCCTTCCCACCACAATCAGGGGAGGTATCCCCTCCCTCTGGCAAAAAGTGACAACCGCCCTTCCGAGCTGGATACCCATCTCAGGAGTTATCGGATAATGATTTGCAATGCCTCTGATGCCATCAGTGCCGAAAAGGTTCATGTTTATATTCCTCCAATAATTCCCTCCATCGCCTTCGAATACCAGGCGCCCAAGCAATGACAATGACGCGACAAAGTGACGTAATCCCTTCCAGGACCGTAATACAAGCATCCCTGGGCTGTTCTGAATCAATCAAGTCAGGCATGTCACTATAACGAGTCCTCCGGACGGACACTAACTGATCCGATGGGTTTCAAGCAAGATCAATGTCCCTGTGCAGGATGGATATCTCGCGGCCGTTTTTCTGCAAACAGCCGAACATCTCTTCTGAAACCGCCACCGATCGGTGTCTTCCGCCCGTGCACCCTACTGAAATCGTAAGATAGGCCTTTCCCTCCTTTTCATAAAGAGGGATAAGGAAATCAAGCATCGAAAGATATATCCCTAGAAAGCGCTTGGTCTCCTCCCACTTGAGCACAAAGCCCCGCACCCTTTCGTCTCTGCCGTCCAGTTTCTTGAGTTCGGGGAGAAAGTAGGGATTCGGTATGAATCTCACATCGGCCATAAGATCCGTCTCCTGGGGAACGCCGTATTTGAATCCGAAAGAGATGATCCCGATCCTCATGTTTCCGGCTGTTGCTCCCTTGTGACCATGGTGAATGATCAGCTCCCTCAGTTGATGGACAGTCAGGAAACTTGTATCAATGACCTTGTCGGCGGCATCTCTTACCTCCTTAAGTAACTCCCTCTCAGCCTGTATATTGTCCCTGAGAGAGGCCTTATGGGATAGAGGATGATGCCTCCTTGTCTGGCTGAACCTCGAAATCAAGGCGTCATCGCTTGCCTCAAGGAACAGTACCTCTATCCTGTAGCCATCCTCCTTGAGCCTTGCAAACACATCGGCATGCATGGCTGCAAACTCCCTCTCCCGCGAGTCCATACCCACTGCGAGCCTCTGGACCTCGGAGGCTCCTGCGCTCCTTAGTTCAAGAAACTTGGGAAGAAGTTGGACAGGCATGTTGTCCACACAAAAAAAGCCTATATCTTCAAGGGCCTTAAGTGCCGTGCTTTTCCCGGATCCTGAAAGGCCTGTTATTATCATTATGCTGACGCGCTTCATAGCTTTAAGAAACCTTAATTGTTCCAACTATAACTGCTCAGGTTGACAGGTACACTGTTATCGATTCACGGTTCAGGGTTATCGGGATAGAATCCCTGGTTCCAGGCCTGCCCTGCCGCCTGTGCGCTGTCAGACAATCACAAGACAGGAGAAGGCCAACCATTCTCCTCTGCACCTGCGGTCCCTTATATGAAAATGCCCCTTCCCTTTATCCCTTCCCCTTTACGGTCGAGACGTCGGTATGCGCCGGCATTATTACCTCCCCCTCGACGGGGGAGTGAGGGGTAGGGCATGACGGTTAAACTCTATGCTATTGGTTCCCTATTTTCAAGCTCACTGATACAGCCGTACAGACTCCAACCTCGATCAGATCACGATATTGACACCCCTGATTCAACCCATTATGGTTAAAAATAATAAAATCCGTTATTACACTTTCATTATTTAGTGTCCATCCGGAAATGAGATAGTGTCTTCGAGTTCAAGGCGGGTGATAATTTTAACCACAGGAATACATTGACGTATTTCGAGGATTAAAATTTGAGCCCAACGCCGAAATCGGTGAAAATAGCCATTTCCGGATGGACACTATTTATATCTTTTGATGGTAACTGC
>Ga0100391_1004514_pt1 | contig 13404 bp, 9 predicted proteins | sample CryGeymeta201515_FD_81541 | JGI IMG/M metagenome (GOLD analysis project Ga0100391, IMG submission 81541) | Groundwater microbial communities from Crystal Geyser aquifers in Utah, USA - Crystal Geyser metaG 2015-15 | ecosystem: Environmental > Aquatic > Deep subsurface > Groundwater | place: USA...
AGAGTTTGTGATCAATGCCCTCACCTATTTGGTAGAAGAAGAAGGAGTCATCTCATCAAGAAAAAAGCAAATGACCCTCCGCTTACTCGACAAAGCCCGTCTGCAAAAAGAAACTACTTTTTGGCAAGTAGTCAATATGGCAACCCCTGTTTTTTTGGTAGTTCTTTTCGGGATTGGAAGAAGGTATTGGCGGAAGAGGAAGTTTGAGTGGTGATTATTGCATTTTTTAAAATCGCTTTTGATTTGAGTCATCTACTCCAAATCCTACCTCATTTCTTCTTAACTTTATCCTTTCGAAACAAACCTTAAAACCCACAAAAATTCACACAGAAACCGCTAATAATGGCAGATAAAAAACTTTTTCTTTTAGATGCAATGGCGCTGATTTACCGTGCGCATTTTGCCTTTAGTAAAAATCCGAGAGTTAACTCGAAAGGCTTAAATACAGGTGCTGTTTTGGGCTTTGTAAATACCCTTTGGGAAATTATTAGCAAAGAAAAACCAACGCATTTGGGGGTGGCATTCGATACGCCCGCACCTACTTTTCGGCATATTCAGTTCAAAGAGTATAAGGCGCACAGGGAAGCGCAACCCGAAGAAATTCAGACGGCAATTCCTATTATAAAAGAGGTTGTGCGTGCCTTTCAAATTCCGGTGATAGAAAAAGATGGTTTTGAAGCCGACGATGTGATTGGAACACTCGCCAAAAAAGCGGCGAAAGAGGGCTTTGAGGTTTTCATGATGACCCCCGACAAAGATTATGGGCAGTTGGTAGAAGAGCATATTTTCTTGTATAAACCTGCTTTTATGGGCAACAGCGTAGAGGTAATGGGCATCCCCGAAGTGCTTGCCAAGTGGAATGTGGCTCGAATTGACCAGGTGATTGATATGCTCGGTTTACAAGGCGATGCCGTTGATAATATTCCCGGCATTCCGGGCATAGGGCCTAAAACGGCTGCTAAACTTTTAGAACAGTACGATTCGGTCGAGAACTTAGTGGCAAACGCACACGAACTTAAAGGCAAACAGAAAGAAAAAGTAATTGAATTTGGTCAGCAAGGCATTCTTTCCAAAGAATTGGCAACCATAGATATTAATGTACCCGTGGCATTCGTCAAAAAAGAATTAGAATACACGGGGTTCAGTAAAGAAAAGCTAAAGCCCCTGTTCGACGAGTTAGAGTTCAGAACGCTTGCCAAGCGATTGTTTGCCGAAGATGAACCTAAACAGAAAACCGCTCCTAAAAAATCGGCAGATGGCTCGGTGCAAATTTCGCTTTTTGATGCGCCTAATGCACCTCTTGCTGCCCAAACATTGTCGGACGAAACGCTGTCAATCCCCTCCGAACTGCAAAATATTGATTCTACTCCGCACCGATATTACTTGGTAAAAACGGAAAAAGAGCGCAAAGAACTTTGCCATTTTCTATCTATCCAAGAGGCTTTCTGCTTCGATACGGAAACTACCTCAACCGATGCGCATGAAGCCGAACTTGTGGGGTTCTCGTTCGCTTACCATCCTAGCGAAGCTTTTTACATCCCTGTTCCCAAAGAAAAAGAAGAAATTATCAGCATTTTAAACGATTTTCTCCCTGCTTTTCAAAATGAGAAGGTCGCTAAAATAGGGCAAAACCTTAAATACGACCTGCTAGTGCTACACAAATATGGTGTAGAAGTAAAAGGGAAACTACTCGACACCATGATTGCCCATTACCTTGCCTTCCCCGGTTTACGCCATAGCATGGATATTATGGCAGAAACCCACCTGAACTACCAGCCTGTTTCCATTGAAACACTGATTGGGAAAAAGGGTAAAAAGCAAGGGAATATGCGCGATGTTGCACCAGAAACCGTTTCGGAATATGCGGGGGAAGATGCCGACATCACCTTACAATTATGGCATTTTTTAGAAAAAGAAATTGAAAGCAAAGGGCTACACCAACTTTTTTATGAGGTAGAAATGCCCTTGATGGAAGTCCTTGCCAAAATGGAATTAAATGGGGTAACAATTGATACGCCTGCACTCGAAAAGTTTTCCATTGAACTAGAAAAAGAGGTAAATCAGATTGAGGGAAAAGTGTATGAGTTAGCAGGTGAGCAATTTAACATTGGCTCTCCGAAGCAGTTAGGCGAAATTTTGTTCGACAAGCTAAAGTTGATAGATAAGCCCAAGAAAACGAAGACGGGGCAATATGCCACAGGCGAAGAAGTGTTAGTTTCCTTAGCGGCTGACCACGATATTGTTCAACTGATTTTAAGTTATCGGCAGTTACAGAAACTAAAATCGACCTACGTAGATGCCCTCCCTAAGCTGATTAGCCCCAACGATGGCCTCATTCATACTTCGTATAACCAAACCGTGGCGGTTACGGGGCGTTTAAGTTCTACCAATCCGAACCTCCAAAATATTCCTATCAAAACAGAGCAAGGGAGAGAAATTAGGAAGGCTTTTGTGCCTCGCTCCGAAGAATTTAGCATTTTGGCCGCCGATTATTCGCAGGTTGAACTTCGCATTTTAGCCGCTTTTAGTAAAGATGAAACCATGATTCAGGCTTTTAAAGAGGGGCGAGATATTCATGCCACTACTGCCGCTAAAATTTTTAAAATTCCTTTGGAAGAGGTGGACACTGAAATGAGGAGAAAGGCTAAAACCGCCAATTTTGGGATTATCTATGGCGTTTCGGCGCACGGACTTTCGCAGCAATTGCGCATTCCGAGAAAAGAAGCGGCGGAGATTATTGATGCCTACTTCGACGAGTTTTCTACAATTAAAAAATATATGGACGATGTGGTCAATTTCGCTAGAGAGCACGGCTACGTGGAAACCCTTATGAAAAGGCGGAGATACTTGCCCAACATCAACTCCAGAAACTTTACCCAAAGAGGTTTCGACGAGCGAAATGCGGTAAATACGCCCATACAGGGGAGTGCTGCCGATGTAATTAAAAAGGCAATGGTAGAAATTAATGCGTGGATGATTGCAGAGAAGCTTCAATCGAAAATGATGATGCAGGTACACGACGAATTGGTATTTGATGCCCACCGTTCCGAAATTGAATTGCTCCAGAAAAAAATTCCTGCCTTAATGGAAGAAGCCGTGCAACTCGAAGTCCCTCTAAAGGTAGAAATGGGCTTAGGGGCAACTTGGTTAGAGGCGCATTGATGGCGGTTCTTTTGAGGTATTTATTTTGAATTTAAAACACCTATTTAATGCGTTGGATAGGTGTTAACTATTGTTTCTCAATTGCTCTATCTGATTTATTGTCAGGCTGGTTAATTCAGCAATGGTATCATTATCAAATCCTTTTTTGATGGCATTTATCGCTGTTTCAATTTTCCCTTGGTTAAACCCTTCAATTTTCCCTTGGTTAAACCCTTCTGTTTTCCCTTGGTTAAACCCTTCCGTTTTTCCTTGGCTAAACCCTTCCGTTTTCCCTTGGTTAAACCCCTCTATTTTCCCTTCATTAAAATAAGTATCAATCGCACTCTTCAAATCACGATAGTCTTTTAAGCTGTCTTCATAAACAGAACGTTCCTTTGCATCCATCTTAGCTATTTCGGCAAGTTCAAATAGTTTTTTAAAAACACCCTGTTCTAGTTCCTTCGGCATCTCATGAAGCCTGTGCAAATTTTTGAAAGCATATAGCCATCTTTCATAATCGTTACTCAGCTCTGATAATTCTTTTTTGAACTTAGGGATTTCCAGATATAAATAAGTCAATTTATCGTAAAATACTTTGCAAGTTTGCTCATCCATCAATTTTATTCGATGCTCAAACTTACTTACCTCAGAAGAATCGAATATAAAGTCCATGATAGCAATAGTGTAGACTGCTGCCATCTCATACCTCCAATCTTTACCTTTTTTTATTGCTTGGTCTTGAATTGCAAAGGAAGAATAATAAACACTTCGGTCTTTAAAAAATTCTTGTTTTACTCTCTGTATTTCAATGATTATCTTCTCTCCTTTTTCGTTTGTACAGTACAAATCATATACAGCCCTTCTTTCTACTTCATTATTACCCAAACGTTCATTTTTCAAGTAACTTAAATCTTCAATTTTTTCCTTTCCTTGAAGTAACTCATTCAAAAAAGCAATCAATAAATCTTTATTAGGAATTTCACCAAAAAGTTTCTTGAAACCAAAGTCGGTAAAAAGATTGATGTATCGGTCATTGGTTAGTGTCATTGCTTTATTATCTAATTGGCTGTTAAACGAATATAACTAATTTTCAACTAATAGAAATGATTGAAACTTTGCGGTTTTCCATCATGCCGTGCTTGTGATAATTATCACTACCGATTTGAAAATTAATTCTGTGAATATGCTATGCCTAATATTCAACTCAATAACTGGTAGGTAATTAAACTCACCACATAGGCAAGGCCAGTCATATAAATCAATTGAATGAGTGGCCATTTCCACCCTTTGGTTTCTCGGTACACCACTGCTATGGTGCTCATGCACTGCATGGCAAATAAATAGAAAAACAGCAGCGAGAGGGAGGTGGCAACATTGTAAACGGCATCGCCCGTTATGGGATTTTTCATTCCCTTTAATTTTTGGATTAACGGTTCAGGTTCATCGCTTTCTCCTACACTATAAATGGTTGCCATCGTGCCTACAAATACTTCTCTTGCAGCAAACGAAGTAATGAGGGCAATGCCAATTTTCCAATCGAAGCCAAGCGGCTGAATTACCGGCTCAATTGCCTTCCCCAATTTACCTGCATAAGAAGCTTCTAATTGCTGTGCCGCTACAATATTTTGGCGTTCTTCTTCTCCTAAATTCTTGTTTAATAATTCTGTATTGGTAATTTCTTGTGCTTCTTCCATTCCATTTCCTGGGCCATAAGAAGCCAAAAACCATAAAACTACCGAAATAATGATGATAACTTTTCCGGCTTCAAACACAAAAACTTTCACCTTGCTAAGTACCGTATAGAAAATATTTTTCCAGTGGGGCATTTTATAGGTGGGCAGTTCCATCATAAAAATAGAAGATTCTTTTTGTTTGAGAATGTGTTTCATTACCCAAGCTGAAATGAGAGCTGAAAAACCGCCTAAAAGGTACAGCCCCGTCATAGCGATACCTTGAAGATTGAAAATGCCTGCTACGGTTTCTTCGGGAACTATAAAGGCAATAAGGACTGTAAAAACGGGGATTCTTGCCGAGCAGCTCATTAAAGGAGTTACAAAAATGGTAATCATCCGCTCTTTCCAGTTGCTAATGGTTCTCGTTGCCATAATTGCCGGAATGGCACAGGCAACGCCCGAAATCAGGGAAACAATACTTCTTCCGTTTAAACCAAACCTACGCATTACGTTATCGCTCAGAAAAACAGCACGCGACATATAGCCGACGTCTTCTAAAACGGCAACAAGGCAAAACAAAATAGTGATTTGAGGCACAAAAATGATGATTCCTCCCAACCCTGCAATGATTCCTTCGGTTAATAAATTGGTAAGTAAATGGTTGGGCAGGTTATTTTTCAGTACGCTCACCAATTTGGCAAACCCAGCATCAATTAAATCCATAGGGTACGATGCCCAAGCAAAAATGGCTTGGAAAAGCAGGAATAAAATCATTAAAAAAACACCTATCCCTAAAATAGGATGGGTAAGGATTTTATCTAATTTATCGGTAAAGGTGAGTTTTTCTTCTTTCTTTTTCTTCAACACCTTTTCTATCACCGCTACAATTCTGTTGTAGCGTTGCATTGTTTCCTCTACCTGTGCTCTTATGCTGTTGAATAAGGGTTTTTGTAAAGCCTGTGCAAGCTTTATTTTTTCTTCTTCGGAAATGCCGGGCAGCCAACTGTAGTGGTGTGCAACAAGTAATGCGGGGTAATCTTCTATTTCTTCCGCCATTGTTTTCTTTACAACGGATATTGCCTCTTGGGCAATTTGCGGCACTTCCATAAAAGGCTTATCGGCACTTTTAAAAGTTCTTGCTTTTAAGATTTCCTTAATCGTATTTATTCCCTCGCCCGTTCTGCCATTTACACCAACTACGGGTACTGATAGTTCTTTTTCAAGCCATTCCAGATTGCATGTAATTCCCTCACTTTCTGCAATATCTAGCATATTTACCGCAAAAATTAAGGGTACGTTGAGGTCTGCAATTTGGGAAAACAACAACAGATGACGTTCTAGCTGTGTTACATCGGCAACGTAAATTACCACATCAGGTTTATCGTTTTCCGAAGAGTTCAGTAGGGTTTGTAAGGCAATTCTTTCGTCTATAGAATTGGGGTAAAAGCTATACGTGCCGGGCAGGTCGGTAACAGAGATTTTAATGCCGTCACCTAAATCGCACTTGCCAACTTTCCGGTCGATAGTTACTCCGGGATAGTTACCCACTTTTTGTTGTAAGCCTGTAAAATGATTGAACAGAGAAGTTTTTCCTGCATTAGGATTACCCGCTAAAACCACGTTAGAGATTTTTTTTGGAGCAATATGAGAGGGGGTCATATTCATTTTTTTATTGCACTACTACCGTGCACGCTTCTTCTTTTCCTATAGAAAGGTGGTTTCCCGAAATTTTTAAGTAAAGGGGATTCCCAAAAGGAGCTTTGCGCACTAGCTGAATTTCTTTCCCCGGTAGCATTCCTATTTCTAATAACCTCGCAGATAGTTCCTCGCTGAGCATTTGCTTAATTACAGCACGCTCACCTTTTTTTAGCATTTCAAGGGTTTTCATTACGAAAATATTAAAGTCTTTAATTAGATTAATTTTAAATAACATCCAAAAATAGTGAAGATTGTTGAAGTCTCCTAGCATAAAAGGAATGTCCTATTCAATATTCCGAGTCTTTGAATCATTGGCTAAAATTATCTGTGTATAGATTTTGTCTAACTGCCTGATAGTGAGGTAATCTTTCTCAGCACAAATAGCACTAGTGCTTAACTTTCAAAAAACTCCTTTAACTTTCAGTCTTTGAAATAATTACCCTCAAACTCAAAATGGTATGTGCGGATTTACAGGAATTTATGCCTTCAACGAAATAGGCAGGTTTTTTTCGATTAACCTCGCAAGGGCAAATGAAGCCCTAGCACACCGTGGCCCCGACGATGCCTACCTTTTTACAGAACAGATGGCGGGCTTGGGGCATCGGAGGTTGGCAATTATCGACCTCAGCAGCGATGCCCGGCAACCTATGAGCGATGTTTCTGAACGATATACACTGGCTTATAATGGGGAAATTTACAACTTTAAAGAACTCAGAAATCGCTTACAAAGCAGCGGAATCAGTTTCAAATCGGCTTCTGACACCGAAGTGCTGCTTTACCTATTTATAGAATATGGGGAAAAGTGCTTGGAAATGTTGAATGGCTTTTTTGCCTTTGCCATCTACGATAAAGAAGAAAATAGTATGTTCATTGCTCGCGATAGGTACGGAATTAAACCTCTTTGGTACTATCACGATGAAGATAAATTTCTTTTTGCCTCAGAACTAAAAGCCCTTTTGCAATTCAACATAGAAAAGGAGGTAAACTATAATGCCGTTTATCAATTTTTTCAGTTAAACTACATTCCCGCACCCCATACTATTTTCAAAAATACATTTAAACTCCTACCGGGCCATTTTATAAAAATCAAGGGAAGAGAAGTAACTATTCAGCAGTATTACCAACTCCCTAAGCAAGAGTTTCAACCTATGCCTTCTTACCAAGCCGCAGGGAAACAATTCATGGAGTTACTCGAACAATCGGTGCAAAAAAGGCTAGTGTCCGATGTTCCCTTAGGAGCTTTTTTAAGTGGAGGGATAGATTCTTCTACCATTGTTGCACTTGCCTGTAAACATGTTGATAAGCTTCATACATTTTCTATTGGCTATAAAGACGAGCCTTTTTTCGACGAAACGAAGTACGCACAGTTAGTCGCTAAAAAATACAAGACAGAACACACTGTTTTTCAGCTTTCTAACAACGATTTGTTCGAGCATATTACCGATATTCTCGGCAGTTATGCAGAACCCTTCGCCGATGCCTCGGCAATTCCCACTTACATTCTGAGCAAAAAAACCAGAGACAAAGTGACTGTAGCACTCTCTGGCGATGCCGGCGACGAGCTATTGGCGGGCTACCAAAAATATACGGGGGAGTGGATGGCGCGCCACCCAAGTTTTACTACTAGTTTGGTACAGGCAGCTATGCCTATCCTCTCTTCTTTACCCAAAAACAGAAATTCATTTTTCGGGAATAAAGCAAGGCAACTGCATCGGCTAGGAGAAATCGTGCGCCTTTCGCCACAAGAGCGGTACTGGCATTTATGCACTTGGCGGTCAGAAAAAGAAACAGTTGCGCTATTATCGGAAGAAGCCCTCTCTAAAATAGATTTTGAAGGAGTCAATGCTTGGAAAAGTAGTATTTTGAAAGATATTCAGGGGAAGAACTTTAATGAAATCTTAGCAGCAGATTTCCACTTGTTACTCCCTAACGATATGCTGCACAAAGTAGATTCTATGTCGATGGCGAATGGCTTGGAAGTACGAGTTCCTTTTCTGGACCACGAGCTTGTCAATTATGCATTTCAACTCAGCGAAAAATATAAAATTGAAGGTAATTTCAAGAAAAAGATTCTTCAGGACTTTGCAAAACCACTACTTCCAAAAGAATTATACAAAAGACCAAAAAAAGGGTTTGATGTGCCTTTGGCAAAAGCATATAAAACCACATTAAAAAGTTGGATTGAAAAAGATTTATTAGCGGATGATTTTATAGAGGAACAAAATATTTTCAATCTAAATGAAATAAAGAACTTAAAACAAGCTATTTTTTCACACAGTAACTTTGATCAGAACCAAGTATGGGGAATACTGTGTTTCCAGAAGTGGTGGAAAAACTATATATCGTAATCTCAACGAGATTGATAAAACCATTTTTTATCTGTTAGATTTGTTACTTATCAACTACACGTGTCTGAATGCTGCAAAAACTAGCTGAAATAGGGTATTTTATAGAAGACGAACAAGCTTTGGTAACCGAAATAAGAGAAGGCAACCAAAAAGCTTGGGATGCAGTAACCAAAGTGCTGTATACCCCACTCTTTTATTTTGTAAACAGAATGGTCAGTAATACTGAAATCGCCGAAGAACTTGTACAAGATGTGTTTGTCAACTTTTGGTTAAAGCGGAAAAATCTCAATATTACCTCTTCGCTCAAAGCTTATTTATATAGAGCTGCCCGAAACCATACACTCAATTTCATAAAACGAAGACAGTTTGAGCGAGACTATCAGGAAAAACTCGCCCAAGAACTCATTCTCCAAACGAATGATACGGAAGATGCCTTTCATTTTTCTGAGCTAGAAAAGCAACTTTCGCATGCTATTGAAAACTTACCTGATAACTGTAAAGAGATTTTCAAATTAAGTAGATATGAAGAGATGACTTACAAAGAAATTGCAGAAGTGTTAGATATCCCTACTCGTTCGGTACACTACCAAATAGGCCTAGCACTTAAAGAGCTTCGTGTAAAGTTAAAAGGATATGTTTCTACAGGCATGTTATAATTACCGAAGAATAATTTCATTGACAGCCTCCCATAGAGAACTCGCATAGTGCGTTGCATATTTCGATGTTTCATTGCCAAGAGGAAGAAGGATTCTGCCTGTTATGCCTACCTTTTGTGCAGGCTCCAAATCTCTCTCTTTATCTCCAATCATCCAAGATGAGGCAACATCAACTCCAAACTTAGCAATAGCACGTTCAAAGAGTAGAGTGCCTGGCTTTCTACCTAGAGATTCGGTAACAGAAGGGTGGTAAGGCGAATAATAAATAGCTTGAATTAAGTGCCCACAAGCTTCCTGAATTTTTTGATTACATGCCATTACCTCACTTTCAGTGTACATTCCTTTTGCAATACCTGCTTGGTTAGTAATTACAATAAGTTGATACCCATTTTGCCGAAGTAGTTCTAGTGCTTCAGGTACTTTTTCAATGATAATTAATTTTTCTAACTCAAAGGTATAAGTGCCTGCATCAATATTTAGTACTCCATCCCTATCTAAAAAAACGTATTTATTACGCATAATTGAAAATATGAATCAAAATTTATACCCTCCTTTTTTGAACTTAAATAGTAAATTCTGCTGTCATTCTGAGCTTGTGAAGAATCTAAGATAGAAGAAGTAAACGTTATAATTCTCTCCCTGCGGATAAGATGACAGAAAAGTATACTTTTGCTTTTAACAGTCTTTTAAAACCCTGATTTGCATTGAAAATAAAAAAAGCGCTTTGGTTTCCCAAAGCGCTTCCAATTTTGTAATTGGAGAATTACAAAAGATTATTTTATTAGTTATTAAAACCAGTAATACCGCAGTTACCTTCTTGGTGAGCATCGAGGTAAGAACCTATACCTTCTCCAAGAATCAAGATTAGTACACGACGGTTATTGAAACGCCCTTCGTTAGTACTATTAGTATCGCAAGGATATTTCTCGCCGTAACCTACTTGCTTCACTTTCACTTTCTCAATATCAAGACCGTTTCTTGTCATGTAGTTATATACTGACTCGGCACGTCTTTCAGAAAGTTTTTGATTGTAACCATCTCCACCATAATTATCGGTGTGTCCAGCAATTTCAATTTCGTAGTTTCCGTTATTCAAAGCATTGATTCCTAAATCAATTCCTTGGGCATCTTCTTGGCGAATATCTGCTTTATCAAAATCGAAATTAATTCTGATTTGTGCTCCGGCTACTAAACCCTTTTTAGGTTCTTCCATTGCTACAACAGGAACTAATTCGTAAACATCAAGTCCACCGAAAGCACCTTCTGTTAATACAGAAGAAGATAAATAAGCTTGTGCACCATCTTCTTCTACAGTTTCAGGAATATAATAATCGCGGTCATCTTGCTCAGAGTTAATTACTTCTCCTAAGTTCTCAGGCTCGCTCCAATCAGTCCAATCATCGCTCTGACGTACTGATTTGAAAATATCGTAACCACCATAACCTGCTTTACCTTGCGTAGCATAATACAATGTTTTACCGTCTGCCGCTAAATAAGGGCTAATGTCATCACCATAAGTATTCAATACATCGCCAAGGTTTAAAGGCTTAGTCCAAGTAGAATCAGTTTTTTCACTGTAATATAAATCGCGACCCCCTTTAGAATCTAAACGTTCAATAGAAATAATCACGCCAGTTCTATCTGGAGTAGAAGCAATGTTAATTTCGTCGCTTAGGTTATAATAGTCATCCATTTTCATTGCTTTAGGAGCACTCCAACCTTCACCTTCCTTGGTTGACTCATAAATTGGATTGTACTCGCCATAAAGGCCTTTTAGGTACATTGAGTTGCCATCAGGAGCAAAAGAAACGATAAAGTTAGTGTTTCCTTCGTTGTCGTTATTCACGATATTTCCTAAATGTTTTACCATTGCCCACTTAGACGCTTCTTCTTCGTCCATCGTTTCTTCATCATTCATATCTTCGCTACCAGCAGCTTCATCATTAGCAGCAGATACCCAAATATCACCAGAATTAGTTTCGTCACCTAAGTTTTCAGGGTGATCCATACGAGTGATATAAAGTTGATTTCCTTGAACACGTGGTAAAATTTCAGTAAAACAAGAGTTTACCATGCCTCCCAAATTTTTCAGCTCATAGTCTTCTTTTTTTACAGCATCGCCAGCTACATTTACTTCTAAAGGAGATGTAACTTTAGCGTTTACTTCGTCGAAAGAAACGGTAGATTTAATCCCCGTTAATAGAGTTACTTTATTAGCATAAGAGCCACTAAAATCTTTTTCAAAAATATTGTAACCATTAATTTGGTAGTAAACCTTTTGGTTTTCTTTTACAATGGTTAATTCGTTCTGGCGAACATCAGGTTTTACAATATAATGTTTGGTCCAGTCTACATAAGTAAGCGTATCGCCATTCAAGATTTCTGCAAGCGCATACGTAGTGTCGTTATTTACTGCCAACACGTAATAAGAACTCATGTTGCTATTACCAATAGCAACGCCATATTGATTGTCGCCACCAGAGTAGCTAATGTGGTGCAATTGTGCTTTCACACTTACCATGAAATCTGCACCGTCTGAAATTGAGCCGATTTCTTTCTCAGAGCGAACGTAAGTATATCTTTCCTTATTTTTAACGATATACATTCCGTCTTCAGTATTTTCAACCGCTTCGCCGCCAGAAACTGCCCAGCCACTTTCAGCATCGAAGGTATCTGATAGCTCTCCCTGTGCGAAACAAACAGAAGTTAGCAAAGAGCTTAGTATTAGAATTGTAATTCTCCGCATCTTGTTGGATTTAAGTTAACAGTAAAAATCTTTTAATTAATTAATAATTATTGCAAATATAGAAAGTTCAATGATTTTAGATTAGAAAAATCATTCTTCAATTTTACTAAATTTTATCAACATCAGCCACTTTCTTGATAGTAAGTTATAAATATATACAGTTTTATTTTCTTCTGACACACTAACTTAAAAAAAGTTGCCAAAATGGATGTATTCTGTTAAAAATCCATGAAGTTTCCAAACGTAAAAATAGGCCATGGTCCGCTCGAGAAATACTTGAATTCAGGGTGTTTTTTTTCTATTTGTTTTAAGAGTTTTTTGTACTCAGATTGAATTTCGTTTTTTATTAAAATATTCAGATAAAAAAGCTGATGTTTTTTTGTTTCCTCGATTTTAAATTCAATAGAAAGGGCATTTAATTCATCTTGTAAAAAGGCTTGAACCGACTTTACCTTGTCATGCAAATAGTTATTTTTTTTAAATGCCTGAAATTTGTGCTGCATGTACTCTTTTCCCGTGCTGTGGGCACTCATATTTCCCTCAGTTTCTTCTGTTTGAGCAAGCACTTTTAAGCTAAATTCTGAATATCCTTCTACTTCTGTTAATTTCCGAAAAATAGCGTCATATCTATCTTTTAAAAATGAAGTCAGTTGCTTTTTTTGAAGCAGTACCGTTTTGTAGCGAAACGGAATAAGTGTTTGCTGAGTGTGTAGGCTTTCTAAGATTTTAAAAAAGGCGATTCCTTCTTCTTTTTGTGCTTGTATATCCGTTGCTTGAGCGCTATTAATTTGTGATTTGTAATAAAGTGTTGCCCTTTTATAATTGATTATTTCAATCTCCTTTTCTTGAAAAAACGCTTTATTTTCCGAAGTAAAACTCACTCCATAAAGCAAATAGCCTGTGTTCAATTCCATCAGTATCCCTTAAATTATCGTTTTAAAATAGGCTGTTACCTTCTGTGCTTTGCTGTTACCTATAACCGCCTTTAACTCTTGTGGCGAAGCCGCTTTAATTTTGCTCACCGTTTTAAAATGGGTAAGTAGTTTTTTTCGAGTACTTGGTCCCACTCCTTCAATATCTTCTAAAGAGCTTATCAGGCTGTTTTTACTGCGCAAATCGCGGTGGAATGTAATGGCAAATCG
>Ga0100391_1004515_pt1 | contig 13401 bp, 8 predicted proteins | sample CryGeymeta201515_FD_81541 | JGI IMG/M metagenome (GOLD analysis project Ga0100391, IMG submission 81541) | Groundwater microbial communities from Crystal Geyser aquifers in Utah, USA - Crystal Geyser metaG 2015-15 | ecosystem: Environmental > Aquatic > Deep subsurface > Groundwater | place: USA...
CAGTCTCGCCGATGTCTGCGAAATGTTCGAACCGGCCAGCCAGTTGCAGATTGAGATCCTGCACCAGTGGAATGTTCATGCTATCCGTAACCAGCGGCACGAACACCTCAGCAAAGCCGGAGTATACCTCGCGGCTGCCCCTGGTATCGGGCGAGGGGCTCGAATTGAGCACGTCGGAGCCAAAAAACTCTCCGGTCACGCTGTCGGTGAAGGAGATCGTGCCATTGAGCCGCGGGTCGCGCTCGTCAGTAAAGGTCTCACGCCGGAACTCGACACCCGAAGCAATACCAAGATTGCCCCCGGGCAGGGTGAAAAGATCATCGCGGGAGACCTTGAAGTCGGCCAGCGCCAAAGTGGTCACGCCGTTGCGGAATACGTCAACCCGGATAGCATCAAGCGCAGCTTGCGAGCTGGGGGTGCAATCACCATTGGCTGGAGCGACGATCAGATCGGGATCATAACAGCCGCCGTTAAACGGGTTATAGGCATCAGGCGTGCTCAGATTGATCTGGTTCTGCAGCAAGGTGCTGGAAATGCGGCCGCGCGTCAGGTTGCGTTTGTCGGCTCTATGGTAAACAAAACCCGTATCGAAATCCCAGTTGCCGATTTCGCCGCGCAAGCCAAGCACCGCGCGAACCTCATCCTTGGTGGTCGTGCCGCGGCGAGGTCCTGTATCGACGACGCGATATTTTTCCATGATAACATCGCGACCTTCGGGGCCGATCCCGTTAATTCCGCTGGTCAGCCGGTTGGGATTAGGCGTCCCGTCGGGAAAGACCGCCGCACCAAAGGGGTTCCAGTAAGCATTGCGCGAAATGCCGATCGGCACAGCGGTCAGGATGGCGGACGATTCAATCAGGCGGCTGGATTCAGACCGATAGAATGACCCTTCGAAATACAATTCCAACTGTTTGCTAAATTCGTGATTGAACAACAAGGAAGCGTTGTAGCGATCCTTGTCGGAATACAGGGTTCGTTCGGCGGCGAGGTCATAACGCAATTCCCTGTCCACAAGGGTACCATTGTCGGCACAGATGCCATTGCCAAGATCAAGCCGACAATCGCTGAAGGACGCGGGCTGGATCTGGAAATCGTCATCGCGGATCGTGGTGGCGGTGGAGGTGTTCGGACCCTGAATGTCAAACTGGCCCCAGGGCGAGAGCGAAGACCGATTGTCAAAATTTGAATCACCTTCAAACGGGGTGCCGATCAAACGTCGATCACCCCGGCGGTCGGAATTGCCCGCATAGCGCCGCACCGATGCCGGCACGCCATTTTCATGGAACCATCCACCATAAACGGTGATGTTGCTGCGTCTGTCATTGAAATCGAAACCGAAGCCGCCGCGCAAGCTGCCGCTCCACAGATCAATGCCATCGGACTTGCGACCATCGGCCTGCAAGAACCCGCCCTTGCGATTGCCGCGCAAAACCGTGTTGACCACACCTGCCACCGCATCGGCGCCGTAAATGGCCGAGGCGCCATCGCGCAGCACTTCCACCCGGCGCACACTGCCCGGCATGATCGTATTGGTGTCTGGCGACACAACGGGAACCAGAAGTTCAGTCTGGAATCCGGGATCGAGCACCATGCGGCGCCCGTTGATCAGCAAAAGCGTGTTGCCTGTGCCCAGTTCGCGCAAGTTGATCGAGGCAACATCCCCGCGCGCGAAATTCACGCTGCCCACGCCAACCTGTTCGTTGAAATTCACTCCGCCTGCCTGCGGCAAAGCCCGGAACAATTCGTCACCCGAAGCCGGGTTGATCGCTTCGATGAGCTCCTCGTCAACCACGGTGACGGGCAACACATCATCGATCTTTGCGCCTTTGATCTGGGTCCCGGTGACGACAATCACATTATTTTCGGAAATCGCAGATGGCCGATCGCCGGAAGCAGATGTGGATTGCTGATCGGTTGCCACATCCTGCGCATGGACTAACGAAGGCATGACCAAGCAAGTGCCGGTCAGAAGAATGATCTTGGCTGCTGCTTTAATGTGCATGTAACCCCCATTGTTATATTGGTTTTGAAAATTTCTTAATAACAAATTGCATTTGTCAAATTCGTAATGCGATTTGCTTTCGTTTCTTATTATTAGTAACGGTAGAAAAATCAGTGATCAGATCAGCGAAAATTTTAGCAAATGGTCAAAATTTCACGCCGTATGTTTGATTTAGAGGCTGGAGAAATTGATCATGCAGCAAATTCGGTTTTTTGCTCTGCGCATGATTCACTCCTCCGAGGTGCCAGAAAACAGAATATCCGACCTTTTTTGCTCACTCGGGCAAATCTTACCATTTCCAATAACGTAGGCCGCCATGCATTCAGGTTATGCCAAGGCCGACGTCAAAGGCTCTTCCCGCCTGGCTTGTGTTGCCAGCAGGCTACCATGCGGTCTCAGCCGGGTGCGTGCAGCAATCTGGCCGCGCGCTGGCCCGATCCTGCGGCATATGTCCAGCCGAGCGAGCCGTGCCCGGTGTTGGCGATGACACCCTGCGCGATTATTTCGATAATCGGCAACGAACTGGGGGACATCGGTCGTAATCCCGCCCAGCTCAAATCCACCGCATCATAATTGGCCGCTTCGGGCAAGGCAGCGCGCGCCGTGGCCACCAACAGGTTGATACGCGCCTGTTCGATAGTCCGGTCGTGATTGCCCAGTTCAGCCAGCCCCGCGATCCGCATGCGGTTTCCCAGACGGGCAAACACCACACGGTTGGCGACGTCGGTCACGCAGGCCTCTGGCGCCGCAGCGCCAGGCGCTGCCGTGATCGAATATCCCTTCATCGGTTGGATCGGCAAATACACTCCAAGTGTTCGCGCCAGCCGTGGTGATCGTGTGCCTGCACACAGCACCACGCGGTCGGCGGTCAACCGCTGGCCCGTGCTCGTTTCAACTGCCGGTCGCTTGCCCGCGGCAATCCGCGTCACCTTGGTGTCGAACATTGCTGCGCCGCGCCCACTGGCTAACAAAGCCTGACAGGCGCTGGCACAAAACAGGTAGGGGTCGCCCACCTCCTCGCCGGGGGTGAAAAGCGCGCCGACGATCTGATCTTGCACGGGTGCCAGCATCGGCTCGATGGCCACCGCACCTTGTGCGTCCAGCGTTTCCTGCTCCACGCCGTATTTCCGTTTGATGGCCGCGATCTGGCGCGCGCCTGCAAAGCTCTGGGCCGTGCGATAAATATGCACCTTGCCGGGCATCTTCTTGTCAAACGCGAGGCTGTGGCGCGCAACCATCTGATCGAGTGCACGGCGCGATTCATTGGCAAGTTCGAGCCCGGCCAGCGTGTTCTGGCGGAACCTTTTGGCGCTGCACTGCCGCAGGAAATCCATCCCCCATCGCACAAAATCCGGATCAAGCGATGGATGCAGGCGAAACGCAGAATCCGCAGCGAACAGCAAGCCAGGCAATTGCCGCAAGGTCGACGGGCTTCCCAGCGCATCGGTATAGGCATAACACAATTGCGCGCCATTGGCGTGAGAAGTGCCCATCCCGGGAGAAGCTGCGGCATCGACCACGGTTACCCGGTGACCCTGATCGACGAGCGTGAGCGCCATCGCCATCCCGACCACGCCTGCGCCAAGCACGATTACCTCAAGCTCCGCCTTCATGTTCATCCCATCCTGTCGTCAATAGCTGTGCTGATGGGCAGCCGGCTCAAACTCGAACCATCAAGGCCATGCAGGACTTTTGACTGCCACACCCCAGGCACATTATTTGCCGCAAGCGCTGCGAACAGTCTGCTTTCAGGCTGTAGGGGATAGCTACAGGCTATGCCAAAGCCAGACCGCTCCAATCAACCCGCTCTGATCGTTGGAAGCGTCAGATCTTGTCTTTCCCGGTCCTGTGGCTGAGGCGGGCAAGCAGGTAAAGTACGCTCCCGGCAGCCCCAAGGATCAACAGCATCTGCCACGATTCCCAAGCCGTCTGCAGCGCGGCGTATCCACACACGGCCAGCGCAGCGACCACCATCAGCCACAGCATCGGCCGGGGCCGTTCGGTCTTCGGCAAGGACGCGATGCTGATCGCATAGACGATCAGTCGCGCGAGCGTGCTGACGACTGCCAGCCAGACGAAGCTTCCGGTGAGCGCGAGAAACGCTATCAGCACGCCCATGAAAATGACGGAATTGACCGGGGTTGCAAAGCGCTCACTGACGCTTGCAAACCAGCCGGGCAGCAGTCCGTCCCGTCCCATGGCATAGGTGGTGCGGGTGGTCGCGGTCATCCCGCCGCTGATATTGCCCAAAAGGGAGAACACCGCTGTCGCCGTCAACAGCAGGCCGCCTGCGGGGCCGAGCAGCTCAATCCCGAAAGCCACCATCGGTGCATCGCCACCTTCGCCCGGCTCCATGACGGCAACATATGACAGTTGGACGATGAAATAGAGCGCCGCCGTAGCGATGATCGTGGCGATCAACGCCCGCGGTATGGTGCGCTGAGGATTGGTGGTCTCGCCCGCCGGTACCACGCTGTTTTCGAACCCGACAAATGCATAAAGGATGAGCAGCGCTGCGGTTTCGAGCTCGGTCAGCGGTGGCAGACCGCTCGGCGCGGGGATCGCATCTGCAGCGACGACAAGGCCCAGGATCGCCACAAACAACAGCGGCGCCGCTTTCAAAAGTGTCAGCGCATCAAGCAGTTTGACTGCGCGCTTTAGTCCTACGACGTTGATGCAGGTAATCCCGGCAACCACGAGCAAAATGGTGACCGCTCGCAGAAATCCATCGGCGATCGGCAGCCACAGCGTTGCCAGATATGCAACAAGAACGTTCGTGTTGGCCGCCAGTGACGTCAATTTGGCGACATAATAGATCCATCCGGCCTGAAACGAAGCTGCTGGTCCAAAAGCCCCGGCATAGACGACTGGCCCACCAGAAACGGGATGATTTGCCGCAACACGCGCAAAGGGCACAGCCACGATCAGAACCAGAAGCCCGAACAGGGGGAACAACCAGGGACTGAAATCGCCGAATTGCAAATAAAGCGCTGCCGGAAGGGCGAAAATACCAGCCCCGACCACGCCGTTGAATGACAGGAAAGCTGATCCGAAAAATCCAATATCACGATTCAGTGTTACATCTTGAACCTGGTCGCGCTCAATCTTCATACATCGCCCTTTTTTTGATATTGGCAAATAGATCAGAAATAAAAGATCTTTCGATCTCTGAGATAAAAATAAGATTCCGCAGCAAAAATATGCCCTCATATTCAATAAACGGAATGCCTCGGCATAGCTGTTGCTGCATCCTCAAGGCCATTGCCTAACACCGCGTGACCATAACGCAAATTGGCAGATCGCGGCTTTAGTTGCGAACAAGCACCCGGGTTGAAAGGCTGGAAGAGTTCTGCGTTTTGCCATTCTGACCGTCTTTTTTCTTGCCTGGTGATGGATCATCTCAACGCACTTTGGGCCGTTCTCCGTGCGAAAAGCTCAGGTTTTAGCCGCAGAAGCCCGATCCCACCGGGCATTGCGATTTGGATGTTCGGGCCAGTTCGGAACCGATCTGTGGGCCCCGCCTCCATTCATTCAGGCTATGGCCGCAAGAACAGATAGAAAGGACCATGGGCTAGCGCGCCCGGTTGGGTGCAGGCAGGTTGTTGGTTCATAAGCTCAGTTGCTGGGAGAAAAGGCTGTGAGGGTGGAGAAAATGTTGCGAAATGGTCGGTATAGCGCGCTCAAGCCGGTCTCGCTGAACGGGCGGCGGCCTCGCGGCAAGGCCCGCTTGGGTATTGTTGCCAGCTTGACGCAAATTGTTGCCTTGCTCGCGTTGTTTGGCGCTGCTGTCCCGGTTCATTCGCAAACCGCCGAAATCGTTGAGAATCTCAGTCCTCGCATCCATCAGCCGGTCTATGGCAGCGGTGGCATGGTTGTCAGTCAGAACGGGCTCGCCAGTCAGGTCGGGGCGCAGATCATTCGCGATGGCGGCAATGCCGTCGATGCGGCCGTTGCGACGGGCCTTGCGCTGGCAGTGACGCTCCCGCGTGCCGGCAATATCGGCGGCGGCGGCTTTATGGTGGTCTACCTTGCGCAAGAGCAGCGCTCGCTGGTCATTGATTATCGCTCAGTCTCGCCTGCAGCAGCGCGCACTGCCATGTATGTCGATGCCAATGGCAAGGAGAGCGCTGCGGCGTCGAGCGGCTATCTCGCCCCCTCGGTTCCTGGCACTGTTGCGGGCCTGTATGCTGCACACCAGCGCTATGGTCGCCTGCCATGGGCCGACATTGTCGCGCCGGCAATTCGCCTTGCCGAGGAAGGCTTTCCGCTTAGCCATGAACACGTAGCGGTGTTTGCCGCCGGAAAGGGTCGGATCATGCGCAGCGACGCGGCTTTGCGCACCTATTTCAAGCCGGACGGCTCTGCCTATGCTCCGGGCGAAACCCTTCGACAGCCAGAACTGGCCTGGACCTTGCGCCAGATTTCGGAACGCGGCGCGAGCGGCTTTTACAGCGGGGAAGTGGCCCGCAAGATTGCCGCGGACATGGCCAGGCATGGCGGACTGATTACCGAGGCTGACTTGAGCGCTTATCGTCCGATCGAGCGCGAAGCAGTGACCGGAACCTATCGCGGCTTGAGCATTATCAGTGCGCCGCCGGTAAGCTCGGGCGGCACTGCGCTGATCGAAATGCTCAACATGCTTGAGCTTTACGATCTCTCCTCAATGAAAGCCGGTTCTGCAGCCAGCTTGCATTTGCTGTCCGAAGTGATGAAGCTGGGGACGGTTGATCGGCGCAAATACATTGGCGATCCGGCCTTCTTTCAATTGCCCGTCGCGCAGCTGACCTCGAAGGCATATGCCCGCGAAAGGGCGCGCAAGATTTCGCTCCGGCGGGCCATCCATCCGCGCGATCATAACCAGGTCGATCCGTGGACCTTCGAAAGCCAGAACACCACGCATTTCTCGGTGGCCGATGGCGAAGGAAATATGGTGAGCAACACCTACACGCTGGGTTCCGATTTCGGCTCGGGAGTGATGGTCGAGGGGGCAGGTTTTCTGTTGGACAACCAGATGAACAACTTTTCCCATGAGGCTGCCCTGCGGGCTGAACGCGCGGGCAGACCGGCTCCGGTCAATGGGCTTGCTCCAGGCAAGCGGATGTCTTCGAGCATGACCCCCACGATCGTGCTCAAGGATGGCCGCCCATGGTTGGCTACAGGCTCGCCTGGAGGGAGCACGATTATCGGCAATGTGTTGCAAGTGATTGTCGGCGTTGTCGATTTTGATCTTAATGTGGCAGAAGCCTCGAACCAACCCCGGATTCACCAGGAAGGCACCAATTTGCTGCGGATTGAGCGGGCTCTCAACCCTGACACGCAGGCCATTCTGGCGAGTATGGGGCACATCATCAGGGTAAGCGACTTTGCGTTCGGCAGCACACAGACAATTATGGTCGAGGATGGCAATCGCTTCAGCGGTGCTGCCGATCCGCGCCGGCCCGATGCGCTTGCTGTAGCAGTTTCGCCATAAGACCGCTGCTTGTGATAGGGCGGGCCGCTCAGCCATTGAAGGAAAGGGCATGATATGCGGCTCAGACACATAGAAGTCTTTCACGCGGTCTATGCCAATGGCTCGATTACAGCCGCCGCGCATGCGCTCAATGTCTCCCAGCCATCGGTCAGCAAGGCATTGATGCATGCCGAAAGCCAGCTCGGCTTCGCGCTGTTCGAACGGGCGGCGGGCCGCTTGATCCCGACCGAAGAGGCGCGTGTCTTGTTCGAAGAGGCGCGAGATGTCTTTGATCGACTGGAAACCTTGCGATCTGTTGCCCACAATCTTCGCACAGGTTCGGGCGGTCACATCCGGCTCGCGGTCGTTCCGGCCCTCGCGCTCGACGTCGCGCCTATCGCGATTTCGACCTTTCGGGCCAAGAATCCCGGCGTGACATTTTCGATCCAGGTGCTGCATCATGACGAGGTGGATCGAACCTTGCTGACGCGCGAGGCCGATATCGCGGTTGTTTACGATTCAGCCGAACATCCGCTGTTGCTGGCCTTCAAAATTGGATCGGGGGAGATCATGGCGCTTAGCCGGGATTCCGAACTGGGCATGCGTAACGGGCCGCTCGCGCTTAGCGAACTGGTCGATTTTCCCTATATCGGATCTGCTGATACCGGTCCGGTGAGCGACATTCTCGAAAGCGCATTGACGAAGCAATCACTGACCCTCAACGAAGTGGTCTCGGCTGACGCCTATTATGCGGCGGTTGAGCTCGTCAGGCGAGGCGGCGGAGTTGCGCTTGTGGATGAATACACGGCCAAGGCCAGATTAACCGATGGCCTGACTGTCCATCAGCTATCCGGGGAACTGACCTTTGGCGTGTATTGTATCCATGCAGCAGACCGACCGCTTTCGCGGCTTACCCGGAATTTCGTAACCGAGTTGAAGCGGGAATTATCGCAGGCTCGAACGCGTCATAACCAAAGTGAATAGCGCTCGGCGATTTTAGAAATAGTGGGATCGCCTGGAGTGGGCCAATCAGGCCAGACAAACACATAAGCGAATCTGAAGGATACTCTTTTGATACCTGGACCATATCTGCTGTATCTTGGCGAAGCCAAAGATCCACTCTCGGTAAAAACCGCCCGCGGTGTTGCGCAGTGGTGTCCTCAGACATGTGTTGGCCAGCGCCGACTGCCCGCTTGCGATATCGACCTTGGGTTACCTGACATCGAGGTGTCTGAGGCCGTCGCCGCCGGGGCAAAGACCATGATTATTGGCGATGCCAATGCTGGCGGTGTGTTGCGCGAGAGTGCTCACGCCGAAATTATTGCGGCACTTGAAGCTGGCCTGCATGTCGCATCCGGCTTGCATCAGCGGCTCAAGGATGTCGCTATAATCAAAGAGACTGCGGATCGGCTTGGCCGGAGTTTGTTCGACGTCCGGGAGCCGCCCACAGACCTGCATGTTGGCACAGGAGCAAAGCGCAATGGTTCGCGGCTGCTGACAGTCGGAAGCGATTGTGCGGTCGGGAAAATGTATACCAGCCTTGCGCTGGAGCGGGCGATGCGCGCGCGCGGGCTTGTCGCCGATTTCAGAGCAACCGGGCAAACCGGGATATTGATCGCTGGCGGAGGCATTGCCATCGACGCCGTAATCGCGGATTTCATTTCGGGCGCGGCGGAGCAGCTAACGCCGGCGCGGGACGATGGCGGATGGGACATCATCGAAGGGCAGGGGTCCCTTTTCCATCCATCCTTTGCGGGGGTATCGCTTGGCCTGCTTCATGGTGCTCAGCCGCAGGCCCTGGTGTTATGTCATGAAGCCGGGCGCCCCCACATGCGCGGGCTTCCTGGCAAGGAGCTGCCTGATCTGGCGGAGTGTCTGGAAGCAAACCTTGCGGCGGCCCGTCTCACCAGTCCGGCGGTGCGAGCAGTCGGGGTAAGTGTCAACACCTCCAGACTTGCGCCAGAAGAGCGGCGTGCATTTTGTGACGCGATAGCCGATAAACTCGGCATCCCTTGCCAGGATCCCCTGGTCGATGGTGTTGATGCAATCGTGGACAATCTGGTCGCATGCTTCGAACCTGCATAGCCAGATCGGAGAGCCTTGCTCTGCGGACTCCTTTCCGCATTTCACGTGGTGTAAAAACTGCGACAGACGTAGTCGTGGTCGAATTGCATGAAGACGCACATGTCGGGCGGGGGGAATGTGTGCCTTACCCGCGATATGGCGAAAGCTGTGCCAGCGTGCTGGAGCAGCTGGCTCCGATGCAGGCGCGTGTGGCGGCGGGTGAGCCGATTGATGATCTGGCGCAGCACCTTCCGGCCGGGGCGGCGCGCAATGCGCTCGATTGTGCCATCTGGGATCTGATTGCGCGGCGGACAGGGCAATCTGTGGCCGACCGGCTTGGGCGTCAGCTCCCCACTTCGCTGGCGGCAGCGATAACGATTGGCCTGGACACGGTAGAGGCCATGCGCGCCGCAGCTGAGCGCGCGGCTGGTTCGCCGGTGATCAAGATCAAACTGGATGCTACCGATGCCCCGGCGCGGTTTGAAGCGGTTGCGCAAGCCGCGCAAGGATCGCAGTTTATCATCGATCCGAATGAAAGCTGGACCATCGACACGCTCAAGCAGATGGAAGCAGTTGTGGCCCGCCATCCGGTCATGATGATCGAACAACCGCTGCCAGCAGACGATGACGAGGATTTGCGCGGGCTCGATTATTCGGCCCCGATCTGCGCCGACGAATCCGTGCATACTGCGGACGATCTGGACAAGATCAGCGGCAAATATTCAGTGGTCAATATCAAGCTCGACAAGACCGGCGGACTGACCGAGGCGCTGCGTTTGCAGATAGCTGCGCGCGCGGCCGGTTTTCAAGTGATGACCGGTTGCATGATCTGCAGTTCGCTGTCGATTGCGCCCGCCTTGTTTGTCGCCAGCGAAAGCGATTTTGCCGATCTCGACGGACCTTGGTGGCTGGCACAGGACCGGGCTGATGGATGCCGGTTCGAGAACGGAATGATCCTGCCACCCGCACCCGGATTCTGGGGCGACATCAAAGTTGGAGAGGCCGCAGCGTGACTGGAAAAACAATGGCGATGAATACCGGTCGCAGGCGCAGCCTGTTGACAGTAGTGCTGCTGCTTTGCGGCGCATGCGCTGTGGCTGGCGCTGCTGCTGCCGATGAAAAGCATGCCGTCGATGTGCTGATCGCCAATGGATTGGTCTTCACGGGCGAAGACAAGCCGGGCATCTGGGCAGATGTGGGCTTGAGCGGGGACCGGATTGTCTTTGTCGGAGATGCTTCCGTAGCGGGGATCGATGCGGCACGCACAATCGATGCAACCGGCATGGTGGTTTCGCCCGGCCTGATCGATGTTCACACCCATTCCGAAGCGGAGCTGACATCGGATGATCCGATCGTCCGCCGGGTTCCCAATCACACCTTGCAGGGCGTATCGACCATCTTCATCGGCAATGATGGCGGTGGAACACCTGACATTGAACGCATGGCAGCCAGTCTGCGGTCAGCGCCCGGGGCGGTAAACGTTGCCCAGTTCGTCGGATTTGGTGAAGTGCGCAAACGCGTGATCGGCGAGACAGCGCGGGCGCCCATCGCCAGCGAACTTGGTGCCATGCGCGAGTTGGTTGCCGGTGCAATGTGCCAAGGGGCGCTCGGCCTGTCTGCCGGACTTTATTATGCTCCGCAAAGTTTCGCAACGACCGACGAGGTTGTTGCGCTCGCCCAGGAGGCGGGTTGGCGTGGCGGCGTCTATGACACCCATATGCGCGATGAAAGCTCGGACAATATCGGCCTGATCGCGGCGGTCAACGAAACCCTCGACATCGGAATGCGGGCAAATCTGCCAGTGCACATTGCCCACATCAAGGCGCAAGGGGTCGATGTGCATGGCAAAAGCAGTGAAGTTATCGGGTTGATCAATGCTGCGCGCGAGCGTGGGCAGAACGTCACCGCTGATCAATATCCGTGGATCGCTTCGGGCACTCGTGTCAGCAATGCGCTGGTCCCGCGCTGGGCAATGGACGGCGGCATGAGCGCGGTGGTTCGCCGTCTGGCTGATCCAGCCCTGAAGAACCGGCTGGAGCTTGAAATTGCCGACAACATCCGGCGACGCGGCGGGCCGGAATCCATTCTGCTCACCAGCGGCCCACATCGCGGTGTTACGCTTGGCAAACTGGCGCAATCATGGGGCGTCACCCCGGTCGAGGCGGGCGTGCGTGTCGTGCGCGATGAAGGCGACGCACGTATCGCATCGTTCAATATGACCCCTGCCGATATGGAAAATTTCGCCCGTCAGGAATGGGTGATCTCAAGCTCGGATGCCTCGACCGGTCATCCGCGCAAGTTTGGCAGCATGCCGCTGCGCTGGCGCTTGCTGGTGCGCGAGCGCGGGGTGTTGTCAGCGCAGGATTTTATTCGGCGCAGCACAGGTTTGACTGCCGATATCTACGGGTTGACTGATCGCGGATATTTGCGCCGCGGGGCCTTTGCGGACGTATTGGTATTCGATCCGCGCAATTTTCGCGAGAATGCCGATTTTGCCAATCCTACGCTGCTTTCCGATGGTGTGTAGTTTCTGTTTGTGAATGGAACAGCCGTTGTTGAAGCGGGCAATTCCGTTGCCGCGCTACCGGGCAGGCCGCTGCTAAAGCAACGCAATGCCGGTTGGCAGTGTCCGTGATCGCGCGTTCGAGCGGCCGCTTCAACATGTTTTAACTTCACTCATTTCGCCGTTTCATCAATGTGAATCCCTAATCTTACGAGGCCAATATGCTCCTGACTGCATCTGCCAATGGTTTGTATGCCATTGCCCCAACTCCTTTTGACGATGAAGGACGGGTCGATTTCGGCTCGCTTGACCGGTTGTGCGATTTTTATGAGGAAAGCGGCGCTGATGGTATAACCATCCTTGGCGTGCTGGGCGAAGCTCCCAAGCTTGGAGGTGATGAGGCATTGGCAGTGGCCAGGCACGTGCTCGCGCGGACCCGCTTGCCGATTATTGTCGGGGTGTCCGCACCTGGTTTCGCAGCCATGAGCAACCTTGGCCGTGCAGCGATGGATAGCGGCGCGGCGGGCGTCATGATTGCGCCAGCTGGCGGGCTTAAAACGGATGAACAGATTGCCGGCTATTTCGCACAGGCTGCATCGGCCCTCGGCCCCGATACCCCGTTTGTGATCCAGGATTACCCGATGGTGACCGGGGTGACCATGAGCGTCAGAACGATTTCCCAGATTGTTGCGGACAATTCCAGCTGCGTGATGCTCAAGCATGAGGATTGGCCGGGCCTTGATAAGATCACCCGCCTGCGCGAACTGGAACGCGCCGGGGATATGCGGCACATTTCCATCCTGTGCGGCAATGGCGGGCTGTTTCTGGACTTCGAAACCGAACGCGGGGCTGACGGCGCGATGACCGGCTATGCCTTTCCCGATATGCTGGTGGAGCTGGTCAAACTTGCCGCCGCCGGTGACCGGAAGGCCGCGCATGACCTTTATGACGCACACTTGCCGCTGCTGCGGTATGAACACCAGCCCGGGGTCGGCCTTGCAGTGCGCAAATATGTGCTGATGCGGCGCGGTGTGCTTGCCTCTGATTATCAGCGTGCGCCGCGCTCAGTGCTCACTGAGGCAGCCAGGGCCGAGGTTGAGTTCCTCCTCGAACGCCTCGCTGCGCATGACAGCCGCGCCAAATTGGGAGCTGCATGATGGACCTTGGAATTTCCGGCAAGACAGCTCTGGTAACCGGCGCCAGCGGCGGATTGGGCAGGGCAATCGCCGTCGCACTGGCAGCAGAGGGCGTCAATGTGGCGATTGCGGCGCGCGGGATTGATGGCCTGCGCGAAACCGCAGCACTGATCGAGCGTGCCGGCGGGCGGGCCATGCCGCTCGTGTGGGATCTGGCCGAACTTGGCTGCATCGATGATCGCATCAG
>Ga0100391_1004540_pt1 | contig 13338 bp, 12 predicted proteins | sample CryGeymeta201515_FD_81541 | JGI IMG/M metagenome (GOLD analysis project Ga0100391, IMG submission 81541) | Groundwater microbial communities from Crystal Geyser aquifers in Utah, USA - Crystal Geyser metaG 2015-15 | ecosystem: Environmental > Aquatic > Deep subsurface > Groundwater | place: USA...
GTTAACTCAAACCCTAATCTACTTATGTTTATATTTCAGCATACGGTGTTTGTTCGATATTAACTCGTCAAATATTTCAGGTTACGATCATCATCATAGGTCCAAATATTGGCAAGAGATCATGAGGGAATATTTCAGGCTACGATCATTATCATAGGTCCAAATACTATAAAGAGTGGTTGGCGTACCCCCCGCCAGGGGCCATTGATTATTTTTTGCACGCGTATCTGCCATCAAACCATGAGAGTGATGCCGTGAAGAACGCTAGACTACTGTGTTACTAAGTTTTCCTTCTTATTCTACGACATCGTCAAATAATAATAGTTGGCCCCGCGACCTTTTTCCAAAGTACAGCATGAGAAGACAAGAAGGAAAAAAATTGTTTCGCCAACCTACTCTAGATCGGGTAAATCCGACAAGTCAATGTCGTCATTGGTGGGAGGTGCTCCACCACTACTGCCACCGCCCATGTTGGGCATACCTCCGCCCATGGCTGGACCTAGTTTGGCCATTAATTTTTTCATGAATGGACCAACCTCTGGATCGCTCATGAGCTCTTGCAGCTTGGCCGGATTCGCCATTAGGCCTCCAACACCACCGGGCTCATTCAGCAGTGATGAAAAGGCTGACATGACCTTGGGATTTTGCATACCAGCAGCAAGTTCGGGGTCGCTCATCAACATTTGCATGATATTATTCATGCCACCCATTCCGGCACCACCACCACCACCCATTCCAGGCATGCCTCCCATTCCGGACATGTCTGGCATTCCTGAGAATAATGAAAAACAGAACAATTCAGAGCTAGCGCCGATGGAAATGTCATAACATGCAATGCCATGACAATATTACACATTACATAATTCATATAGAAAAAAACCAAAATCACTTTCACGTACCACCCATACCAGCTGCCGCATTACGAGCACGCTCCTCGGCGGCTTCTTGCTTGGCATCGTCCTGGGCCTTTTTAATTTCCTCCGCTCGTTTTCGTTTCTTTTCTTCCTCCTCCACGCGCTTATGGGCTTCTTCCTTTTCCCTTTCAATGTGAAGCTTGGTCAGTTCTTTCAGATCTTCTGCGGCATCTTCATCGAAATCAATCTGCTGACTCTGTGAGAGATCCTTCAGAGCTGCTTCGTATTTTCCCAAGACTTTACGAGCCTTTCCTCGAACTCGCAAGGCCTTGGCAGAATCTGGATTCATCTTGAGAGCCAAAGTACCATCGCGTTCGGCAGCTCGCGGACGATCGAGCTTCAACAACGCCATGGCACGATTAGCGTACAACAGCGAGGAAGGCTCGGCACATTGAATAGCTTGCGTATATTTTTCCAATGCTTCGTCCCACTTTCCTTCGGATTTTAAATCAGCAGCCTGCATCTTGAATTCACCGGCCTTTTCAAAGTCGTCTCCACTCTCGTACACGGGCGGAAAGGGAGGTTCATCTCCGTGATCGTCCTCGGCGGCTTCGGCCGCCGCATCCTCGGCAGTAGCAGCAGATTCCTTGGGAGGCTCCTCACCTTGAAGTTTGTAAATAAAATTCTTTAACGTATCTAAATTATGAAGAATTAAAAAAAAACAATGCTTATTTTTAAGAGATGAAACAAAGCGCGCGAATGATGTGAACGGGATCCGATTCGTCCAAACGGGATATAGGAAAGGATACAATCAGAAGTCAAGGATACATTTTAAATCGTATCTATTTGAAAACACACCAAACCAATGAGCACGCCATTGTCAACCTACCTTGATCAGAAACCTCCGGTAGCTTCTTAATGATGTCCAGAATATCGTCGGGAATTGTCATTGTTGGGTAGTTTTAATTGAATATATACAGTATCACTACTAGTAGGTCTGATGGTGTCTGATGAGTGATGAGCGAGCGTTGTATGTTTTGTTTGTGTTGCTTGATGTGACGGGAAGAACTCAAAAAATAAGAACCTCAATGTAACACTAACCCTTTTTATCGTATCAAAACGAAACTTTCAAAACACTCCATCCGATCCAAGATAAAAACATTAATAAAGAATAGTTGTACCTTTGTTATCTTTCGAAAATATCATATTATAATAGTCGAATATATTTATTTACTATCATCCTTAATTTACAAACAACAGGGGTCTCATCCCGAGCAAGCAGCGAATTTTCCAGCAGAATGTTACAGCAGCATTCACATCTTAGCATTCTTGTTTCCATCCTGTTCTGGTCCGTCGTGCCTCGTTCAACGACAGGGTTTACCATACAATCAGAACTACTATGCAGCTCCTGCTGTATCCCCACAACCAACAAACACACACTGTGTGATGGTCTGTCGCCAGTTGAAGCTTACCGCAAGACTCTTCGTCCTACCTCCGCAAGTAATGATCGAGGGTTTTCACAAGAATTGTCCTTCAACAAACATATTGACGATCCACTGTGGGAACAAATTAAAATGGAAGCCATGACGTCCCTGCAAACCAACCCCGAAGCTGGTCCTCTCTTGTACACGAGCATCTTGTCCCAGCCATCCTTGATTGTAGCCATTGTTTCCTCCATTTCTAACGAAATTGCTACCGAACTCATTTCTGCTGTGGCACTGAAAAATCTGTTTCTGGACTGTTTGACCAAAGATGATACCAAGTCCATTGCCTACGATCTGGTGGCCGCTTCTACCCGCAGTTCCAGTCTAGAGAATGCCATGACGACCGTTATGTTTCACCAAGGCTTTCATGCTCTCGTGTGTTACCGATTAGGTCATCGCCTTTGGCAAGCTGGACGTACCGGTTTGGCCTATTACATGCAATCAACGGTCAGTCGAAAGTACTCGGCCGACATTCATCCGGCGGCAAAAATGGGCACGGGCATTCATTTACGAGCCACAGCGGGCGTCGTTATCGGGGAGACGGCTGTGGTAGGTAACGATGTTAGCATTTTGGAGGGAGTGACACTGGGAGGGACTGGAAAAGAAACGGGAGATCGACACCCGAAAATACGGAATGGTGTAACGATATACCATGGTGCTTCTATATTGGGTAACATCGTGGTAGGCGAAGGAGCCGTGATCAGGGCTCGTTCTATTGTGACAAAACCAGTGCCAGACTTGGCAATCATGTCAGGAGTTCCAGCTCGAATACAGAGCTATCGTGAGCTTACTTCTGAAGAATTCAATTCCGACTTGCAAGAACATTTGGCTGACAAGTACTTGAACAAGTGGAAGAAAATTGTCGAAGAATCAAAAAGAGCTGAAAGCACTCCATAGTGAAAGGTACCAGAGTTGCAGAATTTTGCAATTTACAAACGTACTTGCAAAGAATACTGGAATGCCGACATGTTGCAGATTTCTTGCTCCTTTTCAGGTTCCTTGTTGTGAGTTGATGCAAGCAAACATGCTTAGTTGTTGTGTAGACTCCGAGATCAACGCTCCAGATAGAAGTCACACGATTTCTATCATTTTCACTGACAATTCCTAAACATGGCATTGCTATTGTAGATATGCTATTGAAGATATAAGAACACTGCTCAACAAAGCCAAGGTACAAGAGACAGTTGGTCTAGCTAATCTAGGAGGCAGTGTTAGCTCTTTCAGATTGTTTCTAGCTACGGTAGTCTAGTAGTAGAGTAGTATTTGCTTTCACCATGTTCGCTGGACGCGCATTTCTTTTGACGACGTGGTGCAAAAAAGTAACGAGCATCTCATCGTTTTTGTACGAGTACGTGTCGAATTTTTTTATGAATTTTTGAGAATCTAAGAATCTAAGTATTCAGGTGTAGTTTTGTATTTACAAATAATAATACTCCGAGTAGTAACTTGACCTACTGTACTTTAAATTGCGTCCTTCTTTCCTATCCATGTAGTACAGTAGCAAACAATAACCATGGCACCCCTCCCGAGGAACGACATTTTACTGGTGTCAGTGAACGAACGATCCCGTTTGTTGGAGCCACAGCACGCGCTTTACTATGACGAGGAAACGGCAACTTCTCTTGAAAAGGAGGAGGAAACCAACGGACCTCTCCATGAACGGGATGTAAACATTGGAAACAACAATGCACTACGACGAGCTGGGGACTCGGAACGATCTCTGCTATCGAGAGGATGGATTGCCTACACTGACAAGCTGGAACGGTGGCCGTTACTAGTGAAATCCATCACAGCATTTTTTCTTCTGGGTCTGGCCGATGTTTGTGCTCAAGGGTGCCAGCATCAGTCATGGACCACCAGTGCCCCAATGGCCCCGAAGATGAGTTGGAACTGGATGCGAAGTCTACGGTTTGGAATTTTTGGATTGCTGGGAGCTCCGTGGTCGCACTATTATTTTGATCTTTTGGACAGATTTCTGCCTCCGACACCGGACCGGCCTTGTTCGTATGTTACCTTTCTGAAGCTGTTCATCGATCAATTCCTGCAGGCACCTCTCCTATTGGCATTGATTACTGCGATCCTTCACGCCATGGAAGGGCTCAGTTTGGCTAATATATGGCACGATTTGCAGGAGCATTACTGGACGACCTTGGTGACCAATTGTACGTACTCCACACTCCACACTGTGTACTGCGCAAACCCTTTGTGGTCTATTTGCCCCTCCTGCAGTTGAGATCGTTTCACCTATTGACGCCTATCTCGTTATAGTTTAAGTCTCACTTTCATACGTTTCATTCAAATGCATTATCCAACCAACCAACCAAAGGGGAATTGTGGATACCAGCAACCTTCATCAACTACGCCTTCGTGAAACCTTCGCTTCGAGTCCTCTTTGAAAATGTTGTCTTCTTTTTATGGACCATCATTCTCTCAATCATTCTGCACAGCTGAGGGCCGTTCTGACATAGCTGTGGCTTCCCAACAGATATGTTCGTCCATCTTGCTTTCTCGAAACAGAAATAATGCTCACACTTCCACAGCACTCTGCATGTTAAATATACAATATACTTATACAATCAAGAAACCTGAATGCCAGAGACATACAAACATAAATAAACGAAGAAAGTAGTGGAAAGCACTCATACGTCATATGATTATCAAAACTGTCATGCTGCTATCATAGCTTATCTTCTTCTAAGGAGCCACCTTTGAAACGGCAGTGTAGCAAAACGAATACGTCGTTACGGTAATAGCCGCCGAGGGAATTCCTCTAGCATAGGCCACTTGATAACCCGATGTCATTCGGTGCATGGTAACCCATGGACCATGGTCTCGTAAAGACATTTGAACGGCTCGAGTGGCTGACACCGCCATGTCACTTTGCACCCACGTTTTGACAGTGTCCAGGGGCAGTGCTGCGACCCAATACGCCAAACCAGCCAAGGCTCCACTACAGATAGTTGCACCCAACGTAGGTGGTCTACCTTCAGTACCAGCTTGCGCTGCTGCCAACCGTTGTTGCGACCATGCCATGGCGTAGAAGAAGCATCCACAACCGATCGAATCGCGAGCAATGGTAACACCGACACCTTTCCAAAGCCCCCCAAATCCTCGTGGCGATTCCTGCAGAGTGTGTTTGATCACGTCGAGGGGTCCCCGAAAGATGTTTTTAACTTTTTGACCAGAAGCTCGACGTGTGTGATGTGCAATGAGCTGATTGCGAACATATTCCACGGGAGTCACAAAGAAAGCCGCATTAACGGCACCTCCCATAAATCCACAAATAAATCTATCGGTCATGGTAAGAGTGTAGGGCTCTACATTTCCCGTGTTTAATCGCTTTCGAGTATTCCAGTGGACCAAAGATGTTTGCGTAACGTTGTTGACGGTAAAAACAGTGGCCTTGTATACGGCTTGCGCTGCCAAAGGTAGAGCTAACCCCGTGTACAGGGCACGGAGACCACCTTGTTTGATGGTCTGCGATACCATACTAACTGGTCCCGAAGACCGTGCAGAAGCTGTGGCACTTGTCGTTGTCGTAGTAGTAGTAGTAGATGTTGTAGTAGTAGCTGAATAGGGCGATTCCATGGCAGCCGATTGCATTTTGGTACGTATCACATCAAAAGGATGGCATACCAAGGTGGATACGACACCAGCAATGCTCCCCGCTATTAGTGAATTTCTTACAACATGGGAAGGTTCATGCTTAGGATGATGCTGTGATTGTCGTGTTGTTGCTGCTACTACTACTTGTGGCTGAACACTACTACTCGAAGCCGAGCTACTACTGGTGCTGACCATACGACTGCTGCGACCTGTTACGGTGTTGTTGTTGTTGGATCTTGGCGGCAGGGCGCGTGCTTCTGCCTTTCTTTAGAAGTACTCTACAGTAGCAGTCAGAGTAGACGTTTCTGAATTGTTGCTCGAATTGGAAGAACACTTCAAGACGACAGATTTGCAATTTGTCACATATTCTAGAAAGTTGTTCTTATTTTGGACTACTGTATTGGTTGAGAATGCCAATGATGTAGAGTATTAACGAACAGATCTGCGCCACTTGTGAGTGGACTACTCTACTCGAGTGTAATAGACAACAACATGCTCGTATTCGTTCTGGGCGTCGCTTTTGTTTGTCGAGCAAGCATACACCAGCCATTTATTACGTACCAGGACATTCATTTTGCCGCACACTACTTCGACTCGTGACTTACGCACTTCCGCTCGTGACCACAAAAACAAAGGCTCATCCATCCTTGGACTTTTTGATGTTGCTTTTGATAGATGATGATTCAGAAACCTATTACCAGGTACTGTATTATCCAAGCAATCCAAGCAAGCAGACTACTAGTAGTACACCCAGATATCTTCTAAAACAGACCTGCACTTGCACAAAGACATACACACAAACACATATACGCCACCACTACTCTTAACTAGTTATTGTTGCATTATTGCCATTGTAGAGGCGTAGATACTACTGTGTATCATCTGCCTGTATTTGTGAATACTTCTGTTTTATAGGGTATAGGGTATAGGTCATGAAGTTAACTGTGTCGTCAATGGTCTTCCTCTCTGTGCTGTTGACACTCAGTGGTCGACAAACCGTCACGGCATTTCGACCGTCTCAATTCGTCGGAGCTAGAAGAGCTGCTGCTGCTGTGAGCACGGCTCTTCACGCCAAAGGTGTGTATCCTTCTTCCAGCCATTAAACAGTAACTGCTGGGAATTCAAATACAAAAAATAATATCTCACCATAAGCCAACTGTGCCTACTGTCTACTTACTGCTTTCAATCTTACCATCGTAACCTGAACAGAAGGAAGCGACAAAAAACCAAAGAATGCCTTTGCCTCAACCATTCTCCTTCCAGAAACTCCCTTTTCTCAACGAGCAAACGCCGTTGTGAGAGAACCAGAGATTCAGGAATTCTGGGCCAAACGGAATTTGTACCAAAAGTTGTCAGAAGCTGCCGAAAAAGAGGGAGCGGAACGATTTGTGTTGCATGATGGACCGCCCTATGCCAACGGAGATCTACACTGTGGCCATGCGCTCAACAAAATTTTGAAAGACTTTATCAATCGAAACAAGGTGCTCAGCGGCAAGCAAGTGCACTACATACCTGGTTGGGATTGTCACGGATTACCCATTGAGCTCAAAGTATTGCAAACAATGAAGTCGAAAGAACGCGAGGCATTGACTCCAGTGACCTTGCGAGAAAAGGCAGCATCGTTTGCCAAGGAAGCAGTGGAAAATCAATCGTCAAGCTTTCAACGATACGGTATTTTTGGAGATTTTGGAAAACCTTACCTAACGCTACAACCAGCATTCGAGGCTGCCCAAATTGAAGTCTTTGGGGACATGTTTCAGAAAGGATATATCTTTCGTGGTCGCAAACCAGTGCACTGGTCGCCATCATCGCGAACCGCTTTGGCCGAAGCAGAGTTGGAATATCCCGAGGGCCACGTTTCCAAAAGTATTTACGTTGCCTTTGAAGTCTTGGAACCATCTGATGCCTTGAAAGAATTTCACAGCAAGGACGATCCGCTGAAAGTATCCATTTGGACCACCACTCCGTGGACCATTCCAGCCAATATGGCGGTAGCAGTCAATCCCGCGTTGGAGTATGCCGTAGTGACCCACCCGAAGACGGGGAAGCTTATCATCGCCACGGACTTGGCTAGTTCCCTCGAGGTACGTTCGAGGTCATGAATATGCATGTGGTGATATTATTCTTTACTTTTCCGCTCACGCACACACCATTGCTGTAAATAATAGAAAAAATTTGATTTGCCCGAAGGAGAGAAATTGGAGGTGTTGAAAACGTTTACGGGAGATGCTTTGATTGGTACCAGGTACAACCATCCGCTCAATGATAGGACCCCGTCCATTTTGGCGGGCGGCGACTACATCACCACCGAATCGGGGACAGGTCTGGTTCACACCGCCCCAGGCCATGGTCAAGAGGATTATCAAACAGGTCTCAAAAATGGCCTAGAGCTCATTAGTCCCGTTGACGACGTCGGTAAATTCACGATCGAAGCAGGCGAGGCTTTTGTAGGACTTTCTGTTCTTGGAGAAGGCAACCAAGCCATTATTGACGCACTTGATAAAACTGGTACTTTGCTGAAAGCAGAAGACTACGGCCACAAGTATCCATATGATTGGCGTACAAAGAAGCCAACAATCTTTCGAGCCACTGACCAATGGTTTGCCAGTGTCGAAGGATTTCGAGATAATGCCATGAAGGCTGTTGATACGGTATGTTTGCTTTGTTTATATAGCTTGACTTTTTTTTTAATTTTTTGTTTGCAACATTTATTCCATAACCGAGGAAGATGCGAGTGACGAGAATTTCTATCCTGAGGGTCTGAGGCGGTGAAAACCGCTAATGCTGCGAAAATAGAAATCGAGCTTTTTAACCCTGACGCATCATTCTCGTTGATGAAAGAGCAATGTTTGCACCTTTCCACCTCTCTTTGTCTCACTCTTATTCTTTTCGTGTACGGACAGGTTCAATGGATTCCCGAAGTTGGAAAAAATCGGATAAACTCATTTGTTTCTGGTCGAGGAGATTGGTGTATCTCTCGACAACGTTCTTGGGGAGTTCCCATTCCCGTGTTTTATGATAAAACTACTGGCAAGGAGGTTTTACTGGATGAGCACACCTTGGCTCATATCAAGGCTCTCTTCCAAGAGCACGGTAGTGATGCTTGGTGGACGATGGACGAAAAAGAGTTGTTGCCAGATATTTATAAGGACCAAGCCGACAAATGGAAAAAAGGTACTGATACGATGGATGTGTGGTTTGATTCGGGCTCAAGTTGGGCCGGAGTGGCTAAAGGGCGCGAAGAACTGGGCTATCCAGCTGATCTCTACCTTGAAGGAAGTGATCAGCACCGCGGTTGGTTCCAGAGCAGCCTTCTGACAAGTGTAGCAGTCAACGACAAAGCGCCTTACAAAGCAGTACTTACTCACGGATTTGTGCTCGACGAAAAGGGCTTCAAAATGTCCAAGTCTCTTGGCAACGTCGTGGACCCAAGAGACATTATTGAAGGCGGAAACAACAAAAAGCTGGAGCCTGCCTATGGAGCCGATGTTCTCCGGCTATGGGTCGCGTCTGTAGATTACTCTGGAGATGTTGGTATTGGCCCCAACATTATCAAACAAACTTTCGAAAGTTACAGAAAACTGCGAAATACAGCCAGATTTATGATCGGAAACGTTGCTGATTTTATCCCAGAGGGCCGGTCCGGTAGCAATGCTGTTGCTTATGTCGATCTCCCTTCTTTGGATAAATGGATGCTGGGTCAACTGAGTTCTTTGCTTAACGAAGTAAATACTGCGATGGATGAATATCAGTTCCAGCGAGCTGTCCAAGAAGTGTTGAGATTTGCTTCTGCGGATCTCTCTAACTTTTATTTGGACGTTGCCAAGGACAGAAACTACGTCTCAGCCATGACTGATTTTAGACGGCGCAGTTGTCAAACGGTCATTCAAGCCTGCCTCGAAGGCTTTGCGAAGGCCATTGCTCCCATTCTTCCTCATATGGCGGAAGATATCTGGCAAAATCTTCCCTACGAAACACTCACCGAAAGTGTTTTTGAAGGAGGCTGGCCGAAGGAGCTTTTGAAATTCCCTGTAGTTGACGAGGAGCGATGGTCGCTAGTAAGAGATTTGCGAGACGATGTGAATAAACTGTTGGAGTTGGCACGAGCTGATAAACTGGTAGGGGCATCTTTGGATGCTGCAGCCTATGTCTATGTCAAGGATGATCGGATTCGCGCTGTGCTGGAAAAACTTGTCGGCGACGAGAGTCTACTGTCTCCTCCTGAAAAGACCAATGGGGTCGATGAACTTCGAACAGTCCTGATGTTATCGCAAGTCAACCTCGTGGATAGCCCCGAGGATCTTGCAGCAGCCTGCGACGAAAAGTATATTTCAGGCGCTGATACTGCCAGTGGATGTGTTGTCGGAATTATCAAGGCATCGGGAACTAAGTGTGGCCGATGTTGGTTATATGATGCACAAATCGGAAAGCTTGGCTTGCCTCATGATGATATCTGCCAAAGATGTAACGATGCCATTACGGTATGGGAAAAAGAAACAGGCCAGACTTTTATTCGCCCTGAAGTGGAAGAGCCTGTAAGATAAATTTGCTAAATGGTAGAGTTGTAGGTGTTGATGGAAGGTTGCATTAGCTAGATAACTCACTAGAAGGAAGCAGGAAGATTGAACGAAAGTGCATCTGCGGGCATTGATGGGTTAAAATCATGGCAGTCTTCAATGAAATTTTTAATTTGCATTATTTTACTTCACGTAATTACACAACCAAGCCCTGTTCACCAAGAGGTTTCGTTAGCGCTAGTTACAGCCCCTACAGCAAGTCGTCCGAGGCCAGAGAAATTGGCATGCAGCTGGCACATGAGACGTCTTCACTATAAATGGGCAAAAGGCGCGTTGTTCCAAAGCGACCCACGTCCCTTTTTGATAACACTATTTCCCGTTCAAGCTCATTGATTGCGTCTTGAAATAAAGAAGAATCTTTTTGCAGTGATACCAGTGAGGACTGGGCCGATTCGTACAGTGATGCCACGAGGCACGTTGTTCCAACTCCCGCAGAAAAAAGCCATGCATAAGTGCACATTATAGATGTGACTATAGCAAAAGTAGATGTCCGAGCGAGAGATAAAAAGAGAGACTTTTTACTGATCGAGGGTGTGATTTCATTCGAAATTCGCAATTCAATAGAGGATCGCCGTCTCATCAGTTTACGTCTGGGTTGTCTCAGATTGTCGGAATCCATTTTTGTTTCTTCTCGTTCTTGATGGTGTCCCTTGATTAAGGCTTATAAATTGTTTTATTATACAGTATCGAAGATAGCTTTTAAGTGAAAAGGAAGTGATGATGTTGCTGTTGGAAAGGTTTTGTAATGAAGGCGAAAACTCCGGAGAGATTTGGTTCAAAAGACTGACTGGGGTCGTGCAGCCAACAAGATCCTGAAAAAATCTCATCGACTAAAATGAGAGGTTGGGCTTAACAATTCAGGTATCACCCGGCGCTCACTGGAATGTACGAGAAATCTAGAGAATACGGCTTGCCCAACTTCTGACTACTAGTAGTACTACTAGTCTACTAGTCTGCTACTCCGGAGTAGTAGCTACTAGTAGTAGCTAGGAGTAGCTAGTAGCCAATGTCTCTAAAAATAGCAGTACAGGCACATCAATGCTAGAGACAATACATCGCTTGTAGCCATCTACCAGGCAGCCACCACAAAGCTGTGAACCTTGTTATGATGCAATCATAGGGGGTAATAATCCCTCCGTGCTGTAGAAACGGAACTATAGGAGTTGACGGACGCAACAAATACCAGAGTGCTGCGTACACCTACAGTACCTGACTTACCTATTTGAATATTAGGAATAAACGAAAGAGTCATGGAACTATAGTAACGTAAAAAGTAGGTGCTACATTATTATTCTGTACCATTTTAAAAGAACCTAAAGTCGCGAGTAAAGCCGCTCCCGTTATCAAAAAAGTGGTTCTCGATTTGCATGCTTCAGGTTCCACGCCATTCCATCTCATGCCATTCCTCATCTGCTGTTGCTGCACCAATACAGTAGTGTGTTGTAGTAGGTATGCTAGAAGGTAGAGTGAAGTAGATTTTCGGTCACAAAAGCGTCTCGTATCACACCGTACTGTACAAACTTTCCTCCTCTCCGTTAAATCCAATCTCGATAATTTTTGTTTTTTTTGTCACGTCCTCAAGGTCAACACGATTAAGATCCTGCGAGAGAAGGAAATAAGTGTAAGCCAGGAAGTCAAAGGGGTAGAGGCAACAACATAGACCATTATCCATTTGGCGTACCTCCTTGATAAGAAAAGCGTTGTCTCTTTTCGGCTGGCTTCAGGATTTGGAAAGAGCACATGAGTGTTTCGTCGACACTCATCATCGCTCCGGCATTGTCGAATTCACCGCAGTAGTTGGGAGCGGAGAACAGGGTTACCAGCTGTCGTCTAGCAAAGAATTCGTATCCATCTTCTACGACTTGATGGGCACGACAGATGAGGTCGAGGTCATGTTTGTTCAAAAACTGTGCCACAATATCCTCCCCAAAGGTAAACGAGACACCCCGGTCATTCTCGCCCCAACCATCAATTTCTTTGTCAGGGTCCGACCAGAGTAGATCACACAAAAGTCCAGTGTCAGGCACATCGGTGGGTCTGACGATGCGTTTCACCTGGTCGAGGCTGGTTAGTTCTGGGCTGAGACCTCCGTGCATGCAAAAGATCTTTTCGTCAATGACTGCGGCGCATGGCAGGCAGTTGAAGCAATCCGTAAACGTTTTCCATAGCTTAATTCCGAATCGTCTCTTGCACTCGTCATAGAACCCGTAAATACGATTAATGGAGGCACACTCGTGGTTTCCACGGAGGATGAAAAAGTTCTCGGGGTACTTGATCTTGTAGGCCAGGAGCAAGCAAATAGTCTCCAGACTTTGCTTTCCTCGATCGACGTAGTCACCGAGAAAAACGTAATTGGACTCGGGAGGGAATCCTCCGTATTCAAAGAGTCGCAACAGATCGTAGTACTGTCCGTGGACATCACCGCAGATCTTGATGGGCGCTTCTAGTTCCAATAGCATGGGCTGTCCAATCAAAAGATCACGGGACCGGAGGCAGAGCATCTTGATTTCCGCCTCGGAGAGGTCTACCTGCTTTCCGGGCCGGGCACCACGGACACTGTAGCGTGAAATGAAAAAAAAAGATGGAATCATTGGTTCGCGAAAATGAAAAACGGGACAGAGTGTGCCGCAGCAACCAAAAAAATAAAGAAGACAAATGCAAGGTTAGATACGATAAAAGACCACAAGCATAGCCGGGAATGTTGGCAGACTGGTTAATAAGAGAGGGTGGGGGGGGGGGGGGGGCAGGGCCCTGGGGGGGGGGGGGGATGAGAACAAGCACCAAAGGACAAGGGGCCTCGAAAAACGCCCCCCGCCA
>Ga0100391_1004547_pt1 | contig 13322 bp, 11 predicted proteins | sample CryGeymeta201515_FD_81541 | JGI IMG/M metagenome (GOLD analysis project Ga0100391, IMG submission 81541) | Groundwater microbial communities from Crystal Geyser aquifers in Utah, USA - Crystal Geyser metaG 2015-15 | ecosystem: Environmental > Aquatic > Deep subsurface > Groundwater | place: USA...
CAGAAGAAGACCGGGAGCCGAACACAAAAGACCGGGAGCCGAACACAAAAGACCGGGAGCCGAACACAAAAGACCGGGAGCCGAACACAAAAGACCGGGAGCCGAACACAAAAGACCGGGAGCCGAACACAAAAGACTAGTAGTAGTAGTACTAGTAGTAGTAGTAGTAGTAATAATAGTACTACTAGTACTCTCTATAGTAGTACTACTACTAGCTAGCTAGTAGCCTCTAGCTAGTAGCTACTACTACTACTACAGTAGCTAGCTCCTACCTGGTACTACTACTACTACCGTAGCTAACAGCTACAGTACTACTCTACTAGTAGTAGTACTATTTTAGTAATGGTAGCTGTACCAGTAGCATAGCTCTCATAGCTAAGGCCAATTTTTCACTCACAACTCTACTACTACTAGTAGTACTAATAGCTAGTACCAGGTACTGCACTAGTCTACTGTAGGAAGCGTAAACTTCCTTTGGGAGTGGCTCCATTGTTTTTCTGTTTGAGTTAGGGTATTATGATAATATCTTTCCTACTACTAGCTAGTCGAGTAGCTCTAGTACTGTAGCTACTATTCTTGAGTACTGTAGCTACTATGGTCTACCCGAATAGTACCTACGCATCGTGTCTTTTGACCTTTCACTCAGAAATGGGCGCCAGAGCTATTTATGCATACGGACGACAGAAATGGATGGACTAAAAGAAATAATATCCGGGAAGTGGGCCAGGAGCAGGAGGACCCACGTCAGCAGCGCGCCTTTCTTGTGCTTGTAGTGTCAAGCGCTGTAGCTCTAACATGCCATCACGCCTTATTTGTGCCAAGTGTTCTAAATACTGCAGCTCTAACATGTCTTCGGGAAAAATGTGTTCACGAGATCTCGCGACTAAGCCGTCGCCTGTGGACGAGGCAGCATTTGCAGCTGTTAAATAAGACAGCTGAGGATCCATCTCAAAACCCTCTCGTGCTTGTTGCGCCAAGCGCTCTTGGTCGTTGGTGGCGCGAGCAGACGTTACCGAGAGCTCAGCCTGAAATTCAGCTAGGTGCCGTTCGCTTTCTAATACCGATTGGCTCCGTCGTTGCGCCGAGCGCTCTGCGGAGCCAGCGGCGGCGAGCGAGGGTGCAGAGGCAGATGATAGATAAGAAGCCAGCATTTGATGTTGCTCTTGCAGACTCATTCCCGCGGAGGTCCCGCTCTCAGGGGTGACCACTTGAGACGGAGGTGCCGAAGCATGGGGCGATGATAAGCTTGGTACAGGCGTAGGCATTTCCGTGGAAGTTACGGATCGAGCGTGATGGGGTTGGGACTGCAAATGTCTTATGGTTGTGGCCAGTCGTTCTGCATTGTCGGCCACTTGATCCAAGACATCTGGCAAGGAAGCACTTTCGACAGATGACAATCCTGCTGAGCCCAAAATGCCTTCTAGAATTGACAACGCCGTTGCTGAAGTAACGTCAGTTTGAGGGTTGACAGGTGGCAACAAACTCGCTGCCAGGGTCGCCTCAGGACAAACCGGGAAACGCACCGATGACGATATCGATTGCGGCACTCTAAATTGATCCGACAAGAAAGGGACAATAGGCGCATGAGTCCCAGCAATGCCGTTTGCTATCAATGCTTGATTGACGGGACAACGCGGAATAGCAGGAAAAGGAGCTTGGGCAGTATGGGCAGATCCAAATGTTGGTAGAAAATCATTGAAGGACGTCAAATCACTGAAAGAAGTAGGCATGCCCATAAGTGTCCGCTGGAGATCAGCAACTTCGCCATTGAGCATGAAGCCGTTCCGAGCTCCAGCAGACGTATCGAAAGCTGTATTTGTTGAAGGGGGATCGGCGAGCATGGGATTAGGCGCAAGATCCCGTGAGTTGTCCAGGCCAAATAGGCGATATGCCGCTGCGTCCAGTACATGGTCTCGTCCTTGGTGTTCTCGGTTCCGACGACGACGTCGTTCTCCGATTTGTCGAGCCCGTCTCATATTTTCTTCGTGTGGTATGCGACTGGCTATTGCACGGGTTCGCGGAAGGACACGGAAATGGGCAAGTTCTTTCTGGGTCCGAGCACTGGGTGTCGCTCCCTTTGGCAGAGGTGCCAAATGGACAAAGTGTTTGCGTTCGTTCTCCATGCTACTGGATTGCATCCTGAGGTCAGCTTGCAAGGATTGGGCATCATCTCGGAGCATCTTTCCGGAAAAGATTAATCTCTGACGCTCCACGGGGATCTGTTCCTCGCCGGCTGATGCTCGAAGTGTCGAAGCAATACACTCTTTCAAATCCAAGACAGTTGCTTCGATATCTAGACTTATATTCAGTGAATCGTGTTCGGCTTTTCCCGCTCGTCGAACCACAATACAAAGACAAGGTTTATCCGCCACCGCCTCCGCCTCCTGAATTTCTTCGTGCTTTCGTTTTCCAGCCGTCCGAGGGTTTGATCCGTCCTGAGGTTCTGATGATGCAGATATTACCATGACGGTATGTTGTTGCGCAGAAAGAAGGACAGCTGAAAGGAATGTGGATTGCCTGGAATAGATTCAGTTCCAACCAGATAACAAAATGTTTTTTGCTCCTAGTAGAATGCCTGGAGTGTTATTCCAAAAAGAAGTAAAGCTGGATTGGCTACAACTACTAGTAGCTAGTTAGACTAGTACCATCTACTAGTACTGTAGTAGCTACTCGGAGGAGGCAGCAGTAGTAATTCCGTATTAGTAGTCTACTAGGTTGTTAGTACTACTAGTAGTAGTCTTTGCCTTCTATATGAATTCTTGCAGTGATCTCTTGTTGCCTGCCTGGCAAAAGGTCGGCGATTTCGCAATCGAAACCCCGAGATGACACATGCATCTTCATCAGCAAAATGACATATCGTTATGTCTGTGAGTAACGAATATCTTATCGGACACTGCCTGGCATACGCGCTCTCTCTAGCCCAAAATGTTTAATGAAATAAATACGAAATGGAAGATGGACCTACCGAATCATAAAAAAGAAGGTGTGCTAATGTGCTACCTGGTAATATCAATATCAAATAATATATTTACTATTTACTAATATCAACAGTTTGACGGAAACACATTCAGAGGTTCAAAGTCCAGTGGCAGTGCTTGTTGAGAGAAACCATCGATGTTGCTAAAAGCTTCGGATGATATCCAGGAATCTTCCAAAAAAGAAAGCAAGCTATTAAACAAAGAGTCTGGTTCTCTCGACGTCTGCTGATGTTGGTTTTCAACGTCGTTCCACATTTCTTTGGCAAAACTGTGACCGTGCGAACATATGGAAGTTGGCAAGTCGTTGTTTGCATCGTTGGAAAAGAAATCAAACGAGGAAGACGGAGAAGGCATGGCTTCTTGGCGCCAATTCTCCTTGATTTCGGTAACCAAGGAAGGAAGAAGTATTGAAGACGCGGTCGCTTTCACGTGCGAACTTGTGGTGACATCTCCGTCAGGCATCTTCGTGCATTCCGCAACTGAAGTTCTGGACTCGCCGTGGATCTCTTTCTCGTGCTCGCAGTTGAGACGATGTTCCATGGTTAGGGACGACGTCCGGGCAATGTTGCACTTCCGCTTTGGAGTTTTTTGCATGCTCGCTACCAAGTCGTATTCCCCCCTCACAAAGAGCTGATGGAAGAGGGCTGGAACAGGCAGGAGAGACAGAAAGCGTCGAGTCAGAACAATGTTGGCGTGCATCTTCACGAGCTTTAAGGCACAGACTCAAGAAAATCTGCTTACCATTGTAGTCTTCGCCCTTATCCTGGATGCGGGTGAAGCCGTAAAGGCAGCACTGACGAGTGAAACTCGAATACTTAATTTTTGGAAACCAAATAGGCATGACTAGCTCAATGAAATTCTTCCGGTTATGAATCTTGAAGGCTCGTCCGTGCGTTTGCCAGCTGATGATCTTACCAAGATGTCGCAGGGTTTCGTCCCGCTCACCCAGAACTTGAATATCTTGGAGGCATTGGTAGATCATGCACGGAAAACTGGTACCGGTTGGCTTGCAGCCATACTTTATGCGTGCGGCGTTGATGGCGGAGCTAGTAGAGTTGCTCATTCTTTTGAGTTTTGATTCTATCCAGAGTTCTGGTATAAAATTTGCATCAATTGACAATTGATAATTGATAACCTCGAAATGCAGAAAAGTGTGCGCAGGGTACACTCGGACTACTACTACCGTACCAGTAGCTTGTAGTAGCTACCGTACTACTGCCTATCGTTAGGTACGGTACCCTGGTACAGTCAATACTGGTAGGTTTGGAGTTGAGTTGCCGATACCTGGTACCGTACGTAGTATAATTATAATACGCTATCATTCTTTATGTGCATGCAAACATAAGTAATCTATGGTACGACATCGTCGGAGAAAGCGCAAAAATAATGAGATCAAGAACTCAGTACTTAGATATCATATAGTAAAACGAGACTATACCAAAATGATGTACATCTGATCTTGTCAAACTTGTCTAGGCTGGCTATGAATTTTTTGATGGCCCCTCTTTCTTGTTGATTTATAAATAAAATAGAAGATACAAGAATGACAACTAAATCATATTTGTTTCCAAATACTTATTGTTGTGATTAACGTCGTGCGAAACAAATCCAACAATTAATTGAATGGACTACCTGGTACCACTTTTTCATAAATGTGGGAACGTCGTTGTTTTTCGCCGTTCCCGGTCATTAGGACAACAGTTAATACTACGTACTACTACTAGGTAGTCTTACCGTAGTAGCAGTACCAGGTACTACCAGCTAGGAGTAGTAGTGGTAGGCTTGATTGTAACTGCTACAAACTGTATGAAGGATCATCTCAAGTTCTGGGGCATCGTGGGCCGGCTACTTTAGTACCAGGTACCTTGCTAGTAGCTAGAGTACCTGGTACTGATTAGCCAGGATTGGAAAGAGAGTCTGCACTTCTTACCTGCGAAAAGGTATTAAGTTTGGAGCAGGTCTGCTTCTCTACTAGCTAGCAGTGGCCCAGCGGTAGTTCAAGTTAAGTATCTAAACCAACCATTCCGTGCCCAATGCATGTAGCGGTAGACTAGTTGAATCTTTGCACATCACGGCGGCAGGTTTCAAAGAATGGATCGCCACAGACTCCCCGGAGTAAATTTGAAAACCAAGATTTGACTTCAGTAGATCGTCCTGAGTTCTGAGTGCGTCGCAGTGTACATTCAATACTTGCTGTGCGCAATCCCGAGAATGCTCTCCTTTCTGACTGCTTCGTTGTTGTAAGTTGTAAGGCGCAAATACTGCGAAGATATCACCAAACTAATTCGTACTCGGAATATCACAATGACGAGCAGAAAACAAGCTGAATGTCGAAAGACACACAGAATACATATACCAGTTGGTCTTCCTTATCCTGATCGTTTGCTTTCGGCTCACGAGCAATGGTTTCGACAAACAAGCAACGCAACTATCACCAGAGTACAGTCCATCATGCTCAATCTTATTGAGAACCTGCCCGAAAGAAGGCAGCCTGCCTGAAGAAGTTTTGACAACAATCAATGTCTCTGAGACTATATTTCGATTCAGGCCACAATTGCTAGTAGAACAGGATTTCACTATTTCATAAGCAATGTTTTGCCAGCCTACCATCCACACTATTCGCTCGTATATATGTAGTAGCTTCAGGGATTCTCACAATTGCTCGTCAGCTGAATCCAAACGCGCGTCTTATGGTGCGAAAAACTTTTTATTTCTAGTATAAATGATTATGTTGCTTACTGGAAAAGAAAGTTTGCTTGCTTGTTCGTAAGCTTTCCGTAGACAGCGGCAAATGTTTCTGTCTTGCCCTCAACGTTGGCCTGGTCCTTGCTGTCGAGAAAGACCTTTAGGACGCGCTTTCCATCGGTCTTGACCCGTGTTCGCTTGCCAACAATTTCAGTGGGGTAAACAATATCGTCAAGAATAGCGTCTTGAACCTTGGTGAGTGTTCGCGAACGAGGGCGGGGTCCCTTGGTCTTGGCGTTACGGTTGTAAGATTTGCCCAAGATGGCACGTTGAGCAATGATCAATACGTGCTTTCCCGAGAACTTCTTTTCCAATTCACGGACCAATCGAGTGTGGATTTTTTGGAAGGATCCTAGCAATTTGTATGGAACATACAAAATGATAGCCTTTTGTCCGGCGCCACAATCAACCTCCTTGGCAGCAGTAATGTAAAGATTCCTCAAAGGAGCCTTGAGCTCCGTGGAGGTCATCTCCAAGTTGAGAAGTTCGGTGGCGACCTGGTTCTCGAACTCATCGGGTTCCTATGGGGATGAGATAAAACGGAAAAGTTAGGAAACATCCAGGGAATGTTAACAGGTCAAAAGATTCGGAGAGGACATGATCCATCGCGATCTGTGCCGCTTCGAAGACTCCTCATGGCTACCCGGGTTGGCAGCAGCCAAATCCAGGGTCGACAGGATAAATACCGCCGCCTGACCAAGATATCATCTTTTGATCCATGTCTTCAACTCTACACTACCCTGCAAATGCTGGTCTACTTACGCCGCTGCTCTTCTGGATCTTTTGGTTACTCATCTTGATATACTATTGATATGTAGAGTTGTACGCTAGTCTTCACAACGATAGCAGATTGATGATGATGTAATAAGAGGTTGTTGCCTTGGTTGCATTTTTGCTTGTTGAAGCCGTGATGATGAGGTAAAACGAGAGGCAGATCAAAAAAATTATTAGTAATGAGGTAAACTTGTGCAAGACAGCTGGGCGTAATTTAATGAAGCTCATTACCCCAAAGGATCGTGATTGATGAGAATAGTCCGTGATTTAACTAAAATTGAAAACCAATCGAAAACGATGAAAGAAAACTAAACAAAAAACACAGCAATAGTCGTATCAAGTATCAACTCATTCCACTTGCACAGTCGTCGAACAACATACATAAGAACAAAGAACTACCATGCCGAACTACGCACAAACGCTTCCTAGAAATTTGCTGTGTTTTCTGATTATAAGTCGGTCAGCTGCAGCCTTTCAACTTGCCCACTCTCCTCAACCTGCTGCAGTATCATGTCCGTCGTCATCATTTACTGTGCTGTGGGCAGGACGACCAAGGAAATCTTCCAGCAACAATAAGAATCATCGGCGACAGTCACGCTCTCTAAACAACAACAGAGGAGCTCGAAGTCAACAACCAAGATGGAAAAATGACTATGGTGACGATGAAGAAGAGGAGGAGGAGGACTTTGTCTCTCGTCAATTTGAAGATTTTGAAGATAATGATTACTTTGACGAAGAGGATTATAACGATTTTGAAGATGACACTGGTGATCCTACCTTTGATATTAATTCAGCTGACGACCATAATGACGCAAACGACAAGCGAGTGGCAGGATCTCATTTTTTTAGCAGAAAACCGCTTCAAGATCCTTCCTTCGTTTACGATAGAAGCGAAAAAGACCAGGAGGAAGAGGATTCAGCAATGTTTGACCGACTGTGTCGCGGTGCAGGAATAACGCGTCCCTCTCGGATCCAATCCATGGCCTGGCCCGTCCTGTTGCAAGGAAAACATACCATTGTAGCAGATCAAACTGGTTCCGGAAAAACATTGGGATATCTGTTTCCTCTGTTGCAAAGAGCCATCGCATCCAATAAAGAATTATCCAATTCACAGCGCAAAAAAATGAGCAATGGCGCACCGCAAATTCTTGTATTGGCACCAACTGCCGAATTGGCAGATCAAGTACGCGCTGTCTGCGACAAGTTGTCCGAAAATGTGGATTTTAATACTATGGTGGTAACGGCCACAGGTAAATACTCTACGTCGATTCGAGATCAAATTCGGATGCTGCAACGGACTCCTGTGGACATCTTGATTTCCACTCCTGGTAGACTTTCCACCATTGTGCGGACTCGTAATTCAGGTTTGGATCTGTCCAGTCGCTTGCAGTCGATTGTGTTGGACGAAGTAGATATTCTCATGATGGAAAATACCAATACGTTGAACGAAGATCCAAAAGATGACAACGATACGTTTGGACCTCAGCTGCGAGTGATCGGGCAAGCTATCGAAAATGTGGAAAATGTACAATTTGTTTTTGTCACGGCAACACTGCCAGATCAGATTGTCAAGACTGTGACGAGTGAATTCCCGGGAGTGGTTCAAGTCCGCGGTCCTGGGCTGCACCGAGTCGCACCCAGCATGACGGAACGATTGATTGATGTCTCCGTACCTTCGGCGGACAATCGAAACTCGAAGCTTGGTATGCAAGTCAAAGCAAAACAGCTGCTGAAAACGTTGCGCATGACACGATGTCGGAGAACTCTCATCTTTTGCAATACGGTGCAGTCGTGTCGTGCGGTTGAGAATCTATTGCGGCGGAGTGATAGAAAGCGACAACGGTTGGACGTCAGAGCGTACCACAATGCCATGACACCCGAAGCTCGGAACGCCAACTTGGACAGTTTTTGTAATGCTGGTCAAAAAGCCAATCAAGAGCAGCAATACGAAAACCAAGGGGAAGAATTCCAGAATTTTGGCAATAAGAGAGGCGCGAAGGATCTGGACCATATCTTAGTATGTACTGATCGAGCCGCACGCGGTGTTGATTTCGGAGCATCACCTGTAGATCATGTGGTTCTTTTTGACTTTCCTCGTGACCCTGCAGAGTACGTCAGAAGGGTCGGGCGGACGGCAAGGGCAGGGAGAGAAGGGACCTGTACAGTGTTCGTTTATGGGTGGCAGCTTCCCATAGCACGATCAGTGATGGGCAAGACCGTAGAGAGCTTGCGAGTCACAAGGGAAGTTGAAAGTGATGATGATGAAAATCCCGATGCTGTGGAATTCCGTGGTGGAGTCCAAGGACGGAAAAACCGAAACGGAAGACAACCAAAAAGTGGCAGCAAACCCACATCTTCATCAAATATACGTGACCAGCAAGTCAAAAGCAACATTGAAGATGGGAGATTATGGAAAGGCTAAAGAATACTCGCATGTCTCTACGTGTGTGCCACATGAAGGAATCCAAGGTCTACATTCATCTCTAACCCTAGTGATATTACAAATCAATCAATGAGTACTGTGGTGTGTAAAAAACACACCATCGTAAATCGTAATAATGGTTGCTGCGAGAGGGCAGACAAGATAGCGCAATAATAATCGTGCAGTAATAATGCTAATAAGCTAAGTTCATTAAACCTATACCGAAGTGCTGGCAACGGAAGGAAGAAATGGCAGCGGAAACAAATCAGCAAAGGCCTAATAGGCAGCTCCAGCTTCTGGTTTGGCCCTCCTCCCTGACTGGGCCAGATCGATCGACGTGTGCTGGCGAAGAGCAAGGGTTTCTTTTGGGGTGGTCATCTTTCGGGAGGACAAAAAATGATAATGTTTCTTCGTCAAATTGGCCAGCTGCTACCATCGTCGTGGCGGGAATAGAATGGCTGCCTCGTGGTTCCAACCTCGAGCATGGGCACCAAACATTGCAGCGTCGATTAAACATCCTACACGATCAGTGCTTAAACTGTTGCGAGTGCAGAGTCAATCGTCACCAAGTCCAAACGCGCCGCGAAGATAGGCAGATGGTAGAATCATTGGATATTGTCGGGGTTGCTTCCTTGCGATCCGTTTCTACCAGAGCTAGCCGCAACAAATGGTTAGAAAAGATTGGCTTGCCACATGTCAATTTGTCAACAGGTTGCCCCACTATTATTAGCCATGATGACGACTACAACCGGCAACAGGTGCTACTGTATGATTCTCGATATGCCTATAGACACGATCTCTGTGGCCCGGGATCATCCTTTGGCAAAATTTTACAACAAATATCAAGTTCATCTTTTATTTTGGAATACCTTGCAAGTATACAAAGTTTCTCGAATGCTTCGTCTACCTCCAACTCAACGAACAAAATCAAACCAACAAAGCGACCAAAAATAACGCAAAACGCAAAAGAAGATAATACTGCCACATATTATCCTTTCTCAACGTTGCTGACGACACTAGAGACATATTCCATGCTAGCCCACCACGTTCGGAAGCTCCAGCGCAGACGGGCTCAAAGCGTGACAAGGAAAACGTCATCTGATGGATGCTGCCTTGTTTGTCAAAAACCTATTGTTCCTCTCTGCACCCAGCAGAAAATCACAACAAAGCACTGGATTGGACGATCCATAAACACCATTGTGGGCGTCATATTGGGTCTACTCTTGGTCGGATATTGGCCACAGCTACGAAGCGGGCCAGTCGCAGCTTTTATTTCAAACTACTTTATCGGACAACAGTTTCTATCCGAGTGGCTCACTTGGCTAGAAAGTTTTCCCATTGGATTCAAATTGAATGTCCCATTAACACAATCAATTGGGCGGGAAATTCGATCACTGCTGTCCCTGCGTCGCAGCCTGTTGCAAACATTGACGTCGACGGCTAATCGTTTTTTGTACCATCCGCAAATGTCTGTTGCCTATCAGGCTACCATTTCTGTTGTCGCGGGAGCTTTCGGCGGATCAGGTTGTCTGGCTGTCTCTATAGATATACTGCATCTTTTGACACTGCACCTGGACTTTTTAAGTCAAAGCTTTCGCTTCATCTATAGAACAGAGATCTATCTCTTGGGGAGTATGTGGCGCCTATTTCGAGGAAAGAAACAAAATGTGCTACGAAGGCGCACAGACACAATGGAGTACGATTCTATGCAACTTTTATTGGGCAGCATCCTTTTTGTCGTCACGCTGTTCTTGCTGACAACAATTTTGGTATACTATGCCTTTTTCAGCATTCTCAATCTTTTGGCACGGACAAATATATCGATCCTACTTTGGCTACTTTACATTTTACTAGAAGATTTCCCCTTCGGAACAATCTGTCAACGCGCGACGCAACCCGAACGCTTTACGTCCAAAGTTCTGATCAGGGTAGAGTCAGACCTGCCCCCATTAGCGTCCACAAATCTTAAAAAACCACTGGTTGCCAGGCTTGATCCGCAACCACAAACCTTTGGTTCTATTCTGGCGTCCACACCAGAGCTGAGCTGGTACGGCCAGGCTTTCAAATCGTGGCTTGGTAGTTATCTGATGGATCTCGTTTTCGGAAATCCAACGGACCAGTCATTGGTCGTCAACATAGGAGCTGGCCTGTACAGAAGCAGAGTTCCAGAATGAAAACCGGCAACCAATCCTTTCAAGATTGCTAGAATAATAGGAAGATGTCGCGGCAAAATAATAACGACCAAGATCACCAGTAATCTGAAGTGGTTCATAGTTCATGTACAGTGATCGTCGCTCAAGTACTGGTAGTACCGAGTGGCATGTTTTCTAGATCCATTTGTTCGCTCCTGGAGTAACTGCAGAGAATACCGACAGGAATTCTTCGAGGCTTTGCTGTTCACGGCTCTTACCGGTGATGAGCCAAGAGAAAACTTCTTATTAGTTGACTGAATATTCTAAACGAATACCGGTCATTTTCATAATAATAATAATTAAATCTGGTATCATGAAAAACCAGTGTCATCAACTGTAGAACAAAATAGCTAGTAGCATCAATGTCACCGGATGTCGAATAAAAAAATAGTTGGACTAGACTACTACTACTAGCTAGTAGTAGTAGTACTGTACCTGGTAGTAGGTACTGTTGTAGTAGCCTAGTAGATCTACCACGTACAAATACAGTACTCGGTCTTCGCATCGGTTGCTATCCCTTCCGGTACAAGAATGGTAGTCAATAAAGAAAGGAACAATCTCTTGAAAGAATTCCTACTATTTTCAATTCTGTAGTACCGTAGTATTCGATTATTTGAATGGTGATAGCATACCGTAGATGACCAAATCCTAAAGTTTCCAGTACTGGTAAGACAGAATTCTAGAGCATGTTTGGAAAGCCTCCATAAACTTTGCTGCAAAAAATGAATGCAACAAGATCTAATCACAATCTAGTATATTATTATCAATAGAAAAAAAACTAAAAAGCAAACACAATACGCCCATGACTTATCCAATGACTTCCCCATCACAAAATAACCTGCAGGCAACTGCGAGAGCTGCGCCTGTCCAGCGTGGTATCTCCCGCGGCCACTCTCTTGCTGCCATTTCCGTGAATGCGGCTTCCTCTCCCAGGCGCGGAATCTCACGCTGCAATTCCAATGCCTCCTGCGTATCCATGAACTGCTCCTCGCTTAGACACCAACATGCAACTTCGAGGGCTGAACCTTCCAAACGCGGTGTTTCACGCAACAACTCCTTTGACGTGCAGTTGTTGAGATGTGGCTTCCTGCCCTCCAACTCAGTAAGCCACTTTGATGTGGAAGACCTACAAGATTTGGATATCGACGAGGCGAAGATCGAGTCACATGACGGTGAGAAAGACGACGAAACGAATGCAGAGAAACAAGCGCCTCCTCATGTAAAAATTTACTCGCTGCACGGAATGTCAATGTCCGCAGCACTTCAGGAAGGGCGAAGAGTTGCTATCAGCCGTCTACGCCAACTAAGTGCCAACGACAACGACAACGACAACGGTGTCGCATTGACGAAGTCATCACGTGATGAATGTGGCGCTCCTAAATGCACACCTTTGCGTCGCACCCAGAGCGCATTACTGCCCAGACAACGGATGAACGCAAGAGTGCCTAAGCGACGACAAGCCTTGGCAAAAAGGAGTGCAGTGGCGGCATAGTCATCTCCCTTACAAAATTATAAAGGCATACATAATTACACATTTCGAAACTTTGTTAACGAAGTAAACTTTTCGGTTTCATTTCATAATGTTAGTCCTTTGATGCCCGTGCTCGGCGCGATGATACAGAATTGGTTCTACTTTTCTTTTCAGAATCTTCTGATATAGAGTACACAATACACACGCGAGCAACCCGTGCCTTCCCGCTACCACTGCCTTCCGTCGTTGTTGACATTGCAGGAACCGCATGATGAGCCTCATACTTTGCCCAGCATCCCCTTCTTATTTCAGCTACGAGTCGGGTACCATAGATGTTCAAATAGTATTCCTCCGGGTATCCAATTTTGAAAGTAGACCATTTACATTGTACATTGTACTAGGTGGTGCTTTTCGTCGCTCAGGAGTCTTTTTGTTGCATCGCTCAGGAGTCTTTTTGTTGTATCGGAGTCCTCTCGTTGCATCGCTCAGGAGTCTTTTTGTTGTATCTCTCAGGAGTCTTTTTGTCGCTCAATCGTACTACCACTATGACTCTCTCCGCTGATTAGTTTCCCCAACTCTATGTTCCACACTAGGGTTGGGGCGATACCGATTGGAGGCTTGCGAGCGAACGCTACCGCGTTCTCTCGACTATGCCAGCTCTCTAGGGCTACGTTCGGCTAGGTAGGGTGGTTTGGAGAAACTCGGCAATTTACTAGGGCCGACCTTTTCTCCGTTCCGAG
>Ga0100391_1004548_pt1 | contig 13319 bp, 28 predicted proteins | sample CryGeymeta201515_FD_81541 | JGI IMG/M metagenome (GOLD analysis project Ga0100391, IMG submission 81541) | Groundwater microbial communities from Crystal Geyser aquifers in Utah, USA - Crystal Geyser metaG 2015-15 | ecosystem: Environmental > Aquatic > Deep subsurface > Groundwater | place: USA...
CGGCAGGAACAGAGCGATCCAGTCGACGACTTTCCGCGACTTCCGCGAAGAGGTGCGCGGCGGACCGCCCAACCGGAAGGCGACCGGATCGGACATGATCGCCCAGCTGGATCTCCCGCCCGAAGCCAGTGTGCGCGTCTCCTACCGGGAGCACCGCATCAGGGCCACGCTCTCGGCTCCGGGCATGATGATGGGGAACGGCGACATGCTCATCCTCAACGATCATGCCCCGGTCTCGCTGACCACCGGATGGTCGGCCCGGATCGCAGACGTCGACGCTCCGCTGACGCTTGCGGACGTCGTCCCGGGGCTCCCAGATCTGCTCGTCTCCACGCTGACGCGCGGAGACACCCATGTCATGCTGCAATACGTCGACGAGGATGTCCCATGGGACGTGGCCGCACAGATGATCACCACGAGGATAACGGACAGGACAGAGGGGCAGGCCTGAGGGGGCCGCCCCTTTTTTTGCCACCGCATTCGCAGGCGAGCCTTCCTTCCAGCGGGCAGGCGTTCCGTATCCGGAATCGAGAAGGAAAAATCATGTCCAGAATCCAGGCTCTCCTCGCCATCGCCCTATCGCTGTCAGCGGTAGGCATCGGCTTCACCGAGCTCCTCTACTCCGTGAGCCACCAGACCACCGTCCTCTCCGCGCTCCTCGCGGCGGGCGGCCTCGTCGGCGTCATCACCCTCGTCACCCTCCACGGATCCGAGGTCGAACAGGCCAAGGACGACTGCGACTTCATCGGCGCAGCCAGCATCATGCTCGACATCCTCTCGCGGCATCCGGACGCGGCCATCCGCCAGAAGACGGTCGAACGCCTGAAGGTCATCGCGAACCGCACCGTCTGGTGCCCGCTCCAGGAGCGGAACGCCGAAGAAGCACGGGACCTCCTCGGCGAAGCGGGCGAGGGCAAGGTCTCGCTCGATGCGTACCTCCGCGGCCGCGCGGCCTGAGACCCGGGACCAGCAGACTCCAAGCATGACGCGATGGGCGAGTTCCATCGAGGAAAGGGAAAAAAGACATGTCCGCACAGCGCAAGCTCACCGCCGCCCAGATCGCCCGCTTCAAGGCCATCCGCGCCGCCAAGGCCCGTTCGGCCGACAACGACAACGCCCCGCGCGTCAAGTCGGCCTATGTCGACACCACCATGACGCCCGGCATGCTCGCCGCATGCGTCGCGGCCGCCGGACTGGAAGACTGATACCATGGCGACCATGCTCTCCCAGCTCATCGGCAAGCGCTCCTTCGACAAGGCCTGGACCGCCGTCTCCCTCGGGACGAGCGAGCGCGAGAAGGTCCTAGTCGAGAACGTCCCGGTCATCGTCGAACGCTGCACGGACCTCGACGGCATCATGATCACCGTGGCCCCCACCCCTCGCCACGGCATCGATCTCTCTTTCCGGATCACCGTCGACGAGGACGGTCCGGCCGAGGTCGTCGTGCTCGAAGGGCGAAAGAGCACGCTCGCACCCTTCGAGCAACATGGCCCTGATCTCCTCGCCAGCATGCTCGGGAACCGCGCGGGCAGGTTCGCAGGCCTGCTGCAACCGGTCCTGTCGTCGGGAATCTACCAGCTCACCGATGTCATCGGTGCGCATACCGACACCCAGCTCGAGCTCGAGCGCGTCTCTCGATAGGAAACACCAGACATGAAGATCCATACCCTCCTCGCCGCCCCGCTCGTGCTCCTGGCCCTCGGCTCCATCGCAGCCTGCGGTGACGGGAGCCAAGCCACGGCACAGTCCGAGCAACAGGAGACCCACGTCCGCGTGACGTGTCTCTCCGGAGGTCAAGTCTCCTCCGACGATTACGGTGTCCTCGTCAGCTGGGGCTACTCGACGGTGACCTACGTCTCGAGCGCGACCGGCACCAAGTTCTATGCGGCCGGCGAATGCCTGACGGAATTCGATGTGCAGGCACCGGAAGGCTGGACACCGGTCCTTCCCGGACGCACTCCGGCCGAACCGGCCGCCTGATCATCCAGAGAGGAAGCACCATGCTCCACCGTTCCATCATCGAGACCCGCGGCGACGTCGCCTTCCCGGCCTGGGAAGGAGCGCGCGTCTACATGCGGGCCTTCCTCAAGGCAGAAGGCCTGCCGCAGGACCTGTCCCGCTGGCAGCCGACGGTCGACGCCATGCTCGACGGCATCGACACCGATCAGCCGGTCTACATCATGATCGACGAGACCGAGGTCGAAGCGGGCAGGACCCAGCGCCGCCCCGGTCTCCACATCGACGGCTACTGGAACCCCGGCATCAAGGGTCACAGCAGCCACGTCTGCGCCGGTCCGGCGCACCGCGAACTGCCCCAGCGGCACAGCCCGCTGCCTCCGAGCCACCGGTCCATCCCTCCGGGACACGCCTCCCTCATGGCGGGCCATACCGGACACAAGTCCGGCGCGGGCCTGTGGAGCGAAGCGGACTTCGCGGCTCCCGAAGGCATCATCCTCGCCTCGAGCGTCTCTGCGGCGGAAGGCTATGTCGGGACCTACGAGGGGCCGATCGGCGAGATGGGCGACTGCGGCCACATCGACGTCTCGGCGCTCGACGTCCTCCCGATGGAGGCCGGTCGCGTCTATGCGGGCAACGTCAACTGCCTGCACCTGTCGCTGCCCGTCGCCCGGGGGTGTCGCCGCTCTCTGGTGCGTCTCAACGTCCCCGGCTGGACGCCGCAGGCTTAGGCCTCCGCAGGGGGGGGCAATCACGGGGGTTACGGCCAAACGGGAAGGAAAATCATCATGAAGCTCAGCGATGACGGAAGCCAGGTCACGCTCACGATCCAGGAATTCGGCTACAGCCTCATCGGCGAGACATTTGTCGAAGTGCCCGCCATCCTGCTCGACCCCTACCAGCACCAGATCAGCATCACCATCGAGATTGAGGACGAGCGCGAACCCTGGGAAGCCCTTGTGGACTTCACGGGCAACACGGTCGAGATCGTCTGCGACATCGCTCCGGGTTCGGGCGAGCTGACCTCCAGACCCTCGATGATCAGTCTCGTCGATTGACACCATCGGAAAGTGCGTACGGGCCGATCCATCAGAAGAAGTCCATCAAGGAAAAGAGCCCATGACGATCCTGCTCGGCGCCGTCGCCGCCTCCATCCTCGCCGCCAAGGTCGCAGCGGAAGGAGAGGACGAGGTCATCGCCCTCCTCTCGCATCTCGTCGAGGAATCCGGAAACCGTTCGGAGAACCTCCTCTACGAACTGGAATCCGATGAACGGGGCGAGCGGCGTATCGAGGTCCTGCGTCATGCCGACGCACTGGAAGAACGGAAAGACTGCGACGTCCTGATCGAGGCGAACATCAGCCTGAAGGCAGGTGTCTCGGTCGCCGAGGACCGCATCGTCTTCCACGAGTCACTGGGTGAGGCCCTGCACGAATCCATCCTCTCGGGGTGCTACAACGGTCGACGCCTCTCCGAGGTCACCGGCGTCACTCTCGAAGGCGATGACCCGGTCCTCGAGGATGCCCGCATGGACGATGCATGGATCATTCCTCACCTCATGATGGGTCTTCCGCTCGAACGGGCGAAGCACGCCAGCGTGACGGACCTGGTGCGGAGTCTCCCCCGGATCTGATCGAGAGAAGGGCATCCGGAAAGGAAAAAACAGCATGAACGATCCAGTCCATTCCGCGCTCGCCAATCTATCGATCCTCTTCGATGCGATCTCGCGTCGCCTGGCCGACATGGCGCACGCCCGCAAGCAGCGGCTCATCGCCCGCGCCGCGAGACGCGGACGCGAGCGCAGCATCCATCCGCTCGGATACTGGCGCTGCACGCATGTTCGCGAGGGCTTCCCTCACGGCTTCGTCAAAGGCGGTCTCTACGAGGCGCGCCAACATCCGCCGGGCACGCTGAGCATCCGCGTGATACCCGCCGACCATGACACCTGGTCGCCCTACTGGGACGAGCGCAACCAGCGCTTCTGCTACCAGCCGCAGGACATCGATTTCGAATACGTCGGCAAGGCCCTGCCCGTCGGCGAAGCCTGCCTCACCAGCGATCGTCCGCGACGACTGGTTCGAATGCCACGTTGAACAAGACGGCCCTGCTTCCGTCAGAGACAAAAGGAATGACCATGAGCATCATCACCATGCTGAAGGACGCATCCCCCACCTTCGCTGCGGCCTATGACGAGATCGCCGCCACGACGCCCGGCACCAATGCCAGTCGCGACGTCCGCGTCCGCGGAGTCGCTGCGCAGATCATGTGGATCTCGGACAGTTCCGATCCCACCGAGGATCGCCTCGAGATCATCCTGTCGCCGGCATCGCAGAAGAAGTGCGACCTGTCCTTCATCGTCCGCGTCGACCCCGTCGGCGACGAGGAGGAAACGGTGCTCGTCGGGTCGGGTCATCCGGCGACCGTCGACCGCATCCTCGAGCTGTCGGACTTCCGCAACGGCGGAAGCTCGCCAGCTCGCCAGCTCGCGGACGTCCTCCCCTTCGACGTCTCCAAGATGCCTGCACTCGTCCAGCCGCTCATGAAGCGCCTAGTCAAGGCGTGGGATCTGACGACCGGCGACTACTACGCCATCGAATTCGATCTGCTGGATCAGGAGCAGTCCAACGCCGGCATGGCGAAGGCCGCCTGAGGCGACATCCCATGATGGTCAAGGGGATACTGATCGCGGACACCGAGGACGGGCGCCGGGTCGATCCAGGGCTCTTCCTCGGGAAGGCGGAACCTGGAATCCATGATCGGGTTCTGGCCGATCCCGTCCTCGTCGCCTTCGCCGGGGTCATCGGGATCAACCTCCGCGCCGTCGATGACCTCGTCGGAGACCCCCGGACCGGCGCAGTGGATGCAGGCGCTGACAACATCGTCGATATGCTCGGAGGTCCTTCCGACGTCCTCAATCTGGGATTCGAGGAGGGAGAGGGCCCACACGTCGTGAACCTTCCAGCAACCCATCCCGCGCTCGATGGCGGGCCGGAACGCTGGAAGTCGGAAATCGCGTATATCATCACCGGCAGTGCGCGGCTCCAGTTGGACAGGGACGTCAGTCTCCACGTCTCCCTTTCAAATGACGGCACGATCGAGCGCCTGCTCACAGTTCCTCCCGTGCCGCATGCCACGGCTACGCATGGCTACGTACCACTCGACCAACTGTTCTCCTTTCCCGGTCTCGGAGACATCGGAGCAACAGGACGACTGATCCCTGGAAGAGAGCATGCCACGATTCATGTCATGATCGCATGAGGGATATCGTATCCGACGAAGAGAAGGAAAACGAGATCATGACCGAAGCCACCGCGACCACCCAGCCGCTCAGCCTCACGCCGACGCTCCCCGCCGCCTTCACCCCGGTATCCGACGGCTTCCCCAAGCCGGACAAGCGTGTTCTCGGCATCCGCGAATCCACGACCGGCGGGTCGAAGTTCGAGATCATGACCGTCAAGTGGATGCCGGACTACCGTCCGCGCAACCCTTGGCAGACCCTCGGGAACGACGCGGTCACCGACAGCGGCAATCCCATCCTCGGCTGGCTCGACCTCGACGACACCGACTTCGGTGCAGACTGGCTGAAAGGATGATGCCGATGCACAAGGTCTACTATAGCGATGACATGGGGGACGATTACGATCTCATCTCCTCCCATCCAGACCACGCGACCGCAGAAGCCGAGGCGGATCGTCTCAACGCCATCCTCCACGAACTGGTGATGCGCGGGAAAACCTTCGAATGCAACGAGGGTACCATAAAGGATCGCATCCAAGCGGAAGGCGATTTCATTCGTGGTCAGCCGGAATGGCGGATTCTCTGCGAGGCTATCCCCTCCGTCTTCATCGAAGACGCAGATCCATTCGTGCTCGGGTTCAACGCAGTTCCCACCATCGACGTCCGAGATGAAAAAGGCAGAATCCTCCATGCGGGACGATGCCTGAAACCAGAGGCAGCAACATGACCACCAGCACGCTCGATGCCGTCAGCGGCACCATCACCTTCGATCTCGCCAGCCTCTCCCCTGACGTCCTGGGCGAGATGCTGCGCGCCCATGTCTACGGTCTCGGCAAGGGATACCGCGACATGGACATCGATGTGGTCAGTCCCTACACGCGCATCCAGGAACCGCTCCCGGTCGACATCGTCGACGAACTGCTCGGCGACCCGGAATTCCGCGACGACTGGATGACGGTACGTGCCTGGACGGACGACGTCCTCACCATCGCATGGGCCAACGATGGCGACACCTCACTGCTGTTCCGGCTGGTCCTGCCGACCGGAACCCGCACGATCGTCAACCCCCACGCCAAGCGTGACTCTGGCTGGAGCGAAGTCGAGGCACTCGCATCGTGAGCGGGCGCAAGATCTATCCTGTCATAACCGCGGACGAGATCCGCGTCAGTGACACCGTGTGCCTCGACGGGCGCCTCGTCCCCTCGATGCCGTATCTCCGCAGCAAGTTCGACATCCTGAAGGCCAAGCCGATCGGCAAGGGGCGGGTCCAGGTCAAGTGCCGGGACCGCTGGTCACGGAGCCCCACGGTCCGCAAGCTGGACCTGAAGATCGGCCCCGCATTCAGTCTCATCGAGCGGGACGGCAAGGACATGGCCGTCTAGGACCGATACCCGAACGATGCATCCACGGAGGCGGTCTTCCGTCATCCGGAAGAAGAAGGAAAAAGTCATGGATACCCTCCAGAACAAGACCATCGGCACGCTCGCCATCCCCAGCGGCCGCCTCGTCGTCGTCGACCCCTGCTATGCTGATATCGCTGCAGGCAGCGACATGGCAGTCTCCACGCCGGTGAAAGTCGGCGACACCGTGGACAAGGAATACGTCGTCATCGAGACGCCGAACCAGGCCGACGTCATCTTCACCACCGATACCGAAGACGGGCGCGTCGCCATGGTGACCCTCGATTTCCGAGAAGGTCTCGCCGAGCCGCTCATCCGGGAAGGGATGGAATTCTCGCACCTCCTCCCCGTCGATGTCGCGCAGCTCATCTACGCCGACGCCGATCACCTCGCCGCGGACTGGGAGAACCAGGACTACGAGGACATCCGCATCTACCGGAACAAGGCCGATGGCCGCACGCTCCAGTACACCGTCGACTTCCCGCATTACGAAGAACCGATCGCATCCGAGGGTGGCGCCACGATGAACGCGCTCAATGCCACCGGCGACTGGGAGCGCGTCCCTTACGAGGCGCCGAGCCAGCGCCTGGGATACAACACCGTCTGCCATGGCACCGGTGACGGCGGGCGCATGTTCGGGGACAAGGCCGCGGCCAGCCGCACCGGCTGGGGCGACGGCATGTATCCGGTCTACGTCGAACGCGACAAGGACGGCGCCGTCGAACGCATCTCGTTCGACTTCATGGGCCTGAACTCGGAGGAAGGCGAAGACGAAGACGAGGACGACTGGATCTGATCCAGCGACCCGGACCCCTTTTTTACCACCACATCCGCCATGCGGGTCGGCGTCCGACACGGGCCTGCGGCCCGTCACCCATTCGAAGACAAGTGAAACGTTCCCCGGACGGGGATGGAAAAATCAACCGAGAACAAGGAATTCGACACCATGGCACGCAAGACCAAGACCGACGCCCAGAAGGCCCACGAAGCCCGCAACGCCGAACTCAAGAAGGCCGGCAACGCCAAGCGCCGCGCGAAGAAGACCGCCGGTCGCCAGGCGCTCAAGGCCAACATCGCCGCGATGAAGAAGCTGGGCCTCGAAGTCCGCACCGCGCGCGCCGAAGCGCACGAACAGCGCAACGCCGAAGCCGCTGCGGCCGCCGCCGCCCGCAAGGAAGAGCGCATGTCCGCCCATCAGGCCGCCAACGAGAACCGCAAGGCCGACAAGGCCGCGTAAGTCCCGCGACATGCCGGAAAGGTGTCAGTCCTGACGGACTGGCCCCTTTTCCCGTGTCAGCATGGCAAAGAGGATGCAATCCATGATCCTGGAGCATTACACGGCGACAGAAGGTCCGATGGACCTCGGTTCCGGCCGGGATCGGACCCAGCCCGCGTACGGATACAAGCCGACGGGAACCTGGCTGAGCGTCAGGGGCGCCGAGGACTGGCACCATTGGCATGTGGCCAACGGCAACCGGCCCGCCCCGTTCGTCCACTCGGTCGAGCTCTCCGCCACAGCGGCGATCCTGCTCATACACGATGTCGACGGCCTCCATGCCCTGACATCATCCCATCCGGGCCGGCAGGGAGGCTGCTGGCTTGCCGGTGAGACCGTCGACTGGGAATCCGTGTCACGCCAATACGACGGCATCATCATCGACCGCCATATCCGGACATCCGACCCCCTGCTGTCCTGGTACAACACCTGGGACTGCGCTTCCGGCTGCATCTGGAGAATGCGTGCGATCGCGACAAGCCGGCTCCTGACCCTTCTTCCTGCCTGAATTCATCACCGCCATCCCTCGATAAGCCCAAGATCGAGGTCCGCGAAGAAGTCACCCTGAAGGTAAGAGAACGCGAAATCAGTTCGAGAAGGGAAAAGACGATGGCCAAGACCAGCACGAAGACGCTCGCGACCCGCAATCCGATGGCCGGATCGCTCTCCGGTGGCCAGTTCCAGCGCCGCATCGTCCGCGCCCGCAAGGGCAAGGGCTCCTACAGCCGCAAGGACAAGCACTCTGTGCGTGCGTACGCCTGAGCGTCCAAGCCACGATCGGATCCACGATGATCAACATACTCGAAAGCCTCCAGGCCGCCGCTGATGCGATGGAAGAAAGCGATATCGCTCGCATCCTCCACGTCAACGACGAGCCTGCTCCCGATGCCGATGACGACATGATCTCGCTCGGCGATATCTATCTCGTCACCCAGATGGGCGACCGGTTCAACGCCATCGGCAATCTCATCGCCGTATACGATACGCCCAAGAGCAGCGAAGCCGTCGAAATCTCGGTCGATATCGAAGGCTCGTACGTGGATGGCATCGCCACCATCGACAGGATCCTTTCGGATTATCATCCGCGTGAGCGGATCGAAGACCATTACAGTCGCTTGCGTCGCTGCGCAGTGTGAATTCCAAGTGCGAGGGAAAAACGATCCTCTTGCAACCCTGACCGTCCAAAAACGAGAAAGACCATCCATGAGCATGAAAGAACTTATCGTCGGCGTCGTCGCGATCATCACCAATCCGGAAGCGAAGATCGAAGAAACGCTCCTCGGTCGTGAACACTTGCACACGGTCGTGATTGCCAATGACAGCGCGCTCATCGTCTGTATCCGTCCGGCGGACGAGGATTACGACTACATCTCGGACAGCCGCGCTTATACAATCGCCGTCTGCCCAGCATCCGATGCCGCCACAATGGTCGAGCGTCTGAGCACGACGCCGCGCGCAAAGCAGATCGATCCGCCGGCTTCCGCCACTGTCTTCGGCTGGGGTCGCCAGAATGCCGTGATCGACAACATCACTGCCTTCGCGCGTGATGGCATGTATGAAGTCATCGCCAAGCAGCCCTGGAACGAGAACGACCCCACCATCGCCAAGCTCAAGGAGCAGTACTTCCGCAGTGGACTGTCCGTCCTGTCGGACTGCCCTGTCGCTCTCACCCAGCTGAAGCGTGAGAAGATCAATTATGCGGATCTGATGGCGACCGCGATCGCTAAGCTCGAGAACGAATTACCCATGCGCAGGCATTATTCGGGATCCTATTCCTCGGCCGTCAAACTGCGTGAATTCTTAGTCGACGCCGCTGAAAAACCCAGTTCAATCGCCTTCAATGTCGACCTCGGCTCTTGGTCGGGGATCGCTGTCCAGAACGAGCACAACACGGTCATCATCTATACGGAAGAAGACATGGCAGGCGGAGAAGAAACCCTATTCTGCAGAATCCAAACCAATGACTTCAATCGAGCTTGCATTGCAATCAAGGAAAGCGATGCAGGCACACTGCACGATCTCCCCGGGGAGTGCAACTACCTGACAAGCCGCAACACCGTGACGATGAACGACGGCAATGCGGCCACGCTGCTTCGTGAAGCCATCGAGGCACTCGAACTCGACATCATCGACATGGAGCAGAACGCGGTCGGTCTTCTACGCAAGGGAGCACTGCGCACTCCGGAAGTGTGCGTGACCGTCGGCAATTACTCGCGCCAATCGGCCTGATCCAGCCACCCCGCCAGCTCTAGCTGGCGGGGTTTTTTCCTGTCCTTCTTCGAGGTCCATCATGCCCGACATCGTCCGCATCACCGTCAAGCGCATGTACGAATCGTGCGAGCGCACGACCTTCTACGTCATGCTGATCTCGGACGAGGGTTTCGACATGTGTGCGGACTCGCATCGCACGGGCTCTGTCTATACCAATCACGAAGGCCTCTCGATCGAGGAAGCACGTGACCGGGCGCTCATCGACGCCGCCGACTGGGGCGATTTCCTCGGCATCGCGGTCGACCCCTTCCTCGGCGACGACGGCGAGCCGATCGAGCCTTCCATGACGTTCGACAAATACGCCATCCGGCGCAGGCTCGCGTCCCGCAGGAGGGACGCAGACACAGCGGGATGATCCCTTCGGTGCATTGATCAGTGCAATCAGTTCGAGAGAGGAAAATCCGATGTTCGACAATCTCCACATCATCGATACCCTGCGCAAGGCCGGCTTCGAGGCAGGATCGATCACCGTCAATCCCCAGCCGCTCGTCCGCGATGTCACAATCACCGGGGCGAACAATGACCCCGTCACCGGCGAACGCCGCTTCGACGTGGCCGGTGACGCCGCCCGCGCACTCGCGGAAGCCGGCTACGACATCCTGTGCTACGGCAGCGGCCTCGGCGAAGTCGGCACGCTCGCCACGCTGATGGTGCAGATGCCCCGGCCCGCACGCATCGCGGTCTGATCACTCCTTTACACGGTATCACCACACGATCTTCGCACCGAGGAAAACCATCATGACCACTGCACTGACCACCCTCCCTGCCGTTACCGCTCCGGCTGACAACGACAATTTCGGCGGCAGCTACGAGCGCGACGAGAACGGGATCATCGACGCCCATGCCGAAGGCATCGAAATGGAAGACCCCAGCGATCCGGAAGAGATCGCCCTCGATGCGTTCTTCAAGCGTGTCCTCAACGAGCAGTACACCATCCTGCACGACAATTTCGGCGCGGAACACGCCGAGAAGGCGAACTACGCCTGGGTCGACGGAGAAGATTTCCTCTGCACGAAGATCCGTACGATCAACGGCTACTCGACGATCTCGACCACGCTCGATGACGAGGAAATGACCATCACCCGGCATACCGTGTGCCTCGTCAACGAGAAGGGCGAGACGGTGAGCGAAACCGTCTACCTCGCAGGCAACGCGGCCATCGCGGCCTGATCCCGGCCCGGTGCCCCACGGACACGTGGCGGCACCGGGCTGCGCATTCATGATCACCAATCCTGAGTCGAGACCGAGAAGGGAAAAATGATCATGAGCAAGCCTGCAAGCAGCCTCTACGACGAAGCCGCCAAGGTCATGTACCTGTTCGAAGAAGTCGGTCAGTACCCGCCGAGCGGAGACGATCTGATCATCTGGCCGGACGGCGATAGCTGCAATGCCGAGGATCTGTCCGGCATGGGCCACAAGTCGGACGACTACATCCGCCTCTCGATCGACAGCGAGGCCTACGACGAGATCAGCTTCGCGTTCGGAATCAACGCCTGACCCAAGTCCGCGTCTGGAATTTCAACAAGGAAAGTTCATCATGGGTGTCAAATCCACCATCAATCTGACCCGCAATGCTGCTGAGGAGCGTCTTGCCGAGCTCTTCGTCAAAGATGATAGGATGACCCGCCGGGACAAGGTCATTCGACAGCTCGATGCCGTCCGTCCGGAAGGCGGGTTCGATATGCCGTGCATTGCCGATGACATGATCGTCGAGGCATATATCTACGTCGAAGGCCTGCTCAATCCTCCCACTGCGGGCATTGCTGCAAGTCTCATCCAGTTCATGAGCAACGAGCAAATCGAAGACAACCTCGAGGTCCTCAATGACCGCGTCAATGGTGGCGAGGGTTTCGAGAACTACGTCATCGACGAAGAAGACGACTGAACCCTTCATGCGGAAAGATGGGCAAAGCTCATCAGGATGAAGGAAAACGGTCATGGCCAACACAGCAGCTCTCGGCGCCGCTCCCACCGATCGCATCGAGACCACCGCTTGCAATCGCTGCGGTGGATCGGGCCGTTACTCCTACAACCAGATGCACGGCTCGCGCTGTTACGGATGTGGCGGATCGGGCAAGACCTACACCCGCCGCGGCGCTGAGGCCCACCGCTTCCTCGAGCAGTTGCGCTCGAAGCGGGCCGATGCCTTCGAGCCGGGCGATCTCATGCGCTATGACATGTTCACGCCCAGCGCGTCCGCTCGCATCTTCGTGACGGTCATCTCGGTTGATCCCTCCGACGCCAAGGTCATCGTGAATGGCAAGCCGTCGGAAACACCGTCCGTCACCATCACGGCAACACATCCCAAGATCTGCAACGTGCGGATCACCACCAGCGCCGACAAGATGATCCGCCAGGGTTTCGATGCCGAGACCAAGCAGGCCCAGCTCGCCGAGGTCATCGCCTACCAGGCGACCCTCACCGTCAAGGGCAAGGTCCGTAAGGATCTCGCCCGGGCGGCCTGAGGATTCATTCTCATCCAGTGAAATGCGAAATCGATTCGAGAAGGGAAAATCAAGATGCTCATGCTTTCGCAAACGATCGCTGGATCCTGGGTCATCACCGTTCCGAATCCGGAAGAGCGCCACTGGTCGACACAACTCGCGGAATTCGACACGACCTGTGTCACTGCCGGTACGTCGACGGCAGATGCGTTCGAACAGGGTGCCGCCACTACGCTTGCCCTGCTCGTTAAGGATGCCGCTGGCCGCGATGTCGACGACGACTTTACCAATCGCGTCCGTGACACCTATCAGGTGACAAGCCATGATCCCGCTGCGGTCGCTCGCATGGAAGGCTTCGTCGAGACGGCCCTCGCTACTCTGCGAGGAGCCGCTTGATGACCGACCGTAAGCCCATGTTCGCCATCGAGGGCCGTGAAATCATCGACGGCAAGCCGCAGGTCCTGTGGTATCGCAAGTACGACAACCACTGGACGCACCACAACACCCGCGCCCAGTTCTACACACGGGACGAGGCCATGGACATCTTCGACGCCATGCCTGTCACGAGCCGCGTCGTACGCGTCATTCCCGCCAGCGAAGTCCCTTCCTGATCTCAGCAATGAGTGTTCCCGCCCCAGGCGGACCGGTGTCGATGAGAATCCCTGCAGTTCATGCAAGGAGGAAAATCATGGCGCGCAACGAATTCGAAACGCAGATGCAGACGCTGGCTGCCGGC
>Ga0100391_1004552_pt1 | contig 13308 bp, 10 predicted proteins | sample CryGeymeta201515_FD_81541 | JGI IMG/M metagenome (GOLD analysis project Ga0100391, IMG submission 81541) | Groundwater microbial communities from Crystal Geyser aquifers in Utah, USA - Crystal Geyser metaG 2015-15 | ecosystem: Environmental > Aquatic > Deep subsurface > Groundwater | place: USA...
AAGTAATCCCGATACTAAAGAATACGGTTTAATCGCTGAAGAAATGGTCAAGGTATTTCCTGAACTGGTATATCTTGACGACCAGGGTCTCCCCAGCGGTATTGCTTATGATCGTTTACCCATGATTGAGTTAAATGAAATTATTAAACATCAAAATTCTATTGTTAGTCTCCAAGATAGTGTTGCTTCCCTTTCCGGCCAACTGGCTGATCTCTTCCTCACCGATACCGGCGATCTGGAGATAAAAAATGACAGCCAACAGCCGTATGTTTATAATGGAACATTAGATCTCAAATCTCAAATCTCAAATCTCAAATCTACATCGCAAATCTTAAATCTTATTAATGAAAAAACAGGGGAAACTATTGATAGAATCGGGGCTTTTGCGGAAATAGTAGCGGCGAAAATAAAATCAGGGTTAATTGAGACGGAAAATGCGATTGTGGAGAACACCCTTGTTGCAAAAAATATTGTGGCAGAGAATGTTAGGAGTTATGAGTTAGAAGTTAGGAGGATTTTTGTTGAGGAAAAGATAGTTTCGCCGGTTGTGGAAACGAACGAGATCAAACCTGCCAATCAAGATCTAGTCATTAATCTCAATCCGACCAATCCGACCAATACTACCAATCCGACCAATTCCGAAAACAAAGGCGCCCTGGCCAAATTAATCATCAAAGGCCTTGAAGGTAAAACCGTGACGACGATTGATGCGGCTGGCAACGCATCTTTTTCTGGCCAGGTAATCGCTGATTCCTTGACAATTAATAATGACGCAACAATTTCAGGAAATCTGACGGCTGATTCCTTATCTGTACGGAACGCACATTTGCGTTCCCTACAAACCAATGAAGCCTCTATTTCAGGAAAATTAATTGCCAAAGAAATTGAGTCAGATAATATTAATGAAATTCAACGCCTTTTGGCCGATATTAAAAATCAACCAATCACCGATACCTCAAATCAGACTAATATATCTGATATAACCGATGTAAGGGCGATTCATGAATCGCCCCTACAAAATATCACCGTCACCGGCCAATCCAATCTTTATAACGTCTCTGTTTCCGGTTCTTTACTGGTTGGCACCACTTTGTTCGATCAAAATTCTATCATCTCCCTCGCTTCCGAATTAAAATTATCAGCACTGTCAACAATTAATCTTTTTGACGGAGCAGTAATAATCGCTAAAGATGGAAAAATAACCACTCGTGGTGAATTGATTGCCGAGGGTGGAATACGGACGGATGAAATTAAAGGATTAACTGATACTAGTTCTGTTGCGATTAATAATTTAACGACTAACAGTTTAGCAATTTCTGACAAATATCTTGAGGCAACAACTAGCGCCGCCATCATCGCTGCGGCTGATAATTTTAAGGAAAACGGCCTTTTTGCTCCGGCCATTGAGACGGCCAGCGCTTCGGCCGGAATAGGAATACTACCGGAAAACAGCCAGGAGGTGTTGATTTATAACTCCCTTATCACTCCCGATTCTCTTATCTATCTCACCCCTATTTCTCCTATCTCCCCCATTACCTTATCCGTCGGCGAAAAATCAATCGGAGAGAAATCTTATTTTAAGGTTATTATAAGTACGCCATCGACTATACCAATCAAGTTTAACTGGCTTATAATCAATTAATATGAAACAATACAATCAAGAGTATAAAGCAGGTTATGAATATTTGTTAGCGTATAAAATCACTGTCCCTATATATGATTACACGGTAGAGTTTTGTAAACGCTGGATTGATTACAAATCACGCACAAAAGATCAGATGGAGCAAGCGGCAAGAAGCGGTATGCAAAATATTAGTGAAGGTAATCAACTACAAGGATTAAAAGGGTACATTAAATTAAGCGGCGTCGCCCGCGGATCACTTGAGGAACTCCTTAAGGATTATTATGCTTATGCTCGTCAGCACTCTCTAGCCATCTGGCCTAAGGAGAAATGTATAAGGGAAATAGGGGAAATAAGGGAGATATGGGAGATAATCCGTGAAAACCCAAGTCTCCCCGATTCCCCTTCTTTCCCTTCTCTCCCTTCTTCCCCAGAAAAAGCGGTTAACTTAATGATTACCCTTATCAAACAAGCTAACTACCTTATTGATAAGCTAATTATTTCTTTAAAAGAAAAACATATGCGCGAGGGCGGATTAACAGAAGAATTATATAAAAAACGGGCTGAGTATAGAAAAAGTCATTAATGTATAATTAAAATCAGGACTTACGCAATTGTCATTTCGACCGAGCGTAGCGAGTGGAGAAATCTTTAAATAATAAGATTCCTCGACTTCGCTCGGAATGACAACATAAAACTAAATTAAGTGCGTAAGTTCTGTTAAAATATTATTATGAAAAAAGCCTTTACTTTAATGGAACTCCTCATCGTCGTCAGTATTATAGCTCTATTGGGGGCGGCGGTTTTGGCACTCCTCAACCCCATGTTCCAGATTAAAAAATCTTGGGATAGCAAAAGAAAAGGTGAACTAGCTACTTTAAATAAAGTTCTCGAAGACTGGTACAACGATAAACAATGCTACCCTACACCATCGGAGATCTGCTATGACGGGCCAAACAGTCCCTGCCATATCTGCGGTTCAAAATCATCCTCGCCTAATTTTTCTCCTTATCTCCCCCAACTTCCCTGCGATCCTCAGTCCACAACTAAACAATATCTCTATCAAGTTGATAATAATACCTGTCCTTCCTGGTATCGTATCTATACCACTTTATCAAATACAGCTGATCCGGTGATTGTTTCGGTCGGCTGCCAATTCGGTTGCGGACCTGCACCTGATTTTAGTTACAACTATGGTGTCTCCAGTCCAAATATCGGTCTTGAGGGTTCATTGACCGCCTGTCTTACTTCGGGAAGCTGTGGGGATTATTGCTCTTCAATAGGTAAATCTTGTTCGTCAGGAACGGTTTTTGAATCTTATTCCGATACCAATTGCCAAGATTATTTAGGATTTTGCAACGGCCCGTTTTGCTGCAGTCAAAATCCTATTGATGTTCAGGTTAAGTCATATAAATGTTTTTGCCAGTAAAAAATCCCTTGACAAAACGCCCGCCACCTGTCATCCTGAGGGAGTAAAACGACCGAAGGATCTCAAACGAGTTGAGAGATTCCTCGCGGAGTTTACCCTGAGCGAAGTCGAAGGACTCGGAATGACAAAGGGGCGGAAATTATAAATTTTAAGATTAATAGACTTATGGAAAAATATTTTCAGAAATTATTAATAGCAATGACTTATATTTTATTATTTCTTTTCCCTTTATTTTTTCTTCCTATAACCCAGGAATTTTTTATTACCAATAAATTTTATTTATTGGGTTTTGGAGTTTTACTCCTGATTCTTGTTTCCGGTCTCCAGCTTTTGGTTTCCAGGAAGATATCCTGGCAAAAACACCCTTTTGACAGTTTGGTTCTGTTGTTTATAACCACAGTTGCTCTATCAACTTTATTTTCCTCTCCTAATAAAATCCAGGCCCTGTTAAATCCCAGTTTTGGATTGGTGTCATTGGTATCCTTAACGACTCTGTATTTTTACCTATCTCGTGTAGGGACAATTCATGAATTGTCCCTACGGGTTTTATCTGTGTCGTCTATATTATTGTCAATCTTAACTATTGCCTTTTTCTTTCAGCCATTTAAAAATACCAATTTACCAACCAGTCTTCAGTTTTTGAAAAATTCCAGTTTTACGCCTCTAGGCAACCAGCTTGATCTGACGATTTTCCTGGGTTTTTTTGTTGTCCTGGGAATTGCCAATGTCATGGTTCGTCCAGCTCACCATGACACTAAAACTGTCATTTTAAACTTTTCATTCTTAACTTTTAATTTGCTCGCTCTCTTTCTCACTGTTTACTCTCTTTTAAAACCTAGTACGGGCTTGATTAATCAAGCCCCTACATTAATTCTTCCTCCTTTCCGCCTTTCCTGGTATGCGGCCGTTGAGACCTTAAAAAGACCATTGACCGCTCTTTTTGGCGTCGGAGTTGATAACTTCTCTTCGATGTTCACCGCGGTCAAGGACTTTACTTATAATCAATCTCCATTGTGGCAGGTCAACTCATTTTCTGTCAGTCGTTCCACCCTTTTGCACATAATGACGGAAACCGGAATATTCGGCTTATTTGCTTTTGCCCTTTTGATTTTTAATGTAATTAAACAATTATTACGGGTCGGTCACGCCCAATTAATGGGGGTCGGTCACGCCCAATTAATGGGGGTCGGTCACGCCCGACCCCTACTACAGATTATTTGTTTATTTCTTTATTTAATTATTTGTTTATTAATCTTCCCTTCTTCTTTAATCGTCTGGTTTTTATTCTTTGTGATATTATCTGTCATTGCGAGCGAGGCGAAGCAATCCCTGCCTGCCGGCAGGCAAGGTCAAAAAGAGATCGCCACGTCCGGACTAAACGTCGGGACTCGCGATGATAGTTCATTTGATCTTACTGATTTTCCTCCTCTTTATTTAGGAATTGCTGTGATTATTTTTGGAGCGATTGGTGTTTCTGGCTACTTTTTGGGCCGAGCCTATGCTTCTGAATACTATTTTAAAAAATCATTAGATGGCGTCGTTGCCAATAACGTCAAACAGGTCTATGACTCTCAGAGACAGGCGATTATTTTCAATCCCTATATTGAAAGATTTCGCGGCAACTTTGCCCAAACCAATTTTTTAATTGCCAATAATTTGGCTCAAAAAGACCCAAAAAATATTAGCGAACAGGATCGCCAGACGATTACTCAGGCAATCCAAGCCGCCATTGCCGAAGGAAAAGCAGTTGTTTCTTTAAATCCACAAAAGGCTGACGGCTGGCAAAATCTCGCCTCAATCTATATGAATGTCATCAATGCCGCCGAAGGGGCTGATGTCTGGACCATCTCTGCTTATCAGCGGGCGATCCTTTCTGATCCCCAAAACCCAATCTATCGAGTCGGCCTGGGCGGAGTTTACTATTCTTTGAAAAAATATGATGACGCCCTGAAATTTTTTGAAACTGCAGTTTCTTTAAAACCCGACTGGCCCAATGCCTCCTACAACTATGCCTGGGCCAACTTTCAGATAAAAAACTATCCTCAAGCTGTCAACGCGATGCAAAATACTTTGAGTCTGCTTAATCCAAAACTAAATAAAGTTGATTATGAAAAAGTGCAAAAAGAACTTGAAGAGTTCAAGAAACTGCTCCCCAAGGAAGAAAAAGAAGCGACTCAAGAAGGAGAAATAAAACCAGGAACGCTTAATTTACCAACACCGCCGGAAACTAAAGTGGAGCCGAAGATTGAACTGCCAAAAGAGGCATCGCCGGAAGCTAAATAATCTCAAATCTTAAAGATCAAAGTGTAAAACCAAGTGTAAAGTTTAAAGTTTTTAGTTTTTAACTCGTCTTTGATATTTGATCTTTGCACTTTGAACTTATTTCAGGAAGTTCAGAGGATTTAGCAGCTGTCCTCCCGAGCGGATTTCAAAGTGCAAGTGTGTCCCGGTCGATCTTCCAGTTGATCCCATCACGCCTATTTGTTGACCTTGTGATACAGACGCGCCGGCGTCAGGAATATAGGATGACAGATGAGCATAAAGAGTTTGATAACCATTGCCGTGGTCGATAATCAGCGAGCAACCATAACCGTAGCCGACGCAGCCGGCATAGGTGACTGTTCCACTGTCAGCGGCAATGACCGCCGGAGCTGACGGATTAGCTATATCAATCGCCATATGGTACCAGACAGGGTATTGGGTAATTACTCCAGATGTTGGCCAGATAAAGTTTGAGCTTCCCCGCACTCCTGCTTGAATTTGAGCAATAAACTGCGGTGAAACAGCTGCCGGTCGAATCACTCCGTCCGGCACATAAAGAATCTGTCCGGCGGTGAGGGCAAAAGTGTCAGGGTCGGCAAAATCATTCCAGATATAGTTGACAATGTTCTGAGCGGTAACGCCGTATTTTTTTGCTATTGAATAAACGGTTTCTCCAGAAGCTACCTTATGAACCACTCCGGTAATCGGCGGGATCTTCAGGATTTGACCTGGTTTGATAACGTCGCCTTTTAAATTATTAGCCCATTTAATCGTGTCCACCGAAACATCAAATCTTTTGGCAATCGTCTCTAAACTATCACCGCCTTTGACCAAATAGTCCTCTATTTCCGACCTCGGCTTGACCGAAACAACTGTCGAAAGACTGCCTTCGTAAGGATTATAGGAGACGATTGAGGCTTGATAACTGCTGGTTTCTTGAGGGATGTTAATAAACGGTGAGTTCTCGGCAATAATTGGACCGCCTATAAGAACGGCTGCAACAATCACTAAAAAAGAACTGTTTAAAAATGAGGAGGAATATTTGCCTCTTTTGACAATGAGAAAGGCGACGATGATATCCTTAATCGCTTCAAAGCTACGCCCAGCTGTCGTCAATCTCGAAACCAGATACTCTTTTAAAAAAGAAAAAAATCCTCTCAAGTCTTGCATACTTCAGGTTATTATTATAGCAGAAAGCGTAAATACCCATTTTTGAATGATTAGGGAGGCACCCCGCCGAAGGCGGAGGGGGGTTGCCCTTTTAATGAGAAAATGTGGTATTAAGCTTTTTTCATACCATCGCCGAAGTGATTCTCTCGATTGCGACTTCAAAAGCCGCTTGCTTTAAGGGCATCTTTTTTGCTACCGACTTGTTCCAAATCGCCTCAAATGCTCTGATAATCATCTCCTCGAGTTTCAAATTGACTTTCTTCTCGCTCCACCAATACCCGGCCTTTCCCTGAACCCATTCCAGGTAGGAAACGGTAACGCCTCCAGAATTAGCCAAAACGTCAGGAACGATAATAACTCCCTGCCTGCCGGCAGGCAGGCTTTTTTTAGACAGATATTCATAAGCTTCTTCAGTAATCGGACCATTGGCCATCTCAACAATAATCTTGGCTTTGATATTCTTCATGTTTTTTTCATTAATGACATTCTCTAGGGCGGCCGGGACCAATATATCAACTGGTAGCTCCAAAAGTTCATCATTGGTTATTGTTTTTCCTGACTTTAAATCGCAGACTGAACCGCGGCAGTAACAACCAGCCACCGATCCTTTTTCCTTTTTACATTTCATCGTTGTCTCTGGCGTCAGACCATCCTTAATATAAACACCGCCGCGCGAATCAGAAACGGCAACAATTTTAAACCCGGCCTCATGAGCCAGTTTAGCAAAATAGTAACCGACGTTGCCAAATCCTTGAACGGCGATCGAGAGATCTTGAAAAGACGAAGATACCTGTTTTGAGTCAATCGCCTGGGTCCCTTTAGGGTGAGGCGGACGAGAAACACGGTGTCGAGTCTTTTCTAATAAGGCTTGCAAAACAAACAACCCTCCCCGACCCGTCGCCTCAGTCCGACCTAAACTCCCACCCATCGAAACCGGCTTTCCAGTAAAAGTGGCTGGAGATTTATAACCCTTGATTTTTTGATATTCATCAAGCATCCAGGCCATAATCTGTGGAGTCGTATTAACATCGGGAGCCGGCACATCAAGATCAACCCCAATGACAGGGGCGATTTTTACTGCAAATGCCCTGGACAGCCTTTCTAACTCGGTTTTTGATAATGTTTTTGGGTCAACGGCAATGCCGCCTTTACTGCCGCCATAAGGCAGACCGGCAACGCTACATTTAATTGACATTAAAGTTGCCAATGCCTGAACTTCTTCACGGACGGTATCTTTGTGAAATCTGATGCCGCCTTTATAAGGCCCGAGGGCGCTATTATGCTGAATTCTCCAACCCTTTAAAACCTTCTTTTTGCCATTATCCATCGTGATGGCTAAGGCAAATTCATGAGCAAATTCCGGCTCAATGAGACGTTTAATCGTCTCTTCATCCAACTTCATTTTTTCGGCGGTTTTTCGAATCAAAGCTTGGGCCGACTCAAGCATCTTCTTGCCTGGATTATCCATAGTCTATAATTGGAAAATGGAAGATTGGTTTAGATGCGAGTTAGGAAGTTAGAAGAAAGAATATTGAATTTTTAATTCTATCTTCTACTTTCCATTATCTTAACCCGCTTCCATTCCTATCTTCTAACTTCTAATTTCTAACCATTTTTCAACTTCCAAAGCCGCTGCCACTCCCATCCCAACTGCCGTTGCCGCCTGACGGTATATATGATCCACACAATCTCCAGCGGCAAAGATTCCCGGCACAGAAATCATTGATTTATTAACAATAATATAACCTTTTTTATCGAGTTCTATCTGCCCCTTAAAGAGATCAGTATTAGGTTTATACCCTATGGCAATAAATACCCCATCAAGATTTAAGATTTTTTTGTCATTCCGAGCGTTAGTCGAGGAATCTTTTAAGGAAGATCCCTCCACTTCGGTCGGGATGACAGCTATCTTTAACCCCTCAACTTTTTCTTTTCCCAATATCTCCTCGACGGCCGCATTCCAGATAATTTCTATCTTTTTATTGGAAAAAACCCGATCCTGCATGATCTTTGAGCCGCGAAACTCCTGCCGTCGATGAATAATATATACTTTTTTAGCGAACTTTGTCAAGGTCAAAGCTTCTTCCAGTGCTGTATCTCCTCCCCCAACCACCCCAACCACCCTATCCCTAAAGAAAAAACCATCACAGGTGGCACAGGCAGAAACACCTTTACCTCGAAGTCGCTGTTCTGATTCTAAACCAAGCCAAATGGCCTTAGCGCCTGTAGCAATAATTACGGATTTTGAGAAAAGAAGTGAAGACACCTGTTTTTGAGTCAATGACTTGGGGGACCCCCCTTTAGGGGGTGAAGTCGACGAAAAAACACGGTGTCGAGCTTCATTATTTGGGAGATAAATCTTAAACGGTCTTTTCGAAAAATCCACCTTTATAACATTTTCATCGATGAATCTGACGCCAAACTTTAGAGCGTGTTTGCGCATTTTGTCAATCAATTCCTGACCCATTATCGACTCAAAACCAGGGTAGTTTTCGACTTCTGACGTCAAAATCAACTGGCCGCCAGGAGGCGACCCGGCAATCACCAAAGGCTTGAGACCGGCCCGAGCGTTATAAATTGAAGCTGCCAATCCAGCCGGTCCTCCGCCGATTATTATTACGTTTTCCATACTATAAATTAATCGCCCTCTCCACCATCTGTCCAATTTTACGAGCGTCACTATCCGGAATCAAGCGGCAAATGTCGGAAACAACTATCTCTTTTGACAAGCCATCAATGGCGCGTTTAGCGGCTGATATCTGTTGAAGGACGTCAGAACAGTCTCTTTTACTGTCAATCATCTTCTCTATCCCCCGCAGCTGACCAATAATCCGATTAATTCTTTGTTTTGTGTCTCCCATACTCGCTAGTAGTATAGAGTATATGGAAATAAATGTCAAATGACAAATAACAAATCTACAATTGAATTTTGTCATTTGTCATTTGAGAAGATAGAGTAAAACGAAGAATATAATCTTATAGTAACCCTATAATCTATATCGAACTATACTTAAAGTATATCACTTACGCTCCCTTGCTTAAAGACTCCAAGAACTCTTTGTTGTCTTTTGTCTTCAACAGTTTTTCAATCAATAGCGTCAGTCTTTCCTCACCGTGCAACAGGCTCAACATGCGACGAAGCGTACTAACTTTATTTAAAGTCTCCTTATCAAACAAAAGTTCTTCGTGCCTGGTACCTGATTTTTCCACATCCATAGCCGGATAGATTCTTTTGTCAGCTAATGAGCGGTCAAGATGGATCTCTAGATTACCAGTTCCTTTTAGCTCTTCATAGATCAGATCATCCATCCGCGACTCTGTTCCAACCAAGGCTGTACCAATAATCGTCAAACTGCCGCCTTCTTCGCAGTTTCTGGCGGCTCCCAAAAATTTCTTGGCCGGATATAGAGCCGATGGATCAAAACCTCCGGACAAGCTCCTGCCTGTTCCTGAAACAGAAAGATTAAATGCCCGCGCTAACCTCGTTACCGAGTCAAGAAGAATGATGACGTCGCAGCCGACTTCAACCAGCCTTCTTGTCCGATCAAGCGCCAAATTGGCGACCTTTATCTGCTGGCGGGCTGATTCGTCAAAATTTGAAGCCGCCACCTCACCTTTGATAAATCTTTTTATCTCGGTGACTTCCTCTGGTCTTTCTCCAATTAAAATCGCCATCAGATAGACATCTGGATAGTTGGTACCAATGGCTTCGGCGATTTCTTTCAAAAAAGTCGTCTTGCCGGCTTTCGGCTGAGAAACAATAAGAGCTCTCTGACCAAAACCAATCGGCGCCACCAGATCAATAATCCTTGTTGATAAAACATCTTTTTTTGTCTCCAGTTTTATCTGTTTATTGGGGTGAAGCGAAGTCAGTTGGTCAAAAGTCTTTCTTCTGGCGCTTTCTTCCTCGGTCAACGTTTTACCGTTGATTTTTTTAATAAGAAGAAGGGAGTGAAATCTTTCGCCTTCTTTTGGCGGTCTGGCTAAACCTTCTACTTCATCGCCGCGGCGCAGCCAAAAACGCCTGATCTGGGATGTGGAAACATAGATATCTTTATCCGGAGATAAAACATAGTCTTTTCTCAAGAAACCATAGCCGCCATAGGTAATATCTAAAATCCCTTTAGCCTGATAGCTTATTTTTAAATCCTCCTTCAATCTTTCTTCTAGAGGAACTTGAGCTCGAATGATTGGCCTACTTTCAACAGGCATGATCGGTTTTTCCTCGACTTTATCTATTAACTTTGAAACATCAATCGGTTGATCATCCTTGTCCGACGAAGCTTTAGCGAAGTCGGAAACCTTCTTTTCGCTCTTTTTTGACAATACCATAAAAATAATTAATTATTAATAAGAAATAATCGATTTATTGATTCCGGAAAGTGATATCCATGAAGTAATAGAGGATCCTCCGGGTTGGGGTTGGTTTTGACTTTTTCCCGGCAGTAAAATAGGGTTGATGCCTCCCGTCCAGACAAAGTCGGGGCAGGAAAGTCGTTTTATTGCCTGATGAAACCATCGGGTTTACCCAAGTTTAAAATTGCGTAGAGAAAAAGTTTTCAATCTGCTCCCCATTAGGAGGATCTGAAACTTAGTATATCGACTATAAACTTATTTGTCAAGCGGTCAGTTATATTAATCTCAGGACTTACGCACTTAATTCTGGTTTAGATTGTCATCCCGACCGAAGTGGAGGGATCTTTTGTAAGATTCCTCGACTCCGCTTCGCTTCGCTCGGAATGACAGCGAGGTGCGTAACTTCTGTTTATCTGTTATACTTTTTCCATGAAAAAGGCTCCCTATGTTTTTTTGCTTTTATTAACTGTTGTTCTTGTTTTTCTCATCGGCTTTCGCTCCGGACAAAAGACGGAGAAAATAAATAAAACCATCGATTATCTCTTGTCAATCACCCCATCTCCTTCATATTCCCCAACTCCCTCAGTTTCTTATAAAGAATACAAAAGCCGCAAATGGGGCCTAAAGTTTACCTTTCCTTCCAACCTCAAACTCAAAGAATCCACTAACACTGCGGAGATTTTGTTTGAGATGAAAAAGTAATTAGTTAATATCTTTTATAACTTTAGTAGTACCCCATCCCCAATAATCTATCTGCTCATATTTTCTGACACATCCCAAACATGCTACTCCGGCATATCTCCAATAAGCAGGGCAGAAATCGTTAATACAACCAGTTTTAGCTTTTTCTGCTTTAGCGTTATATTCAGTTCTTATATATGATGGTAGGGAAGAGTTTAATGATGCCACTGGTGTGCTATCTGTTGTAATAATAGGTGGTTTGTCCATTTGTGCTAGAATTTCTTCCCTTTTCGCTTTGCTAGGTAGCGTCAGTCGAGCTTACGTTTGAATCCTCTTTAATTTAACATCATTATGCAAATCACCAAATATATATCCCCCTAGATCTATGCTCCGAAGAACCCAGTTACCAATCGCATTAATAATTGGACACTCTGCTTTTCCCATAACCAGTTAAAATATACTATAAAAATTGTAAAAGTCAATACTATAAGATTAAAACAAGAAAAATGATATACTTGTAATTAGAAAGTGGTTGCTAGAAAATCGAAGATGGTTATAGAATTACCAATTTCCAACAACTAATTTCTAATCTTAAATGAAACGCCTTAATATCGCCTACTTCGGCTCGCCGGACTTTTCTGCTGATTTTTTGGAAAAGTTAATAATAGATACTTCGATTAAACGTTTAATCGAAGTGAAACTAGTTGTTACCCAACCCGATCAAAAAGTCGGCCGAAAGCAAATTCTTACGCCAACTCTTGTTAAAAAGGTTGCTTTAAACTTTGAAAATTTAAAAATTGAAAATTCATTGAAAATTGAAAATTTAAAATTGAAAATTAAAGAACTCGATTTAGTACTACTTTATGCCTTCGGCGCCATCATTCCCAAGGAACTTCTCGATCTTCCCAAACTCGGCTTCTGGTGCATCCATCCTTCTATTCTTCCCAAATATCGCGGCACGTCTCCTATGGCAACGGCTTTAATAAATGGTGACAAAACCACCGGCGTGACAATTATAAAAATGGATGAAAAAATCGACCATGGACCGATCATCGCTCAAGAAGAATATAAAATCTTACCGACTGACAAAAGACCTGATTTAGAAACAAAACTTACAGATTTGGCGTTTGAGATGTTTAAGAAAACAATCAATGTCATTGCGAGCGGAGCGAAGCAATCCCTGCCTGCTGGCAGGCAAGGTCAAAAAAAGATCGCTTCGTCGTCTTCGACTCCTCGCGATGACATATTGGCGGCATTAACCCCTCAACAACATGAATTAGCTTCTTACACTAAAAAGTTAACCAAACAGGATGGATTTATTGAATTCCAAAAATTAAAGTTCTCGACAGGCTCGAACTATAAAGGACATTACTCTTCGAGCGAAGTCGAGAAGCTTTTTAATCTTTTCCGAGGGCTTTACCCCTGGCCTGGCCTCTGGACGATATTGCCAAACGGCAAACGGTTGAAAATCACTGACATGGAATTGGCACGGAACAGGCATGCCTGTTCCCTACAAATCAAACGCGTACAATTGGAAGGTAAAAAAGAAGTTGATTTTGAGACTTTTAAAAAGGCGTATAAAATTTTTTAGATTTTAAACAAACTCCCCACCAAATACCCGACCATGGCCGAAGCCATGCCGATGACTGCCATTTCCAGTCCTTGTTTAAGGAGCTGGCGGCCGATGGTTTGTTTGGCTTTGTAGTAGCCGACAAAAAATAAAGTCAAAGCGGAGATAACTAAAGAAACGACTATTGCCTGTTTAACCGGTAAAAAGAAAAAAGCGGTA
>Ga0100391_1004571_pt1 | contig 13270 bp, 2 predicted proteins | sample CryGeymeta201515_FD_81541 | JGI IMG/M metagenome (GOLD analysis project Ga0100391, IMG submission 81541) | Groundwater microbial communities from Crystal Geyser aquifers in Utah, USA - Crystal Geyser metaG 2015-15 | ecosystem: Environmental > Aquatic > Deep subsurface > Groundwater | place: USA...
CGCCATGCCGTCGTTCTCCTGGAACACGACGACGGCGGTGTCGGCATCCTTGTTCAGCGTGCAGCCCAACACCGTGGGCTGGGTCGAGTCGGCTACCGTGCCGGACCAGGAATTCGCCGCCGGGTCAATCCCCTTACCGGTGCTGTCCTGGACGCCCGCCGCAACCGTCACCTTGAAGGTGTTGTTCGGCGCCAGCGAGGTCAAGGTCCACGGGAGAGGGAAGAAAGTGACGATTTTCGTGGCCCCGTCGTAGAAGCCGGTCAGGCCGGCCAGCGTGCCGAGCGGGGTCCCCGTCGGGTTCTCAAGCGTGTAGTTCGCGCCGGCCTCCACCGTGCCCGAGTTCATCGTGCCGAACTCTTGGAACGTCACGAAAAGAGTCGTGTTATTAGCCGCGGCCCCGGAGACTTTCGGAGCATCGTCGATGGCCACGTTGACGTTGGCCGTGTTGACCATCGGCTCGGTCTGCGCCGCCGCCGCCGGCACGCCCGCGCGCGGCCAGTTAGCCGCCGGGGCGTCCGTTGCGTCGGGGCCGCCGTCCTGGGCCTGGAATTGGTACTGCCAGGCGCCTTCCGTGGCGAGCGTCGTCGTTACCGAGAACTGGACGCCGTCGGAGTAGCTGACGTCTCCCGGCGTCGTCGGCGTCATGGCGATGGTAGACTGTACGCCGGGGGGCGGGGGCGTCAAGATCAGATTCACCGTCGGCGCGTAGGCCGCGCCATCGGCGTCGTTGGGGATATCCCTGTAGAGCACCTGGAAGGTGACGTTCGTGGTGGTCGTCGGCAGTGCGGGCACGGCCGTCTGGTTGGTCAACACCGGCGCGCGATTGACCGTGGGCCCGGCAAGGGGCGGATTCATCTGCATGTCCAGACCGTCGGAGGTCTCGAAGTAGTAGGTGTAGGCGCCGCCGGGCGTCAACGCAGCGGGAAGCGTTCTCAGGAACGTCTTCCCGCCCTCATACGGGTCGAGGTCTGTCGGGTCTGGGGCCATGGCGAACGGCGACCCGGCGATGGGAACGCCCGCAAGCCAGACGTGCACTAGCACCCACGCGGGGGCCTGACCGAACGCCCCGTCGGGGTCAGTGTAGGTCGTTTCGAAGCTGAATAGCCGGTTGCTGACGCCCGGATCCGGGTTCACGCTCCCCGGGGTGAGCGTGGGCGCCGTGTTGACCACCGGGCCGGCGGTCGTGCCGGCGGCCGGCTGGCGCGCCATCTCGCGGCCGTCCGAGAGCTGGAAGTAGTAGCTATAGCCACCCACTGCGGCGCTGGGCTGCAGGGTTCCGGCGGGGAAGACGTATTCGTAGGCCTTCCCGTCCGCGTATGTGAGATCAGCCGGGTTGGTCTCCACCATCGTGTAGCCGACGGGGCTGCCGGCGCCGATTTTGAGGAACAGCCGCGGCAGCGGCGAGGGTGGGTTGTCGTCCAGGTCCGTGTAGGTCAGGGTGAAGGTGTACACGTCGCTCTGTCGGCCGGGGTCCGGCGCGACCATGCCCGAATTGCCATGCGAGGGCGGGTAGTTGATCTGCGGCCCGGGATTCGTCCCGGCAGCCGGGTCGCGGGTGCTGTCGATGCCGTCGCTGGCGGTGACATAGAAAGTGTGCAGCCCGGGCACGAAACCGGTGGTCGTGTACTGGTAGCCCTTGCCGTCCGTTGGATCCAGATCGCCCGCATTGGCCTGCGTCATGACGAAGGGCGAGCCGGCAATCTGCGCGCCGAGCGGGTCGAAGACATAGAGCTTCGGATAGCCCGCTGCCGGCAGATCGCCGTCGGCGTCGGTGTAGGTGACGGAGAACGTGTAGTTCTCGCTGCTGATCGGGTTGGCCGGGTTGACGGTCGCACCGCTGAGCGTCGGCGCCGTGTTGGTGACGGTCGGGCCGGTGGACTCGCCGCTGGTGGGCAGCCGAGCCGCATCGGTGCCGTCATTCGCCTCGAAGTGGTACTGGTGGCTGCCGGTCTCCAACTCGCCCAACGACGTCACGTACCGGTAGCTCGCGCCGTCGACGTAGTTTGTATCGGCGGCGTTGACCGGGACCATGGCGAACGTCTGCTGGATCGGCAAACCGGCGTCCACCACGGCCTGGACGTAGGTCGGCGGTTGGTTGTCGGCATCGGTGTAGGTGACGGTGTAGGTGAACAGGGTGCTCCCCGTTCCCACGAGCGGCGCCACGCCGCCGCCAGAGAGGGTCGGCGCGCGATTGACGGCGCTCACGGTGACGTTGGCGTCAGTCGTCGAGACAGTGTTCGCGCCGTCCTGGGCGGTGAAGTGGTACTGCCACGTGCCCACTTCTGGGAGCTGCCGCGTAAGCGAGAACTGGGCGCCGTCCGTGTAGTTCGTGTCTGCCGGATTGACTGGGGCCAGGGCAGACGTGCCCGAGTTGTCGACGCCGCCCGGTGGATCAGTCAGCACCACCTGCATGACGGTGGGCGCGTCGTTGTCGGCGTCCGTGTACGTGACGGTGAAGGTGAAGTTCGTCGTCGCCACACCGGAGGTCGGGTTCACGCCGCCGGCCGTGAGCGTCGGCACGTTCCCACTCCCCACGGTGGGGTTCATCGTGCTCCCCGCTGCGGGCTGGCGGACGGCGCCATTGGCCCAGCCGTCGGAGGCGTTGATGTAATACCTGTAGATGCCGGCGGCCGGGAGCGTGCGCGCGTAGGTGTATTTGAGCCCGTCGGTCGGGTCGTTGTCCGCCGGGTCTTGCACCATCGGCGCCGTCTCGAGGTTCGTGCTATCGGGGTTGATGAGGGTGACATTAACCGTTCTCACCTTCCCCAGGGAGGCATCCTTCCCCGCGGCGTAGTCAGTGTCGGTGAAGATGACCTCCCAGGTGAACGTGGTGTTCAACTGCCCGCCGGCGGGCGCCACCGCGTCGGCGGACAGCGTGGGAGGCGCATTGACGTTGAGCTTGTCCGTGACGGTTGTAGGCGAGGTCGCCGGCAGTCGGACCGCATTGCTCCCGTCGGAGGCCTGCACGTAGAAGGCATAGGCGTCGTGAGCTGCGACTGCATTGGCACCCAATGACGCCCACGGGATCTGGTAGCGATAGTCCTTGCCGTCGGTGTAGTCCGCATCGGCAGCATTCACCTCCGCCATTGCCGCGCCGTTGACGACCAAGGCACCGTTGGACTGTCGCTTGACGTACACCGTGGGCGCACCGCCCGCGGGCGGATCGTTGTCCAGATCGGTGTAGGTCGCGTCAACCTGCAGGTTCCCGACGCCATACGCCAACGTCTGCGTGGCGGTCAGATCGGTCAGGTTGGGACCGCGCTGCTGGACAGTCGGTCCCGGCAGCGTGGCCGCCGCCGGCGTGCGAACCGTCTCCTCGGCGCCCAACGGGGCGGCGTCCCTCGCCTCGAAGTAGAAGGAATGCATTCCCAGAGACAACGGCGTCGCGGTCACGTAGCGGTAGGTCTTGCCGTCAACCACGTTGGTGTCGGTGCCGTCGGTCTCGATCATCGCGAACGGCGAGCCCGCCGTTGCCGAACTGTCCGGCTCGAACGCGTACAGCCTCGGATGCCCGGCGGCAGGGAGGTGCCCATCGGCGTCTGTGTACGTCACTGTGTACGTGAAGACCGAGTTCGCGCCGGCCTGGCCGCCAGTTGCCGGCAACACGCCGGCGCCCACGGCAGCCAATTGCGGCGGAGTGTTGACCGTGGGCCCGATCAGCCGGACCGAATCGGTCGTGTCGGCAGTGGCCGGATAGACGATCGCGTTTGCCCCGTCCGAGGTGTCGAACCAGAACTTGTAGACCCCGCCGGTCTGAGGCAGCGCGGTGGCCTTCTGGTATACGACGCCGACGCCATCATAGTCATTGTCGCCGGCGTTCTGCTTGGCCAGGTCGAATGGCGAGCCGGGGATCTCGATAGCATTGCGAAGAACGTGGACGCGGATGGACGACGGGGCGTTGTTGTCGACATCGCGGTACCGAACCGTGTAGGTGAACAGCGTTGAGAGCTTGCCGTCATTGGGTGCGACGGCGCCGTTGCTGAGCGTCGGGGCGTTGTTGACCGTCGGTCCGCCCTGGGAAGTCGTCATGGTGCCCTGGGTGAACCCGCCTCCCTGCGACAAGGCGGCGATGCGGAAGACGTGGTTCCCGCCGATGAGCTTCCCGGCCGTAACCGTGACCCGGTAGTCGCAGCCGTCATCATACTTATTGTCGGCAAGATTGATCTTCGCCATGCTCTTGGCGATGCCCGTCTCGACGGCAAAGCCGTCGCCGTTGACGACGCCTTCTGCTTGCAGGTCAAACCCGATCACAGTCAGCTTGTTGGCTGCATGGGCGCCGATCGGGTACACCTTGCCGTTAGCAGCGCCGGTGGTGAACCGGAGGTAGTTGTTCTGGTAGGTGTTGGCCGCGAACACCTGATTCGTGGGGATCGTGTCGTTCGCCGTGGTTACCATCTCAAAGGGGCCATTGACGCTGCCCGCGGCGCGTTGCTCGATACCCGAGGTCTCGAAGGAGTCGCCGGCCTGCACGCCCTCGCTGACGAAGTCCACTCCGTTCACGAAGATGTTATCGGTCACGTTGTTGGTGATCTGGTAGACCTTGCCGGCCGCCGCGCCAGTGGTCAGCTTCACGTAGTGGCCGAGCAGGAGACCGTCTCCCGGGTTCTGGTCCGTGACGATCACCCCGGCGCCCCGGAACATCACCTTGCCGGTGACGATCAACGGATCGATCAGGACCAGCGGGTAGTTAGCGCTGGGCGCGTCGTTGTCCTGATCGTTGTAGTTGACCTGGTAGGTAAAGCTGGTGCTGCTGCCTCCCGAAGAGGGGCTGACCGGGTTGGGCGTCAGCACCGGCCGGTTGTTGACCTTCGGGTTCGGGATCTCGCCCGTCGCGGGGAAGCGAGCCGTGTCGGCGCCGTCGTTGCACTCAAAATGGTAGGCGTGGCCGCCGGTGCTCAGGGTCGACGTGTACGTGTAGATCATGCCGTCAGTGAACACCAGGTCGGACGGATCTTCCTTCTGCATGTTGTAGCCGGTACCGTCGATATACACCTTCATAAACGCCGGATTGGCCGCCAAGGGATCGTTGTCATTGGCGTCCACGTACTTGATTCGCCAGGTGAATGCCGTGGCGTTGTCACCGGTCGTCGGGGTTACCGTGCCCGTGGGCGACTGGGTGTCGTCATCGGGGTTCCTCAACGCAGGGGCAGTGTTGGCGGCCACGACCGGGGTGTTGGTCGCGGGCGTCAGCGTGAGGGCGTTGCCCGGCGGGAGAAGGCTGGCACTTGCCGGCGTCAGCACCACGTAGGAGTTGCCGACGACGACGCCTTCGGTGACGAGGTTGACGGTGTTTGCCACAGTCAACGAGGTGTCAGTAGAGCTGTTGATGGTGTACCGCTTGGTGCTGGCAGCGCCGCTCGTGAACATCAGGGTCAAGCCATTGACGCCCGCAAACGTCGCGGCGCCGTCCTGCATCTGGTTGTTCGTTCCGCCGTTGTTCGCCAGACCGGTCACCGCTCCCGAGTAGACCGTGTACTGGTCACCGTACACGCCGTCGGACGCCTGGAACCGGAACGTGTGGGCGCCGGTCGTTAGCCGGGTCTGGTACTGGTACACCTTGCCGTCGGTGTAGACGGTGTCCGAAGAGCTCTGCTCCGCCATGGTGTAGCCATTGCCGTCGATGAACACCTTCACGAACGCCGGCGCGTTGTTATCGTGATCGGTGTAGGTGACGCTGAAGGTGAACACCGTTGCCGGCGTGCCGCTGCTGGGCGAGACGCAGCCTGCCCAGTTCCGTGCCGCCACGTCGTTGGTAACGCTGGGCGAAGACAGGACGGGGGCCGCGCCGCCCACGTCGGGGCCGGCGATCTGCGCCGAGGGGGTCCCCTCGGCGTCGCCGGAGGGGGAGTTCACCCATTCGCCCTGCTCGAAGCTCGCCTGCGAGCCCCAGTTGTCGCGGAACTTGAAGTAGTACTGGTGGAGGCCGGGAGTTAGCGTGTTGGCAGCGTACCAGTAGACGATCCCGTTGCCCCACGAAGTGCCGGTCACCACCTGGTACCCCGTCACTCCAACCGTGACGACGGTGCTCAGGTTCCCGGTGACCGTGATGGTGTTCGCCGCGTTGGCCGTGATGGGGAAGATGCGTCCTGCCGAGGTTCCCGAGGTGATGAGCAAGCCTCTGCCGGCCCACTGATTCGCCGTCCACGTCTTCGTGGTGTCCTGGAGCTGGCTGTTCGTCGGGAGGGCGGTCACAGTTCCGATCCCGGTCGGTGCCAGCGCGTAGCTGGCAACGGGCACCTTGGGGGTCATCTCGGTCCTGCTGTTGTCGATATACACCTCTGCGACGTACGGCTGGTCGCCGACGCCGTTGTAGTTGTCGGGGTCGGTGTAGGTGATCTCGTAGAGGAAGCTCGTTCCGTACGCGCCGGAGGTCGGGGTCACGGACGGGTTAGTGAGCGTCGGCCGCGTGTTGACGATCGGTCCGCTGAAAGTGCCAGGGGAGGCCATTTCCAGTGTATTCGTGTCGACAGTCTTGACCATGGGGAGATAGGCGGTGCGCTGCGTGTCGTCGCAGTCGAAGGCGAATACGTGCACGCCGGCGGTGAGCGTGGTCTGGTACTCGAACTGGTGGCCGGTCGAGTAGTTGATCCCCGCGGTGGCGTCCTCCATGTAGGACCAGTTCCCGTCGATGTTCACCCGAACGCGCTTGAGATACCCGTTGAGGGTGAAGTACTTAGTGCGGTACGTGACCACGTTCGACGTAGTCGTGCGAGTGGCGCCCATGTCGACGCTTCCGCCCGGGTTGCGCCCGCCCGCGGCGTTCGGGTCGTTGTTGTACTCGAAGCCGCCCAGCGGGGCGGCGTTCCCCAAGAAGAAGTTGGTCTCGTCCCACCACATCAGGCCTGCCCCCGGTGGCACGCCGCGGACTCTGTGCGGCCTGACTTCGAGCACCGGGTGGACCAGGGGCTTCTGCCAGGGATTGCCCGAACTGGGACCTGGGACTGTGGCGTCCCGCACGCCGTTCGCCGCCGGCAGCCGGACGGCCTCGAACTCGTATCTGTGCGCGGCTCCGGCATTGTACGCCTGCTGTCCCGCGGTGCCAGGTGTAATGGTGTTCCCAGACCCAAACGCCGTCAGGTTGTTGTCGTCATGGGGGTCAGTCGCGTTGGGCGTGGCGCCGGTGGGATGGTCCACGCTCGTGCGCCACTCATAGTCGCCCCGCTCGAGCGGCTGCATGATGTAGCGGTACAGAGCCCCGACCTGGTAGTCGTTGGCGGTGGGATTGGGTATGACGGAAGTGAGCTCCCTGCGAGTGCCGTCAATGATGCAGTAGATCCGCTTGTACGCGTAGGTGAAGTCGATGCTGGGGGCCACGCCTTGTTTCTGAGTGTAAGTGACCTCATACACGAACGAGTCGGAGCTGGAGCCATCCTGGTAGTGAGCCGGGTCGGAGGGGACCACCACCAGACCGTTCGTGGAAGTGTTGACCGTCAGCGTCGGCGACTCGTACACGTAGAGGTAGTTGTCCGCCGCGGGGATGTAGGCGTTCGCAGCCAGCGCGCTAACGATGGGCGCGTCCGTCGCCTGGAACTGAAGCGTGTATTGCCCCAGATTGGTCGTCTTCGGGTCCAGGGGGTTGGTGATGGTATCGGTTGCAGCATTGTAAGGGAGCGTGCCGACGAACTGGAAATGCTCACCGTCCGTGTAGTCGGGAACTGCCGGTAGGGTCGCGTCCACGCTGTTGTTCCAACTGTTGCCGCTGTACCCGCCGGGCTGGTAGTTCGCGTCGGCGGCTGGTCGCCGGAGGGGAATCCGTACTTCCGTGGGGAGTCCGGCATCCAGCACGGCCCACACCGTGGGTTGCCCGAGGTAGGAGACGGGCGGGTCGTTGTTGACGTCCGTATAGATGACGTTCAGAGTGACCGAGGTGCGGTTGGCGGGGATGAGGCGGTCGTAGCAGGCGGTGTCATTGACCCCATTCGTGTTGCCAGGCGAGGCAATGCGCTGCCCGTACTGGAGGACCGGCTGGATGTTGCGGTAGGTGAGCTCCAGAGTCGCAGTCCCCACTTCCGCGGGGGCGACGGCAGTGCAGTTGAAAGTATAGGTTACAGTGCGAGTGGAGTTGAAGGTGGTCCTGAAGCTCTGACCAGTGGTGGAGTACGTTCCATTCCCGCCCGGCCCGTTGAAATTCACCTGGGTGGCCGAAGGCGGGCCGGGCACCGTCACATACGCGCTCGACCAGGGGTTGGCATTGGTCTGGGAGTAGCTCGCGGTGAATTGCAGCACGGTGTTGTTCGTGCCGACCAAGGCGGCACCCGCCCCGAGCGCCGTGATGGTGGGATTGCTGACCGTCACCGCCGCGCGCGCCGGCCCCGCGCCGAGCGCAACAGCCACCAGCGCTGCGAGCGCCGCAACGCCGGGAGGGGCCGCCTTGCGGGCCGAGGGGAGTGTGTTCCGGAGAGGATGATACAGGTTGGCAGTCATCACGATTCCTCCTTGAGCGTCGACCTGAGGTCGGCAGCCACTTGGAAGCTATGGAAGGCGAGGATACCCGGCACGGCTGCGCTGTCAAGGCGACAGACCGGCCGGTTGGGCACCCGCCCCGCTCGGCTGGGGCGCGGACGCACAAGCACTGCATGAGCCAAACGCATGGTCGTCACCTCCACCGTCTTCGTCGCCGTCGGGTTCGCGGGGGGCTCCTGTTGCGTAGTCTGCGAGCAGTCGCCGGGCGCGGGCCGCATCCGCTTCCCGCACGAGCACCTGCCCCCACACGCCTCGGTTCATCGTGAGAGAAGCCAGGCCGTCGTACCAGGGCATCTCGAGGCATCTGAGGGCGGCGGGGATCGAATTGCTCTTCAGCAGCTCGCGAAACAGCAGTGCCGTCGGTTCATCGGCGGGTGCAGCCACTGCGGTGAGCGGACCGTTCGCCGTCCACCCCCGCGCGCCCGCGGGCAACGGGCCAAGCTGTACCGCGAGATGGCATCTCGCGCTACGAAAGTCGCCGTTCGCGCCCGCAGGCAACGGGCCGGACTGTACCGCGAGATGGCATCTCGCGCTACGAAAGTCGCCGTTCGCACCCGCGGGCAACGGGCCGGGCTGCAGGGCATTCCCGCAGTCCGGACAGCGGTTGGCGCTGACTTCGTATTCATAGCCACAGGACGGGCAATGCAGCATGTCAGGGCACCGGGTCGGCGCGGCTCGCTACAGGTCGGTGGGCGGCGGAGGGACAGGCGGGCTGCTGGCACCCGGCACGAGGATCGTGCCGAGAGTGAGTGTGGTTGCGAGCCCCGCAGCGTCGGCGACGCGCGCGGTGACGAGGTACGTCACGGCGAGCCCGCTGGTGCTGAGATTCCCCGCAACGGGGATATCCTGTCGGTAGGTGGTGCCACTCGTCGGGGTGGTTTTGGTGACCTTCGTCTCCGTCCCCGAGTTGTTGTTGAACAGCGAGACGACCACCACCGGGGTGCTTCCTTCCGGGTCTGCGGCGTCCAGGGAGACCGCGATGGTGCCGCCGCCAACGGGCAGCGTAACGCTGTCTCCCTGCACCGAACCGGCGCCGCCGCCCGAGGTTGCGGCGATGGTGAGGCTCGCGTTCGAGACGACCGGCGCCTTGTTGGTCACCGTGGGCGTTGTCCCACCGGTGCTGCCCCCGCCGGTCGGTGCCGCGGTGCCGCCTCCGCCGCCGCACCCTGCCAAGGTGGCAAGGGCAGCCGCGGCGGCCAGTAGCGCCACTGGGAGTGTTGTCCTTTTCAAGCCTACCTCAACTCCTATGAGAACCGGTCTGCAATCACAGCAGAGCGCGAATGGGACTGATAGGACTAGTAGGACCTATCGGAGGGGCGCCGTCCGAACGGCGCGCGTAGCCTGTCCTTCGTCATCCCGTGCAGTGATCTCCACCAAGTACACGCCGCGCGGCAAGGCGCGACCATCGGCTCCTCGGGCTGCCCAGGCAACCTGGTTCAGACCGGCGCGGCCGCTGCTGCGGGTCAGGACGCCAACCTGCCGCCCGGTCGCGCTCAGCACTCTCACTTGAACGTCGGCGTCTTGGCTGAGGGCGTAGGACACAGCCAGCCCGCCTCCGCTTGCTCGCCCGGCCGGAACGACACTTACTCCGGAGATCCGGAGGCCGCCCTCCTCGGCGGGGATCAGCTCCACCCGGAAGCGCCTGGCCGTGATGCCGGAACGCTCCGCCTGGAAGCTGTAGTAGCGGGAGGTGCGCATCGCCACCGCGCTCCCAGTGGTCGGGTCCACGAACCTCAGTCGATGGCGGCTCGGCAGTCGCGACAGCTCGGGCCACAAGACACGCACTTCACTACCAGCTCGGTCCGTCCGGACCTCGACTTCCCACGAAGCCCGGCTCGAAACCGCGCTTCGCAAGTCCACTTCGCCCCGGAAGCCGCCCTCCCCCGCGCCAGTAGGCTGAAGGAAGGATAGCTCCACGAAGTCGCTGAGTTCCGGCTGGGCCGGCGGGCTGGCCACCGTGACGGCGCGGCCGGGAGACACGCCGAGCAAGTTCCCAGAGTCCGTCGCGTCGCCTGCACTGGCCACCAGTTCTACAGACCAGCTATTGTCGCCGGGCGTCTCCGTTTCCACCGGCACACTCGCCCGAGACGCCAGCGGAGCCGGCACCACCAAGGCGGCGTTGGCAGTGTTGGACTTCACCCACACCGCCGTACCCACCGGGATCACGGACTTCACTCCCGGGATGATTCGTGGATCGGACACCAAGTAGTAGTCGCGGGCCAGGGAATCATACGCCCACGCGTACGTCTCCATCACCGGATTGCTGCTCCCCACAAGCTGCCTCAGCGGCGTGGTGACGCCGCCGCCCACCTTGACGCTCAGCGCGTCCATGTTCCAACTGAGGCTCCCCAAGAAGGGGTTGCCAAACAGCGCCCAGTTGTTGGTGGGCAGATTGAAGGTGAAGGGGGTCAGAGTGGAAACCAACTGCCCGGCAGACAACAGCAACGGCGTGTCCACGTTGAAGCGGCCCCAGTAGCCCTGGCCTGGAGCGAACCCGAACTTGACGGTCGGGTACACCTGATACTGGCTGAACACCGGGTCGAACCGGGCGACCTTGGCTCCGTCACCCAGCACGAAAGCCGGGTCGTCGTCCGGTGGGGTGAACAGCATCGGCACGGCGAAGAGCGTCAGCCCATGGCCGGGGATCACTACCTGCACGCCGACACCCGTGATGGCCGTGGTCGGGTTCGGCGAAATATCCCGCCCCGCCTTGTCCTTAACGTCGCGGACAACAACTGTGAGCGTGCCGCTGAGCGACAGATCAGTTGTCGGTACAAGCGTCGCAATGGTCCCGTCAGTGCTCAGTGATACTGACTTGAGGGCAACTGCGGCTCCGCCTTCCGTCACCGTGTACTGAGCGTACAGCGGCGGAACCGAGATTGTCTTCGGGTCCATCGCCTCGCTGAAGGTCAGGACGATGGCCTTTGCGTGCGCGGCAATGCCCAAGAGCGTCGGTGCTACGGCATCCTGCACAGTGCCACTGCACACATTGGCAGAGCCGTCTTCTTCCATGGCATTCCCGAAGATATCGGTGATGCCCTTTGCAGTGATCTGGTACGTGTCGCCCTGCTTCACTGGAAGACCGGTGATGGTGGTGGTGCGCGTCGCTGCGGCAAAGGAGATGCTGGCGGCGCTGGTGTTCAGCGGCAGCCCGTTGGCCACAAGCAGGAAGTTCCCCAGGTCCCCCAGCGCGCCGCCTGCTCCCGTGGGGATGACATCCTTCGTGAACACGATGGCCGCGGTCCCGCCAGCGTCTTCGGTGACCGGTTCACTCACCACACAACTCAGAATGGCAGGCGGGACAGTCTCGCCGACTGTGGCTGTGCAGGTGTTGTTGGGCGGCGCGATGACGTTGCCGGCGAGGTCTTTCACGTTGGACACGGTGAACTTGACCTCGTCACCGTAGGTGAAGGACAGCCCGCTGATGACCAGCGAGCGAATGCCGGCGTTGTAGCTCAACGACAGCCCGCTCAGCGGCGACGCCGCACTGTGGATCAGATTGCCGGCAGGGCTCTCAATTTCGAGGTTGGCTGCCTGTTCCGCCTCCGCCGTCTGCACCGGCTCAGAGAACCGGACCAGCGCCTGCGTCTTGGACGCCTCGCAGTAGGCCAGCCGGGGCGGTGCGTCGGCGATGAGGATCTGGTTTGAAGTAAGCGGAAACGTAACGCTCGGATCCACCTGAACGCCGGGCCCGGAGATCGCCACGGCGCTGAGCAGTTGCGCCGTCAGCGTGGCGTTGGTCGTGGCGTTCCCGCTGAGGTCGTACACGATGAAAATGGAGGTGGTGGCTCCGGCCGGGAGGGCGAGGGTCAGGTTCGAGAAGATCACCTGCCCGCTGGTGAATGGTGCGGCGCCCAACAGCGTGTCAACGGACGAGTTGAACACGGTGTCGGCGTCTTTGTCCAGGTAGGCTTTCACCTGCAGCACGTCGGCATCGGTCCCCGAGCCGCCGCGGCCCACAACCAGCGTGTCTGCAGTGACGTTGCTGTTCTGCGCGGTGACGTCCAGCCGCATCATGAACTGCTCGATGGCGCCTTGAGGGACGACGGTGCCGTCCGGGACGGACTCGCCAATCACCACGTCGACCAGACCCCGGATCACGCTCGCGCCGGACCGCACCGGGAAGCTGCCGGTGGTCAGGATCGTCGTGTCCGGGAGCGCGTTGACGGCCGCTGCGTTGACGAGCGCCAGCTCCAGCGTGTTGCCAACCGTCGCCAGGCCCGGGTCGCCCACATCGACTGCCAGGAACAGCGTCTCGCTGCTCCCCGCATTGATGGTGAAGTTGGCGGGGAAGGAGGCGTTTGCCGTGGTGAAGACGACGCCGTCAGCAATGCCGTCGGTAGGCGTGTCGGTGTCAACAAATGTGGACCCGGTCACCATAAGCGCATCCGGGGTCGGACCAGTGGTCTCCAGCAAGCCCGACTGGTTTGTGTCGCGGTATACCTTGATGGCCTTGAGGTCGCTGGCGGCGCCCACGAGCCCTGTCCCCGACTGCCGGATGGTCAGGCCGCTCAGCGTGACAACCCCCGCGTCGGGCGTCAGCACCAGCTTCTCGAAGGGCACATCCGTGTCGCCGGGGTCAACAAATGGCAGGACGAAGCTGGACGCGGAGACATACAGCAGGTGCGCCGCCCGCTCGATGAGACTCGGGCTGGAAGCAATGGGGAAGTTGGCGACGGACACGGTGTCGGCGGCGTCCCCGACGGTGACGTAGGAGATGTCTGGCAGCGCCGCAGTCAGCGTCTTCCCGAGCTGCGCGAAGTCGGACACGTCATACGTGAGCAACAGCGAGCGGGGCGTCCCGGCG
>Ga0100391_1004579_pt1 | contig 13252 bp, 4 predicted proteins | sample CryGeymeta201515_FD_81541 | JGI IMG/M metagenome (GOLD analysis project Ga0100391, IMG submission 81541) | Groundwater microbial communities from Crystal Geyser aquifers in Utah, USA - Crystal Geyser metaG 2015-15 | ecosystem: Environmental > Aquatic > Deep subsurface > Groundwater | place: USA...
CTCTCCAAGAGACCCAAGGACCTCTACAGCTTGTGGACTGAGTACACCCATGGATTGGGAGGACTCAAACCTGCCAGAGACTTTACTTCAGTGGAACGAGGTGCTGTGAAGCAGAAGTACTACTACAGGAGGAAGATATTTTGGGATGTGGTTGCTACTCATATTGATGGAGGCTTTACTGCTCCCACAGCTATTGACCTTGTCTATCAAGTCTATGGAAGGAATTTAAGTGTGACAATGGTGCTGAATAAGATGCTTGAAGACACCAAAAGAGATTCAATGGACGTCCACACCCAAGGCTTCGTATTCGCACTGCTGGACAACGACCTCGTCTACAAGTACCCCCACCACCACAGCCACAACCACAACAAGCAGGACGAGGAGCTGCTGCTGCTACCACACGTGGTATTGTAGCTGGACCTGCTGGAGCCTACAGGAACTTGCCTGGAAGAAGACAAGATCACGATGCTATGGCTCGTCATTGACGCGAACGAGCTGATAGACTTGCTGCTGCTGCTGTTGCACAACAAGAAGAAGATGACGAAGAAGAGGAGGTCCAGTTTGGAGAGGTTTAAAAGCAAGTTAACTTGCTTCTTAGAGTGTGTACTACTTGTTACTTGTTGTCTCCATTGCCATATTCGGAACAGCTTGGTGTGGATACAGTTTAGCAGTGTTGTGTACTTGTATTTTCTGTATGGTATTTGGACTTTGAGATTTTAAAGTTAATTTGACTCTACGTAGACTCTAGTAGTTAACCTACTGTATTATTTCTGGTCTTATTTTTAGGTAGGTATGTTCGTAGTACTTCGTTATTAGTACTCTAGTAGTCTACTGGTAGTCTAAAAAACGTAGTAGTAGGAATGATAAAATCTAAATTAACCTTCTCCCTTTTGTCATATATTTATAAGCACGAATCAGTGTCGATATATGCTTAAATAAGTTAGGGAATCAGCGAGGCCTGGACCGCTGAAATCGACAAAAGAGATTGCCACTACTACCTTTTCTGTTGCCACCAACACCTTGACCAGCACGCTTCAGTTGTACAACGCCAGAGTATTTACTTTGCCGCAAGTGTTAAGATCACAGCTTGAATTCTTCATCAAAACCGTTCTTACCATGACGTCCGTCAACAGTGAAAGTCTCGCAAGCATTGTGGATGCCTTGAGCCTGAGCCAAGACTCGGAAGAGTCTAGTAGTTCGACGTCATTTAGTGATGGTACCACGGGCACTGACACTCTTAAACATCTTCTTCGTGAGCTGAGTCTTTCTATGGACGACACGCTCAGTTCAGGCAGTGAGGTAACTTCTCACATGGAAACGAATCGGCAAGAAGAAGTTATGGAGGGCGAAGAAGAGGAAAGGGCGAAGGACGCAGAGGTAGATTCTTTTGAAGACGATATTACCTCAATTTCTTCTTTTGCCCCTTCAGAGGTCATCAAATCAGAGGCAGTTGTCATTCTTCCTCCTCAATTCGGGAAGGAGACTGTGCTCAACAAGAAAACTACTATCGCTGCGACATCACCCGCGACTCCTCAACCGGTAGCAAAATCGTCCATCATGCCATCCATTGTTAATTTTTGGAGATGTGTATGTGATAATCCAGCAGAAGAGGAAAATGTTGTAAGCCTGAGTGAAGTATTGCAAGACCAACAACAAGACGGCACTCCTATTGCAGTCAAGAGGAACGAAGAGCAGATTTCAGGCCATGACCAAGAAAAAGATAAAACCCAAGAACAACCAGCAGCTTCTGTGACATCTCAGTCCAGATCGATTTCGGCAACATCTCAGACCAGTTCGTCATCGTACGTCACTAATAGCGAACCAAGGACATCTGTGTCATCTAAGTTTAACTCAGAATCGTGTGTTACAGAAAATGAGAACACACAGTCCATCCTAACTTCGCACGTTACGGAAAACAATGACACACTGACCACAACTCTTTCCAAATACAAACACGGAAAGTTGTCCAGTGAAGAAGACATTACAAAGTCTCTGGCATCCCTGCAGCTCGTGTCTCCTACAAATTACAATGGGGCAGCACCTGAAACGGAAAAGACTGACATGATTTCAGACGCAAGCAACAATGATGCAATATCTTATGAAGACGCATCTGATACCAGCACTTCTCCCGGTGTCTGCGATGAAGTTAGTAACTCCGACCCGGCTTTCAGCAGCGTTTTGACTTCGTCGGGCTCCAACTACGAAACAAAAGACGAGCAACATCCCGAAGTTGATCGAGTCCAGAATATTTTAACTGCAGCATCACAGGAAGTGGATCACAATGACTTTAACGATGATGATGATGATGCCATGAGTGCTAGTGAAGGTAAAGGTGGCCACGAGTGCTTGCAGAACGACCAAGATCGCGAGATCAACAATGGAGCCTGCATGAACATGAACCCATATAAAGACTCAAAAGTCGACTCTCCGACCAAGAATGGTCAACCCAGGTCGGTTAGTGATCGAGTGATCCAATCAGTGCGCACCAGTACAAGTTGGGTCAAGCCGCCATCTAGTGATGATATTCGCAAAGTCAAGTCGCTGGAATACTACACCATACATAACTCTGTGCTTGCAGATAAAGAAATGAGTTTCACTATTGTTGGCTTGGACAAACGCTCAGAGCCAAAAGCGGTCTCCGATGCCGATAGACCTTTGATGCAAGAATCACAACCCTTGCCCGCAAAAGGATCCAAGATGAGTGCTACACCAATGGGCAGGCTTAAGAAGACAATCAAGGGTCTGACGAAAAGCAAGAAGGGAGAGCAACGAAACGGACAAAGCGAAGATCATTCGTCGTTTCTTTTTTCTGCAGGCCACCCGCGCACCAGAAAGCGAAAGCAAAGTAAGCATAACATTTTCCGTTCATTGGCAAAATATTACAAGGGCCAATCTACTGGATTGCCGGTAATTGAAGAAGATTCCGAGCAAGAAAAGTCTCTATTTAGTAGCCAGCAAGCTGACAACGAACATACTGAACAATCAGTCTTTCTCAACAAATCTTGCTTAACCGAACCACACCCAGTTATAATTGAGTTGACAGAATCAGAAGAAGAAGCTCTCAGTGGCTACCAGAATACTTTTGTTGATGATCCTTCCTTTGATGTAGTGGCCAGAGAAGAACGCGAAGCGGTGAGAGAAGCGGTTCTCCATAACGAGAACATTTCAGGTAAAGCGTCTGAAAACACTTATAGCAATCAGGATACGTTTGCTGACGATCCTTCCTTTGATGTAGTGACCAGAGAAGAACGCGAAGCGGTGAGCGAACCTGTTCTCCATAACGGGAACATTTCAGGTAAAGCTTCTGAAAATAGGGATAGCAATCAGGATACTTTTGTTGACGATCCTTCCTTCGATGTAGTGACCAGAGGAGAACGCGAAGCTGTGAAAGAAGCTCTTCTCAATAACGAGAACGTTTTAGGGGAAGTTTCTGGAAACATTGCCATTAATGTGGCCTCAAAAAATAATGTTCGCAGTGCTACAAATGTTGCTAGTCTTGCTCCGATTAAATCTGAACATAAAAGTTCAAATGGAAATGACACCAAGAAAGTGACAGAGAAGGACAAGGAAAGTGTTTTCAGCAGTCAGACGTCATTAGGGCCTTGCAAGGTCTCTTTTTCAAAGAGCCTCAATTACCAAAGTGAAGATGTCTTAGAGAGAGTAGAAGGTATGGAGCTAACCCTTGCGCTTTCAGGTGCCGCCAGAGAAAGCCCATTGCTGAAAAGCCTCGACGTCAAGGATGCAAATGCCAATCAACTCTCCGTTGATATCGAAGCACTAAATCGAGGCAATGAAAAGGAAAAGAAGTTGGATAAAGCTACTTCTAGTAATATTAGCAAGACAAAGAACAGCTCCTTCAAAATCAAAGGAATATTTTCTGGCATCAAGAACATGACAACAGGGCCATTCCGCGGAAACACAAAGGAAAGTATGGTTCCGACGTCACAGGCAGTGACCGATATCAGCCGAGAGGTCATTGCTTCCACAAACGCAACACCTTCAGGACCAACTCACGTGAACCAAGGACTCATTGCCTCCACAAGCACAACATCATCTGGAAGAATTTCAGATAAAGATATTTTGACAAAGGTGATGAATACATGGATAGAGAATGAGATTAACGAAGGACCTAGGTCGTTAGCAGTACGAGACAAGGCTTCTGACACAAAACAAGACAGCCGCGATTGCGTCGAATCAAATGAATTTGAATACACTCTTACAACTGATGAAAGAGACCGTCCCCAAGTGCCACACTCTTTCCAGGAACCCCTTGTCAATTTGCAGAGCTGGAGGTCAGTGAACGCAAAAATTGACTCTACGTTGAAGAGAGCACAGGATTTGGCTCGCCACTACGATGAAACAAGGGAAATGCTCTCAACTAGTGAGTCATATTCATCGTCGGCGTCCACGGGGGAGGTCTCGTCAATGGCAACATCGTATGACCTGAGTGAAGCCGTATCCGTGGATGTTCCTAAATTTGGCGACTGGAACAACGTCAACAGAAAGATCGATGACTCTCTCTCCAAAATTGAGCGACTAGCTTATCGATTTGGACTGGATAAAAACAATGAAAATTCTTCAGCGAGTAGTGTATTATAAAACCGGCAACCAGGCTGCCCCGTTTTCAGAGCGGAGTGTAAATAATAAGTACATATTATTTTGTTGAATTCTTCGGCATTACCTTTCTCGGTGGGTTTTCTGCGACAATCAAATGTTCAATGCAACACTTATGTCAGTACATGGGCGAACATTCACTGTTCACGGCTGTGCTTGACAGACCATCATAGATCACCATCAGTCCAGCCATTGCAAAACAACAGAGGGGCCTTTTGATGCGAGTTCTGAAGCCATATCCAGCAAGTCAAGTGTAAACAGACGGCATTTGGACTCATCTTCGGCAAGAGCATCAGTCTCATCATCGTTCTCATTGGCGATGGTATGGCAAAGGATAGGACCTTCATCGATCACCTCTCTACATGCGCATTGCTCTATTTCGTCATCCGAAAACTCAGCCATCTCTATGACGCGCCTTCGCGCTCCCTTCCGCCTCCTCTTCCTCTTTTCCTTTTTGAGCATTTTGCGATTTTGGCGTCGTGCTTCATAGTCGCCCGTATCTTCTCGCTCAAGATCGTTGTCCTCCGCCACGACTTCTTCATGAGCGCTGGATGAGTCTTCTTCAATCTCACTATCTTCGTCTTCATATTTACCAAACGTGATACGAGCAGATGCATTACCCGAGTTAACCGAAGTAATCTCCACCAGCTCTGACTGTTTGGGTAGATAGCGTTGAGGGACCAGTTTCAAGCATTCCTTTGTCTGAGACTCGGAGTCTGATTTTTGTACCGTTAATTCCGGGTCAGGATGCAAAAATTCTTCTTGTAACTCCATCTCTGTTTTAGTTGACAATCTGCGTTCGGATTTCGTTACCACTTGATCCAAAGCAATCAGATGCACCTCGTTTTGCTTCTTATTGACCGGAGCAGAAGTAACCTCACCAACAGCAGCAATTGAAGTTTTCGTTGTAGCTCGCTTTGCAGCACGGCCTAAACCAAGCTTCTTCTGGCGTGCCTTATTCTTCAACTTTATTTTTTGCAGAGACGGAGTCCCTCTCTCTTGTTTGCTCCTGGTTATATGTAAGCTTTGCTGTCCATGTCTTTCCAAGCGCTTCTTTCGGCCATAGGAAGATATTTTTGGTTTGGATGTAATTGCGGACTGGCTTAACTGGCTATCAACTTCCTCATGAGATACTGCTGTGTCTTCTGTTACGCTTTCTTCTCTAGAATCTTCGTCACGGCCCTCAAACTCTGAGGACTGTTTTCTGGAAAAGGTAGTATTGTTACTGTGCGCATGTTCGATAGATACAGCACCCATTTCCCCGAGTACTTTGTCTGCATTTTTTAATTCGTCTGCACTTTCTTTCAAACTCTCTTCTGTAGGTTCCACCGGAATGGCTCCTTGAGATGCAATGATCGTATTTGATGAATTAGTTACAGCCTCATCATCCGGTTCACTTTGTTCGTGCATTGGGACATATTCTACGTTCTCGAATACAGAGCCACTAAGAGATGGGTCCATGCTAGTTGACTCTGATGACAACATGCTATCATGCTGCTTCAGCGACTCTAGTGCCGCTATGGGAGTATTAGTCACCAAGTCGCTCTCAGCATCAGTTTGGACACGGAAACAATCATCTGGCTGTTCGGTTGGATGCTCGTCGCGCTCCTCTGCAGCCTCAAGCTTTTCTGGGCCAGGAGGATTCGTATCACGATTGGAAAAGTTGTAGTGATCTTCTTTGTCATCAGCAGGGCTCATATTACCAGTGTCCCCGTCCTCATTTGGATAATCTAGATTGCTCATCCACTCCAAAATGGAATCGTTGGTGGTAGACTGACTTATATCCTGAAATTCGATCATTTTCCTTTCTTCCTTAATTTGCGACTCCTCGGGCTGCGAAAAAACTTGACCCGTTCCATATTCTGTAGGCGGTAGTATTTGCAGAGGATGTGGCGCACTCACTTCCGTCACGCCGGTACTGTCGTCATGGATACCAAGATGATGATATAGCTGCTCTGAATTGTTGATATCATCATTGAAGGTTTCAGCAGTTACTTTGTTGTATATAGGAGCCCCAGCCCCAGTGTCACCATAGGATGCCTCTCGTAATCGCTGATGGCGACGGCTGTTGGCCCTTCGGATATTAGAGGCCGGGCGCCTGTACTTTTGCGGCCGTATCCGAACTGGTATTTTCTCCGATTGGGATTGGGCGGAAAAAGTTGATTCCTCCTCTCCCCGCACCTCACTTGTGCGTTTATCCTTGCCTTGCAGCCTCTTGGACCACGTCGCGAAAGACGACCGCTGGAGCTTCATTTTGAATCGTTTTTCCAAAGGGACATTCAGCGTAGATAGGTTGGCAGCAGATTGGCTTGGCAGTAGATGATCTGTACACCTATTAAATTTATGGTTCTGCTTTGTAGGCTAAAAATATTAGAGATTTTAGTAATTCAGAAGGAAAGATGTGTCTACATTCGTGGATGAAGTTACTTTGAGTCGCCAACACTTTCCGTTGATTTGGGTATTTAGAGCAGCAGCTTTGGTACTTAGGCGTAGTTCTACCTAATTGCCTTAATATTTTTAGATGGTCATATTTGTCATTGCGCGGCTCCTTAAGACTCTTAAAAGCTTGGACCGTTGACACCAATTTGAAGAACTGATAAGATTGGTTTGATGAGCGTTCATGCATCAGAAACTGATTCTGTTTCGGAAGGGAGGCGCAAGGCGCAAGGACAGCTTAAAGCCTTCGTAGTATTGCACGGATTGTTTAAAAAAAGCAGTTTCGAAATATTTACGTCAAATCTGTCAAGATGCCACTGACACGATGCTGGTACGACGGCCATCGTCATCTTCTCGCCGCGATCAACGAGGAATCAGGAACTTCTACTTAACGGCGATCACAACTTCCATTGGCAACCGAAGGATGATATTGCGTTCTCGTCATGATCATTTCAGAATTAAAGAGTGCCGCAAGGTGCCCATAAAAGATGGATGACAATGCCTTCGTTTCTGCGCACGAAAGGGATTCCTGAGCACCAAGGAATGCGAAAAGGAATTGATTGGGAGGCATCATGCGGCACAGAAAAGGAACGACCAGATAAATCACAACCAACGTCAATACAGGACGAAAGAAGAATCTAAGTGCAAACAGCGCAAACATATTCTCTCCCTCAACGATGAAGAGAACGATGAGGTGGCCAATCAAAGAAGTTGTGGAAGCACCATTCTGCTGATCTTATCATTGCTAGCTCCACAAACCATCCGCCACAGAATTTGAAAACGGCCCGAGAACAATGCACGAAGCAAAGTAGATGGATAGATTTTAACCACAAGATGAATTTGATGATGACAAACCAAAAACTACTGAAGCGTTGGAACCTCAATATGCAATCACACCGACGGGAAATTGGATCACAAAGGCTAGTGACGATGAAGTGTGCTGTTTGCCTGGCGAATTAACGGCCATGCTATTGATTCGCATGAACAAACGATACGCACTGGGTTGCTTGACAAAAATGGATCGTTTAATACAGCGGCAATTTGCAAAATCATTGTCATAAGCGAGCAGATAGCTTGAACGTAGAGCTAGAACACTATATCTTCTAGTTTTTAATCTCCGTTCTTGGCGTCTTCCCGCTAGTATTAGAGCCACCCTAACATAGCTGGCAGTAGCAAATCTACGACGAAGATTGTGCTAGTAGACTACTGGTAGACTACTAAAAGACTACCACAACAGTAGAGCCATGAATATGAGGCACTGGTTAATTTCTGTCGTGGAGGAACGTCGTCCACTTTGCACGTGTCATAACTTTGGAGGCTTTAAATCAAAAACAATTTATTTATGACTTATGAGTTCAACGGTAGAATTGAGAATTACTTGAGGAGTTGCGACGAGCCCCTTCAAAAAGTATGAAAATTAGATTTAAGTAGCCTACCGTTGATGAATCCGTTGGATCAGACCTTGACTTATGAATTAAGAGGCACGGTAAGCTAAATAAATCACCTTTTAATCCTTCTTTGCTTTCTGGTACCAGGTACAGTACCTGGTACCGTAGTACCTTCAAAGGCAACAATTTCATTGCTTTGCCTTTCGGTTTCCCATTCAATTGGTCAACATTATCTTGCAAATACGATGAACGCGACGATGGTGACCGACCAGGCAGAAACTTCCAATAGAAATTCGACAGCGGAGCAGCCGCTCGGTGTGGCTAGAAGCTTCCTGGCTAGACTTCAGGAAGATATTGCCGCAGAGAATGATGCAGACTATTGGAGAGCCAAGTTTGGTCTACTTCCAACCAAGAATACACCATCAGTGGCATCTGATCTCGCCATTGAGATTACCGAGTCTAGGCAGGAAGAGTTTGTTTCTTCTCCTAGTCATCATACCCCAGCTGAGAAACTGGAGCCACGCTCCGAGGCACCTGTAGCCTATGAAAATACTGACAGTGTTGGCGTTGCCCGGCAGCCATCCTTTTCATCGTTCTTTCTAGGGGAAGGCGATAGAGTTTTTTTCACTGGCGACGATGATAATCACGATGACGGATCCGACGTATCATCCTACAGTATTCCATCCGCCCGTTCCGAGATTTCAATGGCTCTCAAGAATGCATCGAAGAAGCCAGCACCGTCCATGATTCAGTCACATATGGAATTTCATGAGGAGTCAACGGCGGATTCCAACGATCAAAGCAGCAAAGAAAAAGAGGTAAATATTGAGCCCAACCAATCACATAAAACTTACCATGATAATGGACCCTCCACATTTGTAGGCAGCGCTGACTCTTCATCTGCGATAGGTAAGGGCGCCTCTTTTGCGCAAAACCTGAAGAAATTGGGCAGCCTGAAGTCCTTCGTGAAAAAAGTCAGAAAGATAAGCAGTAAAAAACCCAGAAAAGTCAATGGGATGCCGCACATGGAAAACGAAGACAGGACCGATACTGCGGGCTACGGATTAAAAGGAGAAGGAAAGAACGAGAACGAAGAAGTAGTAGTACAAGAAGAAGAAGAAGAAGAAGAAAAAGAAGAAGAAAAAGCAACAGCAGACTTTGTTGAAGCTCCGTCGGTAACTGAATCGTATCCCCCAACCTCCTTTGTCGAACCCGAACGCAAGACTAGCACAAAGAGCACTACCGATCAAATGTTATCTCTTCATTCGGATGACAGTAGGGAGATTGACGAATATAAAAAAAAGCTCGAATCCAGGTTTGCCCTGTTGGAAACACTTATCGGACGATCAAATGATCACGATAATGTCTCTGATGAAGAAGAGAGAAGTGCAGATAACAGTAAAGTCATTTCCAAAGCCAATCCATACCAGAAGAGTGCTGCTATGGGAGCCATACAAGTCCCCTTCAAAGCAACAAATGAATTCAAGCTCGAGATTGCGCTCGCTGCCAAAAGGGCAGAAGAAGAGAGACTTGCCAAAATGGAAATTGAAAAAGCTGAAGCTCAAAGTCAAAGAGAGCATGCCCAGTTTGTTGCACTCAAAGAAAAGAAAAGACGGGCCGTGCAAGAGAAAGCTGAAGCTCAGCGCAAGAAAGAAGAAGTTGAATTGGCAGCAATCCCAGGAAAGGAACGGTTTGCGCCAGAGGTGATTGAGGCTCAGAACAAAGCAGAGGGTGAGCTGGTTGCGCGTAAAAAAAAGATAGAACCGGCCACACAAGACGAAGCCGAGCCCCACCGCCAAAAGGAGAAGGTAAGCCTTTCTGTTGAAGAGGAACAGCAGGCCATGCTTCAGCATCAAGAAGACGAAGCGATGCTATCCACTCCAAGAGAAAAAGGGGAACACGAAGCATCGATCGAGTCCAAGCGCCAACGAATACAGGCGGAAGTTGCCACCAAGAAGGAAGAGGAGAAGACTGGTTTAGGAAAAGCTACTCTCCAGCTTCAAATTGCCACCAGGAAGGAGAAACTTGAGAAAGAAGCTGTGTTAAGAAAGGTCGAAAGTGCACGCAAAAAAAGAGAGGCGGAAGACGCTGATAAGATTGAAGAAAATAAACGACTTGCTGCTGAAATCGAAGTCATTGCCGAGAAGAAGAAAATCGCGAGACTTGCCGCAATTGAGAAAGCCGAAATGAAACGCAAAAAGAAACAGAAAGCCCAGGAACGACAGGCTAAGGAAGCTAGGAGAGAGGCAAGAGCAGCCGAGAAAGGCAGAAAGAAGAAGAAGCAACAACTTCTCGGGAAAGTAAGGGCCAAGTTGGAGGCAAAAAAAATCAAGAAGCAAAAGAAAATGGAAGGAATCTCTGCGGTAATGGAGGAGGAAGGCACTCAGATAAACGAAAGTGTCAAACAACCGGCATTGTCTAACGAAGTTCTCGAGGAATCAATTCCGGACATGCAAAATGAGCAAACGAAGAAAAAGGTTCTTAGCTCCATTCTAAGAGGGCCAGAAAAGTCAGTAGAAGAATCTTGTCAGCATGCCGCTCCTCTAACAGATATTCCGGCCAGTACAGTTACAACAAACCCAAGAAAGCCTCCGAAGAAAACGATTTCTTGGTCTGCCAGTGCAATGCACACTTCTCCGTCTCCTGAGCCTGAGCCGCGGAATGTCCAATCCGTCATTTGGTGGTCAACTAATAAAGATGCCGTCGAAGTGTTGCACGATTTTGAAGGAAAGAGAGACGACGAACAGTCTGCCGACTCTAATGATGAATCATCGTTTGGAAACTCAACAAACCTTTCCGAATCGGCCATGAGTGAACTGGAGCCAACCTTTTCCTTTTCGAATTTCAAAACATTCACAGGAGAAATGCTAGAAGAGGCTGTCTTGATTGGAGAGGAAATGGGTGCAGTCGGAAAGAAAATACTAATACCTCCTTCTGTTCCAGGACTCTGGTCGTTCACAAGTTGGTTTAGTAATGATAGCGAATCCCCTGAAGGAATGCTAGTTAGCAAAAAGAAGAAGATGATGGGCAAAAGGAGCAGGAGGAATGGGAAATGAAGAACCCGATCCATCTACAATTATTTGTGTATCAACGTCGATTCTAAAGTATTTGAGAATAATTTACTCCATATTGTGAATTGACACCAAAAATAAATTCAAGGTTACCTATTCCTCGTAGAGCGTATTGTACAAAGATGCCACTAAGGTTTCCGACGACTTGCCAGCAAGAATTGCAATTTCCCTGAAATCTTTCTTCAAGTCCATCAAGAAAGAAGAGGATTCGTTGCTGGCATCATCATTGCTTGTAACTTTTTTAGAAGTTTTCCCACGACGCTGTTGTTGTTGTTGTTGTTGTTGTTGTTGTTGTTGTTGTTGTTGTTGTTGTTGTTGTTGTTGTTGTTGTTGTTGTTGTTGCTGCTGCTTTTTCTTTCGAAGAAGACTGGATGATGATGTTGTTGTTCCTGCTGCCACCGTGAAAGAGTTTGTCAGATGCTGGAGAGGAAAGTGAAAGGACGATGGTGCATCGTCGGTCCGCGCTCGGTTGCGATCGTGAATCCGGCTGGGGGACAGGACTGCGTCCTTTTCCTGCTCTTTCCTCTTTTTGCGTCTTGACAGTGTCGAATGGTATTGTGCAGGTCGTTCCCAATATCTGCAGCGCCGTGCAGCAGGAGGAGGAGGAGGAGGAGGAGGAGGAGGAGGAGGAGGACGACGACGACGCAATCCAATGATGCTGCGCCGTGCAGGACTACGAGCTGTATCTACCACCACTCCAGAATCATCAGATTCGTACGACAACTTTGACGACGACGAGGAAGAAGAAAACGCAGAGGATAAAAATGTATCTTGCGACGTGAGTGAAATGCTGTTATCGCATCCATCTTCGCCGCCGTCATAATCCGATGACAACAAGGCAGCCGAGTCTTCATTGCTGGTGCTGCAGTTTGATACAAGACGACAATCCAAAGTCTTTGGACGCGTGCGCAACAAGTCATCACCCTCTGGAATCAATCGATTGCTGCAAGCTGCTGTGCCATTGTTGCTTGTGATGGTAGCTGGATCGTCTCTTACCGTAATAACTTCTCCCACAAGACTGCTCGAGCGTTCCATAGCGGTTATTGGTGACAAAGGCTCCGTATCGTACACACATAATTGGCTTTTTAATTCCCTGTTTGTGCCACTCTTCCTTCTCGGTACCCATCCTTCTGAATAGGATTCATAACTCTCTCCGGCAATGGAGGAATGATTGGTAGCAGTAGTAGTGGAATAGTTTGTGATGGAATTGTTGGTTGAGAAATGATTGCAGCTGTTTGGACCGGCATGCACTGCATCCTCTGGAGGGTTCTCATTGAGTTTTTCCCAGACCAATTCTTGCACACCATCTTGGTCGACGGGACGAGGATAAGACGCTTCAGATTCGGAATACGTGAAGGATAAATCATCCTTTGAATCACTATTCTGATGATGATGATGGTGGTGGGATTGCATCAACATGCTGGATTGAGAACTGCTTTGGACATAATGCTCTGTTTGTAACGAAAGAATAGAATCTCCTGCTAACTCGTACTGCTGGTCATTATCATTATCATCATCATCATCATCATCATCATCATCATCATCATCACAATCCATCATCCACTTGGAAGTTACAGATGATTCAACTACATGGTTGTTATCCGCATTGTTACAGTTGTTTATAATTCGAATAATGAATTAAATTAAAGTGGTTCAGCAGCTACCTGTTAAATGCTAGCTTAAAAGTGCTTGACCATTTTATTTTAATACAACTAGCAATATCGGTACGATTTACAAACCAAA